>Ga0209857_1000164_pt1 | contig 15149 bp, 12 predicted proteins | sample GWRWN1_10_20_FD_187226 | JGI IMG/M metagenome (GOLD analysis project Ga0209857, IMG submission 187226) | Riverbed sediment microbial communities from areas with no vegetation in Columbia River, Washington, USA - GW-RW N1_10_20 (SPAdes)... | ecosystem: Environmental > Aquatic > Freshwater > River... | reverse complement strand
GCAGCCTCAATTACTCCCTCTACCAGGAGCCAGCCATCAGCCGCTTTCTGCCGGTTCGTGTCACGGGAACCAAAAGAATTTCGTTTCATCCAACGTCCGGTCAGAGCGATCGATTATCACCCATTGCCGATGTCTGGGCGCAGGCATCGACGGTCATTGGGGGAAAGGTGCTGGCGGAGGCACAGGGCATGCCGGTGCTCGTTGAAACCAGCCGAGGCAAGGGTCGAATTACCTATTTGTCCCTCGATGTCGGGCGACCGCCGCTCTCCCAGTGGGACGGTCTGCCGAGGTTTCTGCAGAATCTTTTGGCGCCTGCCGGCGGTGACGAGCTCGCGCCGCGGACACGGTGGGACGACGCGGTGTTTTCGCAGCTCATTCTAAGCCCGTCATTCATCTCCACTTACCTTCCCACCGGCTCTCTGTTCGTGGGCATAGTCGCTTATTTGATCGGACTCGGCCTTTTCTCATGGCTTTGGCAACGCCAGGGCTTTACCAGACGCACCTTGGTGGCCGCTTTCCTGTTGTTTGTGGTTCTTTCAACCTGCGGGGGCTATCTCTTATTCAGCCGCGGCGGTAGTATCCCGGACGGCGTACTTCTTTCTTCCAGTGTTATGGAAAGCAGCGCCGATGGTTATGTGGAGGTCCAGTCGAACTTGGCAATGTTTTCCACCCAGATCCGCCAATATGGCCTACAGATGGAACGGGGCTGGATGGAGTTGGTCCCCGTTGCTGCGCCTTCCCGGGATCGACTCGAACCGGCTGTGGTTTTCCAGGACGGCAGCGGCTCCAGCCGCTTTCAGTTGCCGTTACGAGAGTGGGATTATAGACTTTTTCGCATCCGGTTTGTTGACCGTTTCCCGCTACGTGCGGAGTTTGAACAGCAAGCCGGCAAGCTGCGCATGCGATTGAATAACCAGAGCGCCAAAGATCTTGTGGATTGCTGGTTAGTGATACCGGGTCAGCGCTATGCCCTTGGCGATATCCCCCGGGGCGCGAGCTGGACCAAAGAGTTTCCTCTAGCCAGCGAAGAAAACCAAGAGCGAAGCAGCGGCCGGCGGTCTGATTCGGTAGACTTCCGCGAGATTTCATTTAAAGACAAAACGCGGGAGATCTTGTTTCACTCCTCGTTTTTCCCGCGGGACGAAGGCTCAGTGCGTTGGAGCACGGGCGCGGCTGTGTTCTTTGGCTGGGTGAAAGATCCAGACCGGCGCGTGTCGGTGGACGACCCACGGATTCGTAACTACGACTACACGTTGTTTCGTACGATCTTTCCTCTGGCGGGTCCGGAGGATGAATGAAGGATAATCCGGTTCTGCGCGAGAGTCTTGATGTCTTTTTCGGCGAGGGGCATGGGTTTGCCGTTTATTTTTACCTTTTGATTATTCTCGCGCCGGTGGAGTTCTTTTCGCTTTATTTACCGTCACTGGACGCGCAGATGTGGAGCGGCTCCGCGAATCTCTTTAAGGTTTGTGCCGTAACCACATTGTTACTGACGGTCTATCTGGCTTTACGCGTCGCCAATCAGGAATTTGCATCCTGGAGGTTCAAGCCGGTTAAACGTTGGGTGCGCGAGAACGGGCTAGCGATTTCTGCGGTGGGGCAAGGCCAGTTGGCGTTTCTCTCATTGCACGTGGCCCTTTCAATTCTCCTTTGCACCCCTCTCCTAATCTGGGCGGGAGCCATCGCTCGCACCCCGTTTCCACGGGTAGCCGGCACTTTCTTGCTGCTGTTATTTTACGCTCTCAGTTACGGCGTCTGGGGGCTCGTGACCTTGGCGCTATGGGAACGGCGGGCCGAGAGCCGCCAGGTTTTCATCCGCTGCTTCTTTTTTTTCCTGGTTATATTCTCGGCTGTATTTTATTTACCGGTTAACCCAGTGGCCTTTTTGCTCGCCTATCTCAGCCGACAGGAGTTGCCGCCGCTCAGCATAGGTGGATGGAAGGCACCTGCCACCACCGTCCATTTTACATTTCACCTGCTAATTGGCAGCATCGGTTTAGCAGCGCACCGCTGGGCGCTGAGGAAGGATTTAACCCTTTGAGTTCCGAAGCAGAAACCCTCCGGAAGAAGCTCGTCGAGCTGCTGAGCTGGGAACGGAGAAAACGGCGCGAGCAGATCCTCGTCACACTTTTTTGCTATGCGTTGCTAGCCGCGTTGCTCACCCTCCCGTTTCATGGGTTCTTGCAGACGGTGATCAGCCGTTGGTTCATTCCGATTTCATTTTTCGGATTAATGGCGCCGTTTTTCCTAGGCAGAGGGCGTTGGCGGTCGTCAGATTCCGCGCGGGCGCTGGCGCGCGTTGACAAGACGCTGCGGCTCGACGAGCGCGCCCTAACTGCGTGGGAGTTATTGGAGCGCAACGAGACCCGAGCGGCGGCGCTCATGGTTTTAAAACAGGCGGGGGAGAAACTCACAAACCTCGACCCTAAGGCGCTGTTTCGCAGAAGTTGGCGCTGGCAAGCCTATTGCGCTCTTCCGCTTCTTCTCCTTTGGCTCGGACTTCTATGGTTTGATGTCGGTCTTCGATTCGACAGCGATTTGCAGCTTTCAGCTCCGAAGACCGTGGCGCAGAAGCTACGAGAGTTTTCTCGAGAACTCCAGGAGAAGGCGAAGAACGAGGGGCTGCACGAAAGCTTCCGCATGGGTCGAGAGTTGGAGCAGGTGGCGCAGAAGGGTATCGACGCGAAAACCGGCGATGAAAAGTTCAAAGCCGATCTGGCGGGAATGCAAAAGAAGATTGCAACGATGGGAAAATCAGCCGCCGAACAACAGTCAGCTGCTGAGAGCCAGCAAGACCTTAGGGATCTGAAAGCCGAATTGGAAGCAGCGCGGGATCTCCTCAATATTGCCGATGCGGCCAAAGGGGCTCAGGAGTTGGGCAAACAGTGGCTCGATCAATTGGCGACGTTGCCCCAACTCAAAAAACAATTCGAACGAGAAGGCCAAGCGGGACAGAGCCTCAGTCAGAACGATCTCAAATCTTTCCTCGACAAATTGGAAAAGCAGGCCACCGGAGAACTGGACCGGCGGACCCTGTTGGATGCCCAACAGTTTCTCGAGCAACTGATGAAACAGGGCCAAGGAGAGAAGGGTGAAAGCGATGTGCGGATGGCCGGACAAGGAGAGCGAGATTCACCGGATGACGGTGAACGGACGAACAATAGGAGCAATTTGCCAGGAAAGGAGCCCGGCAAGAGAGAAGCGGAATCGCCGTCTCTTCCGGAATTTCAACCGGGAGCGGCGGCTCATGTCAAAGGCTTGCTCGGTGAGGGCAACAGTAGCGGCTTGGTCTTAAAGGCAAAACCGTCGGCCGGCAAGAGCGAAGTGTCACAGGACGAAGTTATCGCCTCCTATCGTCGCCAGGCGGAGGTCGAGCTCAACACGGAGCGGGTGCCTGAGGCGCTGAAAGAGACGATTAAGAATTACTTTCTTTCCCTGGGAATTGGCGAAGGAGTGAAGTGAGCAAGATTTTGGCATCCACACCTAAAGGAGAATCGACCTCATGGAAGCGGTGGCAGAAATCGAAGCGCGAATGCAACGCGCTCGTCGTTCTTTCGATGATCTAAAAGCGGAGATGGCGCGCATGATCGTCGGCCACGAGGATCTCATCGAACAGGTTTTCATCGCGCTGGTTTGCGGTGGTCACTGCCTGCTGGAGGGGGTGCCGGGATTGGGCAAAACGCTCATGGTGCGTAGCCTCGGTGAGATTCTGAGTCTTAGTTTCTCGCGTATACAGTTTACGCCTGATCTCATGCCCGCCGATATCACGGGCACCAACGTGCTTACCGACGATCCGTCCGGGAGAAAGATCTTCGAGTTCCAGCGCGGCCCCGTTTTTGCCCATATTGTGCTGGCCGACGAGATCAATCGCGCTACGCCCAAGACTCAATCCGCCCTGTTGGAAGCCATGCAGGAGCAGAGTGTAACCGTTGGCGGGAAGGCGCACCGTCTGGAGAATCCGTTCATGGTGCTGGCGACACAGAACCCCATCGAGATGGAAGGAACCTATCCGCTTCCCGAAGCCCAGGTGGATCGTTTCTTCTTCAAACTCTTGCTCCAGTATCCGACTCGCGAGGAGCTGGCTCGCATTGCCGATTTCACAACCGCGGGACCACCGGCGGCACTGCGCGAAGTCCTGGACACAGCGGACATCCTGCAGATGAGACAATGGGTACGCGATGTGCCTCTCGCCGACATTGTGAAAGACTATGCGGTTCGGTTGGTGCTGAGCACGCATCCGCAGCGCGAGCGAAGCAACGAGGCTGCGCCGTTAGCGCAGAAGTTTGTGCTCTACGGCTCTAGCCCCAGAGGACTGCAGAGTGTGATTCTTGCGGCCAAAGCCCGGGCGCTTCTGGCGGGGAGGCCGAATGTTTCGTTCGAAGACATTCGACAGATGGTGCCGCCGAGCTTGCGCCATCGGCTGATTCTCAATCTCGAAGCCGATGCCGAAGGGATCGGCGCGGAGAAGATTCTCAGCGAAGTCGTGGAACGGGTTTCGGAAGTTTCATAGAAGGGAAGTTTCATGAGTTTCGAGTCTGGGGTACGGGGTGTTTTGTACGAGCGTTGGAGAGAGGTCCTTCGCTTTGCTCAGGATAAAAAAAGGCAAAGGGCCCCAAATAACCAGACTGTAGACGCTCAACAATTTGCTACTGCCGCACCCGAAACCAGAAACCAGAAACCCGAAACCTTCTTTGACGCGGAGTTTTTGAAAAAGCTCGAGCGGCTGCGGCTGATCGCCAAGCGGCTGAGTTGGGCCAACGCCAAAGGCGAGCATCCCTCATCCCGAAGAGGCTTCAGCCTTGAGTTCTCCGATTACCGGAGATACCAGCAGGGCGATGACCTGCGCTACGTCGACTGGAATATTTACCGGCGGCTCGATCGGCTGCTGCTGAAGGTTTTTACCGCGGATGAGGAGATGAACGTTTACCTGTTGGTCGATACCAGCCGATCCATGGCCGAAGGTACGCCGCCGAAGATTGACTATGCCAAAAAAGTTGCCGCGGCGTTGGGTTACATCGGCCTTAAGAATTTGGACCGGGTCGGTGGCGTTGCGTTTTCATCTGCCCTACAAGCTCCCCTTACCTTGGGAAGAGGACGGAAGCAGGTCCTCAGTCTGTTTAGCTTCCTCAGCAAGCTATCGTGCCATGGCGAGACTAATCTGCGATCCGCTGCTCACTCCTTCACCAATCTTTTTCCTCATCCCGGCCTCGTCGTCATCGTCAGCGATTTGTTCGACCCCGCTGGCTGGCGCGCCGCCCTTGAGGAGCTCGCGATAAAAAAATATCAGCTCCTGGTGATTCATATCTTGGACGATCAAGAGATCAATCCCCAGCCCTGGGGCGATGTGGCGCTGAACGATGTGGAAAACAGACGGGAACGCAGATTGTTTTTGGACGTGGATCTGGTTCGCCGCTTTCAGAAAGAACTGACGGACTATTTCACCGAGATCGAAACGGTTTGTTCCGGCCGTCGGATCGATTACCTGCGGACGACGACTCAAATCCCCTTTGACGAGTTTGTGCTGCAGACGCTACGCCAAGTGAGCAGCGTGACGTAAACTATGGTTTGGGCTGTTCCATACGCGCTTCTGCTTTTTTTTGGGGCTGTACCTCTCATTCTCTTTCTCCATAGCCTCAAGCCCAAAGGATTCAAAGTAAGCACCACGACGCTGTTTCTTTGGGAGCGGGTGCTGAAGCAGCGGCCGCTGGCGACGCGGATCGGCTGGCTCTTCAGAAAAAATCTGCTGCTGATTCTACAAATTCTAGCAGCCTGCCTTCTCATCGCCGCGCTGGCCGACCCGTCGCTGCTTCATTTCGGCGCGCCGTCAGGCGACATGGTGGTGGTGGTCGACTTGAGCGCCAGCATGAAGGCGAGAGGGCCATCGGGAACTCGGTTCGAGGCGGCGCGAAAAGAGTTCCTGTCCTTGGTTGATGAACTGTCGTCGGGTCAGAAGATGATGCTCATCGGCGCTGGCGCCCAGACGCGTCTCATCGTTCCTTTCACTGCGGACAAGCAAAGGCTCCGTGACGCCGGACGAAGTATGGTCGCGACGGACGTGTCCGGGCGGATGAAAGAAGCGATTCTTTTCGCCCATGCGTTTCTCAAACGGGGAAGCCCGGATCATGTGGTCGTAATCAGCGACGGGGCTTTCGCCGGGGCTGAAGACTTCGCCCGCCAAGCCGCGCACCTGCGCTTCATCAAGGTCGACGGCGGCCGCGACAACGTGGGCATCGTCGGTTTCGAGGTGCGGCGGCATGCTGATCGTTCATCCCAATATGAAGTCATGGTGCATCTTCGAAACTTCACCGCGAAAGCGATTCGCGCGCCCTTGACTGTAACCTTAGGGGACGCAACGCTCGTACGCGAGTCGATCGATATCGAATCCGACGGTCGGCGGGTTTTGATCTATCCGTTTAAGGGATCTCTGGCGGGGACCCTGGCCGCCCGTTTGGAAATCGACGACGACTTTGCCACGGACAATCGAGCCTATTTGGCGGTGAGCGATGCGCCGCCCGTGCGGCTTCTTTACGTCGGTCCCGGCAATCCGTTCCTGAGCAACCTCCTGCGCTTTTTCCCCAATGTTCAAGTAACCGCCGCGCAGCCGGGCGAGCCTGATGCCTCCCACTTCGAGAACCAGTATGATCTCGTGATTTTCGATCGGGTACCCGTACCCACACTGACCCAGGGTAATTTCATTCTCATCAACACTGTGGCGCCGAATTTACCGTTGCAGGTTCAGGGTAAGGGTAGAAATCCTCGCATCGTCGCTCCCGTAACCAAGCACCCCATCACTGATGGTTTAAGTCTCGCGGATCTTCAAGTACGGGAATCTTTGCGGGTGGCGGTGACGGGAGACGGCGTCGTCTTGGCCCGCTCGCCGGAGAGTCCAATGCTTGTTGCCCTGGAGCGAGGCAAGCTGCGCTTGCTGTTCATCGCTTTTGATCTCATGGCTTCGGACCTGCCGCTCAGAGTCGCTTTTCCGATTTTGTTTCACAATACGATCGAGTGGTTCCAACCTCAGCGCGTCGAATTCCCCTCCCATAACGTGCAGGCAGGAACGCCCTTCCTGCTGCGTTTGCCGGTGGGCGATAGTGATTTGCAGATCATGACCCCAGCGGGGAAAAAAGAGCAATTGAAAGTCGCTACCAGTCCCCTGGTTTTTACCGATACCTTGGAAGCGGGCCTCTACAGCTATAAGAGCGCAAGTCGAGAGGGTCGCTTCGCGGTCAATCTCTTTGACGAGAGTGAATCGCAGATCGCTTCGCGCTTGAATATGAGTGTGGCCAACGCCGGCGCAAGGGGTCAGGAAGGCCCCGGAGCGACGGCAAGCGGATTTTCTCTCTGGCCCCTATTGCTGGCCGGCGTACTCATCTTGCTCGCTCTGGAACTTTTCCTGGCTTTTCGTACGGGAGTTCCACTCTATCCTATTGTCGCTCGGGGGGTGGCGCTGGCGGCGCTGGTGCTGGCGCTGGTGAACCCGAGGATTTTCAAAACCACCAACGCTTTGGACGTCGTGCTGGGGGTCGACCTTTCGCGCAGCGTCGGGCAAGAAGGTCGAGAAAAAGCCCGCGAGATTCTCGACGCTGCCAGCCGTATAAGAGAACCGGAGACACGCACGGGGCTGCTGATGTTTGGCCGCTCGCCGGAATGGGAATTTCTCCCGCGTCAAAACTTTGCTGTGGCGGATTTCGCCTCCCGCTTGGATCGCGAAGAGACCGATATCCAGGCGGCGTTGCAAGCCGCGCTTGCGCAAATGGGCGAAGATCGTCAGGGCAAGATTCTTTTGCTCTCCGACGGCAATGAAAATCGCGGTGAAACCGCGCGTGTCATTCCCCTCCTGCGGTCGCAAGGTGCTCAGGTCTGGACGCTGCCCGTGAGTCTTTCCCGCGGCAGAAATGAAATCTATCTCAGCGATCTTAGCCTTCCCCGACGGGTGGACAGCGCAGAGGGCTTCGAAATCAAAGGCAAGATCGAAAGCCTTCGGGATGCGCCGGCGCGAGTCAAACTTCTGCGCGACGGCTTCTTGGCAAGGGAGCAAGAGCTTCAGTTGAAGGCCGGAGCCAACCAGGTGAATTTTCGGGAGAGCCTGAAGGAGCGCGGCAGCCATACTTACGAACTGTTGGTCGAGGCTCGGGACGATACGCTGGCGGAAAACAACTTGCTGCAGGGGGTTGTCGAGGTTCAGGGACCGCCCCGGGTTCTGCTGCTTTCCGCGCAAAAGGAAGGTCAGCGCTTTCTCTCGCGGGTGCTGCAAGTTCAGGGATATGCGGTGGTGGAATCTGCGCCGGAGGCAAACCCACTGACGCTCCCGGAGCTTTCGTCCTTTGACCTGGTGGTCCTGGATAACGTCCCCGCTTTTCAGCTTTCGTATGCAAAGATGGAAAACATCGAAAAGTATGTCCGGGATCTGGGCGGCGGCCTTCTCGTTATCGGCGGCTCCCAGAGTTATGGCGCCGGCGGCTATTACCGGACGCCGTTGGAACGTATCCTCCCCGTGGACATGCGACCGCCCGCGCGGCTCGACCTGCCGCATGTGGCGCTGCTATTCGTTCTCGACAAATCAGGCAGCATGGGCGCGGGGCCGGAAGGAAGCACGAAGCTGGACTTGGCCAAGGCGGCGGCCATCGCGGCGGCGGACGTGATGAATCCCACGGATCAAGTGGGGATTCTGAGCTTCGACGCGGCATGGGACTGGACATTGCCTTTTCGTCCGGTGGGCAAAGGCGAATGGATCTCTGAAGGGCTTGCATCGCTGCAATCCGACGGCGGTACAGATCTCTACAAAGCAATGATCGAGGCTTATCGCGGAATCGCTACGAAGCAGGCCGCCATCAAGCATGTTATCGTGCTCTCGGACGGGCTCACCGACAAGGCGGATTTTCACGGGCTGGTGCAGCGCATGGCGCGGGACGGCATTACGGTATCGACGGTTTCAGTGGGAAACGACGCCGATGTGCAACTCATGGCCGATATTGCCAAGGATGGGAAGGGGAGAGGCTACGTGGCTCTGGATCCGCGTACCATTCCGCAAATTTTTACCACCGAAACACTGCTCATCTCCCGGGATCTTTTGGTGGAAAAACTGGTTACGCCCAGCATCGTCGCATCGGTGGGGCCACTTAAAGGAATTGCTCAGGGTAACTTACCATCGCTGCGCGGCTACGTGCTCACGTACCCTAAGCCGCGCGCCGAACTGCTGATGAAAGCGGATACCGATCCACTGCTGGTTTCTTGGCGCTACGGGCTGGGGCGGGTCATGGCTTTTACTTCGGACCTGAGCGGCCGCTGGGGCAGAGAGTGGGTAGCCTGGCACGGCTTTCCTCAATGGGCCAGCCAGCTGGCGCGGGATACACTCCGCAAGCTTTTAGAAACAAGAAACCGTACGGACTTCCAGCCGGAAGGAGAATCCGTCAAGGTCGTGGCGGATTTTGTCTCGAAGGACGGCAACTTTCTCAATCACCTAAAGCTCAAGGGTAATATTACTGCGCCGAATCAAACCACTCAGGACCAAGCTTTTCAGCAAACCGCGCCGGGCCGCTACGAAGGAAAGTTCACTCCGTCACAGCGCGGCATTCACTTTCTAACGATGTATGCCGAAGGGAAAGCGGGCGAAGCGCCGTTGCCTGTGGCCACGGTTCCCTACGTCGCGCCTTATCCAAAGGAATACCGGGAACTGAAACCGAACATGGCACTTCTCAGCCGGCTGGCGGAAGAGACCGGCGGCGAAATGCTCGATCCCGACAAAATCGAAGAGGGTGTTAAGCGGCTTTACACGCCGACGCCGGGAAAAGGGCGACGCGGGCAGGAAACCTGGTGGCCGCTCGCGGGTCTAGGACTATTTTTGTTCCTCGCTGACTTGGTGCTGAGGAGTTGGCCGCGTAAGACCGCCGTACAGTGAACGGTTGCTCCAGTTTTACCGTTCGAAGGAACCCGAGTCGTCATCAAATATGTCGCCGAACAAAATCCCAAGGCCGCGTCCATTAAGGTTGACGGTGTTGATGCCATGGTGAACTCGCTACCAGTTGGAATCGTACCGATAACTTGTGCCATCTGTCGCGCTCAATTCCACGAATTAGGTGGCGCATCGTGCAAGCAGTGTAGGAGAATTCTCTGCCGGAGACATTTCTTCAGAGGATTCTTCAAGGGACGAGGGGCGCTTTGTTCGGAATGTCTCAAGAAAAACTCTTCGGCGAATCAAAACCCTAAAGAGTCCTCTGATTGAATTCTTTTTTCCCCAACCGCCCGCAAAAATGATATTCTGTCACTTATATTTTCTTATCCAGCTTAATGATCTTCGCTTTATTAAATAGCTTTGTCCCTCGCTTTCGAGTATTTTTGCCAAGGGATGGCAACGTGTCCCATCACTAATCAGCCGCAAAGCCTGGAGGCTTGGCTCCTGTTCATGCCCTAGGCAGATGCTGACTATCGCTTAGGCAATGTGCACACTATAAGTAGATATATTCCGCACTCCTGGAGCATGAAAGAAGGGAAACCTACGATTTGTGGAGTGGCACGAGGTTTGCTTCAAAAGCAAGAGGAGCGGCGTAAAACCTTTTGCCCGTTTCCAGCGTCTAATTCAATAAATTGAGTATATCGCGTTGGGAACCAGTGAAGAGTGCCGATAATAATTTAAGCAGGCGACGTGGAATAAACAACAGCCAAACAGCTGTGACTAGTACGACGGAGGTACCATGAGACCAGGTGATCCGTTAAAAACCATCAAGCCGATTCGATCACAAAAAACCGGGAGCCTTTTGCCACGAGAAGGCACTTTCGTAAGCGCCGTCGAAAATCTCGGGCGAAAGCTGATTCTCGTTAATTTTGGCAATGCCGGATACGAATATCTTTTTCCGGAAGAGGTCCTCGCGGAATCCGGCAACGGATAGATCACCCAGCTCCGCTAATTCCAAGCTCCGCTTATACCACCCGTATCTGAATTCGCTTAGATCATCTAATTATAAGCGTAGCTATTGTTCATCGTTTCCCTCCACCTGCCGTTTGGCTTCCTCGCTACATATTTGATAAGAAAAAAGGGACAGACTGCGGAAGAGGTGCCTTATGAGCGAGCGAGAAATCAAGGGCTACCATGCCCATATCTATTACGATCTGGACACAAAAGATGCGGCGGCGCGGGTGCGTGAAGGGCTGGGGGCTGGATTTCGAGTGCAGCTTGGAAGCTGGCACGACGAGCCTGTTGGTCCTCATCTCAAGGCGATGTATCAAGCAGTGTTTTCCCCGGAGGAGTTTGGCAAGATCGTACCGTGGCTGATGATCCACCGTGAGGGTTTGTCGGTTCTCGTCCATCCGTCAACCGGGGACAGCCATGGAGATCATTTGGAACGCTCTCTCTGGCTCGGCGAGAAACTGAAGTTGAACGAGAGCGTTCTCCGGCGCGGTTAGTGTCTCATTTGAGGATGCTGTCCTAAAGCCAGTGGTCGGTCAGCGGGGAGACTTCAGGCCAACGCGATGAAGAAAGTCTATACCACCAAAGATCCTTTGATGATCGGCCATCTGAAGAATGTGCTGGCGACCTTTGATATCAAGTGCATCACGAGAAACTACGAGCTTTCCAGCGCAGCGGGTGAGCTGCCTCCCACCGAATGCTGGCCGGAGCTGTGGGTTGTGGATGATCATCGGCATGCTGAAGCTGAAGCGATTCTAAAGAAGACACTGGCGCCTCTAAAGTCGGTAAAGAAATCATGGCACTGCGCCGGCTGCGGCGAAGAAATCGAAGGACAGTTCTCAGAGTGTTGGAAATGCGGTCGAAGCCGCGGTTATGAAGTCGCGCCTCTCGACACTGTCGCACGCACTGTCTTTATCCGAAATCGATAGATCTTCTAGCTCCCGACTGAGTGGGACGAGTTAGTCTCTTCCTCGAAGTGTACCCACTGATTCCTCGGCTCTCGTTCCGCTCTTGGTTGTCATCTCAGCACGAAAATCATGCAATCAAACCTGCGACGGGTCCACGGCCGCATTTAAAAAATCTTTTAGAAGACAAGGGAGTGCAATATGAATCATCGACAGCTGGGAAATTCCGGTGTTCGTGTCTCGGTGATCGGACTGGGAGCCAACCGTTTCGGCTCAGAGAACGTCCCGCAGGCCGAGGTCAACCGGATTATCGACGCGGCGCTCGATCTAGGAATTAACTTTATCGATACCTCCGGCACTTTACTGCTGGAGCCAGTTGGCGTCTTACGGCGAAGGAGTCTGAAGAAGTGAGCGCCATTCTAAAGGGAAGTAGGCCGGATTCACGGTGAAAACACTTCTCCACCTCTCCGAGTGAGCGCATGGGATGAAGTTGGAGCAGAAGCAGATCACCTCACGCCGCGTGAAACTAGCAAATCCATTGGCGATGGGGCGGGAGCTGGGCGCGGGCCGAGTTAGACTCTTGGCTATCATCACCGGCGGCCATTTTGCTATCCACTGGTTTCAGCAGCTCTTCCCCATCGTTCTCCCCTCTCTTAAAACGATCTTAGGGTTAAGCGATGTCCAAGTGGGCGCGTTGAGCTCGGTGCGACAGCTGGTCAACGGAGCGATGGACTTGCCTTGCGGGATCTTGGCCGACTCACTTTCCCGCCACCGGGCGCCGCTCTTGGCTTCGGCACTTCTTTCCATGGGAGTGGGTTACTCTCTCATGGGAGTCCTTCCGGTCTTTGCTTGGGTCTTGATCGGGTGTGGTTTGATTGGGTTGGGAACAGCGCTTTGGCATCCGGCGGCCGCTGCTGCGCTCTCCAACAATTTTCCCGAGCGGCGTGCGACGGCGTTGTCGATCCACGGCATGGGAGCGACAATCAGCGACACCCTCACTCCGCTCGTCGCCGGGTTCCTTTTGGTGACCATTTCGTTGAACAGTTTTTTAGCCGTGCAACTGGCGCCGGCCTTGATAATCGCGCTCCTGATCCGGAGTGGTTTAGCGCGACAGCTCAGCAAAGTGGAAAAGCCAGCAGCGCTTTCCGAGCACCTGCGAGAAATGGTGGCGCTGGCAAAGAACTCGACGTTTGTTGGCATCACATTGGCCACGGGTTTCATGCAGATGGGGCGGATAGTGATTATCACATTTTTGCCCATTTACCTTCAGGAGCATCTTGGCTATTCGCCGTTCGCTCTCGGTGTTTACATTGCCCTTCTTCATGCGATGGGGATCATTTCTCAGCCGATCTTGGGTTATCTCTCGGACCGTTTGGGTCGCAAGGCAGTGCTGTTTCCTTCGTTCATCGCTTTAGGAATACTATTCGCCTTGCTTAGGGCGGTGGCGCCGGGCATCCCGCTGGCTTTCGTAGTAGCGGCTATCGGTCTTTTTTTCTATACCTTGCTCAATGTCACTTTCGCAGCAGCCATGGACGTTGCGGGTTCCAAGATCCAGGCTACGTCCTACGGGCTTTCTTCCCTCATGATGCAGCTCGCTACGTCTCCGACGCCGATTGTGGCGGGCTGGCTCATCGGCAAATACGGTATCGGCTCGGCGTTTCTTCTGGCCGGTGTTTTGACCCTTCTAGGCGGCTTGCTGCTCTTGCCCTTAAGACTATATCGCGGGACACGGGCTGAATCCCTAGATAGATAAGATGGGATCGAAGGGCAATTCCATTTGCTCGCCTGATTTTTTGTCCGGCAAACTCCGGGGGAGTTGGCGGATTTCCGACTCGAGCCAGCGAATATAGAGACGGTGGCTTTGCCGTTTTTCTATGGCGGCCACGCAAAGGGTACGGACTGGCGTGGCGTAATGCGGCCACTGATCTCGAACAATCCGCGGCAGTCTCAGGTAGGTCGGTGGCTCATCGCAGAACAAGGGGTGCCGTGCCAACGTCCAGATGTCGCACTGCTTTTCTCCCGACGGAATCCTGGATCGCGCCACTGATCGCGGGGTCGACCGGTCACCGTGGGCCAACCCCTGGACGAGATGCGTCAATTCGTGGCCGATGGTTTGATAACTCACCTTGCGAACTCTGAGCCGAATGACAAGACGCGAAATAGCGCCGGCACGATAACTGATACTGGCGCTGCCCAGATGCTTGCGCGTCAATCCCACTGTGATCGTCTTGCCGTGCAATTCTGGAAAGTAGCGCAGCGAGCGCTCGATCATCTCAGACGCGCGCCGTGTGAGGCGCTTTTTCATGAGCGGTGTGAAGGCGAGCGGCACGATTTAGTTAATCCCTGCGCCGAGTTCGACTTGCAATCTTGAACAGCGAGTCGGGCGTGACATAATGATGTCTCGTCTTAGGGAACTTATGACAAAGGAAAACGCCGAGAACAAGGGCGCGGAGAAGGGGTCGTTTCGCTCCGGCTATATTGCCATCGTAGGGCGCCCCAACGTCGGAAAATCGACCTTGCTCAATCAATTGCTGGGCGAGAAGGTCGCCATCGTAACGCCCAAGCCGCAGACAACGCGCAACCGGATTACGGGGATTCGGACCAGCGCGAAATCGCAGATCGTCTTCATCGATACCCCCGGTATTCATCAAGCTCACTCCTTGATGAACCGGCGTATGGTGGAGGTCGCTTTGCAGACGCTTCACGAAGTGGATGGCGTGCTCTGGTTGCTCGACTCACGCGAGCGGATCGGAACCGAAGAGGAAAGGATCGCGAGCAATCTGGGCCGGCTCAAGACTCCGAGTTTGATTCTGCTCAACAAGATCGATCTCGTCGCCAAAGGCAAATTGCTGCCGCTGATACAACGTTGCGCGGAGCTTTTACCCGCTAAGGAGATCATTCCGATCAGTGCACTCAAGGGCGAGGGCGTGCCGCTGGTTCTGGAGATCGTAGAGAAGTGGCTGCCTGAGGGACCTCAGTACTTTCCAGAGGGAGAGTTCACCGATCAAACTGAACGTTTCGTGGCTTCGGAGATCATCCGGGAAAAGATTTTTCTTCTCACCCACGAAGAGATTCCTTACGGGGTCGCCGTGACGATTGATGAGTTCACCGAGAAGGAAGAAAAGAATCTGATTGTGATCAAGGCAACGATCATCACCGAGCGCGAATCGCACAAGCCGATCTTAATCGGCAAGCGAGGGTCGATGCTGAAAGAGGTCGGCCAGCGCGCCCGAGAAGAGATCGAAGCGCTGTTAGGCTGTAAGATCTTTCTGGAATTGTTCGTCAAAGTGGACCGGGGTTGGACGCAGGACCCTAATGCACTGACAGAGATGGGATTGTGA
>Ga0209857_1000163_pt1 | contig 15152 bp, 14 predicted proteins | sample GWRWN1_10_20_FD_187226 | JGI IMG/M metagenome (GOLD analysis project Ga0209857, IMG submission 187226) | Riverbed sediment microbial communities from areas with no vegetation in Columbia River, Washington, USA - GW-RW N1_10_20 (SPAdes)... | ecosystem: Environmental > Aquatic > Freshwater > River... | reverse complement strand
TCTTTAGCGAGACGAGCAAGGTATCCAGTCTTGCTGGTCTTTTTAAGCATGCAGAGGCGGCTCAAGACCTGATCTTCCTCGTCCGTTAATCTCACGGTAACAGTCGTCTTCTCGTGCTTTTCCTTTTTCATCGGTTTTCCCCTTTCCGTCGAATCTCCGCTACGACCCTCACCGCAGAATGTATCCATTCGGGTCTCAGAGTTCCGCGACGCGTTGTTTTGGCCAAGGCGTATAACGCCCGGTCTAGCGTGATCCGTTTCTGTTCAAAGCTTGCGACTGTCTGATCGAAAATGAAAAAGGGGCGCCCGAAAATGACATTCCTACCCAGCGTCCCGGCAATCCTGTTGTTCAGAGTTTCCTTACTTTCGGATCATGCGGACATCGACAGCTGCGAGCCCTTGTCCCTGAGCGCGCAGCATGATCGGGTTGAATTCCAGATCCGAAAGATGATGACGGTAGTTCAAAAAGATGTCCGACAAACCCACCATCGCTTTCACCAACGCCGCGGTGTCGCGGGGCGGTTGCCCGCGCGTGCCTTCGAGAACTTTGTAGCCTTTAAGCTCTTTGAGCATCGCCCACGCTTCGCTCTCCGACACCGGCAGGAGCCGAAGGGCAACGTCTTTCAGAACCTCGACGAGAATACCGCCGAGTCCCACGATCAAAAAGGGACCGTATTGCGGATCGGTGCGGGCGCCCAAGATGATTTCCGTTCCCTTTACCATTTCCTGCAAGAGCAATTTCGCAGAGCCTTTGGCCAGCGACAGGAGCCGTTTTCCCTGAGCTTCGACTTCTTCCGCGCTGTTCAGTCCAAGAACAACCGCGCCTGATTCCGTCTTGTGAACAACTTCCGGCGCGATGAGTTTCATAGCAACCGGGAAGCCGATCTCTTTCGCCTTGTGCACGGCTTCCGCCGCGGTTCCGACCAGCGCTTGCCGAGGCAATGTCAGTCCCTTTGATTGGAGGATTTGATTGAACTTCTCCCCGTCGAGCTCCTCTGTCTTGCCTGTCGCCGCCGGCAAAGCTGGCACGCCAGTTTTCTTTCGCTCGCCGTACAACCCGAGACCCGCCAGAGCTCTAAGAGTCGGCTTGATCGCCTGCAAGAACGGGATACCGGCCTCTTCTTGGAACGCTCGGCTCTCGTCGGTGCAGCTATAAGTCGATCGCGCGAAGGCGAGGATCGGTTTGTCCGTGGTCGCCGCAAGATTCTTAAACAGCGCCGCTTCTCTTTTTTCCCCGCGCGGCAGTTCGCCATGAATCGCCAGCAGATCGACGCCATCGTCTTCCGCGTGGAGCTTAACGATGTTCACAAAGCCTTGTTCGTCGCCGAAGCCCGCGACCCCGCATTCAAGCGGGTTTTCCACCACCAGTTCCTCGGGAATTAACGGGCGCACGGCTGCTTTTGTCTTGTCGCTTAACTGCGCGAGATTGGTATTGAGCTCATCGCAGTGATCGCAAAGCAGTCCTTTCATCCCGCCGGAGTTGACGACGATCGCCGCTCGACTCCCGCGCGGGAAGCGGCCCGGCATAAATGCCAAGGTCATTTCCGTCAAGTCTTCCAAGGTCGGCACACGAATCAATCCAAGTCGATTACAAACGGCATCGAAAACTTCATCCGCTCCCGCCAGCGCGCCGGTGTGGGAAATCGCCTGGCGTTTTCCCATTTCAGAACGACCCAGCTTGACCACGAGAATTGGCTTATTCTTTTTTAGAGCTTCCTCAGCCACCGTCATGAACTCCTGGGGCCGGCGGATGCCTTCGACCATTAGAGTGATGACCTTGGTGTCGGGCTCGTCGACGAGAAACGACAAATAATCGACAAGGTCGAGACTGACCTCGTTACCGCTGGACACGGCGTAGGTAAATCCAATGCCCCGCTCCGACGCTCCCTTGACCCAATTGCCCAGCGAACCGCCGCTCTGAAAGATCAAGCCGACCGGTCCCTTCTTCAAAAGCGGCACGGGAGTCGGAAAGCTCCACAGTCCTTCGGGCAGGGAGAACGACCCCATGCAGTTCGGGCCGCAGACAACGAACCCGGTGCGATCACATAACTCCTTCATGGCCTGCGCACGGTCTTTCCCTTTGGGATCCTCACCTTCGCCGAAACCGGCGCTGTAGATGGTCGCCGCCTTTGTGCCCAGCTTTGCCGCCTCTTCTATGGTGCTTAGAACCGCCCGCGTCGGAATGAGCATCAGCAGATGTTCCGGCACTTCCGGCAAAGCCGCAAGGTTCGGATAGCATTTATCGTCGAATATCTCCGTGTAATTCGGATTAATCAGATAGATGTTGCCTGGGAATTTGGCCGCCTTGAGATTGCGATAAATACCCGAAGGCCAGCGCCCCTTGGTTGACGCGCCGACGATGGCAACGGAACGAGCCGAGAGAAGATTCTCAACCGGCTTGCGCTTGAATGTCTCGCTTTGCGTGTTCGGACTCATAATGGATTGTCTATTGCACAGAGTCAGACTGACTGCAAGGCAGACAGGACGTGGCTCAGGGTCTCGTCAAAGTGGTGTTGAGCAGATGGAAATCCCTCTAAATCTCCCTTTACAAAGGGAGACTTTCTATTACTCCATCACTCCAGTACACCACCTACTAGGGGAACACATGCCAGCGATGGGCAGGCAAGTCCACCGCGGCTTGTTGCCCAACGGCCAGTTCCGAGTCTCCGGCGAGTTTTGCAAGCAAGGTTACGCCGTTAATTTCCACTTCAAGCAGGGCGGTATCGCCGAGATAGTTCTTGCTCGTGATGTTCCCCGACAAGCCTGAAGGGAATCCATCAGCGGCGTTGACTTTGACGTGTTCCGGACGGATCGCCAATGTCACGGGACTTGAGACTGAAATCCCCGTCGGCACGGAAAGCGATAATTTCCCCAGAGGACATTCCACCTGGGAAGGGCCGGTGACGTGACCTTTGACAAAATTCATTTCTCCCACGAATTGCGCGACAAAGAGGCTAGCCGGACGAGCGTACACCTCGTGAGGCGGCGCTATCTGAAGAATTTCTCCATCATGCATTACGCAGACCTTATCACCGAGACTCAAAGCCTCAGCCTGATCGTGAGTCACGTAGAGAGTCGTCACGCCAACCGCCTTGGTGATTTTTTTCAACTCGACGCGCATCTGCTCGCGCAGCCGGGCGTCGAGATTACTCAGCGGCTCGTCCATCAAAAGAATTTTCGGCTCTGTGACCATCGCCCGCGCCATCGCGACTCTCTGCTGCTGCCCGCCGCTCAGATCCGTCGCTGGCCGATCCTCGAGCCCGTCCAATTGCACAAGCTTGAGGGCGGCGCGGACTTTCTCAGCGATTTGGTCCTTGGGGATCCTATGGCGTCCTTTGATTAAGGGAAAGGCGACATTATTAAACACGTTCATGTGCGGCCAGATCGCGTAGGACTGAAACACCATCCCGATATCGCGTTTTTCCGTGGGAACATAGATTCCCCGAGCCACGGAGTTCGCCACGGTGCCGGCAATTTCCAGCTCCCCGGCATCGGGCCTTTCAAGACCGGCAACACAGCGCAACGTTGTAGTCTTGCCGCAGCCGCTCGGGCCGAGTAGGACGCAGAACTCTTTCTCGGTCACTTCCAAGTCGATACCGCGCAGCGCTTCCACGCGGCCGCGCCGGCTGTCGAACCACTTTCTGAGTCCACGAATGCTGATCAAGGAACAACCCCGTGAGGATTGGAGTAATGGAGTACTGGAGTAGTGGGGTACTGGAATATCGGAATACTGGAATGTTGGGTCGCGCCTACCATTACTCCAACACTCCAGTACTCCATTCTTCTTAACTTCCCGAGCCAAACTCACCACCAAAGCGCGAAAAGCCAATCTTTAAGATACCGACCACGAGCACGGCAAAAAGTACCAGTAGCACGCCCAACGCAGCGACCTGCGGCACCCAGCCGTTGCCCCAAAATTGCCACACGATGGTCGAGATCACGAGATTTTTGCGCGTGCCCAGCGCCAGGGCCATCGTCACTTCGCGATAGGACAGCATGCTGATCCAGATCCAGCTGTTAAAAATGCCGGCGGCGACCAAGGGCAGGACGATGCGACGCAAGACTCGCGGCGTCGAAGCGCCCGATACCCTCCCCGCCTCTTCCAGCTCGCGGTGCACCTGAATCATCACGCCGTTAGTAGTGCGGGTTCCGTAAGCGATCCAGCCGATGATGTGCGCGATGGCGATGATCGCAATCGTGCCGTAAACCGGGAAGACATTTCTATAAGCCAACCCGAGATAGCCAAGGCCAACGGCGAGCAAGATGCTGGGTATCGCGTGGGGCAGAAATGCGACTGTGTCGAGGGAACCGCGAAAACTTACCTGAGTCCGGACGACGATCCAGGAAACCAGCACGGCCAGGAGCATGGTGCCCGTTGGCACAGCCAACATCAGAATCGCCGTATTGATAAAGGGCAGCGCGTCGACGAAGTCGAAAATCGTTTCGTAATTATTGAGGGAGATCTGCGCAAAGGCCTCAGCCGAGGGGAGCTGCAAAAACGGCAGCAGCGAGGCCCAAAGCAGTACCAGAAATGGAATAAAAACCTCCATGGATAAGTACAGCATCACGAAAGCCAACGCGGCCCACTTCCAACGCCCCAGTGGAATCTGCCGGGGCCGGTAGCCGCGCCCGGTGATGACCGTATACTTCTTGCCCTGCTGCACGAGCCGCACATAGAAATAGGCCAAAGTCAGACCGGCCACTAACATGATCGCACCGTAGGCGCCGGCGAGGCCGTAGTCGGGCAAACCCGTGGGCGGATTGGTTGACGTGAAAATCAAAGCGCTCAACACAAGAATCCGCGACGGAAAACCGATGATCGCGGGAACTTCAAATACCGCGATCGCGGACATGAAAAGATAGACCATTACCCCTGCCATCGCCGGCCAAGTGATCGGGACGTTAATCCGGAGAAAGGTCTGGAACTTACTCACGCCGGAAGTGTAGGCCGCTTCCTCGAGCGATGGGTCCATCGTATGGTAAGCCGCCGCCAGCATGAAGAACGCCGACGGCACGAAAGACACGCCTTGAATAAAGGCCATTCCCGGTATGTTGTATAGACTGACCAAGGGGTGATCGAGACCGAACAACTGAGTCGCCCACTGGTTCACCAGACCGATGCGCGGGCTGAGCAACAGAATCCACGCGATGGTGCGGAGAAAGACCGGGATCAGAATGCCGACGGTCATCAGCACGTAGATCGTTCCTTTGAGTGGCAGGTCGGTGCGCATGAGCAGCCAGACCAGGGGTACAGCAAAGGCAATCGTCACCAGCACCGTTCCCGAGGCGAACAGAAGCGTATTGAGTAGGACCTTATAGGTGCCGGGAGAGCTGTAGACGGCGATGAAATTAACGAGTGTGAGCGGCCCTCCCTCGCCCGGGAATCCGGTGCGCAGGCTCATCAGGACCACCATCAACAGCGGCACGCCGACCATGAGAACGAGCAGCGCCGTCAATCCGCCGGCAAACAGACCGACACCGTTGACCTTCTTCGCATCAAAGACTTGACCGAAAGCCCCGCGCTCCGTCTCAGCCTTCATCTTTGCCCCCTGAAAAATTTAGGGACGTTGGGCTTTCGTGTGGGTAATTGCGCCAACGCTATTCCAGTTCGTGGTGAAGAAGGACTCGGAGTTTGCACCGCGGAGGCGCTGAGGGCGCAGAGTACGGAGTTCTTGAGTCAAGAAACACTCCGAACTCTGCGAACTCTGTGTCTCCTGTGAATATTCCTTCACAGTAAACCCGGAAGAACCAAAATTATAGACCGCTGAACCCGAAGATCTTGCCATATTCTCTCGATAGCCGATCGACCATCTCGGCCTGGTCTTGAGTCATGTACACGACGGACTTGTTCTGCGCGTATTTATGGGCCGCGGTTCCTGGAATCAAGGCAGAGCTTTGGCCGGCGTACTTCTCCCAGATCTTTTGCGCCTCGGGAGTCGTGAGATAGGCGGCCATGAGCTGCGCCACTTTAGGATGCGGCGCGTTCTTAGGCACCCCCGCCTCATAGGCGGGAGAAATTAGCGGCGACACGGCCTCCGCATGCGCTACCGGAGCATTCTTGTTCTTGTCCGCCTTGATTTCACTGTCAGTCAAAGAAACCGCGACGACGATCTCACCGAGCAGTAGCCGGTTGTAGATTTCACCCAATCTTCCGAGAATCAGATCCTGCTTGGTCAGGGCTTTTACAAAGTTGGTCGCTTTCTCTTCCCCCCAGGGTCCCGCTGCCAGCCGAGCCATGTGATGGGTCGCGCTCGACACGCCGATTTTACCCTTCCACTTGGGATTCAAGAGGTCCTCCCAAGTTTTTGGCGCGTCCTTCGCGGTGACCAGTTGTTTATTGTAGGCTGGGAGGACAAACTGATTGGCAAAGCTCACCGCCCCGTTGTCGTACTGAATCGCTTTAGAATCGACGCCGATGCTCTTGTAGTCGAAGGGCTGATGCATTTTTTTCACCCACAGCGTCGCATGGTGCGCGTCGGTAACCACCATTAAATCCCATTCCGGCGGAACGCCGGTGGCGCCTAGGCCGACGACTTTGCCAATATCTCGGGTCATGTTTCCCGAGGGGCTGTATTGCAGCTTGATGTTAAGGCCGTATTTCTTGTTGAAGGCCGCGGCCAGGGCCTGCGCGCCCTGAGGCGTCAACGTCGATGGCGCGTAGAACTCGATGGTTCCTTCTTGCTTGGCGCCCTTGATAAGATCGTCGATGGGCGCGGCAAGGCCGGAGCTTGTCCAGACGGCGATTGTCATCAACAGAACAAAACTACTTGAGAATCTCTGCAGGCTCTTCATGGAATTCCTCCTTTACGGTCCGTTGGCGTGACTACGAGTTGAATGCCTCTCGATAAAAACTTTCTTCGTAATACCTGGCCAAATCTTTACCCATACGTGGAGTAAGGCGGAATTGAACCCGCAGATCGAGAACGCTCTGCAGTCCGGCTAAGTTCAGTTTTCCGCTGGGCGGCAACTGCGCCAGCTTGCGCGCGGCTCCCGTTTCATCCAGCTTTTCTTCGGCTGCGATAATCTTGAGCGCGTCGCTCCGATTTCTGTCATCATGACACCAATGAAGCGCGTTATTCCAAATGCCAAGAAACTTGACTAGCAACCGGCGATTTTCACTCGACCACTTTCGGCTGACGGCAAACACTCCCCCCGGGTAGTTAGGCAACACCTCGCGGTGGTCTGCGAAGCGCTTGTGTCCCTCGGCTTCCGCTTTTTTGTCCCACGGCGGATTAAGAACGCCGGCAAACGTCTCACCCCGTGTCATGGACTCCAAGCGGGCTCCCGTTGTCCCCAGCGGGACCAGTTCATAATCGCCTCGATCGAAGTCCAAGCCACGCTCCAGGATAATTCGCCGCAAGACCAGCGCGTAGGCCGTGTCGACGGCATCCACCGCAAGCTTCTTGCCGCGAAGATCGGTCCAGCTTTTAATTTCAGGCCTGACGTAAACCGGCAGGATAATCCCTTGAGACACTTGTGCGATGGCCACAATTTCCGCGCCCTCGCGACCCGACCACCCGAGCACGTTGTCGAACGCCGTCGAAACGACCTGCCAATCGCCCTTGCTAAGGCCGCGCATTTGATCCGTTGAATTCGGTGTGACGAGCAGCTCAACGTCGAGACCTTCCGCGGCGAAAAGTCCTCTGGCTCGCGCCACCGTCAGGGCCGCGTCAACGTTAAAAACATTTACGCGCAAGCGATCAGACATACCACCCGTATACGCCTTTCATCTCTCCCCCTTGATGGGGGAGAGTAAGAGTGGGGGTGAATAACCGAGCGCCGGGGAACTTATCACCCCCATCTTAATCTTCCCCCGTCAAGGGGGAAGACATTTTTTTCGCACGTTAAACTTATTGCCGAAATTTCGCGGCGCCGGACTGGGAATGAACATCATTGAATTTTCGGCCCCGTGTACTCCAGGACGTAAAGCCCGCCTTTGATCCGGTCCGTAACGTAAATCAGACCATCCGTATCGACATAAAGGTCGTTGAACATGGGCGCCTCAGTTGGAGATCCACCGCAGCTCGCTCCAGCTCTTGCAAGGCCGGCTCGCCCTCGAGGGGCGGAATATGGGCCAAGCCGACGAAGCGTCCCCCGTATTCTTTTTGAATTTTCGTCGCGCAGTCGTTGAGCAGCCGGCAATTCTCCAACGTCGTGTCCCATCCCAAAATGCAAGTTTGCACGGCGACATCGATCCCTGCCCGATCCATGTCTTGGATTTGCGCGTCGAGATTAAAGAGCTGGGCATGAACGTTCGCTTTGGCAAAGCCGTCTTCTTCGACAATGGTTCTAGTTTCCGTGTTGATCCCCATTCGTCGCGCCAACTCCACGGGAATATAGTGATGCTCAAAATCAACGACCATAAGATTCCCCCTCTTGCGAAAACGTTGTCGAGATTAACTTAGGGACGTTTAACCTGTCAACGTATCGGCGCTTCCATTTCACTTACTGCGCAGCCGGCGTTGTTGATAAACAACGGTCTGTCTGTATAAACCATGTCTGCAGCCAAGGCATTGCGCGTCTTGAAGAGGCAGCGAAATTATAAAAGAGGCAAAGTGTCGATCCATTCCGGAGAGGAGTCTGGTTGCGAAAAAGACTCAGAGGCGTACGAGGGAAATGGGTGATGGAATATCGGAATATTGGAGTATTGGGTTTTGAACGCATCAATCCATCATTCCATCCTTCCACTATGCCAATCTTTTACGACTAGCCCGCAACTTTAGCTGTCCGTCTCAACGCCATTGCTATTTGTCACAAAGCACACCGGCATTCGGAGCGTGTTGCGCGCGTAGCCAATCCTCCCCTGTCGATCGATGACAATCAGACCGCCGGTGCTGCCGGTTTTTTTTGCGAGTAAAACAACTGCCTGGTTTGCCGCTGCGTGAGGATCAGCTCCGCTTTTCAGAAGGTCGAGAGTCGATTTAGCCATTACGACGCGCATGATCGCTTCGCCGTGGCCAGTACAAGAAACGCCGCCCAACTCATCAGCGTAGGTTCCGCAGCCGAGCAAGGGCGAGTCGCCCACTCGTCCCGGAAGTTTGTTGAACATCCCCCCGGTGGAGGTCGCAACCGCGACCTTCCCTGCACCGTCCAAAGCAACACAGCCGACGGTGCCGTGCTTCTCTTCCCAGCGTTTTCGTTCCGTTTCGACGATGAGCATATCGGGAGCACATTCAGGAAAGCCAATTTGGCGCGCGAATAACTGCGCGCCTTCACAGACTAATAGAACATGCCGCCCGTCTTCCATCACCCGACGCGCCAGTTTGATGGGGTTCTTGATGCCCTGTACGGCTGCCACGGCGCCGGCTGCAAGCGTATTTCCTTCCATGATCGCCGCGTCCATCTCCACTTTGCCGAGACTATTGAGGGTAGAGCCGGTACCCGCGTTAAAGAGCGGATTGTCTTCGAGAACAACCACAGCGGCTTCGGCGGCATCGAGCGCCGGAGCACCTTGTTTGAGGATGTCCCAACCGGCGAGCGCAGCTTGCTTACAACCTTCCAAGCGCTGCGGCAGCTCTTCGTCGCGGATGCGTCCGGCACCCCCGTGGACAATGATGGCGGGCCTATTGGGAGTCGTCATATTCGCCGGTTTGTGCAAGGAAATCGATTGGTGATTTTAGACAACAGGTCCAGGAGATTATTTTCTCGATACCGCCGGAGAATCACCCGCCCCACTTGGAGCCACCAAGCTGATCCCGCGGTTTGTCGTCCGGACCCGGGAAGATTTGCTTGCCGCTGTCCTCATCCTGCAAAATAATCGCAAGCTTCGGACAGGCCTTTGCTGCTTTCAAAATATCCTCGTCGCTGTCCCCTCTCGGGTCCAGGACAAAGGCTTTGAATTTCTCGTCCACCTCGAAGACGTTGGGCGCAATCGAAATGCAATTGTTGTGTCCTTTGCATTTATCTTTGTCGATGATGATTTTCATTTCCCCTCCGATTCGCTCGACAATAAAATGTACGACTCGTCCTAGAGAGGACGCGTTATTTCCCCCTTTGGCAAAGGGGGATTAAGGGGGATTTTTTCGCTATTGTGAAACCGTGAGTGACTGCGCAAATCTCCCCTGGCCCCTCTTTCACAAAGAGGGGAAGTTCTGGCATTCCCGCACCGGAGAGCGAGGTGCAGATCATTGCAATTAGATATCCCTCCCTATCACTCTAACTCTCTTAGAATCGCTCGGCACGGCGCTCCGTCGGAGCCGGCGAGTTTCACCGGCGGGCAAATTAACTCATATCGGCCCGGCGGCACCTGGGAGAGGTCTACGCCTTCGAGCAATACGATCCCATGATCCAAAAACGCCCGGTGCACGGGAACCTGCTCGTCCGCCCGCGCAACGGAAAGATAGTCCAAGCCGACGAGTTGTACGCCCAAAGCCACCAATGCCCTCGCCCCGTCTACAGAAAACGATACAAAAGTGGGGTCATAGGTCGGTTGGTGAAGCAGAGTGGAATTGCGGGTCTTGAACAGAACCCGTTTTTCGCCGTCCAGGTTCAGTCCGCCAATCTCATTGGCTGTAATCTGGCCAACAGCCTCGACGGCGCAGACCCGAGCCGGCCCGATAAACAATTCCAAGGGCAAAGACTCTATCGTGCGTCCATCCGGCACGAAGTGAAACGGCGCGTCGACGTGGGTGCCCGCGTGGGCGCTCGTGTGCATGGACGAGGAGTTGTTGCTATCTCCGCGGCTCATGCGTTTGCGCTCGATCAGCTCGAAAGGCTGCGCCGTGACCCAGCGAACGGTATTCGCAGAGAGACTGAGAGAGATATCGTAGATTTTCATATCGATCACCTAATCGGATCTTATTCGACGCGAGTCAGACTGACAAGCGGCGTTCAGCTCCCCAGATGGATCGCGACGGTGCCGCCCACGACGCTAAGGATCCCAACGGCGGCTTTAAGACCGATGCGCTCCACATCTTTTAAAAACAGCTTGGCGCCGATCAGCGACCATACCGGATAGGTGGCGGCGATCGGAGCGATGACTACGACCGGTCCGATGCTTAAAGCCGTAACAATTAGAAAAATCGAGAAAGTTTCAAAAATGCCCGTGCACACAAATGGCAACAGCGCCCTTCGATTCCAGACGAGCCGCGGCTCTTGGGACGAGATAGTCATGTAACCGGCGAACGCGATCAACGTTACGAATCCCATGAAGGCCGAGAAGAACAACGGTTCGTTGGACAGGCTAAGCGCGTAGCGCCGGATTGGATGATTCACACCGGAGAGAATCGCTGCGCCCACCGGAAGCAACAAGTGCCACCAACGAAAACTTAACAGTTCCTGCTCCGCTTTCCAGGAGACGAGAATGATTCCGGCCACCACGAGCAGAGTTCCAACAACAGTAAGTGCCGTCGCTGATTCCTTGAGGACTACAATGGCAATGGTGGCGCTGATCAGGGGATTGATCGACTGGAGCGCGCTGCTGCGCGATGCCCCGATTTTCAAGACTCCGGTATAGGCCAGAAGACGAACCCCAAGCTGAAAGACTCCGACGATGCAAAAGAGGGTGACGGATACCCAAGCCACAGGCGGGATGCCGGTCAAAAAGAACACCGCTGTCCAAAGGACAAGATTCTGGACAAGAATCGAAACTAGAGTAACCGTCGTCGGGGTCGAGTATTTGAGACCGAGTCGCGAGCAAACCAAGGCCACCGCGTAACTGACCGAAGTCACTAGGGCGAGAGCTTGCGGGGACATAAAGATGGATTGGAAAGTTGCTCAGAGGCGCGGGGATGGATTGGGAAGATGTGACAGCTAATCTCGAGCGCATTTTCTCTCTCCCCTGAGCCTGTGTCGCAATCGAGTTCATTGGTTAGACAACCAACCACAAACGGTTGCCATCATTCAGGTTGACAGGAGCACCTTCAAATCCCCCTTCATCCCCCTTTGAAAAAGGGGGGATTTTCTTACACCTAGTTCTTGATTCCTGACGGTCCCACAACGCTCCCCCCTCTTTGAAAAAGAGGGGCAAGGGGAGATTTGCGTTGATCGAAACGCGAACAGCGCATTGTGACACAGTCTCCCTGGCGGGTGAGAGTTAGAGTGAGGGAAAAATAACCGGCACCCTCACCTCTATCCCGCCGAGGGAGAGGAAGTAAACAAAATTCAGCGTTGGTAAAAGGGAGCTAACGAATGTCCTCGGTTGCGTTGACCCGATTCCATTTTCTAAATCAAAGAATCGAGATCAGCTTTTCTTGAGAGCCTCACGGAACTTGTCGCGATATTCGATACTATAAAGCCGGCGAAAATCTTCCGGGTACGCTTCCCCGGGTTCCATCTTGAGATCGACGAAAATCGGCCCATCTTCTTTAAGGATGTTGTCTAGCTCATAGTCCCAATCCCACAGATTAGAGAATTCGTAGGTCTTGGGATAGCCCGCCGCTTTGGCCATGTCGACGAAGCGGATCTGCCCAGCGCGCGGAATCGGCACCGAGCCGTTGGTCTCATAGGTGCCGTTTTCGCAGAGGCAATGGATATAGTTCTTCGGCGCGGCGTTGGCGATGGTCACTAGACTGCCCAGATTCATCAGCAAACTGCCGTCGCCGTCGAACAAAACCACGCGCTTGTCGGGCCGCCCGAGCGCTAGGCCCAAAGCGTGGGAAGAGCCCTGTCCCATGGCGCCGGTGAAAGTATAATTCAGATCGCTCGGCATGATGTGAGTCATTTCCTGCGCTGCCATATAGACCGCCACCACGATCTCATCCTTACGGTGACGCTTAAACACCTTCAAGCATTCGTCTCTTTGCATCATGGTTATTTTGGCTCCCTTCCGATGAGCACCGCCATCGGCCGTGTGCTGGCGTAGGCTTTTTCGATGGCCGGCACAATCTTCTGCGTGTCTCCGGACTCTTCGACCCAGTGATGCTCGATGCCCATCGCGTCCAAGACGGGTTCGATGATCTTTACGCCGTACTTCTTTGATTGGGTTGGCGCAACGCCCGGCTCTTTTCCTAAAAGTCCCACCAACATGCAGACGGGGTTCTCACCTTCCACGGCGACACCCCTGAGCGAATTCACCGAGTCCAAAAGACCGGTGTACTGCATCATCATGAGCGACCGGTGACCCGCCGCGAAGAGACCGCTACAGATCGAGATCCCTTCGTCTTCTTTGCATACTTGCACCACTTTAAAGTCAGGGTCGCGCATGATGGTCTTGAGCAAATAATGACTCGTTACGCGATCGGGCAATGCGACGACGAAATGAATCCCTGCTTTCTTGATTTGTTTGATGATATCTTCCGCCTTCAGCTCAGAGTCCGCCATTTTTCCTCCGGATTAAGAATCGGTTCAATGTTCAAAGTTCAAGGTTCAATGTTCAAAGTCTCCGTTCCTTTGACCGGAAACCTTGAACGTTGAACATTGAACCCGGAACCGCGCTATGCAACTTCTTTCACAAAATCCGCCAGCCGTTCGCCGATCATGATCGACGTTAAATTAGTATTCGCGTGACTCACCACCGGCATGATCGACGCGTCCCCCACCCACAAGTTCGACATGCCGTGCACCTGCAATTTTTCATCGACCACGGCCCTGTCGTCTGAGGCCGGTCCCATCTTACAGGTGCCGACGCCGTGGTGATAGCTGTCGTAAGTTGAGCGAGCAAACTTTCCCCAATCGTCGGCGGATCCCGGCTGAATGAGCGGTCCGTAGAACTCTCTCGCCGGTCCCTTGTGCACGAGGTCATCGATAAAATGCATCGCCTCGACCATCGCCTTTAGATCGCCCGGATCTTCCAACATGCCGGAATCGACTCCCGGCAGCTCATGGGGATCCCTGCTCTGGAGATAAACCCGCCCGCGGTTTCGCTGCTCGAGCAAATGTGCCGATATCGGCATCATGCGTTTGATGCCCGCGACTTCCGTCGGCGGCCGCATGTTGATGTGGAAATTTGGACAGTCGTAGAGCGGGTTCTTTTTGATGATCAGCCGAAACCGCGGAATGACCCAATCCTCTTTTGATTCTTTGGGACCCTCGAAAGTCATGAAAACTACCGGATGGTCGTGGTAGTTTTCACCGATGCCTTTCAGTTCGTGAACCACGGGAATCCCGTGTTTCTTGAGCCCCGACTCCGGCCCGATGCCCGACAGCATAAGAATCTGCGGCGAGTGATAAACACCCGATGTGAGAAGAATCTGACCACCCATGACCGTCTGGATCTGTCCATCCTTCTCGTAGCGAACGCCTTCGGCACGCTTGCCCGACAGAACCAGCGAAACCACTGGAGCATCGGCAATGATCGTCAAGTTCGGCCGGTTGCGCGCGCTGTTGAGATAAGCCACCACCGTCGATTGGCGTTTACCGTCTTTGATGTTGTAGGGCGACGAGCACACACCGTAGGGTTCGGGAACATTCAGGTCCGGACACTTCGGTAGTCCCATCAAAAGGGCGCTGTCGATAAACGCCCGCGCCGGCGGTGAAACTTCCATGTCGAGGGTGAAATGGCGCTTGACATAAAGCGGTCCGTTGTTGCCGTGAATCGGGCTGTCGGGAAAATCTTGATCGGACTCGATTCGCTTCATCACCGGCAAACACTTTTCGTAGGACCAATCCGGGTTGCCGAGCTTCACCCAGATATCCAAGTCGGCTTTCATCGGGCGCAGCACGGACATCACGTTGACGGACGAGCCGCCGCCCATAATTTTGCCGGAAAGCGCGTAGTAAGTGCTGCCGTCAAGATGCCTTTCACTGGGATACATTCTTAAAAAGTCAGACTCCAACAACAGGCGCGTCTGCTTCGACGCATCGGCGACAAGCTCAGGCAGCGGCCACGGATCGGGCCCCGCTTCGAGCAACAGGACTTTTCTCTTGGGATCTTCCGACAACCGCGTCGCCGCCACGCTGCCCGCCGAGCCCCCGCCGACAATGATCACGTCATATTTATCCGCCATGGAGTCTCCTTGCCTCAGTATTGTCCTGGACGGCACCGGTCCCAAGTTTCATGTAACTGGGAAAAAGATTTCTCGCGGAGTCTATCCTGAGCATTGCCGAAGGACTCGAAATGACAGCAAGCCTCTCGTTCATCCGATAGCCTCCACTGTCATCTCGAACCCTTCGGTAGTCATCCTGATTAATATGAAAGCGATGTATTTCGCAGCGTCAGTGGATAGACTGACGGGCGAAGGAGGAAGAACGATATGGAATACATCGCAATGGACG
>Ga0209857_1000157_pt1 | contig 15600 bp, 13 predicted proteins | sample GWRWN1_10_20_FD_187226 | JGI IMG/M metagenome (GOLD analysis project Ga0209857, IMG submission 187226) | Riverbed sediment microbial communities from areas with no vegetation in Columbia River, Washington, USA - GW-RW N1_10_20 (SPAdes)... | ecosystem: Environmental > Aquatic > Freshwater > River... | reverse complement strand
AGGTCTTTCTCAAGGAGCGATACAAGACCGAGCCCCTGACCTTGAAGGCCGCGCTCTCTCTCTGCGTCGCGGCGCTGGAGAGCGTCACGAACCAGAAGTTCCCGTTCGAGGGGCTCGAAGTCGCGGCGCTGGATCGCACCCGCGTAGGCCGCAAGTTTCGCCGTATTCCGCCGTCCGAATCACGCCAGCTCCTCGCCTGATCCTCCTCCGTCCGCCCTCGCTGAAATGAGCCCTGATGTTGAAGTACCCTGTGGGGCAGTGTATGCTGAAGACGTGTCACATCCGCACCCTGCTGCGTGCCCATGAAACAGCGTATCTTCGGTCTCGAGAACGAGTATGGCCTGATCTTCTCGCCGAACGGGCGGATTTACCTGCCGATGGAGAAAGTCCTCGGGTACATCTTCGAGGGACTCATCCCCAATAGTTGGCCTTCGAACGCCTTTCTGGTCAACGGCGCGAGGTTTTATCAGGACACTGGCTGCCACCCGGAATATTCCACACCTGAGTGCGACAACATCCCGGACCTCGTGATCCACGACAAGGCGGGAGAACGTTTGCTGGAGGCCTGCCTCCCGGCGGCTGAAGATCGTCTGAGGGAAGAGGGACTGTCAGGTGAGATCTACATTTTCAAGAACAACACGGACTCGTTGGGCAACACCTACGGCTGCCACGAAAATTATCTGATGCGACGGGATGTAGATTTCTGGAAGGTAACCGAACAGCTCATCCCGTTTTTCGTGACGCGCCAGATCTATTCCGGCTCAGGAAAAGTGCTCAAGGTATCGGGCAAGCCGCAATATTTCATTTCGCAGCGGGCCCAGCATATCCACGAGAAAACTTCTTCCTCGACCACGTCGTCCCGCAGCATCATCAATACGAGGGACGAACCGCATGCCGACGCCGAAAAGTACCGGCGGCTCCACATTATCGTCGGCGATTCGAACATGTCCGAGTATACCACCTATCTCAAGGTGGGAGTGGCCGCGCTGGTCCTCTCCATGATCGAGGATGGATACACCGTCACCGGAATGGAGCTGGAGGACCCGGTGAAGGCGATCCGGGAAATTTCCCGGGATCCGACGGTCAAGAAGAAAGTCAAGCTGGACGATGGCCGGCAAGTGAGCGCCATTGAGATCCAGCGGGTGTACTTGGAGCGAGCGCATGATTACCTGAGCACGCAGGCACACGATGCGGTCATGGATGATGTGCTGGCCCGGTGGGGCAACGTTCTGGATCGCCTGGAAGACGACCCGATGCAGCTCTCACGGGAGATTGATTGGGTCGGCAAACGACTGCTGATCCAATCGTTTGTTGACAAGAAAGGATGCGGCTTGGATGATCCCCGAGTGTTTCTGATGGATCTCCAGTATCATGACGTCAAGCGGACACGGGGACTCTATTATTTAATGGAGTCGCGGGACATGATCGAACGGATCGTGGATGAGGAGGCGATCCAGCGCGCCATGTCCGTTCCGCCCCAAACGACGCGGGCCAAGGTGCGCGGGGACTTCATCCGGTTCGCCAGAGCCAAGAACCGGTCCTATACGGTCGATTGGACGTACCTGAAGCTCAACGGGTACTGGGAAGAGACCATCCTGTGCATGGATCCGTTCAGCGCGGTGAACCGGCGGGTCGAGGAATTGGTCTCGCAAGTGGCCGGCCTGCGGTTCTACCGATGACAGGCACGACGATGCGCCAGGTCCCACGCACGAAGCGCAGAATCGATCGCCTCGCGATCAGCGTGGTGGTCTTGCTGACAAGCGTCTTTCCGGTTGATCTCCTGCCAAGCGCTCCTCACGAGACGCGCGGAACCGACGGGCAATTCAGCGGCAAGCAGGGCCAGGTGCTGCTGGTGAGAGTGACGGCCGATGGCCGAGCGGCTGAGGTGGTGGGACGATTCCTGGGTCGTCGCATTCCGTTCTTTCGAGATCCTGTTTCCGGACAGGTGGAGAGCTTCATGGGGTTGGTAGGCATTGATCTGCAAGATCCACCAGGTACACATGAACTGGCGGTCGAGGCACGTTCTGCGGACCGAGTAAGTCGGTTGAGCTACAACGTCCTGGTGATGAAGGAGGACTATCCGGTCCAGCGCCTCACGCTTCCGAAGGACAAGGTTGATCTGGATGAGGACAGTTTAGTGCGCGTCAAGGGCGAACAGGAGCAGGTGAAGGCCGTCTTGGACGCAGTATCCAGGGAACGGTTCTGGGGGGAGCGTTTCGTCGAGCCGGTGCGAGGGCCGAGTACAGGGGCCTTCGGCCGCACGCGAATTATCAATGGTCAGCCGCATAGCCCTCACAACGGAGAAGATATTGCCGCTCCCCTCGGGACGGAGGTCGTGGCGACAAACGACGGGATTGCACGCTTGACGGTGGAACACTTTTTTTCAGGCAAAGGGGTCTTCGTGGATCACGGCCTGGGCCTCTATTCCATGTACTTCCACCTGTCCGAGGTGACGGTGCGAGACGGCGAGCCAGTCAAGCGCGGACAGGTCATCGGGAAAGTAGGGCAGTCCGGACGCGCGACCGGTCCTCACCTTCACTGGGGGGTCCGGCTCAATGGGGCGCGCGTCGATCCCTATGCACTCCTCAAGCTTCCCCTCAGTGGTGTGACATCCTCTAGCCCTCAGGAGACCAGTACCCACTGAGCGACGACGCGAATTGAGGACTCAGAGGTGGAGGAACACGCATTGACTAGCAGGCGCGGTCACAACCAGCATCAAGCGACTCGATCCTCAAGCCATGTATGGCTTGCGATGCTTGTTGGAGTCGTCATGGCAAATGGGCTCAACGCCTGCGGCACAATCCCGCGCAAGTATGTCAGTCAGGCGGAGCCAAGCGTTACGCTGACAGCTCTCACCAGCCATCCCGAGGCTTATGAAGGCAAGGTGGTTATTTTGGGTGGAGTCGTCATTGCCCAGAAGCAGGGGGAGGATCGCATCTGGCTGCGAGTGAAGAACCGGCCGCTTGATGCTGATTACGTCCCCCATATGCCTGTATCGTCCGAAGGGCCTGAGGCCGGGCACTATTGGGTGCAGGTTCTCTCGAAGGAGTTGCCGAAGGGGTATCAGAACTGGTCGCGAGTGACGGTTGTTGGCCAGGTCTCTTATGAGGGGCCGGCTCTGCAAGAACATGCGGGGGATCCAGAGCCGGTCTTGACTGCGCTGTACCTACGTGGGTGGGGGAGTGGATGGGGCGGCTACGGCCTTCGTGAAGACGTCTGGGAAGATAATCAGAGTTCCAGGTATATTATGTCCACTCCTATGAAGGGAGTGAAGCCGCAGTGAATGGCTCCTCGATCACTTCAAGATCGCGCGAATCGAGAAGCCTGCCTGCTCCGACGTCGTGACTTCTCTCGACTCGATCAACCGGAACAGGATGCCCGCCCTGTTTGACCCGGTGTCAGACGTTGGGCCTGATGCCGTGGTCCACTGAAGAAGGTGCAGTCACAGGCCACCAGGAAGACCGACGCGGAAATTTTAATGGAGAACGCCAGACTGGTCTCGTGTTCTCGCGACTGACCGTCCCATCTTCGTCAGGTGGCGGTGAACATTCCAAGGTCAGACGTTCGTCTCGATGCTGGAAGGGGCCTTGTTCAGCACGCTGGACGCGGCCCGCGAGAGATCGGCGTCTGTGTCGTGGTTGAGTGCATAAATGCGGAACTGGATCAGGCGCGTCGGCAAAAGATCCAGGAACTCCTCAAGCGGCTCTGTTGAGACCGTGTGCGTGCCCGAATCGTAGACAAAGAGTGGAACGCCACGCGTGTCCTTGGGGTCTGGTCGAGGATCCAAGGGAGCCATGTCCACTCTGAATGGTAACTTATGAAGTCTGGCCGGCAACTCTTTCTGGATTAGTTTCTCGAACTGCTCGTGACTTGGGAAATCCATCCCGCGTTCTTGGCCTTTCTCCTTCAGGACCGTGCTGTAGGCCATCTTCCACTTGACGTCCCGGCCCAAGATGCGCGCCCATTCCTCGCCGAGCCTTCGTCGTGTCGAGTGACTGGACTTGTTCCATCCCCGGACTTCTTCGAGTAATGACCAGTCTGTCAGCGTCAGGTACTCATCCATCCTCTTGCGCGGGTCATGTGGAAAGAGAAGTTGCATGGTATCACCGAAAATATCGCGTAAATGGATGTCGATGGCCCGCGTCGTCCGGTGGTAGTACACGTTGGAGTACAGGTACATCCGTGTGTTCAGGAACATCTGGAGCGCGGGCAGGCCGGTTTTGTGGATGGTGAAGCCGTTGTCTGTGATCATGGTATAGTGGATGAGCCGACTGAGGTCCACCGGGCCGACCGCCACTCCGCACATGTACGAGTCGCGAAGCACATAGTCCAGGTTATCCCCCGTATAGCTCCCTGAGATGACGGGCTGCAGGTAGGTGAGCCACCGCGGCAGCCGCGAGTTGTCCTTGCCCTTTTCCTTCAGGATGAGATGCGCGATCTGATCGGGGTCCAACTCTTCGCCTTTGCCGAACTGTCCGGATGGGCTCCGCCGGATCTTCCGAATGGTCGGGCCGAGGTGCTCACGGATAATGATCTGTCCCAGCTTTTCATGGGTCAGACGGAACGACTTCAGGAAATTGTCGTCGAAGAAATGGCAAAACGGGCCGTGCCCGATATCATGCACCAACGCGGCGACCCGAAGCAGCGATTCAATATAGTTGATCGAGGGAAGGTCTCGGATGATCTCCGCTAAGAAGGGGTAGAGGTGTCGCGCGAAGCGCCCGGCGACGTGCATGGTCCCGAGCGAGTGTACGAACCGGCTGTGCTCGGCGGAGGGATAGACCCATCGGGCGCTTTGGAGTTGGTAGATATAGCGAAGCCGCTGAACCCACGGCGAGTCGATCAGATCTTTTTCGGTCCGTTCGGGCCGATCAGTCGTCGAGTAAGGAACCGTGAAGGAGATGTACTCGTGAATTGGGTCGGCAATCAGCGCGGACCCGTCGTAAGGGGCTCTGGTCGGAACGGGCTGGACCATCTGACATTCACCGCACGGCGATCAGAGTCGAGCTCCGGCAGGCGATGGACAACTCACTGACTATCAGTGTAGCTCAGGCGGTTCTGGGTGGCAACGGCTCCTTATCGGCCACTGGTCGGCTTGCGCGTGCGCGGTAACGCGAGATCACGAGGTAGGTCGCAGGGTAGCTCAAGAACGCGCCGAGGAGGCCGAGGAAAACCCCGCCGACGGCCAACGGGAGCGCGTAAGGCAAGACCTGATCGTAGAGGGAGAGGAGGCTGAGGTTGTCCCAATTAAAGGGAGCAGCCTGCGGGATACCAAGCAGCTTGAAGCCGGTCCAGATCGTTGCTCCCAAGATCGGCACCAACGTCCACGGATTGTTGATGCCGGCGCCTACCATCAGCGCTAAGAAGTTCAGACGAAACGCCCAGGTGCAAAAGACCACGGTCAGCGTATGGAGTCCATAGGTTGGTGAGAACGCGATAAACACACCGATGGCAAAGGCCAAGGCCGTCCGGTGGGGCGACTCATGGAGGTGGAGGATCTGACTCAGATAGGAGCGCAAACGCGCTATCGAGACCATTCTGCCTCTCTTGGGATGGCGCGTTGGCTCTGAAAATGCTGATAGCCGGCAATGGTCAACCTTCGCGATGATCCGTCCCGATGCTTCAGCCGAAGCCCGAACTTTTTCGGCCTGATCGTGCCGATGCACGAAAACCGGCATCGGGTCCGCTGAGCCAGCCGATCCAGCTTCGCCCGATTGGCGGGCGATACGGTGAACAGCAGTTCGTAGTCCTCCCCGCCGGTCAAGGCCAGGCGAATGGGGTCCAGATGATGAGCGGCCGCGTACCAACGGCAGGCGGAAGAGAGGGGAATCGCGGCGATCTCGATTTCGGCCCCGACCCCGCTCTCCTCGCACACGTGGGCCAGATCCCCCGACAGTCCATCAGATAGGTCAATTGCGGCCGTGGCCAAGTGGTGAGTCGCGAGCAGTTGTCCCTCTTCGATCCGCGGCGTCGGGCGGAGATGCCGCTCGATCAGATAGCTCAGGTGTCCAGCGTGTTGCCACTTTCCTGCCTTCCCCTTCGTGCGGATTCTGGTCCTCAGAATGTTCAACCCTGCCAAGGAATCCCCCAGGGTCCCAGTCACATAGAGCAGGTCACCCACATCGGCTCCATCTCGCGTGAGGGCTTGGCCTGGCTCGGCGATTCCCGTCACGGTGACACCGATGAAGAGGCCCTGTCGCGAAGCAGAGGTGTCTCCTCCCACCAGCTCGACCCCATAGAGGCGGCAGGCGCGCATCAGTCCTCGGTAGAGTCGCTTGATGTCGGAGGGTTTGCGGGACCTTGGGATGGCCACCGCCACCAAGATGTGCTGAGGGACTCCACCCATCGCAGCGATATCGCTGAGGTTCGCCGCTGCTGCCTTGTATCCGATGTCCTCGAACGTGGCGGTGGCCAGATCGAAGTGGATGCCTTCGGCCAACAGGTCCGTGCTCAGCAGGAGCAAGTGGTTGGCGGGTGGCCGAATGATCGCGGCGTCGTCGCCGATCCCGCGCAGCACCGATGGTCCAGTCCGCCCAAACTGGCGGCGAAGGACTTGAATCAGCCCGAACTCGCCAATCCGATGGAGGGAGGCGCGGGAAGATTGTAATGGCATCTCAGGGTGCAGAGGGCGTGGACGATGCCGACGGGGCGGGTACGAATGTCCGTGGGCGAGCCGCTTGTGAAGGCTTTTTGATTCGGGTCGTCTGCGATCGGCTTGCTTTACGCCGGCCGTCCACCTGGCTCGGCTTTGACTGCCGGGCAGGAGCTTGGCGCAGACTGGCCTTGATCACATCGTCCATCGTCTCGGCGAACACCAACTGGATTCCCCGCAGCAGGTGCTTAGGGATTTCTTCTAGATCTTTTTTGTTGCGCTTCGGCAGGATCACGGTGGAGAGCTTCGCCCGCTTGGCGGCCAGGATCTTTTCCTTCAGGCCACCGATCGGCAGCACGCGCCCTCGCAGGGTGATCTCTCCGGTCATCGCCACGTCGCGTCGGACCGGAATGTTCGAGAGACTGGAGGCCAGGGCCGTGGCCATCGTGATGCCGGCCGAGGGGCCGTCCTTGGGAATCGCTCCCGCAGGTACATGGATGTGGAGATCGTTCTTTGAAAACATGTCCGGATTGATGCCCAGCAGTTTCTCACGGGAGCGCACGTAACTGAGCGCAGCTTGGGCCGACTCTTTCATCACATCACCGAGGTGTCCGGTCAGCGTGAGTTGGCCTTTCCCCTTCATGACCGTCGCCTCGATATATAGGACATCCCCTCCGGCCTCGGTCCATGCCAGCCCGGTGGCCACGCCGATTTCATCTTTCTCCTGCTCGGCCTCCGGGAGGAATTTGGGCACGCCGAGGTACGAGTGCAGGTTGGCGGGCGTGATCGTGTAGCACTGTACCTTTCCCTCGGCCACCTTCTTGGCGACCTTCCGCATCACGTTGGCGATCTCGCGCTCGAGGTTCCGGACGCCCGCCTCCCTCGTATAGTGCGACACGATCTGGCGGAGGGTCGGCTCGGCGAGCCGGAAGAGTTTGTCCGTGATGCCGTGCTCCTTGAGTTGGCGCGGGATGAGATACCGCCGGGCGATGCCGAGCTTTTCTTCTTCCGTGTATCCCGGGATTTCAATGATCTCCATCCGATCCCTCAAGGCGGGGAGAATCGGATCCATGAGGTTCGCGGTGGTGATGAACATCACCTCGGTGAGATCAAAGGGAACGCCAAGGTAATGGTCGCTGAAGGCATGGTTCTGCTCAGGGTCCAGGACCTCGAGCAGCGCGGCTGATGGATCTCCGCGGAAGTCCATTCCGACCTTGTCCACCTCGTCCATCATGAACACGGGGTTGCTCGTGCCGGCCTGTTTGATGCCCTGGATGATGCGTCCAGGCAGCGCGCCCACGTAGGTTCGGCGGTGGCCCCGGATCTCGGCCTCGTCACGGACACCTCCGAGGCTGATACGCACGAATTCCCGTCCCAGCGCCCGCGCGATCGATTTCCCGAGTGAGGTTTTTCCAACGCCGGGAGGGCCCACGAAACAGAGGATCGGCCCTTTCATTTTGTCTTTCAGTTTCCGGACGGCCAGGTATTCGAGGATGCGCTCCTTGACCTTTTCCAGGTCATAATGGTCCTCGTTCAGCACTTTCGCAGCGGCCTTGATGTCCAGGTTGTCCGTGGACTTCTTACCCCAGGGCAGTTCGACCATCCATTCCAGATAGGTCCTCACCGTAGCCGACTCGGCGGTGTCCGGGTGCATCTTCTCCAAACGCTTGAGCTGCTTCTCACATTCCTTCAAGACCTTGTCCGGCATCTTGGCGTCTTTGATACGCTTGCGAAACTCCGCGACCTCCTCAGCCCGTTCATCCAGTTCGCCCAGTTCTTTCTGAATGGCTTTGAGTTGCTCCCGGAGGAAATACTCTCGCTGGGTCTTGTCCATCTCTCCCTTGGCTTGCGCCTGGATTTTCTGCTGCATGGAGAGGACGTCGATCTCTTTCGCCAGGATCTCGCTGACCCGCTTCAGCCGCACGATGGGATCCGTCAATTCCAGGACGTCCTGCGTTACTTCCACCTTGAGTCCCAGGTTCGAGACGACCATGTCCGCCAAGCGACCAGGGTCCTCCATGTTTTCGATCACCACCATGACGTCCGGCATCAGCACCTTGCCCAGGCTGATGATCCGCTCGATCTGTTCCTTCACCGTCCGCATCACGGCCTCGGCCTCGAGCGGCGCCGCGGGCGGTTTGGCTTCGACGATTTTGGCGATGCGGACCGAATAGTAAGGGTCCGTCTGGATGTACTCCAGCACCTTGCCTTTGGCGGTGCCTTGGACGAGGATTTTGATCCGTTCATCCGGGAGCTTGAGCATGCGCATGATGATGCCGATGGTGCCGACCTTGTGGATGTCCTCGGGCTTCGGATTTTCCACATCGAGCGCTTTCTGAGTGGCCAGGAAAATCATGCGGTTTCCTGCCAAGGCCGCTTCGATCGCTTTGATGGACATCTCTCGGCCCACGAACAGTGGCAGCACCATATACGGAAAGACGACGATGTCCCTGACCGGAAGGAGGGGGAGTTGCTCCGGGGTCTCGACGTTCTGAAGGTCTTGTGGTTCGCGTTCGGTCGGTTCCGACATCGGACTCACGCCCTCTCAAACTGATCCTGAAGGTTCAACACGACAGCCTCTCCGGGCTCTGTCGGTGCGCCCGGCTTTGGACTCGAATCATTGGTCATTTAGGAATGACGCACAACCAGCGACCGGCGCAGTTCTTTCAAATACTTGGCGAAGGGAGGCCCGAGGGTTGGATTCTTCAGCGCGAATTCGACGGTGGCTTGCAGGAATCCGAGCTTGTCCCCCGCATCGTAGCGCTGTCCCCGAACCTCATAAGCGTACATCGGGGCTTTCTGGGCAAGCACGCGCAGCGCATCAGTCAGTTGAATCTCACCATTCTTTCCTGGTGCGGTTCTGCGGAGAATTGGAAAGATGTCCGGCGGCAACACATACCGTCCGATCACCGCGTACTGGGACGGCGCATCGGTCGGCGCGGGTTTTTCAACCAAGTCCAGCACCCGATGAAGTCCAGAAGCCATGCGTCGGTTGGCCACAATGCCATATCGGCTGACCTCGGCTCGAGGGACTTTTTGCACGCCCAGGACCGCTCCTTTGCGCGTGTTATAGACGTGAATGAGCTGGGCCAGGGCCGGGATGGGTGCGTCGATCACCTCGTCTCCCAACATCACGGCGAACGGCTCGTTGCCGATGAGGTGCTGCGCACACAACACGGCGTGTCCCAAGCCCAAGGCTTCGGGTTGTCGGATGTAGCAAAAGTTCGCCAGCCTGGCGATGCGCTGGATGTCGTTCAAAAGCTGACCCTTCCCGTTTCCTTTGAGGTTTTCTTCGAGTTCGAACGAGCGGTCGAAATGGTCCTCAATCGCGCGTTTCCCGCGCCCCGTGATGATGATGATGTCCTCGATGCCCGATGAGACGGCCTCCTCCACCGCGTACTGGATCAGCGGCTTATCGACGAGGGGGAGCATCTCTTTGGGGGAAGCCTTGGTCGCCGGGAGGAAGCGGGTGCCGAGTCCGGCGGCCGGAATAAGGGCTTTGCGGATCGGAGCGGACGACATGAATTGGATAGTAAGGACGGGTCTGAGAAAAGTCAAGGACGCTGTCTCGTGGTGGCGCGGGTTAGAGTTGAGCGCTGGCCCCTGATGAATTTTCTTTACATTAATGGAGACGGCCAATATAATTCACAAGTTTTTCAACGTCTTTCATCGGCCTCGGACCGCGAGGCCGGTGGGGCGGGATTTGTGGGGCTGGCTCTGGACCGGGTTGATCCTTTAGCAGAGGATGCGCCAATTCCAATGATGTCCCACAAGGCCGGCTTGAGTGTCATCAACTGCGCTTATTTCGTGGGCTTTGACGCCTGTCGGTCGGCCTCCACGAGCGTAGGTCGGCGGGTCCAAACAAAAGGACCGCGGTGACCGAACCTGTGGGGGGCCAATGGCAGGCGCTCGTGTTGGTCATGGCTGCCGCACTGATGTGTCCGTCAGCCGCCGTGCTGTATGCCCAGGACCAGGTCTTGAAGGTCAAGTCGGTGGAGGTGCGGGGAAGCAAGCGCATCGAGGAGTCGGCGATCCGTGGCCGACTGACACTCAAGGCCGGCGATGCCTATACGGCCGAGGCCATCCGGGCGCAGATTCGACTGATCTATGAAATGGGGTTTTTCGAAGACGTGCAGAGTGAGACTGAACCAGTCGCGGATGGAGTGGCAGTGACGTTCGTGGTGCGAGAGAAGCCGTTCATCACGGAGATCGTGTTTGACGGCAACGAGGAACTCAGCGAAGACAAGCTGAAGGAAAAGATCACGACCCGCAACCAATCCTTTTTGGACCAACAACAGGCCAAAGAGAGCGCTGAACGCATTAAGCTGGCCTACCAGGAGGATGGATACTACAATGCACAGGTGACCCCGATCATTCTTGCCTTGGAGGAAGACAGGAAGCGGCTCACATTCTTTATCAAAGAGGGCCAACGTGCCAGAATCAAGACCGTCACGTTTGAGGGGATGAGCGTCGTCACGAAGAAAGAGCTCTTCAAGCTCTTGGCGACCCGCGAGTGGATCCCGTGGTACGGCATCGTCACGCAATTTCAGATCCCTTCCGTCTTTTCTGATGCCGGCCTTCTCAAGCGGGAGGAGCTGGCCAATGATGTCGAGCGCATACGGGAGGTCTATCTGAACAAAGGCTACTTGAATGTTCAGGCGGGCTTGCCGACCGTTGAGCTCACGGAAGACAAGAAGTGGTTCACCGTGACCTTCCCGATTGTGGAGGGGGAGCCATTCACGGTCGGCGAGATCGGGTTTCGGGGCAACACCGTGTTTGAGGAACTGGAGCTTCGGGCGGGTATGAAAATCAGCTCGGGGGAGATCTTCCAGCGAGCCAAGATTCGCGATGAAATCACCCGGGTCACTGACATCTATGGCGAGAAGGGCTACGCGTTCACGGAGGTGAGTCCCTCGGTCACACCGGATCAGCAATCGCGCACGGCTGCGATCACCTTCCACATTAAAGAAGGAGATCTGATCAGAATCCGGCAGATCCACATCACCGGCAACGACAAGACCCGCGACAACGTGATCCGCCGCGAACTTCGGGTCAACGAGCAGGAGGTCATCGACACGGTGTCGATGAAGCGGAGCTTTCAGCGACTCAACAACCTCAATTTCTTTGAAACGGTCGAGATCCTCCCGAAGCAGGTAGAGCAGGACAAAGTCGATCTCGACGTCAAGGTGAAAGAAAAGGCCACCGGCTCGTTCAGTATCGGCGGCGGGTTCAGCACTTTGGACCGGTTCGTAGCGGTCGCCGATGTCACGGAAGGCAACTTGACCGGACGCGGCTATATGGTAAGGGTCCGCGGACAGTTGGGCCAGCGGCGTTCTCTTGGGCTGCTCACGTTCCGGAATCCCTATCTGGAGGACTCGCTGACGTCTTTACAGGGTGACCTCTTCAGGACCATCACGAACTACGTCACCTACAATGAAGACAAGTCAGGAGTCAGCGCCACCTTCGGTCGGTGGTTTTCCGAGTACACCTCCGGCAGCTTCAGCTTGGTGTTTGAGCAGCTCACCTTCAGCGACCCGCAGCCCGACGCTCCGCAGTTCGTGCTGAACCAGATCGGGACTCAGTCTACGTCCGGATTTCGTTCAGGGCTGTCCCGCGACACCAGAGACTTTTACCTGGATCCAAGGAAAGGCACGCGTAGCGCCGTCAACCTGGACTTCGGCACCCCGGCGCTGGGCGGAACCAATAACTTTTACAAATTTCAACTTGATGGGATTAAATACACGCCGCTGTTCTGGGACATACGCCATTCGATCCGGGCGCGGTACGGCGTTACGGAAGGATTGGGGGGGAAGCCGATTCCGCTCACGGAAATGTTCTTCGTGGGCGGCATCAACACGATGCGCGGGTTTGTCTTCGGCCGCGCCGGTCCGGTCACGGCGGCCGGGTCGCTGGAGGGCGCCGCTCGGCAGATCATAATCAATAATGATCTTATCTTTCCGATTTCGTCTGAAGCGAAGCTCAACGGCGTGCTCTTCTTTGATTACGGTAAGGGGTTCGCTGTTGGAGAAAACCTCAGTTTGAAGCTCCGCTCGGCGGCCGGTCTCGAGGCGCGGTGGATCTCTCCCTTCGGCCCTCTCCGTGCCGCGTATGGCATCAATCTCGATCCGAACCCCGGTGAGCGGAAGGGCGTGTTTGAGTTCTCAGTGGGATCGCTATTCTAACCCAGGAAGCAAGTGACCAACCGACCACTCCCGACTCCTGACTTCGTCGCTGAGTGAAAGGGAGAAGTTGAAACCATGAGAGTGAGAATAGGAGAAGAGTTGCGTCGTCGCCGAAGAGAGCCTGCTCGGTTACTCTTGGCACTGACCTGCGCGGTAGGCCTTGTGACGAGTGGTTGTGCCACTGCCCCTTCAACCCAGCCCGTCGTCCGGGTCGGGGTCGTGGACCCCCAGAGAGTGCTGAATGAGACGGAGGCCGGCAAAAAAGCGAAAGAGTCGCTGAACGCCTTTATGAAGAACCGCCAGGCGCTGATTGAGTTGGAGGAGAAGGAGCTGAGGAGGATGGAAGAGGATCTGATCAAGCAAGCAAGCGTGCTCAGCGCCAACGCGAAGAAGGAACGGGAGGAGCAGTTTCGGCGCCGGATGGCGGAATACCAACAGAAGGCAAACGAACTGAACCGTGAAGTCCAGGAGAAACAAAAGGAAGTGCTCGAAGGGTTCAGGGAAAAAGTGGAGAAAGTCGTCGCAAGGGTGGCTCAACGGTTAGGGCTTGTGGTGGTCATCGAAAAGGGGCGAGGCGGCACCACCCTTTACCACGACCCTTCGTTGGACATTTCAGCCATGGTCATTGAGGAGTTCAATAAAGGGACTCCATAACGGTCACGCGTTGAACGATGAGTGCTGAATGTGTGAGGAGAAAGGAGTGAAGACCATGGAAGGCGGAAAGTTACTGGCTGTAGCCGTGGTGGCTCTGATGATGGTGAGCCACGGGGCCGTGAGTCTGGCAGCAGACTTCAAGGTCGGCGTGATCGATCAGCAGGTTATAATGGAAAAAACCAAGGCCGGCAAACGTGCGCTGGAGGGGATCAAGGAGTTCTCCACCAGTCGTCAAAAGATTATCGCCTCCGATGATGAAGCGTTGAAGGAACTGGAGAAATCGCTGAAGGCTCAGGAAAGCGGGCTCAGCGAGGCAGCCAGAAGGGAAAAACAAGAACAGTTTCGGACGAAACTGGAGGCCTACCAGCGACGCCTCCAGGACTTTCAACGGGAAATACAGGTCAAGCAGAAAGAACTGTTCGAAGAATATTCCAAGAAAATAGACAAGGCGGCCAAGGTGATCGCGGAAAAGGAAGGCTACGCTGCGGTGCTGGATAGGGGAAACGAGAATACCCTCAGGGTCGTGCTCTACCACCGGAGCGTGATTGATCTGACCGATCAGGTGGTCAAGGAGTTTGATCGGCAGAATAAATAGCAGGATGTTGAAAAAGGCCTCCAGCGTCGTTCTCGTTCACCCATTGCACGCGGCCATGCAATGGGTGCCCGTTGCTCCGGAGACGCAACGGGTCACGGCTTCTCGCTCGCTGCGGCCTTGCTGGATGACCTTTCAACATCCTGGCGGACCTCTTGAAGTCGTTGGGCCCTAGGTACCAGGGCAACTTCGAGGGACGTCAGGCTGGTTTTTGAACAGCTTAGTAGAGTTCAGGGAGCGTTCACATGGAGAAAGCCGGACAGGAGGCAGGACCGATGTCAGCCATGGATATCGACGAGATTCGAGCGGCGATTCCCCATCGATACCCATTCTTGCTCGTCGATCGCATTCGGGAGCTCGAACTGGACCGGCGCATCGTGGGGATCAAGAACGTGACCATGAATGAGCCGTTTTTCCAGGGACATTTCCCGGGTCGTCCCATCATGCCTGGCGTGCTGATTATCGAGGCGATGGCTCAAGTGGGAGCCGTGCTGTTGTTCAAGACGTTCCCGCCCTCCGGGCGTCCCCTCATTTATCTAACTGGCGTGGACAACGCCAGGTTTCGCAAGCAGGTGGTGCCGGGCGACCAGTTGCGTCTCGAAGTGGAGGTCCTGAAGCGACACCCTCCCTTTTGGAAGATGCAGGGGAAAGCCTACGTCGAGTCCGACCTAGTCTGTCAGGCTGAGCTGACTGCGATGGTGGTGGAGGAGAAAAACGGCAAAAGCCGTGAACCGTAAATCGTTAACCGTGAACCGCGGGACAAGGATTCGGAAAAAGACGGCCGATTAACGAGTAACGATTCACGTTTAATATCTTGTGGAGGAACTGCGTGGAGATCCATCCGACGGCAGTGATTCATCCCGGCGCTGAACTGGCCCAGGATGTCGCGATCGGGCCCTACTCGGTGGTCGGCGAGCATGTGAAAATCGGCCGGGGGACCCGCTTGGTATCTCATGTCTATGTGGAGGGCTGGACCGAGATTGGGGAACGATGTCAGCTGTATCCCTATGCCTCCATCGGCACTCCGCCCCAACATCTCCAATACAAGGGTGAGCAGACCCGCGTGGTCATCGGGCATGACAACGTTCTGCGGGAGTATGTGACGGTGAACCGGGGCACTGCGCTCGGCGGAGGTGTCACGACCATCGGCCACCATAATTTTCTCATGGCCTATGTCCATCTGGCTCACGACTGTCATCTGGGCAACCACGTGATTATGGCCAATGCAGCGACCCTGGCCGGTCATATCACCATCGGTGACCATGCGATTATCGGGGGGCTGGTGGGAATCCATCAGTATGTGCGGGTGGGTGCCTATGTGATGATCGGAGGCTGTTCAGCCGTGGGGCGGGATGTTCCCCCCTTCATGCGCGCAGCGGGCGGGTATATGACGAGGCTGTACGGGGTGAACTCGATCGGGCTCAAACGTCAGGGTTTCTCCAACGAGCGCATCGCGGTGCTCAAGCGAGCCTATCAGACTCTATTTCGGTCTGGGCATCGGATGGCTGAAGCGATCAAGCGGGCGCGGGACGAGTTTCGCGATCATGCGGACGTGATGGAGATCATCGCCTTTCTGGATG
>Ga0209857_1000156_pt1 | contig 15607 bp, 16 predicted proteins | sample GWRWN1_10_20_FD_187226 | JGI IMG/M metagenome (GOLD analysis project Ga0209857, IMG submission 187226) | Riverbed sediment microbial communities from areas with no vegetation in Columbia River, Washington, USA - GW-RW N1_10_20 (SPAdes)... | ecosystem: Environmental > Aquatic > Freshwater > River... | reverse complement strand
AACGGACGAGATGATTCTGCAATACATAGCCACACAAGGGCAGGAACCTTCCGAGGCCGACGAGGATTTTAAGATTGAAGAGTAGTTTCATCGGGTCTTCAGCCGTCTTTAGACGGAAAGGAACCCACCGCCTTTAAGGCGGTGGTCTTCAGTTTTTTCCTGGGCCGCAGCTGTTCCCGTAATCAAGATCGGAAGAAGTAACAGGCAGCCGATGAGACTTTTGATCAAATCCCGATTCATTCTTGACTCTTCGTAGTACAACTGCCGACTCTAGGTCAAGACGAAGCGGGTTAGATGCGGCGGGTGGAAATTCTTACTCTGCTGCCCGGATGGCCCAATTGCCGGAGTCATTTTCTGCGATCCAAATGCCCCGGATGGCGTCGCGAGCCGCGGTCAAGAATAGCTCAGCCATAGAGGTTTCGCGTGCCTGAGGGAAATCCGCTGTCCAGCTACCGGTAAATTCTCGTCCCTGGCCGTGGATGGCGGCGCGCCAGGTCCCGCTCCAACCCGTAGAAAATTTTTGGGCGGACCATGTGCCGCTTAACGTGATCTCGTCAGTGGCTTCGCTTAATGTCCACGTGCCGGATGCTTTGTCCGGTGAAGAGGCGGGGTTCACCGACCAACCACCTTCGAGGATGCGCCCGGTGGCAGTTCGGGCGCTCCAGGTAGAGAGCTTCGGATGTTCTTTGAAGGCCTGTCTTAGCTGGTCTCCTCCTGAAACATCGACTGCACGTACCCAACCAACCAAACCACGCTGTGTCTTGACCATGTACCATGTCTGTTGACCCACGGCCTCGGCTAGGGGAGTGAGGAGCTGACCTTTTTGCAGTGTAGCGATTCTATCCGATTCGGCCTCTTGTTGAGCATACAAAGTGGCGCCCGCTTCCCGGACAGTCAGGGCTCGTGTCGCCTCCGCTGCATTGCAGAAAGATGGAAGCGAAAGAACCGACAGGCAAATCAACCGCGAAAACCAACGCGATAAACCTTGAAGTTGTGTCATGGCCATTCGCATAACCCCCTATTTGGAGAAGTCCGGATCCCCCCTGTTTTCTGTGTAATTTTAAGCGGCCTGCGTGATTCTGTAAACCTTAGCCCTCGCTTGATGTGTTCTTGACGTGTCCCTCATGTCGGGGTTAGATTCGTTGACAGCCATCTGACGGCGAACATTCGCCTTTCTGACCCACGGTTCGTGACGTAAACTTAAGGGGCAAGGTGCAAAAGCGAATCTTTTCCTGGCAGGGCCGGGAATTTATCGACCTCTCCGGCGAGGCCCGGCCGCCAGCGTCGGTCGAAGAAGAGACCAACTCACTCTTCCGGAGTTTCGAGCAGGAACTGAAAACTCACGGGTTATCCCTCGAGAACACGGTCCGTACCCGACTGTGGGGAAGGGATAGGCGAGCAAGAAATCTTGGCACCGCTGCACGGTCCAAGATTTTGACCGGTAGCGCCAAAGCGGCCAGCTCGAGTTATGTCTCTACGCAGCGTTTCGATTCAAACGGAAGAATCGCCCTGGACCTGTTCGCTATAAGGCCGTCGCGTGCAGATGCCGAGAGACGGCCGGTAGAATTCCAACCGCCGAGAAATTATCTCTGCTATCTGCGCCAGGATTCTTTTGTGTTTCTATCGGGGTACACCTCGGCTGCGGAAACACTGGAGACTCAAGTATCCGAGATCATCAAAGCCGTGGCGGGTGGACTCATGGTTGCGGGATCTATGTGGGACAAGTTGGTTAAGGTCTCTCTATTTCTGCACCGCAGCCAGAAGCTTGAGACACTCAGGGAGTTGTTAGAGAGCGGACCCGCCTTGCCGGCCGATTGCCAGGTAGAGTTCGGTTTCGTCGAAGGGTATGCCGGTGAAAAAAGCCTGCTTGAGGTCGAAGCCACTGCCCTAATAAGTGGAAACGAGCCGCATTAAGAGATAAGGGACGAGTCTTGCATCACACCCACGAGACTCGCCCCATTGCCCAACTATCCGGGGCGAAACCTACTCGCTTCTGGCATTTAGCCCGGATATACTCCCCGTGTGATCGAGGGCCGTGGGCTTAAGCCGCTGCAGGTGCCTCTGCCGCCCGATGCGCAACCGCTTCTTTCTTTCCCTTTTCCTCAACCGCAAGCATCGCAAAGTTGGCCACAATGAGGCCACCGATGCAGAGGCCGGCTGCCAGACCGAAGACTGCCGAAGCTAGCAATGCAAAGCCGCCCTCAGCTATCACGTCCGATGCAGCGATCCATGTTATTGCCGCGGCGAAGAGCCCGCCGCAAACCAAGCCCTGAAAAAGATGTTTGTTCATCCTATCACTCCTGACGAATGCTTTTGCATTAGGGTTTCGCAAACGGCGGGCCAGCGAAAAACGTGAAAAAAATTAGGCAATAGCGAGCAGGATTTTCTTAGCGAAGAGAAAAGATCGCGGGGTCATTCCAACTCGTAAGAATCGCCTTGCCGGTCCAATTTAAATCCAAAAGGTCTCGTTAGTTGCGGACAATGAGAACATTCTCTAAGTTAACGATGTAGTTCGATTCTGAAGCAGTAACGTCTAAATGGTAGCCCTTTTGATCCAAGGACCCGAAGATTGAATCAGCCAAGTACGCCCAGCCATGTTAAAGGGCGCAAATACGACGATGTTAGGACCGTCTCGCTGATTCGCGCCATGCTCTTGACGATATTCATTTTAGGCTCGGTTGGCAGCGGCGCAGAATTACTCTTATTAAACCATTTCGAGAGTCTGCTGCAGTGGATTCCGTTACTCTTGATCCTGTTGAGCTTCGTTGTCCTCGGCTGGCACGCCGTCCGCGGAACCCCTGCGAGCACCCGCGCCACCCAAGGAGCGATGATCGCATTCATCGCGGCTGGTCTTGCGGGATTTTATTTTCACTACCAGGGTAGCGCGGAGTTCAAGTTAGAATCGAATCCATCCTTGGCCGGATGGCAGTTGTTCTGGGAGGCGATTCGAGGCAAAGCACCGCCAGCACTTGCGCCCGGCGTCATGATACAACTAGGGTTGGTCGGACTAGCGTATACTTATCGGCACCCGGCGTTATTGGCTTCGACAAAAACTAAACTGAATAGTGAAGGAGAGTGAAATGAAGCAGACAAGATCTCTAATGATCGCAACGATGGCGTCGACTATCCTCATGCTTGGCCTCTGGGGCGCTACTCAGGCCCAAGTCGGTCGCTCCGAGGGATTAGTCAATCCGGATCTTGCCAGCGAAAAAGAACTTCTCGCGATGCCGCATATGACTGCGACGATCGTTAAAAGTATTATGGAGCGCCGGCCGTTTCTCAAGATGACCGACTTGAACGCGCTACTCGTCCAGTACCTGAAGAAAGAGCAACTGGCGGACCTCTACGGAAAAATGTTCGTTCAGATCAATCTCAATACCGCGACGGAAGAAGAGATCCTGATGATTCCGGGCACCGGCAAGCGCATGCTGCGTGAATTTCTGGAGTACCGGCCCTATAAAACGCTGGCTCAATTTCACAAGGAGATCGGCAAGTATGTCAACGACAAGGAGTTGGCGCGACTGGAACAATATGTCTTTGTACCGATCCATCTGAACACCGGAAGCGACGAGGATATTCTGAGCATTCCGGGTACCGGTAAGCGGATGCTCCGTGAGTTCAAGGAGTACCGTCCCTACACAAACCTCGAGCAGTTTAGAAAAGAAATCGGCAAGTATGTTGATAAAAAGGAAGTTGCCCGGCTTGAACGGTACGTTACCCTGAACTGAAACTTCTTCTCTGTGAATCAGAAATCATAAGCTATAGAGGGTCCGAGCATTGTCGCTCAGGATCTTGCGCTTCACTTCGGGCGCTAAGTCCGTCCTTGCTTTAAAAATTTTGATGGCATCGACGTCACTCGATATGTCAGTGTGGCCGTAGTCCGTCCCGATGACCAGGCAGTTTTCTCCGGCCTGCTGCACGATATAAGGCAGGTCATCGGTGTTTTCGCAGGTAACGAACATGCGGTACTCGCGCGCGAAGTTGTCGGGCCATTCGCGTCCCAGGGTTTTAAGACGCTTCTTGGCTTCCAGCATCACCCAGGGCAGCCACTGCGCGCTGGCTTCGATGAACCCCCAACGCAACTTGGGAAATAGCTGTGGAATCTCGCTGAGCACGATGTCGTTGAAGGCGGCTACGGTGGGCACTCTGAACCGGTGCAAGGTAGAAGCCACCCCTACGGGATGGCGATATAAATCGCAGAGCCAGGGATTGCCGTTGGCGATGTGGATGGCAATGGCCATGTCGAGGCGGCTTGCCTCCTCGTATATCGGATAGAAGTAAGGGTCGACGAGCAAGCGGTTGCCTTCGACGGGGCGCATCAGCACGGCGCAAGCGCCGTTTTCTTTAGCGAAGCGGATCTGGTCCAGGGCATCCGGTATGCTCAAGGTCGGCGCCATGCAGGACCAGCGCAAGCGGCCCTTTCCCTGCCGCCAGATGTCCGCCAGCCAGCGGTTCCAGCTTTTGCATAGCGCGACCTCGACGGCCGCGCGATCCGTGGCTGACTCGATGAACATCGTATTGTGCAGCACCTGGACATCGACGCCGGTGTCATCCATGTGCTGCACGCGCAGACCGACATTACCCAGCTCGCGGGATTCCTGCGCGTCGGCGAATTTACGACCAACCTGTTGGGATCGTTTTTCCAGCTCTTCAGCCGAAAAGGCGGGAAAGCGGAAACCGCGGACTTTTCCGTCGATGACCCAGAATTGGAGTTTTACTCCGGACTCTTCGCGGGTTTCCAGAGGAACGGGACGATACTGTTTCTCGGATGAGTCCATGTAGTCCCAGGTATGAGCAGACTCGACCACGTGGGCGTCAGCGTCGATGATGGGCATCTTATCAGCAATCGCCATGAGTTTATCCCTCCTGCGTTGAATTCTAGAGTCGTGATGAGGTATGCCCCAAGTCTATTTTGTTAGCGGTTACTTTTCCAGTAGCCTTCGCGTAATGTCGGTGTTTCTCGACGAAGACCGGTTCCACATCCAGTCCATATTTCGCGAACAGTCCTTCGTCTTTAGCAACCCAAATATGGCCCTGCCTGAAGCCCAGGGATGGATAACCCATTCTGACGCTCTTCAATTGGGCAACGGCAAACGTGGAAGGGACAGAAGGATCAGTAGAACAATTGGTTGAACATAATGCGCTCCTATTTACCGCCGCGGGTAGCGTGCCACTTGGAGTCGCTACCGCCCTTGACGGTTCCTTCCATGGCATTACCGTTCACGCGGCCGGTGTATTGGGCACCACCGGCAGTGAAACTGATCTGATCCCCGCGCAGCCTAGCGTTGGTGATGGGCGTGGAAACATTGCCGGACCTGAGGGTGCCGGAAATCATTTGAAAGGTTTGCTTAAGCGCAAGCTCTCCTTGCGCTAGTTGCCAGGTGCCTCCCACTTTCGCCGGCACGATCCAGAGCAGGGCCGTGCAGTATGAGATGCAATCTTCGTTGACCGTGGCGGTTTCGTCAGCCGCCCATTCCGCCATCGTGAAGGTATTCGAGACAATGCGGGTACCGGGCTTGAGATCGAGGATTTTCGGGCGCAGCTTTAGATTGATATCGGGCAGCAAAAACATCGAAATCACCGTGGCCTGCGAGAAATCGCTCTCGAATAGGTCGGCCTTCTGAAACGTGGCTCTGTCACTGACGCCTTCCTTGGCGGCATTGCGCTTCGACAATTCGACCATGTCGGGGTTGTATTCGATGCCGAGCGCCTTGGCGCCGCGCTTTGCGGCGGTAATCACCGTGCGGCCATCCCCCGAGCCGAGATCGATGACGTAATCTTTAGGCGTGACTTTTGCCATGTCGAGCATTTTGTTCACCACTATCTGTGGGCTCGGCACCCACACCACATCCTTGCCTTCCTGGCCGACGCGTGGTTCGAATTGCTCCTTGGCGGGCTGTGCTTGAGCGTAGAGACTAGTAGCCACGAGAGACAGGAATACAGTCAATAACAACTGAGGTACACGATGAGATGAATTCATATTGGACTCTCCACGTTTAGATTACATGCGCTATTAGCAAAGGGTTTGCCGTTAAGAAGGAAGGCCCCGCAAAAAGAGGTAGCTTCCTCGCGGTCAGTTAAGTCTTTTTTACTCTAAGCCGCAGGAAATTTCCAGTCTCACCGCTGGCCAGTAGAGTTCAACCGTTTCCAGCAACCGCGGTTCCGGCCGGCAATCAGTCGGCGGGCTCTGATCCTTCATTGAGTCTCACCGGCGCAATACGCTATCGATGTTTTAAAATACTTTGAAGCGGGACGGCTAGGACCGCTTTCGTTCCTCATCGATCAGCTGCATCGCCTTTGCGCGAAGCTCGCTGTCAGTATTCAAGGTGTTGATAATCTGGCTGTAGGTTTCTCGGCTCAGACCTTCCTTGGCGAGGGCCTCGTCAATTTTTGCTCCCGCTTCCTTTTGAATTGCCTCAGTTTCCTGATCGCCTTGAGCTTTATTAAGACGCGGTTCGTAGGTGTCACGTATCTTCTCGAATTCCACGTAGACTCGAGCGAACGATTTAAGCTGCGTCGGATCGATCTTTGATTGCTGCTTGGGCGGTTCCTGTGCAAAGATAGTCTTCACGAACGGGCTCACACTCAACCCGCCGATCAAGATTATCAAAACAATTGTTCGACAAAATAATTTTTGCATTTAAATCTCCTTTTACGCGGGACGACCAAATGCCGTAGGGGCAAGAGTGGTGCCAAAGAATAGTTTCGTAGATTTGCTGAGTTTCGCTGGGCAACCGGTTTAGCAGCAGGCTGGTCTGTATGAATTCTCCTGCATGATTCGTCCCACATTCCCATGCTGAATGAAAGTCTCAAGCGTGAGGAGTCTTTTTTCCCGAGACTTGAGAATTGTCCAAAATATATTTCACCAGGAAGGGCCAGACCTGGGTAGCATCGGCTTGGATCTCCGCATAGACGCCGTTTTTAGCGGCTTTGCGCCAGGATTCATTTTCAGAGTAGGTGCAACCGGAAAGATGACCGAAGTGAGGTCGATCGGGGCAGATCCTGATTCCGTAGGTAAATCGGCGCGGCGGCAGTTTTGTGCCCAGACGCTCATTGATGATCTCGATGAGCGGCGCGACATTTTGGACGTTGTTACGCGGTACGCCGCCGCCGATGGTAAAAATGCCGAAACGCTTGGCCGCCGTCACCAACTTGACAAGCTCTTTGCTATCGCTCTCAAGATCCATCACAATTGGTTTCTTGCCGCGGCGTTTACGCTTGATGTTGTGGATATAGAGATCGTTCCCCAGCTCCGAGTCTACAAAGGCTGGGACAAAGACGGGCACGCCGCACAGATAGGCGGATTTTAGTATGCCCCGTTCGTTGGGGTAGTTCTCTCCGAGATATTTGCCGATAAGTTTATTGAGCACCGTCGGACTGGTCGGGCGGGCGCCATCGAGCTGATGGATGACTTTGCCAATCACTTCTTCGACGGTATCAAGATTGGTTTCAGGCTCAAGCGTGTCCGTAACCCGGTTGAGCTTGCGGCGGGCCAGCGCCGTATCGTCGTAGGCAGGATTGTACTTGTAGTGCTTCAGTCCGATGGAGGACACAAGGCCATGCGCCATGAGCGCTCCCGTGGAGGAGATGGCATTGATCAAGCCGGTCTCAATCATATCGCAGATGACCAAGTCCATCTTACCGACCGTCATCGCGCCGGTTATCGTAAGGAAGCGAAGACACTGTTTATCGCGCACCATGGCGTGCAACGCTTCCGCTCCTTTGGCAACTTGCGAAGCAACGCCGCCATAGGACGCGAGATCAGACATGAGCGAGGCTACGGAAGTTCGCCGCCCGTTGATCCATTCGTCCAGGCTCCGGTAGAGAACCGGCATAATATAGCGCGGGTCGGCGAACACGGCGTCGGGGAAGTAGCCGTCTCTGATTTGGCCGGGACGCGCCATGTCGAATGGATTGATAAAGATCGCGCGCGCGGGTTTCCGATAGATCGCTTCGGCATTTCTTTCGGAGAATGCTCCGACGACGATAGCGTTCTCTCCCCGTTGCTTTTGCCTTACGTATTGAGAGGGGAGCACAACCCGGTCACACCACTTGTTTTCGACAAATTTTTGCAGCAGCCGTCCCAGTGGAGAATTTTCCAATCCGCTGTAGATGAGAACCGGTTTTTTCTTCGCGGCGATCATTGTCTGGATCGTGCGTGCGACCTCGCCGAGCATCCTGGCGCCGAAGGCGCAGTACTTCATCCCGTCCACGATGTCGCCGACGGTAGCGCACTTTTTTAGATCCAGTGATTTGAGTTCTTCGAATTTCAATTGTTTCAGGGAGCCTTTCGCTCTTTCACGGCTAGATAATTTTGTGGTTCGTAGCACGGTGAGTACATCCAGTCAATTCCGACCAGTGCAATTCGCGACTATGGAATTTTCAGAATGGCGGCCGGGTGAACTGCGTGTCACCAAACGAGGATTGAAGCCGGTGGCCCGAATCGGAACGACAGGGATTTTTCCCACCTTTTGTACCCGGTTGATGACGGGAGAGCCCCGGCTCATCCTTTTTGATCGCTAAATCTTTTTTTTTCATTAGACGACGGATAGGGCTGGCCCGCGCGATCGAGTCTTAATACTTTGTACCCCGTTGTCGCGGTACCTTCCATCGTCAGCCTGTAGTAGAAGTGTTCGCCTGAATTCTCTCCCATCAAGAAAATATAAATTGCTTTTTCACCTGCCATCGGTTCATATTCGGATGCGATGACGGTCTTTGGAAAAGCCTTCGGATGCAATTTTGAAACAACTTCTTTGAATTGTGCGAGAGAAACATAGCGTTTTGTGCCATCAGCAAGTAACGCATAGCCGTTCTCGATATCTTGCTTCACAAACGCGTTTCGCGCGAATTCCTCAGCCTTCTTTCCGGCTGACAATTCATCGTGGTTGACTGATTCCACGCAGCCCATCAAACCCACGGCGAACATTAATGGGTAGAAATAATACTTCGACGCGCTTCCTTTACGTGCTCGCCGGCGAAATACAAACATCATGCCTAAAGCTCCTCCACATCGTTACGGAATGATGGGTTCCTAGTACAGGGGACACGGGTCGTCAAGGGGGCAGAAGAGACCGCTCGAGTTTCCTTTGCTGGTGGAGTCGGCAAGATCCACACTTGGGCAATGCCCCGCTGGTTCCCGAAAAGGGACGCCGGTTAGGGTGGAACGTAGGATTTTGCAAATTAATCGCCGCAGGCAACGCAAAGGTTGCAGCTTTCGGACAAAATTGTGCGATTGTGGTCGGTCTTTGGCCGTTCAAGAAGCGACTAAGTTGTTTTTCGCCTGGGATTTAGCGGATACGTCAAGGCACAGAACTTGCCTAGGTTGGATCTGTAAGAGGTGACATGGGATGCGAAGCCTTTCCAGAATTGGGTTTGCTCTCGCTCTAGCCTTTTCAAGTGTCCAACCGGCCTTCCCGCAAACAATAGCGGATACCCTGTACCGGGAGAGTGTTGAGTATGAAGACGGTAAGATCACCGTTGATTTCGATCAAACTCCGTTAGGAGTCGCGCTCAATGCAATTCAAGTCAAGACCGGGTTGCAGATTACCGTTCCTCCGGCAACAGAGAGTAAATTACTGAATCTGCGGCTGAGCCGGCTGCCGCTTGAGCCTGCTGTCCGCTCTCTGATTGCTTACATTGGGTTCAGAAGCTTCGCTTTAGTTTACGATGAAGAGGGTCATCCCAAACGCGCCGTTGTCCTCGAAGCGCGACCGGAAGTTCGTGCAACCCCAGCCTCTGATTCGAAGGTTGATTCCAGCGCGGCGCCCGTCGTTGAACCCCTGAGGGAGCTGGAGCGAGCGGAGCTCCAGAAGGAACTGGAGCGCTGGGGTGAGCTGAAACAGGAAGATCGTAGCCGAATCGAGGGGCGCCTGAAAACTCTTCCTCCTTCTGAGGATCGCGAGCAACTGGTCAAAGAATACGGGCGCCAGCTTTTGGGAATCAAAAATTGACCGGCCTTAACTTCACCGACCGTGGGTTTGTCGGCGAGTTGGAGAGAACCACTCAACGTTTATTGCCATCAGAAGATCTTATCCCGCGGCTTTGAAGGATTTTGCAGCCTTCAGGACAGCCAAAGATACTTTTTCGATGATCTCATTGGGCTGATAGGGCTTCATAAGCAAAGCGCTTAGTTCCCCTTGGGCCATGGCGGATTCCATATCACGTGAAATGTACCCCGAAGCCAAAATAGGTTTCAGGGTCGGGTCCGCTTTTCTCATTTTCTGAAGAGCTTCCCAGCCGCTTAACTTGGGGAGTCCGAGATCGAGCACCACGACCGATATTTCATCCTTGTGGCGCAGAAAAGTTTCCACCGCTTCGACGCCATCGGTGGCCACCAGGACTCGGTAACCTGCCTTTTCCAGAGTCCTGCGCATCAACTCCAGCTGCCTGATCTCGTCCTCGACAAATAAGACTACGTGACCTTGTACCGTGATGCTCCCGAGCTCTTGCCGGCCGCGCGGCCGATCCAGTCCGACAAGGTTGGTTTGATTATCGGCAAGCGGCAAATAGATGCGAAACGTAGTGCCGCGCCCGGGCTCGCTAGCCACGTCGATAAAGCCTCCGTGGTTCGTGATAATCCCATAGGCACCAGAAAGACCAAGTCCAGTGCCTTGGCCTTGTTCTTTGGTGGTAAAAAACGGCTCGAAGATACGGCTCTTGACCACTTCGTCCATTCCGACTCCTGTATCCTTCACCGTGGTGCAGGCGTAAGTTTTTTCTTTCGCGTTCCGAAAATGCGCCCGAAGCTCGGTTCCGGGTATCGTCCCCGTCTTCAGAAGCAATTCTCCTCCCTCTGCCATGGCGTCCCGAGCATTAACGCAGATATTGAGCAGTACCTGATTGATCTGGTTTGGATCAGCCAGCACCGGCGCAAGGCCCGGGTCTAAATCCAAACCGATATCGATTGTCCTGGGCAAGGTTCCGCTCAAGAGCGCCTTGAGCTTTTGTAGCACGTCATTGAGATCGACTTGCTCGAACCGGACGGCGCTCTCTTTGGCGACCGCGAGCAGCTGGCGGACGGTGGACGCTCCACGTTCGATCGCTTCGTCGATGACGTTCAGACTTTCGGTCAGATCCTCATCGCCTGAACCGTGGTCCCGCAGCAGCGAGGCATATCCTTTGATGATATTGAGAATATTGTTGAAATCATGCGCTATGCCGCCAGCCAGTACTCCGATGCTTTCCATCTTTTGAGCTTGGCGCAGCTGTTGTTCCAGTCTTCTTTCCTCCTCCCTCTCTCTCGACAGCGCGGCATTCGCCACCTCCAGTTCCGCCGTCCGGATTTGAACTCTTTTCTCAAGATCCGTGTTCGCTCTAGCCAATTCGTCCTTCGCTTGTTCCAGAGCCGCCTCCGCCTGCTTGCGCTCGGTGATGTCAATAATCGAGGCGAGCACCACCAACCCCTCCGAAGTGCGCATAGGATTGAGTCCGATCTCAACCATAAACTCGCTGCGATCCTTGCGCTGTGCGAACAGATCGCGACCCGCGCCCATAGGCCGGGCTTGGGGCGCAGCAAAGAATTCTGCCCGTTGAGCGGGATGGCCGCCACGGAACCGCTCCGGCACAAGCATCTCGACGGTTTGCCCAATCAGTTCCTCGCGTGAATAGCCAAAGAGATTTTCTGTCTGCTCGTTGACGAGCACGATTTCGCCTTGCTGGTTAACCATGACGATGGCACTGGACGAGGCCTCCACGGCTAGTCGAAATCTTTCCTCCGCCTGCTTGCGCTCGGTGATGTCGCTGATCGCTGAAACCCATCCTACAACATTGCCCTGCACGTCTCTTTCCGGCACGTGGGCGACATGCACGAAACGCCTACCGATGCGCTCGTACGGAACTTCGATTTCGTATTCGACCGGGCGTCCTTGCAGCACAGTTTCCACGTGGGGGCGAATTGTTTCGAAAGCTTCCGCACCCATGATCTCTGAGGTGGTTCTCCCTATGATCTGTTCGGGCGTGAGGCCGAAACGCTCCGAGAACGCCCGGTTCACAAACCGGTATCGCTCGTCACGGCCACATTGCGCGAGCATCACGGGAGCCGTGTCGGTAATGAGACGAACTTGAGCTTCCTTGGCGCGTAGGGAATTCTCAGCGTGCTTGCGTTCGGTGATATCCATGCAGACACCGGCTAATTTTTCAGGCTGTCCGTTGGCACCGAGTAAAACGTGTCCGAATCCCTCAACCCAGCGCACGACACCGTCCGGGCGCTTAATGCGATAGGCGACATGAAAATCACCATGGGTTGCCAGTGTCTGTTCGATTTGAGCCAGGACCAATTCGAGGTCTTCGGCGTGAATATCGCGCTTGAAATCCTCGAGGCTCCCACCAAAGGTTCCCGGCGCTAGACCGTGGATAGCTTCGAGACTCGAAGACCAGCTGACTCGATTGGTCGGGAGGTTCCATTCCCAAGCCCCCATTTGTCCGGCCGCCATGGCCACTTGCAGCCGGCTTTCACTTTCCCGCAATCCCTCTTCTGCCCGCTTGCGCTCCATAAACTGTCCAAGCTGAGCACCGATATCGCCGGCCATTTCAAGGAAATCGTTGTCCGGCTCCCCAATCTCACGGCTAAAACATTCCATAACACCAACGACTTCATCGGCGAGTTTGATGGGAAAGCCGATGCCGGCGTGCAATGCTTCCTTCGCTGCGACAGACGCGCGCGGAAAATTGTTGTCTTTGGTTACGTCGGTGATCCAAGCGGGGTCGCCGCTGCTCCAGACTCTTCCAGGGAGGCCCACTCCGGGAGGAAATTTGGTTTTACGCGTTATCGCTTCAAATTCGGGTACGTCAACAGAGGGAAGGGACCAAAAGTTTATGCAACCCAGTTTGTTCAATGAACGGTCCACGTTCCATATCGCCCCCACTTCCCAATCTCCCGTTTCACACATGACCTGAACAATTTTGGGCGCGGCATCGGTCATGCTAGGCGACTCAGCCAGGATCCGACTCACTGCATCCTTGATACGAAGCCTTTGCTCGAGCCGTCGGCGCTCCAAAATAACCGAGGCCATCACCAGGGATGTTACGGTAACGGTGGCCATGAATACCTGCAGCAATAAAAGAGATTGATTCGGGTCGGAAGTCACGAACGGGCCAAGGCCACGCAACGTGCCCCAAAGCGCAACTGCCGACATCGCAAAAGCAGAAGTTACGGCTCCTCGTCTGCCAAAACGTAACGCCGCCCAAAGAAGAGGCACTAGAGCGAAATACTCCAGACCGGAGGGAATTTTTGTCAGAAATAAGAGCCAGCCGACCAGAACCAGCACAAGCAGCAAGCCGGCGGCTTCCAAGAGTTGCACGGCTTTTATAGGCAACAGCGGTTGTGTCACCCAAAGCACGAGGAGGGAACCAACGATCAAGTTGCCGACCGCATCCCCGAGCCACCAAGTCAGCCAGATATTAAAAAGATCATCCCATTGGGCGAGCCCTCCCAAACTCAGGCTGGTAACCCCAAGCATAGCGCCGACGGCGGTGCTCAGAATGCCAGCCAATAGGATAAATTTGAGAATATTCTTGGTTTGCTCGAATGCGTTGGGGCCGTTGGCGAAACGAAAGACTAACGTGGCTCCCAAAATCACTTCCAGGGTGTTGCCGGCAGCGATACTAAGCGCCGTAACGACCGATCCAACTGCGGCGATGTTTACTGCAAAGGCGCCGAGAAATATTCCCGGCCAGAGCCGATATCCCCATAGGAGGATAGCGGCCAGCGCGATTCCGCTGGGCGGCCAGACTGCAGACGCGCTTGGGTGAACATGGGCCAATGACAAGCCGAAGCTGCCGGCGCAAAAGTATAAAACGGCGAGGACGAAAATGAATGCCGCGGTTTGAAAATATCGCGTCATTTTGTCGACTATGCGCCGGTTTCTCAGCCAACCGACACATGACATATCGCCTTTTTATGCGATTTACGCATTGTTGACAAGGAAAAAGAAAGAATGTCAAACAAAGCAAGAGAAAACCAAAGCAGCTTTTTGAGAAGTACTGATGCAGGTGGGGAAAGCTTTGCAGAACCGCCTAGCCTGGATTGTCACAGAAGAGGTGACCGAGGCGCGCCCTCTCCGGTCGCGGGCAATGGACCCGCATCGCAATTGAACGGGCCTTGCAAGAACTTGCAAGTGTGCCGCTCAACTGCAAAAACTGGTATTTTTGATAGATCCGCTCTTAACCCTCTAAGATTGCCGGCTTTCGCCTCAGTAAATCTAAATAATGGGTCCTTCCGAGCGTTTATCTGTTTACAGATTCATTACGCACCCGACGGCGCGGCAATGGCTTATCGCTCTTGGCAAAATCAGCTCTAGCCTCTCCGGTTGATGACACGTCCTCAGCGCCGGTTTCCTGTAAAATAGTTTTGGCTTTGTGAGTCCAGTTCGAGTCGTCGCAATGCACCGAGACCAGGATCCCGCCTTTCTTGATTCTGCCTTCGTATCGCTTTGCCTCGTATTCAGGGATGCCGAAACCGATCAGGCTTCCGGTAATTCCGCCAACAACGCCCCCGGCGCCGACACCGGCAAGGGCCGCAAGGATAGGACCGGCTGCGATAAAAGGACCGATTCCGGGAACAGCAATAGCACCTATTCCTGCCAGCCACCCCAAAACACCGCCGATCACCGCACCCGTGCTAGCGCCTGCTGAAGCCCCTTCAGGCGCTTTCGTCGCTTTTTCATGGCCAAAATCTTTTGTCCCTTCGTTATCAGGATAAAGGATCGAAACATCCTCCGGGCGAAAATTGGCCTCGCGAAGAGCCACGAGTCCTTCTTCTAAAGCTGCCTTGTTGGGATAAATTCCAAACGCAGCCGTGTTCTTGCCCGCCATGATAAACACCTCCTCGAGAATTACTGAGAACTACCTAAAAAACGGAGCAAGTGACATGCCAGGCACAAAACTGAGTTATTTTCGACAGTGGGGATACATCGATTCGCATTTTTCCTACTATGCGCTCCATTGAATGAACGGTTTTAGGTACACATAAAATAAGCGGCGTTAAACCGAATATCATCCTCCGATCAGTGTGTCAGTGACGATAAGATGTCCGGAACCCATGATGTCATCGTGCTCAAGGGCGACACTCAACAGATGAAATATGGTCTTCCGACATTGAAAAGACTTGATGATATTCGGAGAAACATTCAAAATAGCAAAAAGCCTCACCGGCATGGTTGTAATCTCGTAATTTAATTTCATTGATTCAAGGATTTTCTTTATGGAAGGCACAAAGCGCCAATTGGAAAACACATTTTATATTTTGGCCACCGACACCGCGGATTACGTCAGTAGAGTCTTAAAAGACGGTGAAACGTTTGCAGTGTTCGACCCTCACGGCGATATTCAAGCAGCCGGTTTAGGCCAAGAGGGGCTCTATCATGAGGGAACCAGATTTCTTTCTCGCCTCTTATTCAAGCTGGGTAATGCCCGTCCCTTTCTCCTTAACTCGACGATTAAAGAAGACAATCTGTTCTTTGTCGTGAATCTGACCAACCCGGACGTTTATCAGAGCGGGCAGCTCTTGATCCCGCGCGGAACTTTGCATATCACGCGAACGAAACTGCTGCGGCAATCGACCTGTTACGAGACGATTCGATTCATTAATTACGGCCTCACTCCCGTCGAA
>Ga0209857_1000155_pt1 | contig 15616 bp, 15 predicted proteins | sample GWRWN1_10_20_FD_187226 | JGI IMG/M metagenome (GOLD analysis project Ga0209857, IMG submission 187226) | Riverbed sediment microbial communities from areas with no vegetation in Columbia River, Washington, USA - GW-RW N1_10_20 (SPAdes)... | ecosystem: Environmental > Aquatic > Freshwater > River... | reverse complement strand
CTTCGATGGCAATCAGTTCAGGCGGCGGCCCTCCTGCCAACACGCCGACTGACGGTTCGATACCTTCTTCGTTTCGAACCCGCCCTTCGCTTCGCTCAAAGATGCCTTTGACAGCAAGAAGGCTTGAAAGCGAATCGACGATGAGGGGTTTAAAGCGATCCATGCCGGCGGTGAAGAACTGGCAAACAAGAAATTCGTCATAGCGATCGACGATCAAACCGGGAAGAAAGTCCCCTTCACCGTTAACGATCCGGTAGGCGTTGGTCACTTTGGACAGAATAGATTCGCGGATGGATAAGGATCGAGAGATACGGCGGAAAAAAAAGTCGCCATCGATTTCTTCCTTCTGCCAGGTTAGGAGACGAAGGCGGATTTGTGATTTAGGGCTGAAAAGACCGCGAGCGATCCAGTGTTTTTCCCAATCGAAAACATCAGCGACGCCGACAGCGTCCGCATTGCCGTCGATTTCTTCTAGAGCCCCGGAAAAAATCCAAGGATGACCCCGGAGAACGGGAACTTCTCGGCCTTTCTTTAAGATGATGCGCAGCAAAGGATCGGGGGAGGCGGTTATTCTTTTCTGAGAAACGTTCCGCTTTTGCCGCCGCTCTTTTTAACGAGCCGAATCTCGCCGATGGACATCTCGCGATCGACGGCTTTGCACATGTCGTAGATCGTCAACCCGGCCACCGCCACAGCGGTCATGGCTTCCATCTCGACGCCGGTTTTTCCGCTGACGCGCACGCTGGCTTCGATTTCCACACGCGCTGGATTCTCCGCGGGCGTCAAATCAATTTCAACCGAAGTGATGTTCAGCGGATGGCACATAGGAATGAGCTCGGAAGTTTTTTTTGCCGCCATGATGCCGGCCACGCGGGCCACTGAAAAGACATCGCCTTTTTCGATCTTGTCATCCAAGATCAGCGCCAAGGTCTCAGTACGCATGTGAATCGTTCCCCGCGCGACGGCGATCCTGCTGGTTATGTCTTTATCGCTAACGTCCACCATTTTGGCGCGACCCTGTTCGTCAAGATGACTGAGCTTCGCCCTATCTACCTTTCTTTCTCGCACAGATTTTTTATGTTACAGAAACTCTATGGCGAATAAAAGTCACTACCGTGTCATTATCCTGGGATCCGGGGCCGCCGGCTTAACCGCGGCCATCTATGCTGCACGCGCGAATCTCGAACCCCTGGTCATCGAAGGCTCCCAACCCGGCGGCCAATTGACGATCACCACTGACGTAGAAAACTACCCCGGCTTTGCGAAAGGGATCATGGGGCCGGATCTAATGGAAGAGTTCAAGAGGCAAGCCGTTCGGTTCGGCACCGAGACTATTTTCGGTGAAGTGACTTTGGTGAATTTAAAGCAGCCACCGTTTCAAATTGTCGCCGGCAAAGAAAATTTGACCTGCGATACCTTGATCGTTGCCACCGGCGCTACGGCCAAGCTGCTGGGACTCGAGTCCGAAGCCAAACTCATGGGGCACGGGGTCTCGGCATGCGCTACTTGTGACGGTTTTTTCTTCAAAGATAAGAAATTGGTGGTTGTTGGAGGAGGGGACACAGCCATGGAGGAGGCGACATTCTTAACGAAATTCGCTTCCGACGTCAACGTCGTTCACCGGCGCGATACGCTCCGCGCTTCAAAGATAATGCAGGACCGGGCCGTGAAAAATCCTAAAATATCATTTATCTGGGACAGCGTCGTTGACAAGGTTTACGGCGATCCCAAAGCCGGCGGGGTTACCGGTGTCCGGCTCAAGAACCTAAAGACCGGGGAGACTCAAGATTTCAAAACCGACGGTCTTTTTGTTGCCATCGGGCATGAGCCCAATACCAAACTTTTTGTCGGGCAGTTGGATTTGGATCCGGCGGGTTACATCCTGACACACGATGGCACCAAGACCAACGTGCCGGGCGTCTTCGCTTGCGGCGATGTACAGGATCACGTCTACCGCCAAGCGGTCACTGCCGCGGGCACCGGCTGCATGGCCGCCATCGACGCGGAACGATTTCTCGAAAGCCAAGCCCACTAGTTCATCTTTTGGGCGCTCTGTTGAGTTCCGGCCTAAGAATCGAGTTTTTTCAGTTGGGCGAGAAGAAAATCGCGGCTTTTGATTTCACCGCCGTCCTTGAACCGGATTAAGTAGGGCTTTCCCGAAGTTCCCGAGAAACTTGCCACTTTATCGATGAAATCGCGAGCGGTGTTCACCTCGGACTCGTTGGCTCCCCACTTGCGGCGCAGGAAAACGGCAGCGCTGTTCGCGTTATAAGCTGAACCGTTGCGCACAAACTTGGCGTCTTTCAAATTGGCGATCTGTTTGATCAACGCTTCGATCTTTTGTTTTTCCGAATTGGGCAGAGTCTGAGCCTGAACAAACGAAAGGCCACCGCTAGCCAAGGTAAAAGCGAATATCAGGATCAGCTTGAACTGTCTCGTCACATTCCAACGACGGATTTCGCCTCTGCCTAAATTAGACGTTCTCCGGCTGACAATCATGCTAGGCCAAAACTTTGGTAACTTTTTCGGTTAGATTTCAGCTAAATTCAGCTTTCCGGATCATTTCCAGGACCTGATCCGTGCTCCGGACGCGGGCCATGCGGGGAAAGACCGTGTTCATGAAGGCTGCCATCGAGTCTTCATGGGAGTTGCTGCAGGCATCGCGGACGACAATGACGTTGTAGTCGAGATCGCGCGCCGCGTAGACGGTAGAAGCAACACCGACATCGACGGCGCCGCCGGAGATAATGATCGTGTCGATTCCACGTGAGCGCAGCGCCAGATCGAAATAGGTCTGATGGAAGGTGCTCCAGCGATATTTCGGAATGATGGTGTCCTCCGGTCGGGGGGCGATTTCTTCAATGACTTTTTGCGCCCACGACCCTTCGGTTGCGCCGTGGACCGTAGGATTACATTGGCCGTTGGGCCAGGGGCGAAGGCGCATGTCGGTATCGGTCACGATCATGCTGCGAATCTGGCCGTCCTGGCGGTGATTGGCCATGGCGTAAAAAATCGGGATCGACGCCTTCCGCGCCCCATCCATCAGCCGGACCGCGTTATCCACCGCCGGCTTCATCCGTTTCTGCGTCTCCTCCGGCGCCCCCCGATAGTAAACGTTGAGCAGGTCGAAGAAGAGCAGGCCGGTTTTCTGGGTATCGAGTTCGTTGACGTTCATGGCTTAGACCTCCGTTGAGAATGGGGAAATGGAACGATGAAATGGTGGAATAGTGGCTTAAGACCATCATTCCATTCTTCCAATATTCCATCATTCCCAGATGTTTGGTTCATGGCACGGTCACGGTCATATTTTTAGTTTCTTTGACAGGCGATTTCCCACCAGTTGCGGTCAAGATCGCTCAACAAAAAAGACTGCCCGTCGGCCGTGTCTCTAATCTTTTCGATAGCCGTTATGCCGAACTCATCACGCCGGGTCTGCAATTCCTTGTGTGCGTCGGCAAGGGCGGATGGCGATTCAACTGTCACCGTATAACGCTGCAGCGCTGTGAGATATTTGCGATTCTTTTCCGGGATTTCGAGGCTGACCACGTACCACGGAGTTGAGGGATGTTTGATGTCATGGGGCCTGATGGTCGGAACGTGGGTGACGACGTCGAGTCCCAAAGCCTGTCTGTAGAATTTTATCGACTGATCCAGATTAACGCACTCAATGGTTCCGTGCGTCATCGCCTGCGGGACGTAGCCTCGGCCAGGAAACTCTTTTTCCGTTAGCCTGGTTTTCCAGGGATAAGCGACGTGTTCCGGCAAGCCGGCTTGGTGCCGGTTCTCATAGGACTCTATTTCCCAATAGTTGCCGCCGGGCTCGACAAAGAACATTGAATAGGAGCCGTCGCGCTCCTTTCGCTTTACGACTTTTTTGAGACCGAGTTTTTCTTTCTCGGCGAGAAGATATTGGTAAGCGTTGTCCACTTCCTGATTGTTCGAGACGCGCACTCCGTAATGATTTCGTTCGGGCTTGTCTTTAACCTCGGGACCGCCTTCGTGAAGGATCAACTTCCAACCCGTATTCGGGTGTTTCATGGTTGCCTCGCCGTCGCGGCGGTCGATAAGTTCAAGCGCTAAGACATGGGACAACACCGGAATCGTTTCGTCCAGGTAGCGGCATTCGCCGTGACCATGAACGAGACCCGTGGGTTGAATGACTGATGTTGAAGACGATGACATGGCAATCTCCTTCCGAGTGCAGATGGCGAAACCCATCATTCGGAAACGATGCGATTACGCAGGTAGCCGACTTTTTCGACTTCGGCTTCGACCACGTCGCCTGGCTTGAGCCACCAGGGCACTTGATCGGGTTTTCGTCCCGCCGCGACGCCGCGCGGTGTGCCGCTGGTCAGCACATCCCCCGGATTGAGCCCCATCTGTGACCAGTAGGCGATCATGGCGCGGATGTCGAAGATCATGTAACCGAGTTTGGAATCCTGGCGCACTTCGCCGTTGACGGACAATTTCAACTTCAAGCTCTGCGGGTCGGGAATCTCGTCCGCCGTGACGAGATAGGGGCCCATGGGCGCGAAGCCGGGGAAACTCTTGCCCATCAGATGAATGCCGGTTTTGTTCTCGCTTCGAATGACGTCCCGGGCGCTGATATCGTTGAAAGCCGCGTAGCCTGCCACGTAGTCCAAGGCTTCTTCCTCACTCACGTCGACGCAAGGCTTGCCGATGACGATGGCGAGCTCGACCTCGTAGTCCAAATTTTTCACTTCCAGCGGGTGGGGGATATCGTCCTCGGGGCCGATCACAGTGCCGGGGAGCTTGAGAAAGGCCACGGGAGCCGCAGGGCCCTTTTTTGACGCCATTTCGGCGACGTGATCTGAAAAATTCTTTCCCGCAGAGACCAGCGCGCCGGGCCTCGGCACGGGAGCCATGAGGCGGACTCGTTGCCGATCGAGAATCATTCCGTCGTTACCATGGTTAGGTTTCGTATCGGCGTACGTGAGAGCCTTTTGCGCCGCGGCCAGACTTTTTTCACCGCGCTGCAAAAACTCACACATATCACAGCCGAGGACCACCGCGGCCAATTGATCTGCGTGCGGAATGCCTTCGGCTTCGCGGAGGTGCCCAGCATAGGCGCGCTCCAAGTCGACGATCCGCCCCGTGTTGTCGAGGGCGCCGATTCTTTCCTGATCTTGATGGATGAAAGTCACGAGTTTCATCGACGAAGTCCTCCCGAGGAAACGACTGGGTGCGACAACTCGCCGATGGCCGGCGAGAAGCAGCGAAGGTTCGAACCTATTCTTAACGGCACGGGGTTTTGCAACCGGTCACCCTGGAGTGCCATGCTGGCGCCGATGGCTAGAAAGTCCCCGGGCTTGATTCCAAGAATCGACCAGCGCTCGATGATTTGCTCGATGGTAAACACGCAGTCACGGAGGGTAAATTTTTGTTTGACATTGCCGTCGATCGATAACTCCACTTCGATGGCGTCCAGCTCTTTTCTCGCCGGTTTCAATAGCATCGCCGGCCCGAGGGAAGTGCTCGACGGGAAGTTTTTGCCGAGCAAGTTATTAGTCGTCAGGCCTTCGCGCCGGTTGATGTCGCGTGCCGTCACGTCGATTAAGAGCGTAACGCCGGCGACCTGGTCCCAGGCCTGGGCGGTTTGGACTCTTCTGCCGGCCTTGCCGATCACAATGGCGAGGCAGGCATCGGCGTCGACTTCCTGGGAAAATTTAGGCAGAACGATGGGCGCGCCGGTCGTCACGAAAGTCTGGGGAAGTTTGTAAAATCCAGTCGGGATTTCAGCCTTAGGCATGGCTTCGACGCGGGCTTGGTCGGAGAAGCCGATGACGAAACTCTTTTCCGGTTTCTGAAACGGCGGCAATAGCCGGATTTCGGTTGGGTCGTAAGTAACTTTTTCGCCCGCTGGCCCGTGAAGATCCCGTGTACCGCTCTCGCGGATGAAAGAGACAACCTCTGCGAACGCCTGCAGCGCGGGTTCCCCGCGCTGCAGGAACGTCGCAATGCTCTCTGGAAAATAAAAGGCCGCGAGCTGGTAAGGATTGGTCTTCTCTCCTTGGACTTGTGCTAGATAGGCGGCGTAGGCCAGATTCAGATCAACGAGTCTGCGGTCCATTTCAGCGAAAACTCGTGTTAAATGAGGCGGCGAGTTTTCCGTTAGTCCGAGATACAGTTTCATGGTTTCTGTGCCCCTCTAGGAAGTGACCTCAGATGCTTCGTTCTCGCATCTACCACGGATGGCGGAGAATTGACAGGCGAAGACTACTTGCGCTGTGGCCAGGTCTGCAGGATTCTCTTCGCTGCATAGTATCCCGGTCGCCCCGTGATTCCGCCGCCGGGGTGGGTGCCAGAGCCGCAGAGGTAAAGATTCTCGATGGGCGTGTTATATCGAGCCCAGCCAGGCACCGGGCGCATGAAAAAAATTTGGTCTAAGCTCATTTCCGCGTGGTAAATACACCCCTCGGTTAGGCCAAAGGTCTGCTGCAAATCCAGCGGTGTCAAAACTTGCCGGTGCAGGATGGAATTCTTAAAACCCGGCGCGTAGTCTTCGATGATGTTCGCGACAGTATCACCCAATGCGTCTCGCTCAGCGTTCCAGTTGCTATCTCTCAAATGATAGGGCGCATATTGCATCCAGACCGACATCACATGCTTGCCGGAAGGAGCGAGAGACGGATCGGCCACCGAAGGAATCGTGATCTCCAGGAACGGTTGTCTAGAGAATCGTCCGTATTTCGCGTCATCGGCTGCGCGTTCAAGGTAATCCAGCGTGGGTCCGATGTGGATAATGCCACCGAGAGTGGCCGATGATACGGGCTCCGGCGCACCTTTAAATTTAGGTAGGGTGTCCAACGCAAAGTTGATCTTGGCAACTGTGCCGCGAGACCGAATATTCTTCACCTGGAGCAAAAACTCGGGATCGAGGTAGGTCGGCTCAATCAGTTGCAGAAAAGTCCTTTTAGTGTCGGCGCTTGAAATAATTGCCGCCCCCGAAATCTCCTCGCCATTTTCCAGCACGACGCCCGTTGCGGTTCCGCTCTTGGTAAGTATCCGCGCCACTTCGGCACTGGTCTGGATTTTCGCGCCGAAATGCCGGGCGGCGCCCGCGATCGCCCGTGGGAGATTGCCGATGCCGCCGCGGACGAATCCAGACGCGCGAAACGCGCCGTTCGATTCTCCAAGTTGGTGATAGAGAAATACGAAAGAGCTCCCCTGAGCGCGCGGACCGACCAACGAACCGAGAATACCGTTGGCGGCTAGAGATGCCTTGAGCACGTCGGTCTCGAACCATTCGTTGAGCAAATCGGCAATGCTCATCGGCAGGATTCGCAGGAAATCATACATCTCTCTTTCGCCGAGTCGATGAAACTTCCATCCCAGCTTCACTAGCTCTGGGAGATTCAAGCTCCCTGAGCTCGTGCCGCCGGGTAGAGGAAGGTTACTTAGGCTCCGCAAAAAAGAAGTCAGTTTCTTGACGAGGACGTTAAATGACTCAAATTTTGTCGCGTCGGCTCTGGAATGTCGGCCGATTGCCTCGGCGATCTCCGACTGCTGGCGCGGAAAAAGAAAGGATTTTCCCTCTAATACCGGGGCGAAGAGCAGAGGATCGAGAGGTAAAATCTCCAGCCCATGCTTTTTAAGCTCCAGCGCCGCGATAATATCATTGGAGAATGTTCCCGCCAGGTGAGCGCAGGTCGAGTACTTGAAACCCGGAAAAATCTCTTCCGTGGCGGCGATGCCGCCGAGGGCAGGGCGTCGTTCCAGGACCAAAACTTTTTTCCCTGCCTTACCAAGATAGGCTGCGGTTACGAGTCCATTATGGCCGGCACCAATGATAATCGCATCGTAGTTTTGCACGTCGAGCTAAATCCTTTTCCAGTCCTTCAATATTTCCAACGCTGCCAGTCGACCCGAGGCCGCCATGACCCCTCCGCCCGGGTGCGTGCAGGCCCCGCACATGTAGAGATTGTTAATCGGTGTCCGATACTTCGCCCATCCTGGAACCGGGCGGAGGAAGAAGAGTTGATCCAGAGTGAGCTCACCCTGAAAAATATTACCTTCGGTCAAACCAAACTCTTGTTCCAGATCCCAAGGGGTGACGACCTGCCGGTGCAGTATAATGTCTTTGAGATTGGGCGCGTACTCGCTCAAGGTATCGATAACGGTGTCCCCCAGCGCCTCGCGCCGTTCCGGCCAGGTACCGTTCTTTAAGTGATAAGGCGCATATTGAACGAAGATCGACATGACATGCTTTCCCGGCGGTGCCATGGACGGATCGAGAGTCGAGGGAATGATTATGTCAAGATAGGGTCGCCGAGAAAAATCGCCGTATTTGGCGTCGTCGTAGGCCCGCTCAATATAGTCGATGCTCGGGCTGATCGAAATCGCTCCCGCGAGATGCGGACCAGTTCCTGGAAGACAAGTAAAATTTGGCAGCGTATCGATGGCCAGGTTTACCTTTGCTGACGAACCGCGGATCTTGAAATTATTTACTTGGCTTAAAAACTCGGGGCTCAGGTGTTGCGCATCGACCATCTTCAAAAACGTCCGCTTGGGATCGACGCCGGAGACGATAATATCCGCGTGAATTTCTTCCCCCGAACCGAGCACGACGCCATAGGCCCGGCCGTTCTTGATAAGCACATGGTCGACAGCCGCCGAGGTGTGAATCTCCGCGCCAAAATGGCGCGCCGCATCGGCGATCACCCGGCTTATGGTTCCCATGCCGCCGCGGGCAAAGCCCCAGGAACGAAAGGCGCCGTCAAGCTCGCCCATATAGTGATGCAGAAGGACGTAGGCGGTGCCGGGCGACCTTGGCCCCATAAAGGTGCCGATGATGCCGCTGGCGGACATGGTTGCCTTGAGCACTTCGGTGTCAAACCATTCGTCCAAAAAATCCGCCGAACTCATAGTCATGAGTTTCGTCAGGCCATAGAAGAGTTTCTCGCCGAGATGGCGAAAATGATTGCCCACCGAGGCAAGTCCGAAAAGCTCCTTCGGATTCCAGGAGGTTGGCTCAGGGGGAATTATGCCGAGCAGCGGTTTGACCGCCATCGCCATTTGGACCATCAGTTGGCCATATGGCTCATAGGCGTCCGCGTCGGTGGTCGAGTGACGTGCGATCTCGCGGCGCGTCTTGGCGTGGTCCCCCCAGCGGGCAAGATAATTTCCGTCCGGCAAAGGACTAAAAGTGCTATCGAGGGGAATGATTTCGAGATCGTATTTGGGAAGTTCGAGCTCGCGGATAACTTCCGGCCGCAAGAGGCTCACGACGTAAGAACAAACCGAGTACTTGAAACCAGGGTAGATTTCTTCCGTGACTGCGGCGCCGCCCACGAGATGGCGCCGCTCAAGGACAAGGACTTTCTTTCCGGCCTTGGCTAGATAGGCGGCGCTGGTGAGACCATTGTGCCCGCCGCCTATGATAATCGCGTCATATTTATTCACGGCTTTGAGTTTGCTTCGAAGGGCATTTTTGGTAATTTTGTGCAGCAAGTCAATGCGCTAAGCCGGATTTTGCATTTATAATAATCTAAAATCCAAAATCGAAAATAAGACGATGCCCATCGGAACTCCTTTTCACTCACGCACATCAGCGCTCTGTACGAGCCACGATTGGCGGACCTGGTCCGGATACCTCGTGGCCAGCTCCTATGACGTGCTGCACGACTATGAGTACCATGCGATTCGAAACGCAGCGGCTCTGATCGATGTTTCGCCGCTCTTTAAATACGATGTTCGCGGCCAAGATGCCTTAAGGCTCGTCAACCGAGTCATCACCCGTGATGCGATGAAGTGCGCCGTGGGCCAGGCGATTTATACTTGTTTGTGCGATGCGGAAGGGAAGGTTATCCAGGACGGGACCGTATTTCGGCTGGCGGAGGATCACTATCGCTTTCATTTGGCCGACCCGGGTCTCCGCTGGCTTAAGCTTAACGCCGTAGGAATGGAGGTCTCGATTCAGGAGGTTTCCGAACAGGTTGCAGCGCTTGCGCTTCAGGGACCCAACTCACTCAGAATTCTTCAGCAAGTCGTCGATGCCAAGTTGGGCCAATTGAGATTTTTCCGATTCACTTTTGCCAATATTAGCAGCGTTCCCGCAATTATTTCTCGAACCGGGTATACCGGCGATCTCGGATACGAAGTCTGGGTTGCTTCGGAGCATGCGGAGCGAGTCTGGGACGTGCTCATGGAAACCGGGCAGGGTTTTGGCATCAGGCCGGCGGGGATGCTTGCCCTCGACGTCGCACGTCTTGAGGCAGGATTCATTTTGTTGGAGGTCGATTATATCGGCATGGAAAAAGCCCTTAACGCGTCCCAGCAGTATACACCTTTTGAGATCGGTCTGGGCTGGACTGTCGATTTGAAAAAAGAGCATTTCGTCGGTTTGAGGGAGTTACGCAAAGAAACCGAACGCGGCGCGTCGAGGCAGGTGGTAGGGCTCGAGATTGACTTACGTGATTACGAGCATCTATATCAGCAAGTCGGATTGCCACCGCAGATTCCCCTCACAGCTTGGCGCAGCGCAGTGCCGGTATACAAAGAAACTCGGCAGGTGGGACATGCGACAACCGGCGCTTGGTCGCCGATACTCAAGAAGTACATTGCGCTTGCCACGGTTGGAAAACAGTACGTCGAACCCGGCACCCGGGTCGATTTTGAAGTCACTGTGGAATATCGGCGCAAGACCGTCAGTGCAACCGTCGTCAAGCTCCCGTTTTTCGACCCCCCGCGCAAACGAGCGATGTTCGTTTCGCCCAGCGAAACCTAGCGCGTCCTCAACTAAACTAACAGGTTGTTGGAAAACTCTGTTTGCAGGCTGCTCAAAAAAATTCAGAGGCGAGGCGCGCGTAGTTCGCATATGGCTGATAGCTTATGGCTTAGAGTTGGAACCTTACGCTCTAAGCCATACGCTATAAGCCAGCTGGAGCGAGGCGATTGAACGCACCCTTCGACGATGCTCAGGGCGATCGGCTCAGTATAGCAATGACAATCATTGACCGTTCGTGCTGAGCTTAGTCGAAGCATGAACCGTCTGAAGTCTTTTTCAGCAGCCTGCAAGCCGCACGGGAATTCCGCGGTTGCGTAGATAGTTCTTACATTCCGAGATGGAATATTCCTGATAGTGGAAAATAGATGCGGCGAGCGCTGCGCTGGCCTTGCCTCGGGTTAAGCCGTCGTAGATATGCTCCAAGTTCCCGACGCCGCCGGAGGCGATCACCGGTATGCTGACACAGTCTGAGACCACCCGAGTCAGCTCTAAGTCGTAGCCGGCCTTCGTGCCGTCCTGATCCATACTTGTAAGTAGGATCTCGCCGGCACCGTACTTTTCCATTTTCACGGCCCAGTCACGGGTGTCGATTCCCGTGGGATTCCTTCCGCCGTGAGTAAAAACCTCCCAGTGGCCGTTGGCTCGCTTGGCGTCGATCGCCACGACGATGCACTGGCTACCGAATACTTCAGCAGCCTCGCGGACAAATTCCGGACGATTGACTGCGCCGGTATTGATGGAGACTTTATCAGCCCCGGCCTTGAGGAGCTTACGGATGTCTTCGACTTTGTTGATTCCCCCTCCCACCGTGAGCGGCATGAAAACTTGATCTGCAGTGCGCGCGACGACATCCAGAATAATCTCCCGGTTCTCGTGGGATGCGGTGATGTCGAGGAAGCAGAGTTCGTCTGCCCCTTCGCGATCATACACGCAAGCAATCTCAACAGGGTCGCCTGCATCCCGAAGCTGGAGAAATTTTACACCCTTGACGACACGTCCGGCCTTGACGTCAAGACAAGGTATAATCCGTTTTGCCAGCATGAACACCCCGAGCTTTAGCCCAAACGGGCAGGGATCTCAAGGTGAGATTCAGTGCTCAATGACCCCAGGGTTGGGAATCTCTGCACATTTTTTCCCGAAGGCGCTGGCCATACGACTTATTCGCGCTGCGCTCTTCCGGCCTAGGCCCTTTTTTCGTATAGAAGCGCTTTGAGCTTTCCAGAAACGGGCACAACCCACGAACTTTAGATAACTATTGTCTTATAAATACACTATATAAATACACCTTTAGACTTGACAGATTGTTCCATATTCAGCTAAAAACCTCCGTAATTAAGTTCCAATTACCTATGCCTAAATATGTAAGAAAATGACAGGACATACAACTTTAGGCTTGACAGGATTGCCGTATTGGGCTAAAACCCGGCCGTAGTATTACCAACGGCGTCTTAAAAAAATTAAGGGGGGCCGAAAGGAGGCGAAGATGAAGAAAGGATTTTGGGGGTTTACAGCGTTGGGCTTCATACTGACGGCGGTGCTGTTAGCGGCGGTGCCGGTGGGGGCGCAGGGTGTGGATGAGAAGATCAAGGCACTGGAGCAAGAGCTGTCGGCGCTCAAAGATCAGCAGATTGAGTTGAAGAAGGAAGCGACGGCGGCGGCCGCGGCGCTGCCGAGTTTTAGCTATCGGCCGGGCAACGGGTTGAACATCGAAGCGGCGGATAAGTCATGGGGCATTCGGTTTACGATGGAATCCCACGTGCGGATGGATTATATGAAAGGCCAGGACCAGTACGGGCGGACCAACGGTGCGCTTGAGCTGCGGCGTTGGCGGCCTGGAATTTTCTACTGCATCAACAACTGTCTGTGGGAGATAGAAATGACATGGGATATGGACGGCTTTGGCGGCAACTCCCTGTTGCAGCGCGGCCAGGTCTATGCGCATCTGGAGAATTTGAATCCTTTTTTTCCGACCGTTTGGTTTGGCGGCGACGTATCGACGAGCATCGGTACGATCCGGCAGGGGTCAAGCGCCACCGGGGCGCAGGCGGAATACGATATAGTTAGCAAGGGGAACGGGTTTAACACCGGCAGCGCGGGCTGGGGCCTCGTTTTGAACTGGGACGACAGAGAGCTCGATGGGATTGGTATTCCGGGACGAATCACCCGAGCTCAGATTGCTTATTCCATTCCCGGCAAGGCCTCGGACAACAGAGGGCAGGTTCTCAATAGTAACTACAAAGACTATACCGTCTTTTTTGGAATCGAGCCTTTTGCGTTGGTGAAGAACAAGTGGATCTCGGGGTTGCGGTTTGAGCTGGGTAATTGGTGGTGTCACACTGACGGCAGGGCGCAAGCCCAAAAGACCTGTAACACCATCCGGCTAGAGGAGGGCGAAAATGCGGGGCCTCAGGAAATGTTTCTACTTACCGGTACCGTCAAGCCGGGAAAAGCCACTGGCCAGACGCATTGGGCCCATGCCGGTATCCAATATACGGTGGGTCCGAGCCGCATACGCTCCATCTTTGGTACTTTGAACTATCACGACCTACAACCTAAACCCAAAGTTTACAACTGGCTTATAGCTTTAGACCAGTATATCTGGAGCCCGAAGGGTTGGTTTACGGGTTCTCCAAACATCGTTGGGTCGGTACTGTTTGGTACGCACTTTGAGCGCAATCAGGCGTGGTGTAACCGCAGCAGCCCGGGATGTGTGGCGGCGCCCGGGAACGATGGTCAATACCACCGCAATGCGGTGATACTGCGGGAGTTTGATCTGTGGTATTTCATCGCGCCGCAGATGAGTGTGGGGGCGAACTTTTTGTGGTACGGTGCCAAGAATCTCACCACCGGGCCGGGAAGTGCCCAGGAAGCGATCTTCAATCGGAACACGAGGGTAGGAGCGGGAGGAGATTGGACCAACGTCCTTTTGAACTGGCGCTACACATTCTAACTAAGCGCGAACTAAGCGCGAAGACTGCGTACGTGAGCGCGAAAGGGGAGCTTTGTTTAGCTCCCCTTTTTTTTGGCGACGGAGCAACCCGGTATAACCTTAGTCAGGAGATCGAGGTCCAAGGTTTGTCGCCTGATCGATCGCAACTTGCCTGGCCAGTTTCGTGAACCGGATCTCCATCTCCCTAAACCTGAGGTAATAAACAAAAGCAATGAAGAATAGCGTGAGATGGGATAAATAGAACAGGAAATCAACGCCTCGAACGATGCCAAAGTAGTTGGCGATTTCGGTGGACAAGTCCGGGTTCAAAGCGAACACCAGCATGCCGGCCACAAAGCACAGAACGAAAGCTTTCCTGACCAGCGTTTGTTTAGGAAGCCAGAGCACGTAAAGAAAAAAAGTGCTCAAAAGGATCAAGAGAAAATACCGAAAGTTCATCGCATCAATCTCCCCATAATAAGATCGATCAAAATGTTTACGGCGTTGAGAGAGGACTGACCCTTGCGCCGCGAATAGTCGGTATACTCGATCGTTACGGGAATTTCACGGATGCTCATGTTCCCCTCTTTTAGTTGACGCAACATCTCCGACGCATAAGCCATCCCGTTTTGAGTCAAATCTAACAGCGCCGCGGCTTTGCGGTTGAAGCCCCGCAGGCCATTGTGAGCATCCGTCAAGCGAGTGTCGAACATCCGATTGGAAAACCACCGAGCGACGAGCAACAGAACTTTTCGGGTTTTGGGAATGTTGATGGTTGTTCCCAGGAAACGCGAGCCGAAGACAACATCACAGTTTCCTGACTGCAGCAACTTAAGAATGGCCAAAGCGTCTTCAACCCTGTGTTGACCGTCGGCATCAAAGGTGAGAATCCAATCTGCGCCATGAGTTACGGCATAGGTCAGACCCGTTTGGAGCGCGGCGCCGGCGCCGAGATTCACACAATGGCGCAGCAAAATCACCTTCAAGCCATTGAGGCAGACGGCTGTTGAATCCGTCGATCCGTCATCGATCACGACGATACGATCAAAGCGTTCGCATAGCTGTCGGACGACGTCGCGTATGACCGTAGCCTCATTATACGCTCTGACAATGACGAAAACCCGGGAATCAATCGTCTGATCTGTTCCCATGCTCGCTTTAGCGTCGCAGGGGTTCACGACGCAGCCGAAAACTCTTGGGCCGACGGGGCCGTTTCAGGTCAGGACTCCCCTGTAATGACTTTAAACCCTTCAGCAAAGGGGGTTTGAGAGCTGCCATGAAGCGCCGCCTCAGTTTATTTGAAAAACTGCCGAACTTTCATTTTCCAGTTTCAAGGAAAATCGCGAATCGCGCCGAAGACGCATATAGAGAGAACGGTCGAAGGGTTTCGCCAAGAACACGTAGCGCGCCTTAAAATCTTCTTTTAAAATTTTGTAGGGATCGATGAAACCCAGTTCCTTGCGCCCGGTATCGGCACGAACCATCGGCGCCATGCTATCGGTCGTTAAATCATAGGCTTTGCGGTAGAGATCGGAGTCAAAGGCATATTGGAAGATCGGATCCATCCCGTTGGAATAAAAGTTTTTCGTGTTCCAAAAGAATAACTCCGGGAAATACTCCCACCGAGCGTTGAATACAATCTCGCCCGGCTCGGAGTTGGCCGCCATCCATTTAGCCCCGCTTTCAAAACGATGAGGGTCCCAGCCCACAGATAAGACCTGATTTCTCAAGGTCAAACCATAGGGGACTAAAAAAAGCAAAGCCGCCGTCAAAGCGAGACGCGCTCCCCAGTTCTCGTAGAGATAATGAGAAAAAACGAGACCGATCAAAATAACGCCGAAACCGGAACAAAAATCAAATGCGCGCCGGGCGACCAACACGGAGAGTAGAAAAAAAATAATCGCTAAGGAGGCACTGGTCAAAAAAACCGTTCGGTCTTG
>Ga0209857_1000148_pt1 | contig 15814 bp, 13 predicted proteins | sample GWRWN1_10_20_FD_187226 | JGI IMG/M metagenome (GOLD analysis project Ga0209857, IMG submission 187226) | Riverbed sediment microbial communities from areas with no vegetation in Columbia River, Washington, USA - GW-RW N1_10_20 (SPAdes)... | ecosystem: Environmental > Aquatic > Freshwater > River... | reverse complement strand
CGCATCGGACGCAACGAGCTGGACGTTATCCAGGTCTGTCTGGCCGTGGTGGATGCGGAGCGCGAGTACTATCGTCGCGACCCTGACGGCGATTCGCTGCTTCAGTATGCGCAAAAGTTCATTAGTACGAAGGGAAAGCGTGATGGCCTCTATTGGGAGACAAAACCAAACGAGCAGCCGAGTCCCCTCGGTCCATTGGTCGCTCGGGCCAGAGGGGAGGGATATAAGGGCGCTGGCGGTAAGCCCATTCCTTACCACGGCTACTATTACAAATTACTCACGGGACAAGGCAAAGACGCACCGGGCGGTGCCTATGATTATCTGGTGCGGGGTAAAATGATGGGCGGTTTCGGCATGGTGGCCTATCCGGCACAGTACGGATCGTCCGGAATCATGACTTTCATCGTCAACCATGACGGCGTCGTCTATCAAAAAGACTTAGGAGCAAAAACAGCATCCGTTGCCCAATCGATGACCAAATTCAATCCGGACAAAACGTGGACGCCGGTCAAACAGTGACTGACTCTTACGGCAAAAGTTCAAGGGGTCAAAGTTCAAGGTTCAACGTAAACCAGACCGTGGTTCTCTTTGAACATTGAACCTGGAACTTTGAACTGCCGTACTCTAGCGCTAGCGGGACTCTAGTTTCGGCGGTGTCGGCAGGTTTGCTCGTATCCGTTGGGAAAAGTCCGGCGCCTGGTCCGCCGCTTGTGCCGCAGCGTTGATATGGGAGCGTTGCTTGAGCACCTCGAAGGGCAAGCTCGTATCGATGCGGCCTTGTTCGTAGAGGTATTGGGGAACATAGCCGCTCAGCAAAACTTTCCAGGATAAAGGAAGACTGCCTGGATTGACATGCGTGTGGTGGAGGATACTGGTCGTGCAGTTGGTGCTGAACGAGTTGTAAAACTCGGGTCGTTCGGCGAGCGCATTTATTTTATGAATATATTCGAGAAACAAGCGGCGCGCGTTGCCGCCGGGACCTCGCGCGCGGTACAAGTAAACATCTTCGGGAGGATCTTTCCGATAGTTGGTCCTGAGCCGGATCAGATCGCGCTCGTCGGCAACGACGTAAAACAGCTCGTACTGTTTGAAAAAACCGGCGACGGAGGAGTAGCTTTGATGTCGCTGCCTACGTGTCTCGACGGAGATCGCGATGAAATCCTTCCCGGAAAATCCAAAGCTAAGAAAAATGTGGGCAATCGCATCTCCCATCCAGTAAGACGCAATCACGTCCACCGAATCGAGCTGCCGGAGGTCGAAGGTCTTGGTGTAGTAGCGGGGTGTGAAATCGGTCTCAGTCCGGTAGTCGAAGTTTCTAATGTTATGAATCGTCACCAAGTCGCCGTTGATCGTCGCGTAGGCAGGCTTGGCGTATTCGGGCGCCCAGTCGCGATCCTGGGAGGCGGGAATCGTCGACCACCAGGCAACGAGCAGAAGAAACACCGCCAAAAAAATAAAGCCAGGGCGGGTTCGTTTAACGGAGAAGAGATACCAAACCAGCACCGCAACCCCAAACAAAGCGAAGAGCACAGCCAACATTGTGCGGAGCCCTTCGCCGGACAAGTTGGAGTAAAAGATGGCGAGCGCGCCCCAGGCGGTCATGGCCGCCATGACAATGGATACCAACAGCAGGAGAACTGCATGGGCGATCCATTTCATGACTCTTTCCTAACAGAGAGCGGTTTTCGGAACAATCAGGTTTTTCGGATTTCTTCAAAGCGCTGGCAGCGGCGGGCGGAATCCATAGGGACGGAATAGTGTCAGATCAAGAAGGAGGTTGAAGATGAAGAACAAAATCATGATGGCAGTAGCCGCTTTGCTAGTGGCGGGCATTACTTCGGGCTGCTTCTCGTTTAGAGGAGGAGATGAGACGGTTATCCAGCAGAAGTCAACGACGACTGAGCGAGAGCTCCAGGATCTCAAGGCCGCCTACGACAAAGGAATTATCTCGCAGCAAGAATATAATCGACAAAGGGACAAATTGCTGGGTAAGTAAGAATTGAGAAGAACGCAGGAGGCTTTCTTATGCGAATAGAAATATTTCTATTGTGCGGAGCGGTGCTTTTGGCCGGCTGCATATCCATCTCAAGCGGTGAAAGGACCGTACAGGAGACAACAGCAACAACACCAACGCTGGGACAACAACTGCTGGATCTTAAGGCCGACTACGATAGAGGAGCCATTTCTCAGCAAGAATACAACCAGCGGAGAGACAGGTTGCTCGGCAATTAAAACTGGAAGGGAAAGCGTGAAGTTCGCGGCGGCGGTTGCCCGCGATCGCTCACCGGTTCCGTCCAAGTAATTTCAAACTATGAAGATGGTTGTGGAAATAGCAAAGGACTTAGTAGACCGGCTCGTCAAATGGTCAACCATGGCGAGCTGGATAGCCGGACTTGCGCTCATCGCATCGGGTTGTGCCACACCGATTGGTGTCCACCACGTGGACCGGAGCGTCGCCTATCACTCCCTCACGGCGAATGTGCTTTCCGCCGAAAAACCCAGCTCTTTTTCAGCGCGGGAGCTGATGAATCTGAATTTGTATCAGCGCTTCGAAGAAGATCCCGTGAAAGCGCTGGCCGAGCTGCATGCAGGTTTGGCACGCCAGGGTGACGAGGATCGCGTCTTCGCGCTGGCGGAGCTTTCGTTCTTCCACGCCAATAACACCGGAGATCGATCTTATTATCTGGCCTCCGCTGTGTACGCCTATGCTTTTTTGTTTCCGGGCAAGCATGGCACACCTCCCGAAAGAATCGATCCACGATTGAGATGGGCGGCGGATATCTACAATCAGTCTCTCACCCAGGCGGCGAAGTCGGCTGACGGCGCGTACGCCATACCCATGGGCGGCACATTCAGATTGCCGTTCGGTGAGCTGTCAGTCACGTTCGAGGAAAAGGATTTGATATGGGCCGGTTACCGGCTCAAAAATTTTATTCCTGCCGCCGACGTTGAAGTGCGCGGCCTGCGTAATCGTTACCGCACTCCAGGCATAGGGGCCACGCTGGCTGCGTCGATCGAGCCGGTTGAGGCCGCCACAAGCAAACAGTACGAGTACATTCCGGCCCGGCTGAAGGTTCCCGTGACAGCCTTTCTTCGCCTCGACGATCCGCGCGGGGCACTCAAGTCCGGGAAACTGAGCGGCAAGCTGGAATTCTATAGTCCGGACTCCGTCAGATCGCTCAAGGTCAATAGCGTCGAGGTCCCCATCGAATTCGAAACAACTTCTGCCCTTGCCTTGACTTTGGAAGGATCGCCGGTTTGGGACTTTGAGATCGCGGGCTTTCGGTCCGGTGATTTCACCATCGGTGCGCAAAGGCTAGGACTCTACATGCTCCACCCGCATCAAACCGGCCGAATTCCGGTCGTGCTGGTGCATGGAACGGCCTCGAGTCCAGCGCGATGGGCGGAACTGGTTAACGAGTTGGAGAATGACCCCCGGTTCTGGGCGAATTACGAGATCTGGCTTTTTATCTACAACACGGGAAACCCTATCGCCTATTCGGGAATGCTTTTGCGCGACGCTTTGGCGAAAGCGGTGGCAGAGCTCGATCCCGAGGGAAAAGATCCCGGTCTCAAGCAAATGGTTGTTATCGGACACAGCCAGGGAGGTTTGCTGACGAAGATGACCGTCATCGATAGTGGGACGCATCTATGGCCTTTTACTGTTCCGCCGGAGGAGCTCACCGTGAGCGCTGAAACTCGGGAGCTGGTAACCCATGCGCTGATCTTCAAGCCCCTCCCCTTTGTGAAACGCGTGGTGTTCATCGCCACGCCGCACGGCGGCAGCTACCAGGCGCTCGGCTTCCTCGGCCGGCTGGGCTCATGGTTCGTAAATCTGCCAGGCCGTTTCGTAAAAATGAATGTCGAGCTGTTGACGCTGCAAACCAAGGGACTCGTCCTCGGCACTGCCGGCGGCATTCCGACGAGCATTACCAATATGACTCCTGGGAATCCTTTTATTAAGAACCTAGCCTCTGTTCCGATTGCGGATGGGGTCACGGCGCACTCGATTATCGCCGTGGAGGGCGACGGTCCCGTCAAGGAGGGGGGAGATGGGGTGGTTAAATATGTCAGCGCGCACATTGACGGAGTCGCGTCTGAAAAGGTCGTCCGTTCCAGTCACTCGGTTCAGGGAAACCCCGAGACGATCCAGGAGGTCAAACGCATTCTAATCGAGCACGCAAAAGGGTTGTCCGTACGCCAAGGAGCTAGCGTCTCGAACTGAAAATAGGATAGAAAGCAAGATCTGAGCGCGGAGAAAACGGACCCCGCGCCGGATGTAGAGATCCTGGAGTTTAATCTGGCGGGTCCGGTACTGGCGGTGCGTCCTTACTGTCACACCCGATCAATTACTGGCAGGTTTACTTTGACACCAAATCGGGTTATTCGCGAATCATTCGGCGCTGCGGGATTTCCGGTTCCGGAGCAGCACTTGGCCATTCGGAATCAAGCGGGGAGCGCGGCGAATGCATGAGCAAAGAAACCCAGAAAGCGGGCGACTATGCTAGGCGATAATGGAAATAGCTCTCGGTTAACCCAGATCGGACGAAACCTTCTGTTAGTCGAACGAAGGTCCGGGCAACAATTCCCTCTCCCCTCGTGGGAGAGGGTTAGGGTGAGGGGGCGCTACCAAGCTTGGTCACCCTCACCTCATTCCTCTCCCGCCAAAGACTGTGTCGTAATGGCTCGAAACCCCACACGTGTCATTCTGAACGAAGTGAAGAATCTCGACTTAGCAATAGGTTCCAAAAGACGAGATCCTTCGGCTGCGCCTCAGGATGACATTGCGACACGGTTTCTCAAGCGAGAGGAAGTTAGCAAGCACACTGCGCTCTCGAGTCTTTTTTGTGCAGCTTTATGGCGCTCCACGCAGCCGGCTTGGTTTCACCGGTTGTGGTTAGTGATAGGAGCCCTGGTCATCTCCGGCTTCGCTTCCGTCGTGATGGCTGCCGAGTCGACGAAACCGGCGGCAGAAGCCTCCAAAGTGGCTGCGCCGAAGGAAGCGACCCTGGTGGTCTGGAGCCAAGCCATCACGGTATTCCGCTCATCTTTCGCCGGACTCAATGCCCAAGAGCGGGCGGCACAAGCTGCGGAGCGCATTCAGGCGTTGCCCCTTGGCAGCGAATCTGCCGAGATCAAAGTCGAGCCGGTGAAGATCGGCGCCGAAGAAGGTGTAGCTTTTAATGTCAATTCCAATCCGTTGTTTTTCCTGACCGCAGGGGATCTGGCCGCCGACTCAAATCAGACGTTGAATGCCGAGGCTCAAGCGGCTGTGACGGCGCTGCGCGCGGCCTTGCGCGCGCGGGTGGATCAAAGACAGTGGAGCAACCTTTTGATGAGCGTGGCTCGTGTACTGATCGCGACCTTGCTCCTATTGGCTCTGATGTGGCTTTGGCGGCGGGTGAAGATATGGCTCCTCAGGACGTTGGGAACCACGGCCTTATTGCCGGAGAAATACCTGCGTCTTTTTGCCGTGGATCTGCGCTTGCATATCCTTCAAGGGGGCCGGGCTGCGATCCGTTTTATTTCCGCCCTTGTGGTTCTGGTGCTCGGCTATTGGTGGTTGGTCTATTCCCTGGAGCAATTCCCGTACACCGCGCCTCTAGGAGAGAAGCTCGGAAGATTTCTGCTTCAGTTGTTCTTTGATTTCGGCCGTGGCGCGCTGGCAGCCATCCCGGGGCTGATCGCCGTGGCAATCATCATCCTGATCGCCACATGGTTTGTCCGGGTAATCAACACTATTTTCAAGGAGGTCGAGAAAGGCAAACTCTCACTGCCCTGGTTGGAAAAGGAAACGGCGCGAACAACGCAGACGTTGTTGATCGTTGCCGTTTGGCTGTTCGCTTTAGTGGTCGCCTATCCATATATACCAGGCTCAGGAACCGAAGCGTTCAAAATCTTGAGCGTTCTCGTCGGAGTCATGATCGTCCTCGGGTCGACCGGCCTCATCAGCCAGATCATGAGCGGGTTATTCGTTACCTATTCCAAAGGGGTGAGGCCCGGGGACCATGTGCGCATCGGGGACGTTGAGGGAGAAGTCCTCAACGTAGGCTTGCTTGCAACGAAGCTGAAAACTCTTAAGCAGGAGGAGATTACTGTCCCGCACTCTCTGCTGGTGGGCGGAACAACGACAAACTACAGCCGTTTGACAGGCGAGGAGGGAATGGTGATCACGGTTTCCCTGGCCATCGGCTACGATGTTCCCTGGCGTCAGGTCCATGAGCTCTTACTTTTGGCAGCGTCGCGCACACCTGGTATTTACCAGGAGCCGCCGCCGCGAGTCTGGCAGCGGGAGCTGTCCGATTTCTACGTCCAGTACCACTTATTGGCGCACCTGGAAGATGGCCAGAGCCGCGCGGCGGTGCTTTCAGACCTGCATGCGCAGATCCAAGACGCCTTTAACGAGTACGGTGTCCAAATCATGTCGCCGCATTTCGAATCGCAACCGAAAAAGCCGGTCTTGGTGCCGAAATCTGCATGGTATGCTCCGCCCGTATCATCGCCGGCTTCCGGTATGACGATGGAGCCGCTGGAAATCAAGCCAAGGGAAATCGAGACGAGAGAAAATGTGAGCGCAGCGCCACCAGCCAAGCCCAGTTTGCCGCCAGCTGCAAGAAAAAGCGAACGTAAGCGGCCTGCGCCAGCTCGAAATCCTCGGCCGAAGCCACCGAACATCTAACGGCGACGGATCAGGAATCGCGGGTGGATTTTGAAAAAGGATAGGGTGTTCGGAGCGGTTGCAGAGCTGAAGGGAGAAAGCAAAAGGAGAAAAATATATGAAAAAAATATTATTGGCGCTGGTGATCTCTTTTTATGCGCACACGGCGTGGGCCCTCACCATCGCCACGGGACCGAGTGACGGTAGCTATTTTCAAATCGCGCAGGACATCAAAAATGTCGCCGGCAAGGATGGGATTGACCTTCAGGTCATGCCCACCAAAGGTTCTCTTGAAAATCTCGAGCTTCTAGGCAGCGGCAAAGTGGACCTAGCGATCGTTCAGTTAGACGCTCTCAGGTTTATTTCCGACGTGATTAAGCAACAGGCAGGGTTGGATCTCTTCGACAAGATCAAAGTCGTTCTGAATCTCTACCCGGAAGAGATCCACATCCTCACCAACAAAAAAGACATTCAGACTTTTTATAACTTGGAAGGAAAGCGGGTGTCGGTGGGACCCCCGGGAGGGGGCACGGCCGTTACGGCCGCCGTGTTGTTTACCGTCTACGACATTAAAGCGACGGTCTCCGAGGAGCCTTTTGAAGAAGCGGTTAAGAAGATGGAACAAGGCAGTTTGGACGCGGTCATTTTTGTGGGAGGAGCGCCTGTGCCTTTTATCGGAAAACTCGGCGGCAAATTTAGTTTCGTCCGGCTCCCCGCCAATCCGGTGCTGGAACAGATCTATTTGCGAACCTCGCTGGGCAAGCAGCTCTACGGTTGGGCCGGGGCCGACACGGAGACTTATGCAGTCCCTGCCGCAATGATGGGTTTGGACAAACGGGATGAGAAATATGTGACTCAGGTGCAGCAGCTGGTTCTGACTATTCTAAACAATCGCGAATTTCTGGAGGCGAAGGGTCATCCCAAGTGGAAGAGCTCCATCATTCGAACCTACTTTCCCTACCGAGGCTATGAACCGACCAATCAGATGATCCAGATTTTTAACATGCTCGATAAACAGGGATACAAAGTGATAAAGAAGTAATGGTTATTTGACCAGCGCGTAGCGCAATAGAACTATTTCAGATCAGCAGTTATGCGTATGCGGACCTTCCTTTTGGCTTTGGAAACAATCTTGCTGGTTGTCATTCTTGGGTCAGCGGTAGCGGCTAATGAAGCGAAGCCGCCTGAAGTAAAACTTGCAGCCGCGTTTCAACTACCGCAATTGCCTGGCTTGTCCGGACCCTCGGCGGACTGGCGCCAGTGGGATGCGTTTTTCACGTTTGTCGTAAAGCAATTCGGTCAGGAGATGAGCGGTGACTTGAAAGACTCATTGGGGGAAGCGTTTCTGGACTCGCGCTATGAATTGACTTCCGCGATTGCGTCGTCGGGCGGACAGAATCCCGTGCCCGAGCTTTTTCTCAGTGGCTGGAAACGATTATCGCCTGTCCTGAACAAAGCTCTGCCCGGTTTATCCCAGCAGACCGCCAGCCGCTACGCCAGCTTCATCAGCGCGGCGGACAAACTCGCAGTGGTCGGTCAGCAGGGCTCTCAGCTCGGACTGCTGCAGTTAACCCCTGATTCGTTACGAGGTATGGCACGGCTACTTGAGCCTAGCGGCGCGACGGATCCGATTGCATATAATCTCAACGTCGATAGCGCACTCCGTAACCTGCTGGGTTTTACCATCCCCCTCGCTACACCTAATCCAGCGCCGGGAATAAAGCAGAGCGGTTTGCGCGGGTTGCCGCTGGATGTGCAGCGTGCATCTTTGCTTCCTCCCTGGGTCGATGCGGTAGCTATAGCTGCGGAGCCCAGCCTCAAAAAGCTCAACGGATGGGTGCCGGATGCAAAAGAACTTGATGCCTACTTAGCGGAAGTCAGGATTTTGCTTTCCGATTTGAGCGATAGGGTGGCTGCAAAATCCAAGCTAGCCGAGGAGTACAAGCCCACCTACCGCCAGATCGTCTTTGCCGCCAGCTGGCAGGAAAGCTGCTGGCGCCAGTATATCAGGAAGGGAAAAGAGGTAACGCCCCTCGCCTCTGCCACGGGTGACGTTGGCCTCATGCAGGTTAACCGCAACACCTGGCGCGGAGTCTACGATGTCAAGGGGCTGGGCGGTGATATCGAATACAACGGCAATGCCGGCGGTGAGATCTTGCTCTACTATCTGACCCGTTATGCCATTAGGAAAAACGAGGACAAACAACCGGACGGGAATCTGGCGCGGGCAACCTACTCCTCATACAATGGCGGCCCGCGCCATTTGACACGCTATCGCGCTGCCAAGCCGAACCCGGCGCTAAAAAAGGTCGATGACGCCTTCTGGGAAAAGTTTCAGGCAGTAAGCTCGGGTCGGGAAATGGACGTGCTGAGCTGCTATCGGAAATAGCGTGTCGAGACACCTGCCACAAGCGAACACCCGTGTTGTGAAATCAGCCCAAACTGACGAGCAAGTAGGAGGAAGATCGTGAAGAGGTTGTTGTTTGCAATCATTGTGATTTTCTATGCCGATCTTGGATTTGCCTTGACGATCGCGACGGGACCCAGCGATGGCACTTACATCCAAATCGCGCGAGACATTCAGAGGGTTTCGCAAAAAGATGGAATCAAGATCGAGATACTCGCTACGCAAGGGTCGTTCGAAAACATGGTCCTGTTGGGAGATCGGAAGGTTGATCTTGCGATCGCCCAAATCGATGCCCTGGGGTTTTTCGCAAAGGTGATGAAGCCGCAGGGCGTCAATGTATTTGAAACTCTTCGGGTGATACTCAATCTCTACCCTGAGGAGATCCACGTCCTGACCAACAATTCAGCGATCAATTCCTTCCTGCAGCTTCAGGGCAAACGAGTTTCTTTCGGGCCTAAAAATGGCGGCAGCGCGCTGACGGGAGAAGTCTTGCTCGAGACCTACGGGATGAAAGTGGAAAAATCTTACCCCGATCCCAAAGATGCTCTCGAGGCATTAAGGAAAAAACTGCTTGACGCGATGATCTTTGTCGGCGGCGCCCCAGTTCCGCTGTTCAAAAACTTGGGCAGCGACTTTCGCTTTGTTGACCTTCCTAGAGACAATTCTCTGGAAACGACCTACGATAGGAAGACTCTCGATCGCACCCTTTATGATTGGACCATTCCAACAGAAACCTACACCGTTTATTCGGTCCTCATGGGGCGTGACACCAAGGATCAACTCTACATTCAGAACATACAGCGGTTGATCCTTTCCGTCCTGAGTAACCAAGACCAGCTGAAAGCCTCCGGACACGAAAAGTGGAAGTCCTCGGGAATCAATAATCCGTTAAAATATTACGGCTATGGCCCTGCCAACGATGCCATTGGCCTATACCAGCGGTTGGAATCCCTCGGATACAAGATCTACCGGCCGAAGTAAGGTCGCCGCCTCTTGCCGCTGGGTTGCGCCAATAGGACCTCGTCCCTCAAGGTTCAATAATACCTACGCCAGGGAAATCCTCGATCGGACCATGGTCGTCCCCGGAAAAGCAATCGCCGAAGCCGTAGACCTCGCCCGCGAGAGCGGCACCCGGAAGAGCTCTACGACAATAGCTTCGTGTTCAATCTGGAAAAGAGCGGTTTTCTAAAAGGGATCTGGGGGAGTGAGAATTACAAACGCTAGAAGAGAATTTGTTTTTCAATGACGAATAACCAACCCGCCACCCTGGAAGGACTTGAACGGAGCAACGCGGTTGAACGAATTGAACGTTTGCAACGGGTTTCTCACAAGTTTGCGCAGCGGTTGAACGACTGGAGCCTTAAGACAAACGGGTCGAGTGTAAACATTTCTCCACCGCGCCTTGCACCAGTTCGGCCTGCCAGCGCAATAAGCCGCCGGTTTTCATGATCTCATCGACGGTGCGCGGCCGGCTCCGGGCAATCGCTTCGAGCGCCGCTCTGGGCGCCAAGGTCGAAGCGGCGATCTCCAGCTCCTGAGCGATCTGCGCGCATTCGACGCGCAGCGACTTGATCTCCTCGATGCAGTCGTTGCGTGGAGCCTCGTGGTCGCGCTTTGGCGGCTCCGGCCACTCCGTCTCGTCCATGCGCGCCACTCGCGCGATCGCCTCCCCGAGCGTCGTCAGCTGCGCGCCGATTATGTTGCGCAGCAACTTAGGTCCTTGGTGCAGCGGCACGCCCGGGTAAGATTCCGCCCATCGGACCAAGCCCAGGATCTCTTGATTGCCCAAGACTCTGAAGGCCGGCAAATTCGCGCTGCGGGCGTGCTGGTCGCGCCAGCGCCAGAGCTCGCGCAAATAGGCCAGTTGGCGGCGAGTCAGCCGCCCGGCTCCCTTGATTCGCCAGGCGTTTTCGGGTTCGCGTGCATGATCGCGTCCGCTCGATTCGACCATCGCCCGGCAACTTTCCCTGTGCCAATCAACCCGCCCGCGTGCGCTCAGCTCGCCGTGCATTCGGTCGGCGAGCCGCTCGAGAAAGCGCGTGTCGTTGACCGCGTAGCGCAATTGGTTTTCGCTAAGCGGCCGGCGTGACCAATCGGATTTCTGCCCACCTTTGCCGATCGTGATGTCAAAATATCGCTCGATCAACGCGGCCAGCCCGATCTGTTCGAACCCGAGCAATTGCGCCGCAATCATCGTATCGAAAACTTCACGGCGCGCTCTAAAGCCCATCGAGGCTCGCATCATGCGCAGATCGTAGTCGCCGCCGTGCAGAATCAGCGGCTTGTCGGCCAGGGCTTCCAACAGTCCGTTCAGGTCCAGCCCGCAAAGCGGGTCTACGAGATAGTGCGCGCCACCCAACGAGAGCTGGACCAAACAGACCTTTTCGAAGTAGTTGTGCAAACTATCCGCCTCGGTGTCCACCGCGATCCTTTCGGCAGCGCCGATGCGCTGGATCAGCCTTTCTATCGCGGCGCGCTCTCGAACATAAACGTACTCCTCGGACTCCCGTGTATTCAACGAGTCGATCTGCTTCATTAAAGCTCAGTCCTTACATTGAACCCTTGGACCACAGGGTCAAGAGCCGACCTTTGATCTAAACGGATCTTGACGCAGTTGAATGGTGCGGTGGAAACAGAGTTGAACAATCGAACCTGAAGATTCGCGAAGCGCGTCAGAGTTTGCATCTGTCTCATGCTACTTGTCAATTGCTATATACTGTCCTCGGAATTGCTCCCGCATTCCTCCAGCAGACCGACCGTGAAAATTGTCTAGAATAGAAAGCCCGACCCGGACATCGGACATTCGGCCCGTCATTGTTGATTGTCTTAATTCTGTTCCTGGTGCTTCTTCGTAGTGGTTCGCGTATTCGATCAAGCATCGAGCGCCTTTGTCCGATGGACAGAGCCGTTTCTTGTTTCCCTTGCCGATGACGCGGACTTCCCGTGCGGTCCAGTTGATATCCTGCCAATTCAAGCCGACTAGCTAGCTTAGCTAACCCTGAGCGCAGCGGCGTACAGAGTTTCTAGCATCGCCCAGCCTCTGATCGTCGAATACACTTTTGTCTGCTGCAGACCCATCAGAGCCGGTAGCGGCTCTCTGACGCGGTTTAACTGGTCGGTTTTGTTTCGCCATATTGATTCGGGATTCCTAAAAATGCCGTCGGAAAATGACAACCCGCGTCGTAAATTGAGTGGCCCTGATATTGCTTTAAAACCCATCGCCGTATGCGGAGACCACCTCCTTACTTATTCCTTAAGTGCTCCAATACCACTCAGGCTGTTCGGAGAGTTATGATCGGCGAAGTTTGGCAACGCACACCAGAATTGCCAGGATCCGCGATGGCCGCGTTGCCCTATAGTCGAAGGGCTTCGCTAACACCTAGTTGGAGGTAGTAATAATGAAGCTCCGAGATCATCCACGTATTACCTACAAAGGCTTTCGTAGCTGGCCTCCCCTGTGGGTATGGAGAGGCGGCAAGAAGTACACACACGCAGTGGGCGACGTTGGCGTGTTAAAGCACGTGATGCTGTCCAATAGCGACCCCTGCGATAGGTGTCTTTTAATTATGGAGCATGACGAGCAGGAGTATATGGGCAACCTTTTATTTGACGATTCCGCTTTCTGCCGTGAGATTTACGAAATGTTAGTTAAACATTGCGGTAGGCCCATCCAGGAGATTGGCGAGATTGATCTTAGTTACCCTGTTTAACACCGCACCTTACAAACTGCATCTAGCTTAGCTAGACCGAGGGCCGCACTCCCCTATTAGTGTAACGTTCGAGAAAGCCAGAACCCAAAGCTGATCCCCCATTAGCTTTGAATTAAGGGATACGGGTCCGCTCAAGCAATGACCGCCGCACTTGATGATGTCAACGGATCTCCACCGTTACCGCCGAAAGCTCTGACTATGGCGTCAATCTCCGAACCGTCCAGAACCTCTTTTTCGAGCAACTTCTCCGCAACTTTATGTAGCAGACGAAGATTAGTCTTTAACAGGTCCGTAGCCCGATGGTAGCTCTCCTGGATAATGCGCCTGACTTCAGCGTCTATTTCAATGGCCGTGCTCTCGGAATAGTCCACTTTCTGAGTAAAGTCTCTTCCCAGAAAAATCTCTTGTCCTTTCTTGCCGAAAGTCATTGGCCCGAGCTTTTCGCTCATTCCCCACTCGCAGACCATCCGGCGCGCCAGATCCGTTGCCTTTTCGATATCGTTCTCCGCACCCGTCGTCATGTGCTCGAGCACAAGCTCTTCGGCCACTCGGCCGCCGAACAGAATGACCAAATTAGTGAGCAGATATTCCCTGGGATAGGTATGCTTTTCGTCCATAGGCAGTTGCTGCGTCAGCCCTAAAGCCATGCCGCGTGGAATGATCGTCACTTTGTGGATCGGATCGGCGCCTGGGAGCAGCTTCGCCACCAATGCATGGCCGGCTTCATGATAAGCCGTGTTGCGCTTTTCTCCGTCACTGATAATCATGCTGCGGCGCTCCGCACCCATCATGACCTTGTCTTTGGCCAGCTCGAGGTCGAGCATGTTGACTTTTTCCTTGTCATTCCGAGCTGCCAACAAAGCCGCTTCGTTTACGAGATTCTCCAAATCCGCGCCGGTAAACCCGGGCGTGGATCGCGCCAGTATGCTCACGTCCACGTCCGTCGCCAAGGGAACCTTCCGGGTGTGCACCTGCAAGATACCTTCTCGCCCTTTGATATCCGGCCGTGGTACTACAACGTGCCGATCGAACCGCCCTGGACGGAGCAACGCGGGATCCAATACATCAGGCCGGTTGGTAGCAGCGACGAGAATAACTCCCTCGTTGGACTCGAATCCATCCATCTCGACCAACAGCTGGTTCAACGTCTGTTCCCGCTCGTCGTTGCCGCCACCGAGGCCGGCTCCGCGGTGACGCCCAACCGCGTCGATTTCGTCGATAAAGATGATGCAAGGCGCGTTCTTTTTGCCTTGAACGAAAAGGTCACGGACTCGGGAAGCGCCGACGCCGACGAACATTTCTACGAAATCGGAACCGCTGATGCTGAAGAACGGGACTCCGGCTTCGCCTGCGACGGCACGAGCCAACAGGGTCTTGCCAGTTCCCGGGGCTCCCACGAGCAAACACCCTTTGGGAATTCTGCCGCCAAGTTTCGTGAATTTTTTCGGATCTTTTAGGAATGCGATGATCTCTTGCAAATCATCTTTGGCCTCATCCACGCCCGCGACATCGCTAAAGGTTACGCGGTGTTGATTCTCCGTAAGCAGTTTTGCGCGGCTCTTGCCAAAGGACATCGCCTTGCCACCGCCCACCTGCATCTGGCGCATAAAAAATATCCACACCCCAACCAGAAGCAGCATGGGAAGCCAGTTAAGCAGTAGCACCAAGTACCACGGCGACTCGTCCTCGGGCTTTGCAGCGATTTTTACGTTCTTATCCCGCAATGACTTTACCAGCTCCGGATCATCCGGCTCAAAAGTTCTGAACGGTTCACCGTTCTTGTATTTGCCCTGAATATGATGTCCTTGGATCACGACCTCTCGAACGTCGCCGCGCTCGACGCCGCCCATAAATTCGCTGAAAATAATTTCCGGTTCGCGCCGGTATTGTTTGTTAAAAACGCTGAAAATTACAACGAAAACGAGGGCCAAGCCCAACCAAAGTGCAATATGTTTTGATGACGAACTCAAGAAATTCCTCTGTCCAGGAAAAACCCCTCTCACATCGCCGGTGTTGATTCTAGCTCTTGGGGTGCAGCCGCGCAACGGAGGGCACTTTTTTGTCGCCTCCAAAAAGGATGCCCATCGATGGCTTGCACCGATCCTTCTAAACTTCGACCCAATTGCATTCTCTCTCTCTCTCTCTCTCTCTCAGCCCTCCTTCTTACCCCGGCTTCTTGGAAAAACTATCGTGCCCGAATCGCATTCGGGGCAACGGTCGATTCTTCTTCCAGGTATGAAAATCGTCTCCACGGATGACCGAGTCCATAATAGGAATTAAATAATTAAATGTCTGACACCTGCGGGTTCACGTTCAAGCCTATTGTCTCCTCTTATGTGAGCGAAGCGCGCGTCGCGCACCAGGAAAGCATTTCGATCTGCGGCATTGTCTCCACGGTGGATCCCGCCCGTGAGACTGCGCTTTCCGCCTCGTTCATCGGTTCGCCCAACGCAAAGAGCACAGAAATAGCAAGCATGGCTGTGCGGCCGAGCCCGCCCGCGCAATGAATCAGCACCGCTTCCCCGGACTGCAATCGATTCGCTACATCATTCGCCAGCGCCCAGAAGCCATTCCGGTCTTCGGGCACGCCGCCTTCACGAATTTCCAAAGGCAGCACGGAACAGGGAACGGTCCCGCCTTCCAGGGCTTCTGCGTATGCGGAGGATTTCAGGCGGATTTCGTATTGTTCCGCTAAACAGACGATCGCGCCGACCGCTTCGCTCTTCACCTGTTGCCAAACCCTCTCGATCGCTTCAAAGCGGCCAGGCATGCTGTGCAGCAACAATTTTCCAGGGACCCGCGCGGGAAGATCAACACGACGAAACATCTCAGTCGCTCTGGTATGCAAATAACCGATCTGCTCTTCAGAAATACTGGACGGTACGGTGAATACTTAAAAAAAACATCAAAGATTGTAATGATTAGATTATTATGCCCGACCCTGTGGCGCTCACCCTTAACCGCAAAAAACCACCAAAGGTCCGATAGAAGGTTCTTATTCTCGAAAGTTGATTTCTCGAGATCATTTCTTTTTCGCCT
>Ga0209857_1000147_pt1 | contig 15821 bp, 15 predicted proteins | sample GWRWN1_10_20_FD_187226 | JGI IMG/M metagenome (GOLD analysis project Ga0209857, IMG submission 187226) | Riverbed sediment microbial communities from areas with no vegetation in Columbia River, Washington, USA - GW-RW N1_10_20 (SPAdes)... | ecosystem: Environmental > Aquatic > Freshwater > River... | reverse complement strand
TCTCTGGCCTTTTGAGAAAATCTGTGATTTCCGCGGAGAAGGCGTCAGTATCGAGCGGATAGTTGGCCACCGCGACCCGTACTCGTTCATCAAACCCGGGGTACTCGCGAGCATCGCCCTCATTCGCCATTACGAGATAAGTCACACCGCGGACTCGATAAGAATCGATCGCATCTGGTTGGTACATCCCAAAGACCGGCCAGTTGAGGATTTCGATATCACCGTCTTGGTCACTCGCATCGAGACAGTTACTTCTGTCAGGGAGTTCCCTACAGACTTGACTATGATCCTTAAAGCCGAGCCCGACAAGTGAGGTAAACACACCTGCTTTGATATCGAGGATGGCGATTGCATTGTTTTCCTGCAGCGTCACCCATGCCGTTTTCGAGTCATGCGAGACAGCGATGTATTCGGGTTCAAGGTCCTGAGCGAGGGTGGCGCCGGGTCCATAGATACGAATGCTGGAGGTGTTCCTCTTGGGAATCGCATCATTGAACGTCGCGGTCCTGACGTCGGCTTGGGTAAGATTGGCCGCGCCCACCTTCATATCGATGATGCTGACTGAACCTTCAGGATCCACCGAATCCATCTGCCCATAGCTGTTTGGCTCCCCCTCATTGGCGACCAGAAGCCATCTGCCGTTGGGAGTGAAGATAAGCATGTCGGGAAGCGCCCCGACCGTAACCGAGTTTAGCAGTGTCCCATCGGTGTCAAAGAATTGCACCTCGCCGGGATCCGTCTTGATCGCATTCTCGACAGCCACGGCGACGACGCGCTCGCGGATCGCCACACTATTTGGCCGGCCACCAAGCTCTATCGTAAAGTCTAACACGGGATCGCTCGGATTACTGATGTCGAGAACGTCGACTCGGGCCAGCGTGGGATTGATGCTGAAGATCCGTTTGGTTGCCGGATCATAGGCAGCGATCTCCGCGCGCTCGATCCCGGGGGCGGCGTTGTATCTTCCAATGAGCGTGAGCGTTATTTGTTTAGGTTGTTTCGCGTGGGCTGCGGGATGAAGGATGGCGATGCCCAGCAGAGCCACAACACAGATCATAGATCTTAGGATTCTCATGCTACACCTCCGGGTTAGAGACTGTGAAGAGAAGACTAATTCTCGTGATCTACCAAAGGGCTTACTTAACTTGCGCTTCCAGTCGCTGATCAAAAGCTCGGCTGGGAAATCAAGCCGAAAAAGTTCCTGCAACCTTTTCGTTCCTCCAGGTAGTGGTCTGCGTTAATTCCTACAGGAGCACCTGTAAAATACATTTGCCGAAAACATTCTCGCCTCGGCTCTCCAGGACCGTGCGCAATAGCGATGCCATAACCAGAATCTCTGGCAGACCGACCCGATGTTTTTGAATTACAGGAGAATTCCTCTTGTACAACGCACAGCTGTCGTGCCCAGGAAAGAGAGTGGGTAACTTTGTAGACACGTGCGTAACCAAAAGGATGCACCGTTGGTTGCCGATTTCTTTGACCTGGGGCTTTCGTTATAGAGAGCTAAACAGGTTCACGTGAGTGCTTTGACCGCCAGAAACTCACCATTTCCCAACGGCAAAAGACTTGTTGTCAAGCTGGTACCGGTCTCGACAATCCCCTCCATCGCGTGCCCCTTTGCCCGTGTCAGCCCTCACCGTGCAGGCGCGGGCCGATCGGTTTCAGCACGCGGACGCCCGGCGTACCGACCAGCCGATCCGCCGTCGCGGGCGGCATCACCGCGAGCCCGCGCCGCTGCACGCTGCGATCCAACCCGATCGCCTCAATCCAGTGCACAGGCACGTCGTCCGCCAACGCCGGGCCGCCACCCTCCTCCACCACCACCAGACGTGCGTCCATGGGCACATCTGGGGTGTGGTCCGCGCCGGTGAACAGGTTGCGGCGCCAGTTGTCCATCTTTGCCTGCCACTCGCCCGTGTTGCTCGGTCCCCCTTTCGCACGATAGAGGGGGCTGGCAAAGATCTCCGGTGAGTCGACCTCGTGCAGCGCCACGAAGGGCGATTCCGCCGTGTGGATCGCCTCGAAGCGCTGACTGGCGCGGAACCCAGGGATGGTCAGAAGCCGATGCTGGTGGGCGACGTACCAGGCGTCCCACTCGGCGCGCCGAGCGGTTTCGAGCAGCGCCATCTCCACCATGTAGATCATGCCGTATCTCCTCGTCCCGCCGGCTAAGCCACCCGGCGAGCGGCGAAAGGCGTCTGATCTCGCGTTCCAGCTGCCACGTCGAGTACCCGGTTGTCGGTCCGAACATCGGCCAGGTCGAGCATCAGTTCTGTCGCTGGCCCATAGACAACGTCATATTGGGCGCTAGGCGGCGCGCGGACTCCACGCGCCGCATCCTAGAGCCACCCGGCGAAGAATTATTTCCTCCCGGAAGAATCTGCGAGCCTGAAACTTATTTCCCCGGCACAGGAACGCCCTTGCTCTTTGCCGCTACCTTATCCAACTCTTCCGGAGTAAATATTCGCCTGGCGGTTAACGTAATGCCCGCAGTCCTGCCAGCTAAAGCGATAACCCCAAGCGCGTCGGCTCCACCTACTGGCACCTCGACTATGCCGAAAGCATCAGGCCCATCGTTCTGTGGACTAAAATACAAACTCTCTAAACGCGCTTCCTGCTGTTTAAGGAGTTCTTGAACAGCAGCCGCTCTCTTGGTGCCGCCATCCTCGATAAGTCGCTTTGCGGCCTCTTGGTTGAAAGTAGCTTGGATTAAAAACTTAGGCATAAAACCTCCTTCTTTCTTTTATGGCATCCGCCTAACTCTCTCTTACTCTCTTTCTCCGCCGTCTCTCACTCGTGAGTAGCTAGGGCCCTCTTTTGGCGATGCTGCAAACTGCTCAGCTTGCCGCCTACTCGATGAGTCATTAGACCATCTTGCGCATCTCCTCGATTGAGAACGCGCGGATAAATTTCAATTTCACGTTGCCTAACGACTGGACGCTCGCCATAAACTTGTTGATCGGCTCAGGACCTTCTGCTTCGATGACAATTGCCGCATCATGGGGTCCGCCTGGGGTATAGAAGATGTCTTTGACCTGGATGCCCAGTTTCGTCGCCTCGGCTTTGGCCGCCTCGGCTCGATCAGGCGAGTCTTTGATGGCGCGTCGGCCTTGATCGGTCCAATCTACTAAAATAACTCCCTTAGGCATAAAGCACCTCCTTTTGAGTTTACTGAGACTCTCTTTCGATTCTGGGGCGATACGGAAAACCAATGCATTGCTAATGCACCTGATGGACTTGGCGTCGCGATTCGACGGAGTCACGCGCCTTGTAGCGTGGTCTTAGGGAGCAAAAAAAGGCCAGCACACTCTGGCCTGAAGCGCCAGAGCGGCTGGCCTTAAAACTCTTTCGTGCATTTTCTCCCTCCGAGGAACGGTTCGCGTTCCTCTGTTTGGCCTCACATCACACTGGAAGCCTTCTCAATGACGGGGGGAGGCTTGTGACGAAGGCACAAATATCACATTACCAAGGGCTGTCAAACAGGTTCTACTTCAAGTCAAGATCCAAAATGACGCATCAATTAAATGAGACGGAAAAAATTTATTCCAACCTCCAGCGCGCTCAAGAAATGTGCCCACTTAATCCTTTAACCAACGAGCTTCCGTTTCGACCCAGCGATCGCTCCCACCTGCTGAGCCGACAATCTGCCCACGATACTCGGCAAACGTTAATGGCGGGATATCCTGCGGAGCCGGGAGAATCTCTCCATTCCCATAGATAATCCCTCTGGCATCCCGAACCCGGTATCTCACCACAACGTTCTGCGCTGTGGTCTGCCCACCGTTAAATACCCTGCCGTAAAGGACCCAGGTGCTAAATCCTCCCGGGTCGGGCCCTAAACTTGTGGCGGCCACAATCACATTGGCTTTTTTAGAAGGCTGGAATTCGGCTAGCGAAATGCAACGACTCTTGCTTATTCTAATATCGTCCGTGTCCGTCGCCACTAAAGCGGCAATCTGTGAGGCTCTAGCCCTAATGCACTCTCCGACGCTATCGAAGGATTCCACCGGTATCCACTCAGAGAGAGGTTTACTTGGGTCAGATGGAGGAAACACCAGCAATCGTCTGCTGGCTGGCCTCAATAGGTCAACATTTGACGCGCCTTGGGTCGAACGACCCGAACTATCTTCCGTTTTTCTTTGCTCACCGGTGGAGGAAACGGACGGTTGTACCTCCAGTGTTCGAGGAGTATCACCGGTTCCCAGTTTCTCCACCGTGACTCCGGATGGCGGGAAATCCGAATAGTGCCACTGGCCTTTTTGGTCCTTCCACTTGTAAAACTGTTGGGCCAAAGCACTCTGGGCGAACAAGACCGCCAGGACAACGAACAGGAGCTGTATTGGCATAACAGCCTGCAAATAGAGTTTTTCGGCGAACCTGGCTTGACGTCTTTACCTTCTTCCAGTACTGGCCGCCCCTGGGAGTGGAGCGGCGGCTCGCGGTAGCGGAGCGACAGCCGATTGCGACCGCGAGCCAGTAAACGCTCGCAATTTGGGATTCATAACCGGTCGCGGCTGTGGACTGATCGTCGCGGACCAATCTGGGACGATAACACCCCCCGCATAGCAGCAGGGTTGATATAGTTGATACGACGGGTATGGGGGCAGATATAGCTGGTAGTGCATCACATGCAGCTCATAGTACGGATCATATTGTTGCAAATACGCCAAATATTGCTGCCACTGCAAATACTGCTGATATTGCTGATACTGAGCATCCCAATATGGATTGTAGTAGTAAGGGCTATATGCCTGCGCCTGAAGGTCGCGGGTGCCCCAGACAAGCAAAGCCAGCAGTGTGACCGCCAAGAAAGACTTTTTCATCGGATTACCCTCCCCACGGAGTTAGACGTAATAACCTAAAAAATACCACAGCAAACCATATGCCGCCAAGCTAAGGAAGAACCGAGCAAGAATAATTCTCTTGAATTAAAGGAGCTTGTTGCCCGAAGCAGCTTCAAAGGCTGTTAGAGACGAGGAATGACCGTAGCCTTTCCTATTACCGTGTATCGATTAGTTACCACCGCTGTATCCAAAGTAGACGGTCGAAGGTTCACTTCATCACCACGTCCGCCGGATAAGACAATTGTAGCGGCCTTATTTTACGGCCACCAACACTGTCAACCGCAGGCAATGCATCGATAGATTTAAGGGATGACCTGCACGACTCGATCATGGAGATGGACCTTCACTTAAGCAAGGTGCTAAATTGGTGAAAGAATTGTTCTGACGAACTGCAAATAGACGGGATTAGTCGTTCGAATGGTAACTTTTCCCGTACCTTCGGCAATAACACGGTTACCTTGAGGAGTTTTCCTTCGGAATAGGTATGAACCCATGATCGGACTTTCCAAGGTCATTTCTGTTGCTACACAAAGACAGAAAATCGAACGGTTATTTAGAGAAACCCCTTCGCCTTCGTTGGCTCGAAACCATCTTCTTCGACTTCTCGAACAGGGTGGCGCCAAGGCGCTGAACAAAGTCTCGGCCGGCCAGGTACCCGCGCTAATCCGCCTCATTGGTAGCAGCAGTTATCTCAGTGACGTTTTGATTCGCCAGGGGAAGAACTGGCCGGAGCTGTTCCTTCGTCAGATCAAGATCCCCCAGAAGTCGGTCGCTGAGCATCTTACTGAGCTGATACCGCAGATTAAGGAATCGCAATCGCTCGATGACTTTTGCGCCGCGCTGCGTCGCCACAAGCAGTGGGAATATGTCCGCATCGGCGCGCGAGATCTGCTCCCTTCAGTGAGCCTGGAAGAGACGGTGAGAGAGCTAACGGCTCTGGCCGAGGCCTCCTTGGAAGCCGCGTACCGATTCTGTAGAGCTGAAGTTGAGAAAGACTTCGGCACCTTACTATTGCCGGGAAAGCAAGCGCCGAACCGGTTTGTAATTCTTGGAATGGGAAAGCTAGGAGGCGGAGAGCTGAATTTTAGCTCGGATATCGACGTGATCTTTCTTTACGAGGAAGATGAAGGCGAGAGTTCAGGCGGCCGGAAAGGGAAAGCGACATCAAGGGAATTTTTCACAAACATCGGCAAAAAAATCATTCATGCCATGGGACAGGTCACTGAGGATGGTTTTGTCTTCCGTATCGACCTCCGACTTCGTCCCATGGGAGCCAGTGGACCGTTGGTTCAATCGGTAGGGTCCGCCATGCTTTACTACGAATCCTGGGGCCAATGCTGGGAACGGGCAGCCTTAATCAAGGCTAGACCAGTAGCGGGCGATCGGAAACTTGGAGCTCAGTTTCTGAAGGAAATTGAGCCGTTCATCTACCGCCGATACCTTGATTACACGACGGTGGATGAGCTGCGACACATGAAGATGCGCATCGAAAATGAGCTCTTGACCGCCGACGGCAAAGAAAGAAACACCAAGCTCGGTTATGGCGGCATTCGCGAAATAGAATTTTTTACCCAGGCCATGCAGTTGGTCAACGGGGGCTATGAACCGTACCTACGCGAGCCCAATACGTTGCGCGCACTAGCGCAGCTTGCGCAGCACAAGTTTATTCCGGCACGGGACCGCGAAAAGCTCAGCGACGCCTATCGCTTTCTCCGGCAGGTGGAACACAAAGTTCAGATAGTCCAGGAGGCGCACGCACATTCGATTCCCGAAGGCGAGGATGAGGAACGGGCGCTCGCACGCCGTCTCGGTTACTCACGCACCAAGAAGAAAAACGAGCGGGAGCTTTTTTGGCAAGACCATCGCGCGCATACGAGTACCGTACGAAACAGCTTCGACCGGCTCTTTTACAGCGCACAGAAAGATATCACCAAGGAAGGCGAATCAGAGGTCGGGGCTATTTGGAACGATCTTGACCGAGAAGAAGTCATCGTTCGAGAACTTGAAAAAGTCGGTTTTACCGATCCTCGCAGGGCCTATGAGAACCTTCTCGCCGTGCGGGATGGGGAAGTGTACGCCCCGCCGAGTCCCAAGAGACTCAAAGCCATGCGCAGCCTCGGGCCGGCTTTGATCACCGAGATCGCAAAATCCAGTGCGCCCGATCAAGCCCTGCTTAATCTGTCGAAGTTCAGTCACCGGCTCGGGGGACGGACCGGATTTCTCACTCTTTTGGGAGAGAATCCGGCAACCATGCGACTGCTTATTACGCTATTTGCAGAAAGCCAATTTTTGACCGACCTGTTTTTGAATCGACCTGAGATCATCGACACGTTGATCCGGGTTGATCTCACGCGAGTCAAGAAACGTAAACATGAAATGCTTTCTGAGTTGCGAACGGGCTTAGGAGAGCAAAGCGATCTCGAAGCCAAGCTCAACGCTCTGCGACGCTATAAGACCGAGGAGTTCATTCGTATCGGGCTGCACGATCTGGGAGGAGCTATTGAAATCGAGCCGGTGCTCAACCAGCTCTCCAATCTTGCTGAAGCCTGCCTCGAGGGTGCCGTCCAACTCGCCATCGAGGAGCTGAACGAGAAATTCGGCGCCATCCCTAGGGGGAAATTCGCCGTCCTGGGGATGGGGAAGATGGGAGGAAGAGAGCTCGATTATAATTCCGACCTCGACCTCGTTTTCATCTATGATGCCCACGAGGACGCACAGAGCCGCGGCGGCACCCAGGGTCAACTAAGCGCTCATGAGTACTACGTTCGTGTCGGACAAAAACTCATTACTTATCTCTCCGCGCCGACGGAAGAAGGCATCGCATACAAAATCGACATGCAGCTCCGCCCCTCGGGCAAATCCGGACCTTTGGTCTCTTCACTCGGCGCCTTCCGCGAGTATCACAAGAGCAGTTCCCTGCTGTGGGAACGACAAGCGCTGATCAAAGCTCGTTTCGTCGCCGGCGATCCGGTGCTCGGGAAGCAAATTGAAAAGGTCACAGAAAGCTTTGCTTACGGAAAAGGATTGACGCCGGAAGGCATCGGCGAGATTCATCATCTGCGCATGCGCATGGAACGCGAGCTCTCCGGCGAAGATGAAACGCGTTTCAATCTAAAAAAAGGGCGTGGCGGATTGGTTGATATCGAGTTCCTGACCCAAATGCTCCAACTCACGCATGGTTTTCGCTATCCAGAGTTGAGACGCAGAGAAACGCTGCACGCGCTGAGAGCATTAAATGAGCTAAACATTTTGAAGAATGGCGAATACAAACTACTGGCCGATGGCTATCTTTTTTTACGCACCTTAGACCATCGGCTGCGGCTGGAACGGGACCAGTCCATCGATGCTTTCGAACGGGAGCCTGGAAGACTTGGGGGAATCGCGCAAGCCATGGGGTATTACAAGGGCAGCAGGGGAGCCCGCGACAAGCGAGCTGTCAAAGCGGGGCAGAAATTGCTGCGAGACTACGAGACAAGACGAGACAGGATCCGCGCCTGCTACGAGCGCTATTTCCTGCAAGAAACCGAGTCCTAACGGAGATCGCTGACGAGCTAAGATGCTTTCGCGCGGATATAGGAAGTTTTTCGGTTATTTCTTTCGAGGAATAGAGGGAACTCCAGAACGGGTCATCAATCCGGTCACGATTCGCACTGAAACTAGACACTCCGCATTAGATACCCACGGCCGAATACGCTGACGGTGGTTCTTGCAGGGGTAGGTGGAATAAAAGCAGTATCGCCGGGAGTATGATAGAGTTTTGCATGCGTAAGGAACTCTGAAATGCGCAACGTTTCCGAACAGCTTCCTATAGAGTTCTCCATAGTTGTCCCGACGTTTAACGAAAAAGACAACGTGGACAAATTGATTGACGGTATAGAGAAAACTTTGCCTAACGTCAAATGGGAGATCATCTTTATTGACGATGACTCGCCAGACGGAACAGCCGATTTTGTGCGCAGGTTAGCCCAGTCGAAACCGTACGTTCGTTGTCACCAACGGATTGGTCGCCGTGGTCTTTCGAAAGCCGTTATCGAGGGAATCTTAAGTAGCAGTGCTCCGGTGATCGCCGTCATGGATGGGGACCTACAGCATGATGAGACAATCCTACCGACGATGCTGGATCAAATACGGAACGGTCAAACAGAGATCGTTATCGGAAGCCGTTACTGCGCTGGCGGCAGTATCGGCGCATGGGATTCGCAAAGAGCGGCCATGAGCCGGTTAGCCACACTCCTGAGCAGAACCATTGTCACCCCGCGGCTAACGGACCCTATGAGCGGTTTTTTTATGATTCGGCGCGATACGTTCCAACGGATCGTGCGGCGCCTGTCTGGAGAAGGTTACAAGATCTTGCTCGACTTGTTCGCTTCGTCGCCGGAACCTCTGCGTTTTGTCGAAGTGCCCTATACCTTTCGGGAACGCACGGCGGGGGAAAGCAAGGTCGACTCGGCCGTCGTCTGGGAATATTTGCTGCTGGTTGTTGATAAAAAATTCGGCCACATTCTACCCGCTCGGTTCATACTTTTTTCCCTGGTGGGACTGAGCGGAGTTGTTGTTCACTTTCTCGCCTTAACCACAACTTTCAAATTTCTTGGTTTACAGTTTCCTGTTGCCCAAACAATCGCCACGCTGAGCGCCATGACATCTAACTTTAGCTTGAATAACATTTTAACCTACCGTGACATGCGCTTGCGCGGGCGTAGATTTCTGATGGGATTGTTCACGTTTTGCTTGGTGTGCAGCATCGGTGCGATAGCAAACGTCGGGATTGCGAACTTCGTGTTCCAACGCGATTATACTTGGTGGCTTGCCGGCGGCGCCGGTGCTCTCGTTGGTGCGGTTTGGAATTATGCCGCCTCGTCAACCGTCACTTGGAGGCGCAAAGGATAAGCCCGATCACCCTCATTGCTCGTTTTTTAGCCGGCACCCAAATCTAAGGCGCCGATGGGATGATTGCACCTCGACCGTTACTCGCTAGCTCCGCCGCAGACTCCGCGTTTCGATGACTTGATAAACTCCAAAAGGGCCAACACATCTCGGGTGGCCCTTCCGTCCTTTTCTATTTCCTTTATCGCCAGCGAGAGATTACGTCCTTTTCGGAAGAGGATGCCAAAGGCCTCTCTAATCTCGCGAATCCGCTGATCATCGAAGCCGGCCCGTTTGAGGCCCACAACATTGACACCGCGAACCGTGTGTTGCCAATCAACAATGGCGTAGGGTGGAACATCGCGGCTCGTTCCGCTTAATCCGCGCATGAGCGCGTAGTCGCCGATCCGCACGAACTGGTGCACGACACAGTTGCCGGAAATAAAGACGCTGTTTCCTACCTCAACGTAGCCGCCCAGCAAGGCATTATTGGCAAGAATAACTTGATCACCCAATTTGCAGTTGTGACCGACATGGGAACAAGCCATGAGGAAGTTCTCATTGCCGATCGTTGTCGATGAACCCGGGGTGGTGCCGCGGTGAACCTGAACATGCTCGCGAAAAATATTGTGAGCACCTATTCGGAGGTAGGTTTCTTCCCCTTTGTAGGCTTTGTCTTGGGGCGCATCACCCAAAGCAGCGCCCGGATGGATTTCGTTGCCTTCGCCGATCTCTGTCCAGCCGGCCAAATACGCATGCGCCATGACTCGCGTGCCGTGCTTGATCCTGACCGGTCCTTCGATGACGACATAGGGGCCGATTTCGACTTCTGAGTCGATTTCCGCCTTGGGATCGATAACGGCTGTTGGATGAATGCTCATGAAAATCACTCTTGCTTGGGCCGGAACCCAACCTTTGGCCTGAAAAACCTAACCAGAAAGTACGCCAAGAACGATATTCTATATAGCCTCTGCTGTACGTTAAAGTTTTCGCTGCTTGCGCAAATTTCTGGTGGCCCGTGGCTATCCAAAACAGGGATTTGCTCGCGCCAAGACGCCAAGAACGCCAAGTCCGGAAGTCCAATTTCTTTGCGGCCCCTTCGACGTTGCTCAGGACATGCTTTGCGCCTTTGCGCGAGGTATTCCGAGTTTTGGTCGCGGCTACGCCGCCCTAGGTTCTCTGCAGTCATGTTAGTCGGCCTCATCGTCATCATCGACGTCCGGTTCCGAATCCAATTTCTGTCCCGGTATGCGATACCTTTCTTCGGCCCACCCTCCGAGATCGATGAGCTTGCAGCGATCAGAGCAGAACGGTCGATGGGGATTATTATCCCAATCGGTTTCACAGCGGCAGGTGGGGCACTTGACCCGAGGAGGCATCCGCTCCCCTCTAGCTTTCCAAGGTCGTCGCAGCGAAAAGCTCTCCGACTTCGAGTTTTTTTTCTATGAGGCCCTGGTCAAGAGAGTAGCCGATGAAACGCTCCAGGTTGGCTCGGTTCTTTTTCACGCCATGGGGCCAGGGGTCGTCGCCGAAAGCTTTTCGTTCTTCTTCAAAAAGATGCCTGCCCCAAACAAAGCGCGACCAGTTGGGGTCGTCGTAGTACGCCACGCAAGTCTCCTTGGCTTTGTCGAACGCTGCCATTATACTCTGCGCCAACCAGGGATTTTTTGCCAAGACTTCATCTTTGAAGGCGACCACATGCATGATGGGATAATAACCGTTCTTCTGAAAATATTTGATTTCTTCTTGCTTTGGATCCGCGAACAAGCGCCGGATCTTCGGCGATCCCTTTAGCGCTTGCTGCGGCGGGTGAGGCACCATCAATGCGGAAATTTCACCTTGCTCCAGCATCGCTCCCATTTTCTTCCCGGCAGCGACGAGTTCGATACGCACACCTTCTGGGGGCTTAAACGGCACGGCCTCTTCTTTCGAGACAATCCAGTCCATTTTGCGCCACGGTACGCTGTATTCCGACTGTAGATCTCCTTTGGCGAGCACGGAGAGGGTTGTTTGGAACGTACTCAGTCCGACACGCTTACCGATAAGATCCGGTGGAGAGTTGATCCCGGTATCGACATTCACCCACATCTGCGACAGGCTGAAAAGCCGTCGGGGAAAGACCGGGATCGCGGTGAACGGCATGCCTCGGCTCTTGGCCATCAGATAAGAAGACAAAGAAAGCTCACAGACATCGAACTCACTTTTCTGCAACATCCGCTCGTGTCGGTCGCGGCCGTGCTTTAGTGGCTCAGACTGGCCCACTTCGAGAACCTGGAGATCGACGCCCTCGGCTTGCACGGACCCTTCAAAGAGCGGAATGTGCCGGTCGTAATGGGAAAGTGCCATTGTCAATTTCAATCCAGCCATAATCAGCTCCTCTTCTTGTGGCTCTCAAACTGGTTCTTGCTTACTTTATTTCGCCGAATGTTTCCACTCTCGGGACGATGGTTTAAGAAGTTCAACACGTTCAAGCAGTTCAAGAAGTTTAAGATCTTAGGATCGATTTGAATTACCGTAGAAGACGGTTTGAAGAGTTTGAAACCGGCAACTCTCGAATCTCATTCTCCAAGAACCTTAACACCGCTCGCTTTATGTTCGTCGCCGTGTTCGTTACAACGGAACCGGAATTGCTCCCGCCAGGTCCCTGGTAGTGAGAAACCAGTACTCTCATTAATCGCGGTCTCCGGAACCCCAAGTCCGAGTTCGATTCTCAGCGGGCGCACCAAGCGAAATCTCACAATTTTCCTTGGCAGTTGACCTGTTCAATATGGTTGGATCACGCGTGGCGCTGTCCCCATTCCCGCAACGCCTTCAGCACCGGACCCAAACTCTTCCCTTTATCGGTGAGGTGGTACTCAAGTCTAGGGGGATGGTCGCTGTAAACCCGACGGGAGATCAGGCCGTGCTCTTCCATGGCTTTCAAACGGGCGGACAGTGTATTGGGAGCAACGCCGGCCAGCGACTCCTGAAAATCCTGAAATCTTCGCGCTCCCTGCAGGAACAAGTCTCGCAGCAATAAAATTGTCCATCGTTCTCCGATGATGTCCAATGTCCGGGCGACCGGGCAACTCTTTTGTCGGTACGACCTTGCCATAAAAAACAATCTACCCTATTGACATCAGTTTTGCAATTGACTATTTATATTATAGTGACTATACTGATTATATTCATCTGCCGATTGGGTCGTAGGCTGAGGAAGGACGGCCCGTCATGAAAAGTTCCATTCGCTGGTTACTTGCGCTGCTATTAGGTGGCGCGTTGGTGGGACCGATTGATGGGGTAGGAGATGAGGATTCTTCTCTCACGACTTCGCATCGGCCCGAACTTGAGTACTTTAAGGCCGTAAATCGCGCTGGGCCGCCGCGCGATCCTCAGCTTCTCTTTTTGCTAATGGGCCAATACGCGAATGCGAATAGGCATCGTGAAGGCATCGAGTTTCTCTCGTCATTGGTGAAAGAGTTCGAGCCGCGGCTCTCGGATCGCCAGAAGTCCCTCTATCTTGCAGCGATCGGCTTATTGCGGGCCGAGTATGCGAGCGAAGTGCCGTTCTGGAAGAGAATCGGATGGGTCAAAGATACCATCGCGATCTTGGAAGAGGCCAAACGGCTATCCGGAGGACAGATTTTTCCCGTCCGATGGATGTCCGGAGTCGTCTATGCCCAGCTTCCCGCCGTCTTTAATCAGAGGAAAGCGGCTTTTGCTGACCTTACCTGGTGTGTCGAGAACCCTGATAAAGCACCCCATGCCGGATGGTTGAGAGAAGCCTATTATCGGCTTGCGACCCTATACCAATTGGATGGCCGCACTTTACAGGCGCAGGAATATTTGCGGGTCAGCGGATATGCGGAGTTCGACAAGCCGATCACGCTGACCACGGCTCTTGCTGAGGATCTCGCGACGGGGCATACGTTTTCTCCAAAACGCATCGCAGAGATCGTGCCGGGCAAGGTATATGCGTTGTCTGGCTACGAATTCACCGAATACTACTTCGTGGTTTCGGAAGATGGGCGCGAGTTGATCGGTATTGATGCCGGGACACGGCCGGATTCTGCAAGAGCGGCCTACGAAGCCCTTCAAGCATCCGTTCCCCAATTGCCCGAGCTAACGGCCGTCCTAATTACCCACGCCCACTGGGACCATGTCGGAGGGTACAAGTACTTCCGCAGCCTCAATCCTCGCCTGAAGTTTTATGCCCGTGAAAACTACCGCGAAGAGCTCTCGACAGTGCTCAACGCTCCCGGTCGTTTCGGCGAGCTCTTCTTCGGCAGCCGCTTTAATTTGGAAGACGTTCGAAGTTTCAAACCCGACATAACGATCGACCGCCATACAGAGATTAAGATTGGAGAAACACGAATCGAATTCATCCCGGTGCAAGGGGGCGAAACCGACGATGCGCTTTTCGTCCATCTTCCCGATCACAACGTGATGTTCGTCGGTGACTTCATTATGCCGTATCTCGGCGCGCCCTTTGTTGAAGAGGGAAGCTTGGATGGGTTGCTCGATGCAATCGACATCGTGGTGCAGAAGAATCCACAGTATTTGCTTCACGGTCACGAGCCGTTGACCCGTTTATTCGCATCTCCACGCATGCTGGAAAATCTAAAGACCCATCTCGCATGGTTGCGGGAGCAAGTCCTGGCTGCAATTCGACGGGGAGATGAACGGGCTTCGATTCAGCAGGCCAATCTCATTCCGCCGGGGCTTCTTACGGGCAATCCCGATGCCCACCTGCCCTATATCGTGATGCGCGAAAACGTCATCAATCGAATCTACGACCAAAATATCGGCTACTGGCAGCCGGATCTGCAAGGCGTCGATTATCTTAGCCGCTCCGATCGGGGCTCCATTTTGATCGACTACCTTGGCGTGTCAGAGCGACAGCTGATCAATGCTGCAGAGCATATGATCGCCGATGGAAAGTACGAACTTGCAGCGACTACGCTCGAGTGGACCAAAGGCAGATTTGCAGGAAGCAAGTCTTTTCGCGAGATTGAACGGTTAACCTACCTGAAGCTCATGGAGAAGTATCAGGAATTCAATCCGTTCAAGTTCATCATCTACTCTGGGCAGATCGGCGCTCAAGTGCCGCAAATGGAATCGAAAGAGCAGACTCCCCAGCCTATGACCGCTCGACAAGACGGTCAGTGAGAACTGGCCTTCTGGCCTGGAGTGCTGTGATGAAAACGTTCGTCGGTCCGTCGCCATTAGCTATGTCTTCCGCCGCCTCTGCCACAATGGGTCAAGAGCCGGCGCCGGATCCGCGGCTGCAGATTATGCTCAACGGCCCGATCGCAGGTACACTGCTTCGGTTTGCCGCGCCGACCATCGTGGTCGTCACGGTGACCTTGCATTTTGGTGGCGTCCAACTCAAGGACCGTCATTTCGCGGATATCCTCAGCGTCGTCGGCATCGCCCCGCAGCTCTGGATCGGCATTTTCAGCAATGCTCCTGATGTCACGAGCACCGGTCAAACATATCTACAAATCGTCGGACCGTTTTACGGATGAGTCGGCGCGGCGATGATCTTTTATTTCTTCTCACAAGGCGCAGGACGGATGCTCTGACCATTTGTCGGCGGCATCATTCGGCTCGTCTTGGCCACGGTTGGCGGCTGGATAGCCGTACATCAGTTCGGAGCCGGACTGGCTGGTTTGTCGTTTTCTCCCTGGTGAGCGCGCTGGCGCTGAGGCGGGGTGCGTGGCACCGGGACTGCTGCCAGTTCAACTAGATCCTGAATCTCGGACGTGAATCATGTCTATCGTGATCTTCGGCGAACCGCGCATCTGCACGGTCATTTACACACAGAAAGGATGCCTCTATGAAGTTCGTGACACTCCGCGTGCTCACCGGCGATCCGGCCAAGTACTAAGTAAGTTCGACCCAAGAGAATCAAGATCCTCTAGCCGCCGGCGATGGCGCCTACGATCATAAAGGGCTCGGCGCCCGTCGCAACCGCGCCGGGCAGCGGCGCGTCCGGCGGTTCGTGGGAGAGATCCTCCTGGCAGGCGAAGAACCGCACGAACGCCCGGCGCTTTTGTGTGACCTGGTCGCGGATGGTCCCACGCAGCATCGGATAGCGGGCCTCGAGCGCGTCAAGCACCGCGTGCTGCG
>Ga0209857_1000146_pt1 | contig 15872 bp, 13 predicted proteins | sample GWRWN1_10_20_FD_187226 | JGI IMG/M metagenome (GOLD analysis project Ga0209857, IMG submission 187226) | Riverbed sediment microbial communities from areas with no vegetation in Columbia River, Washington, USA - GW-RW N1_10_20 (SPAdes)... | ecosystem: Environmental > Aquatic > Freshwater > River... | reverse complement strand
AGGGGGAGTACCGCGGGAGCCGGTTCGTCTCGTGGGTGCTGCTACCGATCCACTAATGATCGCTGAACGCTCCGGTAAAGACTGGAGAATGCGAATGAACCAATACGTCAGGAAACGGATCAAATTACTGGCGCAACTTGATCTTTCGGGGGCTATGTCTTCAATCAGCTACTTACAGAATCAGGCCCACCTCCCTGGCGCCCAGTCCTAAGTAAGGGTGGGAGCTTCGAGCCTGTAGACAACGCCAAGACAAACTGCACGGTAATGGTCAGAGCTTGCGGTTTGCGACTTTATCCCGCGTCTTGGTCGATGGAATCACCTACCGAGTGATGCGGCTCTTAGCTCAAGCACTCGTAGCTTAAATGCGGTTTTGCCAGCCATCGCGGCCGCCGCTGAGAAATGTCTAGCAGCAGATCGCGATTATTCCAACCAGATTTCACTATGCGCAGGCTAGGCGTTGGACAGCTCGATTGAACATTGGCAAGGCTGTCCACTCACAGGACTTTGTTTCGCGGCAGTTCTTGGTAAGTTATTTGGAGCAACTCGTAGCGGAACTCTCTGGATCGTCAGCACCGGTCAACCATGAACAGTGGATCGCACAAAGAGTGGGACACTAGCATGATCCCTCTGTCGATCGCCCTATTCGTCCTTCTCCTCATCACCGGCCAGAGAATCCAATAGTTTGAGTTGCAGTCTGCCTTCCTTGTCCTTGAGCAAGAGCTCAACTTTTTTTTCTACTTCACTCAATTTCTGATTACAGTACTTGACCAGACCAACTCCCTTTTCGAATGCGGCCAGCGCATCTTCAAGTGAAAGATCCCCCGATTCCAACTGCTCGACGACGCTTTCCAGCTCTTCCAGAGCCGACTCGAATTTCTTGTCTGCCTGATCTTTTTTAGTCATTTTATTTCTCAGCCCCATTTTAAGGTGGCGTGAATTCCGAGCTTGTTTCAGAATTGCCCAGCTTATTGACCAATTCAAACGGGTCGACACGTGCGCCGTTGACCCGGGCACCCCAATGGAGATGAGGCCCTGTCACGCGCCCAGTCATCCCCGACAAACCGATCACATCTCCTTTGCGCACGGCGACTCCCATTTCAACCTTGAACTCCGCGAGATGGAAATACATGGTATAAAGTCCGGCCCCATGGTCCAGCACCAGGCTATGCCCGCTGAAAAAGAAATCGCCGAGCAACACCACTCGACCGTGGTTTGCGGCAACCACCTCTGAGCCTAACGCAGCCCTTAAATCGACGCCGGTATGCGGCGCGCGCGACGTTCCGTTAATGACGCGGCGATAACCAAAGGGCGAGCTGACTTCGCTGGCTATGGGAAGGAGAAAGCGTCCTTCCCACAAACGCTCCGGCGCGGAAGTCATAAAAGCGCGGGAAAATTGCTCTTGGTCCTTGCGAATTCTTTCCAGTACTTCTGGGCTCAACTGGTCGAACTCAGCGGCGACCGAAAACGATTCCTGTTTGAACGACTTTGGCTTGATCCGCAATGAAATTTGGCTGTCGCGCTGCGCCCCCGTCAACGTCGTACCCTTGACCATGACTGTTACTGGGCCGGGCTTGGCTTCAAGATCCGCTCCGACGAATGCCGTGTAATAACCGCTTCCGCTCGAAAAAAAAGGGATCGTCGCCTTTCCCATGCGTCCCTCGACGGCGGTGAGCCCCGCGCCGGGAATCTTCAGCTCTACAATGTCGCCTTGAAAGATTTCGGTGGTTTTTGTTGCTGTCACTTCGGCGGCCGGACGGCCGAAGGAGTGACCACCAAAGAGCAACAACAGAGCAAGTGCAATTCCTATGGCGCGGGCGATTGTCATTTCATTCTTTTCCTTCCACCCGGCAGATCGCTTTACCCTTCGCAAACGTGACGCGGAGAAAATCGCCGATGTCCAAAGAGGCTGCGTCTTTGACGAGTTTTTCCTCCGGTATTTTATGGGTGATGCTGTAACCACGATTCAAAACCGCCAAGGGACTTAACGCGTCCAGCCGCCCGCCCCCTTGGACTAACCGGTTTTTGAGCTGACGTATACGATCTCGGCAACGGCGCACAAGATCAACTGACAACTCATCCACGTGCTGTTGGGTTTCACGCAACTTCCGTTCAGGATCGGCCAGCCTCTTGACGAAACCACTCCAGTCCTCTCTAGCCAGTTCCAGCTTCCGCCGCATCCATTGCAAGAGCTGTTTTTCCAAATCCACTACCTGGTCTACCAATTCAGACTTTCTCGGAACCACGACCTCGGCAGCCGCGGTTGGCGTGGGCGCGCGCAAATCCGCGACAAAGTCAGCAATGGTAAAATCTATTTCGTGGCCCACCGCGGAGATTACCGGCACCGGCGAGGCAAAGATGCTTCGTGCCACGATCTCCTCGTTGAAAGCCCAGAGATCTTCCAAGGATCCGCCGCCGCGGCCAACGATCATAACATCCACCTGACCCGATCCTCCGAGTTCGGTGATACCCGAGGCAATTTCCTCAGCCGCCCCTTCACCCTGAACTCTCACAGGCCGCACAACGATACGGCGATCAGGATAGCGGTCGTCGATGATACGCAGCATATCGCGCAGAGCGGCACCTCTTTCAGACGTGACGATGCCGATTGAGGCAGGTAACAAGGGCAAAGTTTTCTTGCGCGCCTCTGCGAATAAGCCCTCAGCAGCCAGCCTCTTTTTCAACTCTTCGAACGCCAAGTAGAGGGCCCCTTGCCCCCTTGGCTCCATGTTCTCAACGTATAACTGCAAGTCTCCGCGAACCGGGTAGAGACTGACTTTGCCGAAGCATAGTACCTCCATACCATTTTCCGGGGCAAAGGTGAGACCAAGACCCTGGCGCCGAAACATCACCGCCGAAATCTGACTCTTGTCATCTTTGAGCGTGAAGTAATAGTGGCCGGAAGGCGGGACACGAAAATTAGAGACCTCACCCACAACCCAGAATCCGTCCAATTCTTGCTCGAGGGTCCCCTTGATGATTTGGTTGAGCTCGCTGATGGTGAAAAACCGTGGAGCTTGTCGGGCGAACAGAGGTAAGTCATCCGCCGCTTTTTTCATTAGGGTCCAGCTCCGACTGCGGAATGTCTAGCCACAAAAAATTAGCCCTCCGGACGGAGGGCCAATGGAGAATTTCTTGACGAGTTTAAACAGGCGCAACCCAGTTTAGGCTGCCTTCTTTTGCACCAGCTGTTTAAAGACATCCCAACTCTTCAACAAGTCCAAGGCCCGCTTTAACTGGGCGTCATTATCAATGCTGTCGTCACCCGTCGGACCAGAAGAGGGTATCTGTTTCTCTTTTTCCTTGTCTCCCGAATCCGGTAGGGCATTGGGGGTCTGCTGCTGATTCTGCAGATGGCCCGGCAGGTTCTCCTCGCGCAAGCCCGGCCGGCGCTTTTCATCGACCTTCGCCTCCTGCTGGGGCGCGCTCTCAACAATGATATCAGGAACAATGCCTGTAGCCTGAATCGAGCGTCCCTTGGGCGTGAAGTAACGCGCCGTGGTCAGGCGCAATGCAGAACTATCGTCCAAAGGTAAAATAGTTTGCACCGAGCCCTTACCAAATGTTTTCGTCCCCAAGACAACCGCGCGTTTATGATCCTGTAACGCACCCGCAACAATCTCAGAGGCGCTGGCACTCCCCCCGTTCACGAGAACCACGATGGGGAAATCCGTCCACGAACCGTCTTTCTGGGCGAAGTATTTCTGCTTTTGCGATTCAATTCGACCCTCCGTGTAAACAATCATGCCCGAGTCGAGAAATAGATCTGCAACGCGCACGGCCTGGGTCAATAGACCACCGGGGTTGTTTCTGAGGTCCAAGACCAATCCCTTGAGACCTGCTTTCTCACCCACCATTTTTTCAAGAGCCTTCTGCAGATCACGATCGCTTCGTTCCTGAAACTGCGCGAGCCGAATATAACCGTATCCTTCCTCAAGATTTCGACTACGCACACTCTGGACGCGAATCGTATCGCGCATCAAAGTAAAATTGATCAGCTCCGGCACGCCCTCTCGTTTTACGGAGATGGTGATCTTCGTCCCCTTCGGCCCGCGCATTTTCTTTACCGCGTCCACCAGGGTCATGTCTTTGGTAAACTCATCCTCGATCTTGAAAATCTGATCTCCAGGCTTGACGCCCGCTTTAGCGGCAGGCGTATCTTCGATGGGCGAGACGACGGTGAGAATCCCGCCTTTGACCGTGATCTCAATCCCGAGGCCACCGAAGCGCCCCTGTGTATCCATTTGTAATTCTTTGTAGAGTTCAGGAGTGAGATAAGCGCTGTGTGGGTCAAGAGAACTCAGCATTCCATTGATGGCCCCGCTGACCAGGTTTTTGGTGTCCACATCTTCCACATAGTTTTTCTTAACGATGGAAAGAATATTGGTAAAGGCTTCTAGGCTCTCATAGTCCTGTCGCGGAACTGCCGAAACACTCGGCACCCACTGAGCCGCCAAAAAGAATCCGAGGGCCATCCCCACGAGCAGCAGGATAACCGGGAACCCGCGCTTTGCTACAATTCGCATAGTCTCTCTCCTCGCTGAAGTCGAAACATCCAGTTTGGTGATTCTATCCCAACACTTTGAAAATATCTATTATTTTCGAAACCATGGCAAGGGGTCGATAGACTTGCCATCCTTGCGCATCTCGAAGTAAAGCCCTGAGCCGGCAAGGGAATCGCTATCGCCGACCGTTCCCAGGGTCTCTCCTCGCTTTACCGCATCACCACTTTTCTTAAGAATTTCGGATAGATGCGCATAAACACTAAAGTAACGCTCGCCATGATCGATGATCACCATCTTGCCATAGCCCGAGAAGCGCTCCGCGAACACCACCCTGCCCTTCTCTACGGCTCTAATTTCCTCACCGATGGGTGCTTCAATATCAATGCCTTTTCGAAAGACCTCGGTTGCAAACTCGGGATGTTTGGTTTTGCCAAAACTACCTGTTACTTGTCCTCGAACTGGCCACTCGAGTTTGCCCCTCATCGCATCAAGCCCAGTGCCGGCGGGAAGTTCTGGCACCTTTCCAACGCCCCGGCGGGACATCTCCTCAATCATCTTTTGGAGACGCAATGCGGCTTGCTCCAACTCCTTGAGGGCTCGCACGCGACCGTCTTTTTCCTGCCGAAGACTTGCAAGGAGCTGCTTTTTCTTTTCTCCATCCTTGCGGACTGAATCCTGAACCTCGGCGAGGATCTGTCTCTGTTGGCTCAGTTCTTCCTTTTTATGCGCCAGCTCTCTTTTGACATTCTCCTGATAGATCACCTCGTCGTGCAATTTCTCAACCAGCTCTCGATCGAAGAAAACTGTCGCTGCCAAATAATGCTTGCGCTGGAGCAATACTCCAAGCGGGACTTCACCGCTAAGAAGAACAAAGGGACCGCCACCACGGTGCCAGCGATAAAGCGCAACCGCCCGTTTCATCAGAAGCTCGCGTCTCTGATCCAGGGAGATTCTAAGTCGCTGCGCTTCGGTCTCTTTCTGCTGCATTGCACCGAGGATCGAAGCGAGCTTAGAGTTTGCCGTATTCAGGTCCTTGGTTTTCTTTTCCAAATCTCGTTCGATCTTGCCAAGAGCTTGGAGAACTGAACCCTCTCTTTTTCGTACCTGGTTGATTCCCTGTCGTTCGCTTTCTATTTTTCGTTTGATCCCTTCGAGGTCCTTATTGACGCTGGCGGCATCAAGCTGCAATCCGTAGAAAAAAAGAAACACCAATAAATAAAGAGAGGATCGTCGAGTCATCCTTTCCATCTCTTCATGAACCTCCGCAGGGAAAATACACTGCCGGACGCCCCCAAAAGCGATCCGATAGCGAGGATCAGAGCGATGCCTCTCCAATCGATAAATTGCAGCCGGCCCAAACTTCCAAAAAGACCGATTGAAGTCGGTGTTTGATCACGAAGAAATAGCACCAAAAACCATAACCCCAGGACGGATAACCCTGCCCCGATGAATCCTTGGATCAGACCTTCGACCACGAATGGGGCCTGAATCAGCTCTTCGGTTGCGCCGACCAATTGCATCACCTCGATTTCATCTTTCTGCGCTAAAATGGCTAACCCTACCGTGCTCCGGACGATGAAAAAGACGGCGATAAAAAGAATCCCACCGAGGACCCACTTTGCCCATTGCAGCGCGAGGACCACGAGACTGAGTCTATCAACCCATTCTTGCGGGTACTCAACGGTGGTAAGTCCCTTTTCTTTTCGGAGCCGGTTGGCAAGAGCTTCGACAATCGGACCATCCCGATAGGCGGGCTTGACGAAGACCTCGAACGAAGCGGGCAAGACATCTTCTGGAAGACCTTCCAATACGTTAGAGTGCGCACCCAGGGCGCCCCGAAAATCTTTCCAAGCTTGCTCTCGGGAAATATGTCGCACCCGCTCCACTTCAGGGAAACTCTGGATCTTATCACGCAGTAGCGACACCTCCCCAGTACCCAAACCTTTGTCTAGGTAGGCGTTGATCTGAATCTGATCACCCCATTCTGTGAGCAGGTTTTGGAGATTTTCCTGCGCTAGCATCAACGCACCGAATACAAACAGCGCGACCGCCATCGTTCCCGCGGTTAGCACATGCGTCCAAAGCCGAGCCCAGAGACTGCTGCACACGCGTCGGCCAACGAGACCCCACTGTGATCCCTTCACCCGGTGCGACCTTCTTTGAGTGGGCTCAAATCGTCCACCAAGTAACCTTCTTGAAGAGAAATGACTCGTGTCCCGTATCGTTGGCTGAGATCAAGGTCGTGGCTTGCGATGATGATGGTGGTTCCCCTTTGCCGGATCTCGCGAAAGAGACGCATTGTCTCGTCTGCCAAGTTCGCATCTAGATTTCCCGTGGGCTCGTCGGCCAGCACAACCATCGGATCGTTCATCAACGCGCGCGCGATGGCGACGCGCTGTTGTTCGCCTCCCGAAAGCGCTGGCGGCTTGGCATCATACTTTTCCCGCAACCCAAGCTCACGCAACAGTTGATACGCTTTGGTGTAACTTTCTTGCCGCGGCACACCCGTCACGAGGGCCGCCAAGGCAACATTGTCAAGCGCGGTCATGTGCGGCAGGAACTTGAATTCTTGAAACACGAGACCTATCTGCTGCCGCAGCCGCGCAACACCTCGACTGTTAAGCTTGGTCACGTCTTTACCGTGGATGATTATTTGGCCTTGGGAAGGTTCTTCTTCCCGGAAGAGTAGCTTCAGCAAGGTCGTCTTTCCCGCGCCGCTTGGCCCGGCCAAAAAAACCAACTCCCCTTTCGCTATCTGCAGACTGATATCCTTGAGAGCTGCAGTGTTCGGCGGGTATATTTTCGAGACATGAAAGAGTTGGATCATGAAAACATGCGGTCACGAGCGGCTCAGACGGCGCCAACTCTGAAAAACACTTGACATGGATATGGGCGGCTGTTACATTTGCCAAAATATTGAATTTATTGATCTATCTATAAAAGATGTTGCACCGACTTACAAGTGTGGCCAAGCAACCGATGGCGCTCCCACAGCGAATCGAGAGATTTCGAGTCGTCTTGATCAAGCCTTCAAAATATGACGACGATGGTTATGTAATACGTTTCTGGAAAGGTGTTCTACCCAGCAATACTCTCAACGTCCTCCATGGCTTGACCGAGGATGTAAAGGAGCGCCGTGTCTTTGGCGCGCTCCCCATCGAGGTTACTACCTTCGATGAAACGGCAGAAAAAGTTCCCATCAACAGAATCATCCGATGGGGCCACGAGCCCGGCACGAAACTCTTGGTGTGCTTAGTGGGAGTGCAGACCAATCAGTTTCCTCGCGCTCTCGACATCGCAAGGCGCTTTCGCGCTGAAAACATCGCAGTCATCATCGGTGGCTTTCATACCAGCGGGACGATCAACATGCTGGGCGAGCAAGAGCCGGACATTCAGGAGCTTGTTCGCGAATCCATTTGTGTGGTATCCGGCGAAGTCGAAGGCAAATGGGAAATGATCCTGGCCGACTTTCTCCACGGTCAGCTGAAACCGATTTACAGTTTCGCCCAGGACCTGCAGAGCCTCGTCGATATCGAATCCTCTCCACTTCCCAAGACCAGTCCAAAGACGATGGGCCACTTCGCCTATCCCAACTTTGGCACCGCTGACACTTCGCGCGGCTGCCCCTTCGCGTGCAGCTTCTGCACCATTATCAACGTGCAGGGACGGAAAATGCGCGAACGGAGCCCGGAAAGCATTGCGGCCCTCCTGCGCAGGAATTATTGGGAGCACGGTATTTCTTTCTATTTCTTCACCGACGATAATTTTGCCAGGAAAAAACTCTGGCGCGAGACGTTTGAGGCGATCATTAAACTTCGGCAGGAAGGCCTCAATGTTTCGTTCATGATGCAGGTGGATTTGGCCCGCAAGCCGAAGGACTTCGTTGAGTTGGCGGCCCAAGCCGGCTGTACTCAAGTCTTCATCGGAATGGAAAGTGTCAATCCGGAAAATTTGAAGGCCGAAGGCAAAAAGCAGAATAATGTTGACGAGTATCGGGAGATTATCCAAGAGTGGCACAACGCCGGGGTGGTCGTGCACACCGGCTACATCATTGGCCTGCCTTGGGATTCCAAAGAGCAGGTGCCCAAAGACATCCGGTTTTTGATGGACGAAGTCGGACCCGACCAAGCCTCTTTCTTCATGTTGACGCCTCTACCGGGTTCCCACGATCACCGCGAAATGAGAAAACGCGGCGAGTGGATGGACCCGGATTTCAATAAGCGCGACTCTTTTCACGCCACCATCAAACATCCGTGTATGACCGCCGAGGAATGGACACACGCCTACGAGGAGGCGTGGGAAAACTTCTACAGCAAAGAAAACATGATCAAGGTCCTTTCGCGCTGGAGTAAACACCCAAAGAACTACTGGAACCTCATGTCCGTGTTCTTCTGGTATAAGAATGCCGCGCTCATCGAAAAACAGCACCCGATGGTCGCAGGCTTCTTCCGTCTGAAAGATCGAAAGAATCGGCGAGCCGGGTTTGCCGTGGATCCGCTACCGGTCCATGCCTGGAAGCGCACCAAGGAAATCACCCACTTGTTGATTGCCTGGACTAAGTTCTTGAAGGAAATGGAGGAAGTGTGGCTGCAAACTAGAAAAAAAAGCGATACCGAAGAACGCTGGATGGAACAGCTCCAGAAGCTTCAGGCTGAAGTGTGGCAGGCGCTGCGAATTGCCGAGCTGCAAAAGGTCTATAGCAATGCCAAAGGAGCCTTGCCAGATAAAGTGCGAGCCTTGCTGGATCCCTTGGAAGAGCTATCGTCAAGGATTCTCCTCACACGAAAAGACCTGGACCGTTTCCTCAAACAGTGGGGGACTCTGCGGGAGCGAATTCAAGAGTTGCGCTTGCGTGAAAGCGAGGCGGCGCGGCGCGGGCTCGATGAAATGTACAACATACACGCCAGCATCCGGCTGGGAGACCGTCTACACGAGTGGCACGATGCCTACGCCCGGTTGCGGGGTTCGCTACCGTCGAAATCCCAGTTAAGCTTTGTTAAGTTCGATGCCATCAATAACCGGGTCGTCTATTCGCGCCAGGAGCTACAGCGGATCTGGTCTCATACGCTAACCAATCTGCGCCAAATGAGGCTGTGGCAAATCCAACCGTGGAAACTGACAACGGCGGTCGTGAAAGACTTTTTCTTGACCACTTCCTTTGCCTTCCACTATCGTGAATTTTCCAAGCACTAGCAGTTTGCTGAAAAATTTGTTTGCAGGCTCTCAAAAAGATCACCAGGCGAGGCGATTGAGCGCAACGATACCTATGAGGTCTTTTTCATCAGCCTGCTAGTGGATCTGCGCCACCTGCCTCGTTAGGGCTGTGATCTGCTTCCTTATCGCATGCGCGTCTTCGGCATGCGGCGCAAGACGAAGATAACTCTCAAGATCTTCCAGCGCTTGCTTGAAGCATTCGAGCTGCAAATAAATCAACCCGCGATCTCGGATATCCTCCAACGATGCTGGATCTAATACCATCAGACGATCGACAATTGACAATCCCTTAATAAGATCGTTTTGTCCCAAGTATATCATTTTAAGATTATTGAGCATTCTTCTGAGGATCTGCTTCTTCTTTATGGGTTCGAGAAGGTCGGGATTAAAAGCTATCTTACCGCCATACAATCTAGAGAGCATCGTTTCGAGGCTCTTCTGAGATAGAATCTCTCCTCGATTGAAAGGATCGACCACGATCTCCTCGTTGTCTCCCACATACTTGACCAAGAAGTGACCAGGAAACCCGACACCCTGAAGGGACAGGCCGATCCTCTGCGCAACCTCTATATAGAGCACTGACAGGGATATAGGGATGCCGGTTCTGCGGTCCAGGACTTCGTTCAGGAAACTATTTCTAGGATCAAAGTAATGTTCGCGGTTGCCGCGAAACCCGTGCTCCTGAAAAAGCACGAAGTTGAGGGCGGCGATGGATCGATGAACATCGGCGTCAGAACCCAAACGCGCCGCTGCGGTGGTCGCCAGCGCGTCAATGCGAGACAGGTAAGCATCGACGTCGAGATTGGGATAATCAGGCGCGGCAATCGTCAAGGCCGCCTTTCCGAGGTCGATTTTAGTTTCCGCGCGGTCGACGGCCTGACGAAAGTCTTTATAGGGATCGTCGGTCAATGCTTGCCTGTGATTCAACGCGGCTCCGCGATCACATCCACGAGGTACGGCAATTGTTTTTCCTTGACGTACTTGAGGCCTCTTTCGAGCGCGGGCCGCAGATCTGCCGGGTTGCGCACCGCCCCCTCGCCATTGACGCCAAAGGATTGCGCCATTTTGGCAAAGTCCACCGCCGGGTCGTCAACGTGGGTCCCGATACCCGCATTTTCCACCGGACGATTGCGGAACTTCGCGACTTCGATCCCATGTTCCTCCGAGTTGTAGTATGACTGGTTGTTGTGCATGACCATGAGGAACGGAATACGATGTTTGGCCGCGGTCCAGAGCGAGCTCGAAGTCATCAACATGTCGCCGTCGGATTGAATGCTGACGGCGAACTTACCCGTACCTTTCAGTGCCAATGCGGCACCGATGACTGCGCCCGGTCCGTAGCCAAGACCGGCACCACCACTGCCCCCGAGATACTGGTTCGGTTTGGTAAAATCCCATAACCGGCGCGCCCAGCCGTTGGAATTGCCGTTTACCAGAACCCAGTCCTCTTTCTTGATGACTTCACCGAGTTCTAGTGCCAACCATGCGGTAGAGATTTCCTTTTGGGAGGCTTTCGCACGCGCATCCGCAAGCCATTTGGCGCGCCGGCCGTTATGCTTGTCGGCGAGCTCTTTATGTCGCGCCTCGCGAGCCGCCTTGGTCTTGCCGTCGTTGCCGATAGCTTCACGGCACAGTCGAGTCAGTTCCGGTACGGCCACCGAGGTGTCGGCGCACATTGGCAGATCCAGTGCCTGTAACGCCTGAAAATCGTTAGCCCAGGAGTGTACCAGCATATCATTCATCGAGATGCTAATGAGTTTCACGCCGGGCGAAGTGATATACTCACAGTTTCGAGTTTGTTTGCTCACCGTTGTCAACGAACCGAATAGATCTGCCACATCGAGCGCCAGGATGACATCGGCTTTTTGTAGCAGTTCCCGCGCGCCGTCCGTGGCATCCAAAGGATGGGTCGTGGGGAAATTAAAGCGCGCGCCCTTGTCGACAACCGGAGCCGCCAAAAGCTCCGCCAACTCGATCAGCGCGGGTACGGTTTTTGGATTGCGTCCCAGCGTGTCCGCGATGATGATCGGCGCTTGGGCGTTGACTAACATTTCCGCCGCTTTTCGAAGCGCTTCCGGGTTTGCCTGCATCGACGCTGGCGGGGCATACCGGCTGACGTTGGGGACCTCAAGCGTAGAGGTGAGGGAATCTTCCTGGAGATCCGCATCGTAGTTGATATAGATCGGCGCCATCGGTTCCGTCGTGGCGATGCGGTAGCCGCGAATGAAGGAATCCGGCACGTCGGCCAGGGTATACGGCTGATCATCCCACTTGACGTAGTCGCGCACTTGGTTGCCCTGTACCAGGGCCGTGTGAATCCAGTCGATGCGCGGACGGCGACGCTTGGTGTTCATCGGGCCGGTGCCGCCTAGGACCAAGATCGGGACCCGGTCGATATACGCGTTGAAAATCGCCATGCTCGCGTGCTGCAGGCCGACCATGTTGTGCGCGATGGCAATCATCGGCTTGCCCGTCACTTTGGCATAGCCGTGGGCCACAGCCACTGAGATCTCTTCGTGGTTGCAAAAGATGACTTCCGGCTTGTAGTTGCCGCCGTAGTTGACGATGGAGTCGTGGATCCCGCGAAACGTCGCGCCCGGGTTAAACGCAGCGTACTCAATATCAAAAGCCTTCATTAAATCGACAACAACGTCCGAACCGTATTGCGGTTGCTTTTTTTCTACCTTGCTTTGTGCTTTCGCCACCTTACAAATCCTCCCTTGGGTTTAGATGTCTATTCACTAACCACCATAGAATCGTAATCGAGCCCAACGCCGCTTAGCCTGCCGCATGAATCTGTTCCGTGGACGACGATTGTTTTTGCTCCTGCTGCAACAAACCCTTTTTAAAGAAAAGCTCAAGAGTCTCCAAGAGGTCCCCTTCCCGCGCGCCGGTGTCAGAGGCCTTCCCGACATCCAACTCGGCAATGGATTGCAGCACTTTCTGTACCGCTGGCGCCATGAAAGCCTTCATCCCGTGATGGCCAAAAGTCCGCTTCAGTTCGTCCATTTCCTCGGCCCGCCTGGCCGCATGGATACGCAAACCGACGATACTCGAAGTCACTTTATCTAACAACCCCGGGAAACTCTCTTCGTAACGCTTTAAAATTTCATCCAGCAAACCAAATCTTCTGGCCCCCATCAAGAGCTCGACAAAAAGTCCCTGTAGCCCTTTCGTCAAGCCAGCATAGAAGACTTTGAACGCCGAAGCCTGAGCAAGGGTCGACCCAAGAACTCTGACTGAAAAGCCGTACGACTCAAGTTCTTGAATCCTCGCTGCTTGTGGTCCGGACACGTAGACCACGGCACCTTTATCCATCTTGGTTGCGGATCCGATGATACAACCGTCGACAAAGTTAATCCCGCTAGGTTGCAGAATCTTTCCGATCTGATCCGCGGTCATGGGAGAAATCGCGTTGGCGTCCAAATAAAGAAGATTCCTGCGCCCCGACTTGGCGGCCGCTTTTGCGACTTTGGTCGCTACGCGTTTCGCCGCAGACGGGACGACAATTGAAACGATCAAATCGGCATCCTTGATCAAAGTCGCAGTCGACGGCACGCATTTCACGCCAACGTTCTCCGCCCGTTTCCGGGTCGTCTCACTGCGGTCTTTAGCGTAGGTCAGGACCTCGATCCCCCGACTAGTTAAAATCTTGGCCCAGTGATAACCCATCTCACCGATGCTCAATATACCAATTCGTTGGAACGCCATAGTTCGCTCCTTTCAGCTAGCCCTCGCGATTGATCACGTCGATCATCTGTCGCAGCCGTGCAAAATCTTCGCGATTAAAAGGGACGGATAAGCGAGATAGATGCAATGTGCCTTGATCGTCCGCTTCCTCTGCGAGAGGATCCGTCTGCTTGATTTTACCTTTCGTAAGAACGTCGACAAACGATTGGTTCAACGTATCGATCAGATCCGGCGGCGGGGGATGATTGAGCCGAATCACCAAATCCTGCTTTACAAATCGATAAGAATGAAAGTTTCGATAAAAGGTCTCGATTTCGCCGACCGCCGCCTCGACGTTGTCCATGATCTTAAAGAAGCTAAACTCCTTGCCGGAAATATAGCCCCGACTTAGCATGGCCTCCCGCACGAACCGTTCCCACTGTCGCCAATATTGTCTGTCAGGAAGATCCATGAGAACAATCGGCACAATTTGGCTCTTGCCAGTTTGAGCTAACGTCAGTGACTCGGAGAGCTCATCGTGGGTGCCAAATCCGCCGGGAAATATCACAACGGCATCGGCTTCCTTTACAAACATGAGCTTCCGCGTAAAGAAAAAATGAAAGCTCATGAGCTTTGAATCGTCTTTGATAAAGCGATTCGCCTGCTGTACCGCAGGCAGACGGATATTGACCCCGAAACTATTATCTCGTCCCGCCCCTTCATGGCCAGCCTGCATTATCCCCGGACCCGCGCCGGTAATCACCATCAATCCCTCTTGGGCCAGCCGGTCTGCAAGCTGTTTGGCTAAATGATAGTACGGGTCAGTTTCTTGTATGTGTGTGGAACCAAAAATGCTCACCTTGCGCACTGAGCTATAGCGCGCAAAAACCTTGAAGGCGTGGCGTAATTCTTTCAGGGCGCGGTTGAGAATTTTAAGATCGCCGCGGCTCGTTTCATCCCCCGCCAATTTGATAATCGTCCGAATCATTTCGCCGATCAGAGCTTCATTGCTGGAGCTGGATTGCTCACGCAGCCATGCCGCAATCTGCGCTTCAATATTGGCCAAAGTGACTTTAGGCTGCTCCATGACGTTCTCACTCTATGACACAACGCTATCGGTTTTTAAAGCTTGGCCCAAGCGGCAGATAGGACTGCAGATCATCTTGGCCCCACTAGGATTATTATAACTGTATGTCATGTCATTTTGGTGCCCGGAGCCGGACTCGAACCGGCACGGACCCTTCCGGGTCCTCGGGATTTTAAGTCCACAAACTATTCGCGCTATCAGCAACTAATATGCAGAAAGGTGCAGTATCAGCGGGGTTTTCCTACTGGTGCTGTGCCTTTCTGTTCGTTTCGGCATTCTAGTTTAGTTACAGCAATAGGTACAGTAAAGCTACAGTCGAAGGGGCGAAAGCAACCCGATTCAATCGGCACGGTTGAGTTTCAGCGGCGATGGAACGACAGCAGGCAAATAAGAACGGATAAGACAATTGTGTCGGGATTATTAATCCCGTGTGCCTTTACAAGTAGCGAGGACAGCAAGGCTTTTTGTGCTGTGTAACCATTCTGTAACTGAAACTCATCTGTCCAGAGGCTAAATCGTGAGTCGCCGGAGTCCAATTTATTAGTAGTCAAGTGATCCGTGCATTTTTAAGATTGATCAAGGCCGCGCCAGGCTGACAACCCCCGAGCCAACAGGGTCATAATCAAACCCCATGACAATGGGAATCGTAGCAGTTGCTTCCTTGGCGGAACGGGTTGCTGCCGGACCACCCGTGACGATGATGTCTACCTTGAGACCCACGAGTTCGGCCGCAAGCGCAGCGACGCGATCTAGTTTTCCCTCCGCATATCGTTGCTCAATGATGATGTCTTTCCCCTCCGCATATCCAAGGTCGCGTAGGCCTTTTTTGAATACCTCGATCCGAGAAGCCTGCGAGGAAGCGGAGCCGGCTGACAAATAAGCTATGCGAGGGATTTTCGTTGGCTGCTGCAGCTTCTACGAGACGGACTGAAGCGAGAGTCAAACCGACCAGTAAAACGATGACGGTTTTAATAGCCATACCGACCCTGTTTACTGCGGTTCAGTGCCGGTTGTCCAGAGCGTTTTTCCTTGCTCCGAGAGGTGGAACAAGGACTCTAGGACGGTAACGGCGGCTCCCGTGCTTCCTGGGGGATATGTTGTTAGTGCGAGCCGGATTGCTGACCGAAGGATGATTCTTGCAGGATACCGGTCGGCTGATCTGCTGACGCGGGTAACTCGAAACTTTGAGTGAAGGAAAATTCAGTTCAATCTTGGCATCGCAACTTGTTTTTCTGCCATCACTTGATGAGCTTAGTCGCCCGGGCGAGCACCTCCGGCGGGATCGTCAGGCCGATCTGCTTCGCGGTCTTCAGATTAATTACTAGCTCGAACTTAGTAGGCTGCTCGACAGGCAGATCGGCAGGCTTGGCTCCCTTCAGGATTCTGTCCCCGAAATATGC
>Ga0209857_1000145_pt1 | contig 15886 bp, 18 predicted proteins | sample GWRWN1_10_20_FD_187226 | JGI IMG/M metagenome (GOLD analysis project Ga0209857, IMG submission 187226) | Riverbed sediment microbial communities from areas with no vegetation in Columbia River, Washington, USA - GW-RW N1_10_20 (SPAdes)... | ecosystem: Environmental > Aquatic > Freshwater > River... | reverse complement strand
ACGGATGCCTTAGATCAGCAGTTTAAAGAGTTTATCCAAGCCTTGAAGGGCGCGGTGAACTCGGCCATGCCGCATCTCAAAGACGACCCCAAAGTCGTCGATAAGGCGATTACGGATTGTAAGGAAATTCTGGACGTTGTCATGGAGGGCAACGTTAAGGAATGGCTGTCATAAGTTTTTCACCAGCGAATATTTAGTTGATAAAGTAGGATTCCGAATTGACAAGGCGCCTAGACCCCCGACGGCGCCTTTGTCATGTCTGTAGGCATTACGGAGAAGTGAGACTTGAATATTGTCGTCTGCGGCAAGGTTATTCCCGCTAGTTCAGTTACGATTGAGATCGATCCCAACACCAAGCGAATGGTGCGTAAAGGTGTTACCCACGAGCTGGACCCAGCCGCCGCGAGCGCTGTCGAAGAAGGACTGCGCCTCGCGGAAAAGCACGGCGGAACGGTGACCTTGATCACGATGGGGATCAGCGAGGTGACGATCGGTATCCGCAATGCGTTGGCGATGGGAGCAACCTCGGCCGTTCATATTCTCGATGACGCCGTGGCGGGATCGGACACACTAGGCACCGCCAAACTGTTAGCCGCAGCCATCAAGAAGCAGCCGTTCGACCTGGTTATCTGCGCGACGGAAAGCAGCGACAGTTATTCCGGCATCGTACCGGGACAGATCGCCCATTTCCTTGGCGTTCCGCCGGTGACTTTCGCCAAAGAAATTAACGTCGATGGCACCAAGATCACGATCAAACGGCAGAGCGAAAGCGGGTACGATATCGTAGAATCGATGTTGCCGGCATTGGTCGCGGTCAGCAGCGGTATCAACGAGCCGCGCTATCCTCAACTCAAAGGCATCATGGCCGCCAAGAAAAAAGAGATCAAAGTTTATACCGCCGCGGATTTGGGTTTGCCAGCGGACCAAGTGGGTGAGAAGGGCGCGAGAGAAAAGGTCTTGACCATTGGCAGACCGCCGAAACGCCAGGCCGGGAAAGTGGTCACCGACGAAGGGGAAGGCGGCAAGCAGATCGCTGACTTTCTAGCAGAAATCAAGGTGATTTAAGTGGCAGATGCAATCTGGGTATATGCCGAACTGAACGACGATCGGTTTACTCCAACCACTTTGGAGATGCTCGCCAAGGCGGCGGATGTTGGAAAGGCAGAGGCCGTGCTCTTGGGTCCGGCTCCGGATGATGCCGCGCAAACTCTGGCGAATTACGGGGCAAGCAAAATTTATCGGTCTGCAGATCCGGTATATCGTGATTATCTGACCCTTCCGGCTGCGGAGACCGTTGCAGAACTGATCCAAAAACACAGTCCGGCGGTGATGCTCTTCGCTTCGAGTTACGCGGGACGAGACATCGTCGCCAACTTGAGCGCCAGACTCGATTGCGGCGCTATCAGCGATGTAGGGGATTTCATTCTGAAAGAGGGCTCAGTGGAAGCGACCATTCCCGCACTTGGGGCAAGTTACCAAAACACCAGCACCTTGGTCAGTCAGGGAACGAAACTCATGCTGGTTCGGCCCAAGTCCTTCGAACCGAGAATCAATGAACAGCCCGTCTCGGTTGAGGAGATCCAGGCTCCTTCAGAAGCAGCTCTGCAAAAGGTTCACATGAAAGAGCGCGTGGCGGTGAAGCGCGAAGGACCGCAGTTGGACGGTGCCAAAACGATCATTTCCGGCGGCCGCGGGCTCAAAGGCGAAGAGAACTTCGCGATGTTGAAGGAGCTGGCGGACGTGCTCGGCGGCGCCGTGGGCGCGACGCGTGCGGCCGTCGATGCCGGATGGGTTCCTTACGCGATGCAGATCGGACAGACAGGAAAAACAGTGAAGCCGGATCTCTATATAGCGTGCGGCATCTCCGGCGCCGTGCAGCACCTTTCAGGAATGAAAACCTCCAAGTTCATCATCTCGATCAATAAGGATGCGGAAGCGCCGATCTTTCAGTACTCCGACTTCGGTGTCGTCGGCGACGTCTTCAAGGTCGTTCCTCAACTCACCGAAGAAATCAAAAAGCGCAAAGGCGCTTAGTGACCGTTCGAGTGCGTAGCCGCTCGCGGAGTAGGCTCACGGTTTTTTCCCCTTTTTCCGTTTTCCCTTTAATCTCTTTGGAGTCAATTCCCCGCAGCTTGCTGCGTGGTGGTGGTCGGTAGCAATGCCAGGAGTCCGTCATTCCCGCATGCTTTTTCCGCCACAGGGCTTCGGACGGATCAGCCTCAGGCTGAAGCGGGAATCCAGGCGAATTTCGGACTGGACCCCCGATTAAAACATTCGGGGGTGACAACTTGGGGAAAAGTCATCCGAGGTCCTCTTGATATCCTGCAACTTGCCGCGGGGTGATTCATTAATTTCGCATTGTGTACGGTGGTCCTTGTCAGAGCGCTGCCGGTTCGCGTAGAATCCGCAAAAGTTAATTCTTACGGGGAAATTCTTGAACCATAGTCAGATCGTTAGTTTCATTTGGGGCGTCGCGGATCTGATCCGGGATACGTTCAAACGAGGCAAGTATCAGGATGTCATACTGCCGCTCACGGTGTTGCGACGGCTGGACTGTGTACTTACGCCTATGGATTTTGGAAAACGACTGGCTTGAAACACTGATCGCTTTGCCGGAGCAGCTCTTCTACAACACAGGCATTGCCACGTACGTTTGGGTGCTGAGAGTACGTTAAGATATTTCCGACGACACACTTCGGCTTCCGCAAAATCACGGTAGAGCGTCCGCTTAGGTTGAATTTCCAGGTCACGCCCGAGCGCATCGCGCATCTCGAAGAAGAGTCTGCTTTTTGCAATCTTGCTGTGGGCAAGAAGAAAAATGCCAAGGAGAAAGCGAAGGAGGAGGCAGAAGGCAGAAAGCAGCAGGCAGTAATACTGAAAATGCTTCGTACGTTGCCCGGCATACTATTCAAAGATCGACCCGCGTTCGAAGATGCTCTAGACAAAGCGTCGAAAACAGCAGGTCTCAAGCTCCCTGCGCCCGTTCGCAAAAACATTCTGTCTGCTCTTTCGGAACGCGACGAAACCGCCGAGATCTGCCGTGACAGCGACGGCAACCCCGAAGCTGATCCCGACCTTCGCGACACCGAGAACGTTCCGCTCGCGGAAAGTGTGGAAACATTCTTCGAGCGTGAAGTGAAACCCCACGTTCCCGACGCATGGATCGACATCTCAAAGCGCGATGCTGAGGACGGCCAGGTTGGCATTGTCGGGTACGAGATCAATTTTAACCGCGACTTTTATCGCTATGTTCCACCGCGGCCGCTGGACGAGATCGAGGCCGTTATCCGTGGCATCGAAACCGACATCGTACGAATGCTGGCGGAGGTGACGGGGTCGAAAGACGGGTTGCCGTTGTGACTTCAGCCGCAGACGACACTGAACGTCCGCAGTTACACGCAAGTGGCGACGTTTTGCACCGTGCGAACGAACAAGCCAACCAAAGCAATTCGAGGCCGCGCCGCTTCAAACGGTACCCGGCATACCAGAACTCCAGTGTCGACTGGTTGGGGAATAATCCAGCACATTGGGAAGTTTCACCAGTTTACGCCCGCTACGAAGTGGCACTTGGAAAGATGCTCGATGCGAAGCGCTTTACTGGTGAGTTTCTAGGGCGCTACTTGCGCAATATCGATGTCCAGTGGGACAACATAAACACTGAGGATCTCCCCGAAATGGACTTCGCCCCTTGGGAGCGAGAGCGTTACCTTCTTTACCCCGGAGATTTGCTGGTTTGCGAAGGTGGTGAGGTTGGCAGGACCGCGATTTGGCGCGGGGAAATCAACGAGTGCTACTACCAGAAGGCCATTCACCGGGTAAGACCGCGATCGAATGCAGACTCTCCGCGCTTTTTCTACTATCTCATGTATGCCCTGGCCAAACGGGGAGTCTTCGTTGCAGGCGGAAATCCGAACACTATCGGTCACCTCACGGCGGTTCAGCTTAGGCACTACCGTCTTCCGTTCGCACCACCTAAGGAGCAACCCGTTATTACTAAGTTCCTCGACCGTGAGACGGCGAAGACTGATGCACTGGTGGCGAAGAAGGAGCGGCTGATCGAGCTGCTGCAGGAGAAGCGCGCCGCGCTCATTACCCGCGCCGTCACCAAAGGCCTCGATCCGAACGTGCCCATGAAAGATTCCGGCGTGGAATGGCTCGGCGAAATCCCAGCGCATCGGGAAGTGAAGCGAAACGGACTACTGTTTCGCGAGCGGGATGAGAGAGAATTTCCAGAACTTCCTCTTCTCGACGTGTCTATTAGTACCGGAGTGAATATACGGCAATTCTCGACAGAACACATAGAGCAAAAGGCAAACGACCCTACCGTTTACAAACGAGCAAAGGGTGATGACATCTCATTCAACAAGATGAGGATGTGGCAAGGTGCTGTTGGCGTCGCGCCAGTAGATGGACTAGTAAGTCCGGATTATACCGTCGCGGTTCCACTTAATGGCGTGAACCCACGGTATTTTGTGGCGCTGTTCCGTACAAGCTGTTACATGACGGAAATCCATCGCTACTCCCATGGGATCGTTCCCGATCGTAACCGTCTGTATTGGGACGCATTCAAAAACATCAAATCGATTTATCCGCCATTCAGTGAGCGGAAAGTCATCGTCGAATATCTCGATACAGAAGGTACTAAGATCGACGCACTAATTGCTAAGATCCGGGAAGGAATCGAGAAGTTGAAAGAGTACCGCACGGCGCTCATCTCCGCCGCCGTGACTGGCAAGATCGACGTGCGGGAGGATGTGGTGGCGTGACCAGGATACCAGTCAGCAGATCTGTTCTTGGTTGGGCAATTGAGCAGCTCTGGGAAGGCTTCCGCTGTTCAGCGAAAGTTTCCGAAGGTGCAGGAGTGGGAGCGGGACGAGAGCCACCCCACCTTGCGACAGCTCGAAAAGCTGGCCAGAAAAGGGGAAGAGGCGAGAAGTTCAGCATTCTGCACTCGGCAAGTCGGGGGCTGCGGGGAATCCTATCGCTCGTGATTCAACGCCTAGTGAAAACCTCCGTAGGCTGATAGAATTTGACAAAGGAGAAGCTCCACCATGAAATCGCCGAGAAAAAAAGCTCAAACCTTCTTCGATCCGAACGACGGATATTTCACGAGACATCTACAAGATCTCGTTAAAGCCCACGGAGGGAAGTGGGCTGTGATTGCCGGTGGTCATTTGATAGGAGTTGGCACAGAAGAACAGCTCAACAAACTCTCCTTACTCGCCCGCAAACGATACCCTAAAGACATTCCTTTAATTACTCCCATTCCGCGGCGTGAGGAGTTGGAGTGCATTCTGTAGTTTTTCCCTACAAACTTCTTTACAGGCGTTGGTTGCCAATCATCCCAGTACTCCTGACATGGCGCGGACTTTCTCTTCGAAGCGAAGCCTACCTTGACTCCGGTGCGTTCTATAGCATTTTCAAAATCGGCGTTGCAGCCCAGCTCGGCCTTGACCTCTCCCGCGCAAAAGAGCGGATGTTTGTGGTGGCAGATGGGAGCTTCATTCCCGCCAGGATCATGAAGGTTCCGATCGAGATAGGCGGCAAGCGGAAGATTGCGGATATCGCCTTTTCGGACCGATTAAACATCGGCTTCAACCTTCTTGGCAGGAAGGATGTTTTCGACGCCTTCGATGAAGTGGTCTTTAGAGAATCCTCACGTGAAGTTGAGGTGAGGTGGGCCTGAAAGTAAGCACTGACTTACTCCGAAGCGGAGGGAATGGGGAAAGTCCAATATTGCTGGAAGGGAATTTTAAGAACCCCGCAGAGTATGAGGCCAGCGAACAATGAAAAGGCTTTCAGCGGGATTCACAAAGTAAAATGCCAGGGTCGATACGCACAATGGAGGTTGGCGCTCGGCCTGACGGCCGATTATTAATTGGTCCTCTATGGGACAAGGCCTGACGCCCCAGGTTGTTTCAACCTCTTACCTGGTACTTGGCCACGTGCCGTATGCCCTGGCAACTTCAACCTATCATCGGGTTACGAAAGGTCAACAGGGTCAAGGATCGCTTTTCTTGATTAGGGACCAAGAGGTGCAGATATGAAAACCATTGATTTAACGAAAGAGAAGTTGGACCTAGAGACTGTTTATTGGGATGGCAAGCCGAGAGCCATTATTGCTCGTGACCCCGGATGGCAAGGAATTTTGTATCGCTGAAGCTGACGACTTCGAGAGGGAAGTCGACGCTTTGCGAGGAAGTCGGGCTTTTCAGCGGTTCCTTGACGAGCGTTCAGCGAGTATAAGAAGACTTCCGCTCGAGGAGATAGAGGCAGAGATCGAACAGGAACTTAAAAAGCACGGGAAAACTGCCTAACGTAGCGCCAGATTCAGTGAAACCGTTGGATGATGTCGGAAATGAGACAATTTAAAGGGGGCGGGAGGCTTTACTTGTGAACTTCCTGGATGCAGGCTCGCACCATCAACCGCAGACTTGGCCGGAATGATGGGTGAAGATATTCAACGAATTTTGACACAGCGGCTGAGATATTTTCGAACGGGCTGAAATAAATGGCAGATACCTGGGTTACAGACCTCACGCACTTTCTGACAGATGAGGGAGAGATTGGACCGAAGTCCGGGCCGGCAAGAAAGCTTGTCGAGTACTTTACGGAGATTGTTGTTGATGCGACCACGGAGCCCTGGGAGGAACCGGGAAAGAAATCAGTGAGGTGTCGACGGCGCCCGGGACGAAGGCGCTGTGCCGGTGTGATCGAAACAGATATCGACCCGGATACCGATGCCATCATGTGGTGGTGTCCCGTCTGCAGAGACAAGGGTTCCATTAATCACTGGCAAGGTTCGCGCTGGGACCGGGCGAAGGATGTGCAGTCGCGGTAACGTATCGGACTGCCCTAATGTTCCGCCGTGACTCTAAGATCAAAGTGCTGGAAAAGTCCGAAGAGGAGTTGACAGCTTAGAGCATGTGTTACATAATGTCGGCTTATATTGATAAGTGCCGACGTTTGGTAACGCTATGCCTAAGACTTCAAAGAGCAATCAAATCCTCAATATTGTCCGGAAATCCGGAATCCTGCGGCCACGGGATCTAGCCAGTCGGAGTATTCCTCGCACTTATCTAAAGCGGCTCCATGAGCAGGGCCTTCTGGTGAAAGAGGCCAGAGGTCTCTACAAGCTCCCCGATGCCGAGATCACGGAACATCATAGCCTGGCTGAGGCTTGTAAGCGTGTTCCCCGCGGAGTTGTTTGCCTGCTCTCCGCTCTTCAATTTCACAAACTAACTACGCAGGCCCCTTCCGAAGTGTGGCTCGCTCTCGACCGGAAAGCGCGGGCGCCCCGAGCGGGGGGACAGCCTCTCCGCCTCGTGCGCATGTCGGGGAAGGCTCTGACTGAAGGTGTTGAGCAACACCGCATTGAAGGCGTCGCGGTGAAAGTCTACAAGCCGGCCAAAACGGTTGCCGATTGTTTTAAATACCGGAATAAGATCGGTCTCGATGTCGCCCTGGAAGGGCTGCGTGATTACAGACAGAAGCACCGCAGCGGGATGGATGAGCTGTGGCGCTTCGCCAAGCTCTGTCGCGTCGAACGAGTTATGCGACCTTACCTTGAGGCGCTGACATGAACCGAAGACGACTGCTTAGGAAACTCGCCTCGGGCTCTCTAAAGAATGTTGCCTTTACAGATCTCAGAAACTTGATCGAGGGATTCGGTTTTCGGCTCGACCGTGTCACTGGGAGCCATCATATATTCGTGCATCCTAATATCCAGGAATTGGTGAACTTGCAGGAAGTCAAAGGAGAAGCTAAGCCTTATCAAATCCGCCAGTTTCTTAGGTTGGTGGAAAGGCATAATCTATACCTAGAGGAGGATTCATGAAGGACTATCACATCAACATTTTTTTCAGCGACGAGGACGGTGGGTACATCGCCGACATTCCGGATCTCGAGGCTTGTTCGGCCTTCGGTGATACTCCAGAAAAAGCTTTGGCAGAGGTGGAAGTCGCCAAAGCTGCATGGCTCAAAGCAGCGCGCCGGGCGCGAAAGCCGATTCCAAAACCACGCTATCGACCTGTCATCTACCAAGCTGCTCGCTAACAGTTACGAAATTCTCAGAGTTCAGATGGTTGATATTTCCGAAAAGAGTTTGGAGCAAACCATCGAAGCGACTTTGCTCGCAGGCGGGCCGGACGCTTATCTTGGAGGGGAGGGACTGGCTGTTGAGCCTTTGGACAGGTATGAGAATGCGCCGGGCGGGTATCAGAGACGAAAACCTGATGACTACAACAAAGAGCTTTGCCTCGATCCGGGAATGGTTATTGATTTTATCCTCGCCACGCAGCCTAAAATCTGGGAGCGGTTGAAGCAGCATCATGGAAGTGAGGTCAAGGAAAGATTTTTAAGGCGACTCTCCGGTGAGATTGAACGGCGCGGAACGCTGGACGTTTTTCGCAATGGCATCAAAGATTCTGGCTGCTCGTTTAAGCTTGCGTACTTCCGGCCCGCGAGCGGGTTAAACGAAGACCTCCAGCGCTTGCACGCGGCGAATCTTTTCACCGCTGTTCGCCAGCTTCGTTACAGCCAGAAAACTGAGCAAAGCCTTGACCTGGTCTTGTTTTTGAACGGCATTCCGATTTTCACGGCCGAACTGAAAAACCCGCTAAACGGTCAGAATGTTGAGGACGCGGTCCGGCAGTATAAGAAAACTCGAGACCCGCGCGAGCCCTTATTTTCTTACGGCAGGTGCCTCGCTCACTTTGCAGTTGATCCCGATCTAGTCTTTGTGACGACACAGCTGCTTGGAGAAAAGAGCTGGTTTCTGCCGTTTAACCAAGGGCGATTCGGTGGCGCTGGAAACCCGCCGGTCCCGCCGACGCAGAGTGGATACGCGACCCGCTATTTATGGGAGCGAGTCTGGGCGCGCGATAGTGTGCTCGATCTTATCCGTCAATTTATCCACGAAGTCGAAGAGGAGGATGAGAAGGGCAGGAAGACGGGACGCAAGTCCCTGATCTTCCCGCGTTATCATCAGCTCGATGCCGTTCGTGGGATGGTCCGCGACGCGCGCAGTCGCGGGGCAGGTCAGTGTTGCCTGATCCAGCATTCGGCGGGAAGCGGCAAGAGCTTCACTATCGCGTGGCTCGCCCACCAGCTTTCCGTCCTGCATGATCCGGATGACCGGCGGGTGTTCGACTCGATCGTTGTCATCACGGACCGGCGTGTTTTGGATCGTCAGCTTCAACGAACCGTACGGCAATTCGAGCAGGTTCTTGGCGTGGTGGAAAATATCGACGCGACTTCGCGCCAGCTCAAAGAGGCGCTTGAGTCCGGCAAGACCATTATCGTCACTACCCTCCAGAAATTCCCGGTGATCGTGAACCAGATCGGCGAGCTACCGGGGAAGCGTTTTGCCGTGATCGTAGACGAGGCGCACTCTTCGCAGTCCGGGGAAAGCACGAAGGGTCTCAAGGCAGTTCTTGCGTCCGGGAGTCTTGAGGCGGCGGAAAAGGAGGAAACGGAAGCCGCGACCCCCGAAGAAGAATTGGAAGATCGGATTCTCGCCGAAATGCAGAAGCGCGGCCGGCTACCGAACGTGAGTTTCTTCGCCTTCACGGCCACACCGAAAGCTCGGACCCTGGAGTTGTTCGGCAATCAAAGAACCGATGGAAAGTTTGAGCCGTTCAGTCTCTACAGCATGCGTCAGGCAATCGAGGAAAAATTTATCCTCGACGTGCTGGAAAATTACACAACGTATAAAGCTTACTGGAGATTGCAAAAGACGATCGCCGACGATCCGAAGTATGATCGAGCGAAAGCAGCCTACCTCCTCAAGTCCTTTGTCGAGCTTCACCCGCATGCGATCGGCGAAAAAGTGAAAATCATGGTTGAACACTTCGCGGATAAATCGCAGCACGCGATAAACGGCAAGGCTAAGGCCATGATCGTGACACGCTCTCGCCTTCATGCGGTACGCTATAAGCTGGCACTGGACGCTTACCTGCGGGAGAAAAACTACCCGTGGAAAACGCTGGTGGCCTTCTCAGGCACAGTCCACGACCGGGGCATGGATTATACGGAGCCGAACATGAACGGCTTCTCTGAGCAGCAAACGGCAAAGGTTTTCGAACGGCCCGAATATCGGTTTCTAGTTGTGGCAAACAAGTTCCAGACCGGATTCGACCAGCCATTGCTGCACACGATGTACGTCGACAAGAAGCTGGGCGGAGTAAACTCCGTTCAGACTCTATCGCGACTTGACCGGACTCACCCGGAAAAAACCGAGACCATGGTGCTGGATTTTGCCAATGACGCCGAAGAAATCCGCAAAGCGTTTGAGCCGTACTACGAGACAACCATTCTATCGGAGGCAACCGACCCCAATCTCTTATACGAAATCCAGAACCGCTTGAGGGGGTTTGAGGTTTTCGTCGATGCTGACGTGAAAGCCTTCGCGAAAGTCTACTTCGACCCGAAGGCGAGCCAGGATCTAATTTATGCTGTCTTGGAACCGGTGAGACAAAGGTTCGAAGAACTTCCGGAAGACGAGAAGATCGATTTTCGCGGGCAGCTTAAAGACTACGTACGGCTTTACGCCTTCCTCTCGCAGATCTTGACCTTTGCCGACGCCGATTTGGAAAAGCTTTACCAGTTCAGTCGCTATCTGCGCCGACTCCTGCCGGTTGATCCTGACGAGTTGCCGCGCGAAGTCCAGCAGAAAATCGACATGGAGTCATACCGTATTCAGCAGACCTCAAGCGGTCCGATCAAACTAGAGCGACAGGCTGGTCAGCTCCAACCACAAAAGAGCAAGGAACATTACGGGCCTGGAGCAGAGGACCTAGAATCACTTTCGCAGATCGTTGCAGAGCTAAACGAGCGTTTCGGCCTTCATCTCGGAGAGGAACACAGGGCCACCCTCGGCCAGATGATGACCAAGCTTGATCAAGACGTGGCATTGGACGCCAGCGCTCGGGTCAACACCCGCGAGAACGTCCGTCTTACGTTCGATCAGAAGGTGGAGGACGTGATCCAGGAGATCGTTGACTCCAACTTTGATCTCTACAAAAGGATCACCGATGACCGGGTGTTTGGCGAATCGATCAAGAACCTCTTGTTCGATATCTATCTCAGGAGTCACCGGCAGGCTGCTGAACTACTCAAGCAGCACGAGTCCAAGACGTTGGAGTTCAAATCAACGTTGCGCTGGAACTTGAAGGAGAACCGTAAAGATCCGGCAGTCACAAATGCAGTTATCAAGACGATTGCCGCTTTTCTCAATACGGAGGGCGGAGACGTTCTCATTGGGGTTTCGGATGACCGCTCGGTTCTCGGGATCGAAGTGGATGCTTTCGAAAACGAGGACAAGTTTATGCTGCACCTGAGCCAGGTGGTGCGAAATGCCCTAGGAGACCGAGCGGGGACCTGTGTCGATCCTCGGATGCAGATTGTTAAAGGCAAGAGTGTATGCGTAGTTACCTGCCAGCGGAGTCCCGAACCGGTCTTCGTGAAGACCAAAGAGATGCTAGAGGCAGAGAAGGGAGAGTTCTACGTCCGCAGCGGGCCCGGAACGGTAAAGCTTTCGCCAGAGGATAGCGAAAAGTACATCGCCACCCGATTTGCGAAAGTAAGCGAAGGGGCAAAAAGGGGACAGGCTGAATTATGAATGATTGGGACAGGAGAGAGAGTTTCTAGGTTCGAGGCGGAGGTAACCGACATGTACACAAAAAGCGTTTAACTTATGGCAAAGCCACCTGAGGAATGGCTGGCGCAGGCACGGTACGATATGGATACCGCCGCCTACATGTTTAGAGGTGGACGGTATATGTATACGGTTTTTATGTGCCATTTAGCCTTAGAGAAAGCCCTAAAAGGATTGTACGCGGAGCAATTGGGAAAAGAGCCGCCTAAAACACATAACTTGCTTTACCTGATTGAAAAGATGAAACTGAAATTATCGGAAGAGTTACAGGATTTCATTACTACGCTAAACCGCGTAAGCGTCCCGACGCGCTATCCGGATGACCTCCAGCGAATCCTTAAAGACTACAACAAGAAACGCACAAAAGAAGTGTTGGATCAAAGTAAAAAGGTGCTGCAATGGCTAAACGCAAAGTGAAAGCGGCGGTTGAGTTTTTGGGGCGATGCCTAAGAGAGGGCGGGGTAACCCCCTCAAAAATCATTTTGTTCGGCTCACAAGCCAAGGGCAAAGCAACCAAGGAAAGTGACATTGATGTTGTCATCATTTCGGAGAAATTTCGCAATAAAGATATTCTTGAACGGGTAGCAATGACGAAGGAGGCGGAAATCAGAACCCTCAAAAAGTTCATGATTCCTTTGGATATTATCACTTTGACCCCAGACGAGAGCGAGAGGTCTCTCATCGCTTCTTACGCTAGAGATGCCGAGGTTGTCTCCGCCAAATGATCCATTCCGACCGTTTAACTGCTTGTTCAATTTTCCAAATCCCCGGTTCGATGCGCCCTTTGGTCCATTCGTTTTTGGGTGCATTTGCCGCAGAAATATTCTTTTCCAAGGCTCGAGTACGCATCCTCGCTGAGGACGATGACTGCTCCGCATTGGGAACATTTGGTTGGCTCATAGGATGGCGGATTGGGTAGGGTTTCGAAATTGTATTCGTTGACTCCGTACCAGACGTAAATCTCCGTCTCAAAACTGCGCCGGCACGGAGCGCATTCCTTCCAATCGCCGTCATGTTGTTCGGTGTGATGATAGGCGCATAGCGTGTAATGGTTGTGATTCCGATGGCAACTGTTGCGCGCGTAGGAGAAGATCATGTATTTATGCTCGTCGTCGCAGATCCAATTGTCGCAGCAGTCTGTCTTCGTCAGATTCCTGCTCTTTCCGCAAAGACCGCACCTTGGTTTCAGTATGGCCTTTCCGGCCCTGGGTTTCGTAGGTTTCATAAACGCGCCGATTAATTTATATCCGCCCGCTTATCTGGTCGCCGCCGGGTTGCCGGCAAAGGCGAGCCATTGGTTACTTAGCCCGGTTTGCCAAATTTGATTCGCCTCTTCAAGGTTTTTTAAGCCGTCAATTTTAACCCGATGCAACAAAAGATCGTCCGAAACCCTTCGCGGTGTAATCGTGACTTGATAGCCTTTGCTCCTCAACAGTCGGGCGTGCTCATCGGCTCCTTTCAGGCTACGAAACGATGCAACGATGAGATGATACGAACCGTCGGCCTGCTGCCGTAGCAATGTGTCCCGCGTTAAGGAAGGGAGCAAGAGATCCTGCCCTGCAAACACCCAGTTAAGATCCTCAATTTGAGGGTTGAACTCTTTGATCAGATCCATGCCGAGATCGGTGTTACCTCCATAGGCATCAATGGCAATTTTGTAAATGGTGGCGCCATACTGAATCGTGACCCGCTGGTCCTTCCGCTTGAACTCGACTTCAGCATTGGCCTTTTTTGGGACGGATTCCTGCTTGACGACTTCAAAACTTCTCCCGGCGATGTTGAGCAAGCTTCGTGGATCGATAACCGATACCACGGCGACAAAAGCGAGCATTCCCAGAAGAGTCCCAACTCCGGCATCTACCAGGCGTCTCAGTTTGTGCCCTGGAACCCGGTCCGGTGATTCGCGGATGGGTGTTTGCCGTTCGGTCTTCGGCACTGAGACGGCCGGAGCGGATTCCACCTTCGCAACCTGAAGTTCCGATCTTATCCTTAGATCCGTAGCCACTACCTTGATCATATCTGCGGAAACAATTTTCTTAGATTCAGCATAGGCGGTGAGTAGGGCGTTATCGCAGATGATGTTCATCAGCCGGGGAATCCCTTTCGAATAGCAGGCGATCTGCTGAACAGCATCAGGATGAAACAGACCCTTACCCTCATAGCCGGCAGCCCGAAGCCGAAAATCAATATACGGACCCACCTCGTTATCCTTCAGGGGATCCAGCCGGCACTGAACGGCCACCCGCTGCTTAAGCTGCCGGAGCCCGGGTTGATCAAGTTTTGCCTCAAGCTCAGGTTGGCCTACCAGCACAATCTGGAGGAGCTTTTCTCGATCGGTCTCCAGATTCGAAAGAAGTCTTAAGTCTTCGAGAACCTCAGGGCTCAGGTTTTGGGCTTCGTCGATCAGCGCGGCGACGGTGTGACCTTGTTTGAGCTGCTTGATCAAATAGTCATTCAGCTCTTGAAGCATCGTTACCTTGCTTGCGTCTTTGGAGGCTAGGCCAAGATCGTGAAGGGTGACTTGGAGCAATTCCGGAAAACTCAAGCAGGTGTTAAAGATCAAGACCGAATGGACGCTGTCCTCCAGGCTGCGCAACAGTTTTCTTAGCAGGGTGGTCTTTCCGGTTCCCACCTCTCCGGTAATCACAATGAAGCCCTTTTTGGCTTCGATCCCATAGCGCAGAGTAGCGTAAGCCTCCAGGTAGACAGGATTGGTGTAAAAGAAACGCGGATCAGGGGTAACACTAAAGGGCGACTCGAGGAAACCAAAGTACGTATTGTACATGATCCAAGCCCCTCTTTTTGCAGTAGCTGATGGAGTCGGCAGCTTGCCAAATAGTGGGCCGATCTGGCCCTGGATCGGCTTTACTTCGCAACTCGGACCGAGTCAAGCAATTTAAACGATTTCGTTTGAGCCCGAGGCTCGAGGAATGCGATGGTTCCGCCTTGAAGCCGTGTGCAAGGCGGGGGCCATTAGGCAAAAGTTGCCAATTTTTGAATTATCGTTACAACCGAGCCAGGAAGAGAGCTATAGGCGTGCGGATTTTCCGCACGCACCTAACGCTCTATCCTACAGGGATATCCTCGGGAAGCATCGGGTTTCGCGAGATCAACAAGAGAGGCTTGAACGGGATAGGTGTTCTCTGGGTTACATCGGAAACGAAGTTTCAGCTGCGCCGTTGATGCTGAGCCTGCCTCCTTGGACGACGTACGCCATATAAATGGCGTCGGCCATCACTCGGCGCATGTTGTTTTTCATGAGCTGGGCGTTGATGCAGTCTTCCTGAAGCTCTTTCGTATCAGCAAATTTTTTCAGGATTTCTTTTCTGATCGCTCCGTGTTCCACATCGATGCCGGCGTGTAGCTTGTAAAATTCCAAGGCGTCGTCGTCCACCCACTGATAGTGCTTGCGAAACACATCGAGATCCCGGGCCATGGCACGGGCCGTATCATCGCCTTCGGAAACGGCGACGCCGAGCAACCAGGAGGTTTTGAAAGCGGCATTGGCAAAGCTATCGACGGCGAACTTGACACCGAAGAGCGGCTCGGAGTTGATCACGTATTCGCGGCTTAGACCCAGCGCGCCGCAGAGCTTGAGCCAGTATTCGGGATGCGGCTTGCCCGGCTTGCCGATCAAATCTTCACCCTCTTCTTCGATCGCTTTGGGCAGCCACATCCGGCGCACCTCAGGGTAGGGGCAATTATAAAGGATGGAGTATTCCTTCGTCGGGACGTTTTTGACGAAGTAATAGCGTTCCTTGGCCCAGCCTTGGAGTTGATCCTTGGTGCATTTCCCGCCGCGAAACAGAGTCTCCCACGGGTGAGGCGGCCTCTGATGATCACTCTTGTTGGCTTCAAAAAATGTTTGAATAAATTCATCGGGGCTGAGTTTGTGGTCGAGCTTGAACATAAACACTGGTCTCCTTGTTCGATCTGGGTGGGCGTTTAGCAAAGTCGCGCATGCTTCGACAAGCTCAGCATGAACGAAAAATTTAAATCGATACGGGTTTAATTCCCCGCAGCTTGCTGCGTAATGGCGATCCCAAGTCTTCTTAAGGTCCGTCATTCCCGCATGTTTTTTCCGCCACAGGGCTTCGGACGGATCAGCCTCAGGCTGAAGCGGGAATCCAGGCGAACCTCGGACTGGACCCCCGATAAGAACATTCGGGGGTGACAACTTTTGGGAAAATTATTATAAAGTTCTTTCGATACCCCGCTGCTTGCGGCGGG
>Ga0209857_1000144_pt1 | contig 15887 bp, 12 predicted proteins | sample GWRWN1_10_20_FD_187226 | JGI IMG/M metagenome (GOLD analysis project Ga0209857, IMG submission 187226) | Riverbed sediment microbial communities from areas with no vegetation in Columbia River, Washington, USA - GW-RW N1_10_20 (SPAdes)... | ecosystem: Environmental > Aquatic > Freshwater > River... | reverse complement strand
ATGCTTCTAATTGCGACCGACGTGCTGAGCGCCAGGTCGGACTGGCAGTCGGACTGGGATCGCACGCTTACCGCCGCGAAGAAGGAAGGCAAGGTAGCCGTGATCACCGACGTGACTGCAGCGATACGCGACGCGCTCACGATTCCCTTCCAAGAAAAATACGGCATTACGGTGGATTTGTTTGGCGCCTTGGGCCGCGAAGTCCCGCCCCGCATCGCGTCGGAACGCAAGGCCGGCCGTTATCTCTGGGATGTTTTCGTCCACGGCACAACCACCGGGCTCGAGTCGATGATTCCCATGGGCGCATTCGATCCTCTTGATCCGGCTCTGATCTTGCCCGAGGTAAAAGATCCAAAATTCTGGCGCGGCGGCATGGAGTTCCTCGATACGAACAAGATGCTCCTGACCATGACTCCGTTCCAGCGCGGCACCATTTTTTTCAATCCCAAGCTCGTAACCTCAAAGGAGTTTAAATCGCACAAAAACCTTCTCGATCCCAAATGGAAGGGAAAGCTGATCCTTGACGACCCGCGCAGGGCGGGCCCGGGCCAGGCGACTTTTACTTTCTTCTATCTGCATCCGGAGCTGGGTCCGGATTTTATTCGCGCCTTGGGCAAGCAACAGATTACCATCATGAAAGATTTCGCCCAGGAAGTGGACGCCATTGGTCAAGGCCGATACCCAGTGCTGATCGGAACCGCCGACTTCGTCGCCATCGCGCGGGCGAAACAAGGCGTGCCCATCGCCATCGTCGATCCCAGGCAACTCAAGGAAGGGACCGATGTCAGCCCGGCGAACGGCGCGCTTGCGTTATTCAACAAAGCCCCCCATCCGAGCGCTGCCAAGATCTACATCAATTGGTTGTTAAGCAAGGAAGGGCAAGCCGTCTTTGCGCGAGCCAGTGGTTACGTCAGCGCTCGCGCGGATGTGCCCAGCGATCACACCGAGCCGTGGCGGGTGCCGCAGCCGGGAGCGATCAAAACTTACACCAAGGCAGCGATGCAAGTGAAAGATAATTTGATGCCGTTGCTAAACGAGGTATTCGGCAACCCATGAGCCAAACCTTTCTCGAAGTCCGCAATCTGGTCAAAATCTTTGGCAGGCTCACCGCCGTCGACAACGTCTCGTTCAAAGTGGAGCAAGGAGAAGTCGTCACCCTGCTGGGACCGAGCGGCTGCGGCAAGACCACCACCCTGCGCATGGTTGCCGGGTTTGAAAAGCCCAATGCCGGAGAAGTGGAAATCGCCGGCCGCGTGGTGGTTTCCACGAACCGGAGAATTCACGTGCCGCCGGAACGGCGCGACATCGGCATGGTCTTTCAATCCTACGCGATCTGGCCGCACATGACGGTCTTTGAAAACGTCGCCTTCCCGCTCAACGTCAGGCGCGCCAACCGCCGGGAAATCAAGGAGCGAGTGGAAAAGACCCTAGATCTCGTCGGTTTGGCCAATTTTTCCGATCGTCCGGCGATCCTGCTTAGCGGCGGCCAGCAGCAGCGGGTGTCCTTGGCGCGGGCGCTGGTCTACTCGCCGAGCATTCTTTTGTTGGATGAACCGTTGAGCAACCTCGACGCCAAGTTGCGGGAACAAATGCGCATCGAGCTCAAGCGGCTGCAGCTGCAACTCGGCTTCACGGTGCTTTTCGTGACCCATGACCAGATCGAGGCGATGTCGCTCTCAACGCGCTTGGCCGTAATGAACCAGGGGCACATCGAGCAGCTGGGCCCGCCGCAAGAGGTTTATGAGCGTCCCCAGACGCCCTTCGTGGAAGATTTTTTGGGACGCATATTGAGATTCAGGGGAACCGTCACCGAACGGCAACCGAGTTATCAGGTCGTCGAGTTCGACGGGCTGAAGAACGTTCAGGTGCGCATTTCGGACAGCGCGGAACAGGCTGATGTCGGCAAGCAGGTTCTGGTCGCGATTCGTCCCGAACACGTTCGGGTCGAAAGGGATCGCGGCCCCGGCCATGGCAACATAATACCCTGCGACGTTGAGAACGTTCTCCATCTCGGCCGGGAATACGAGCTTGTGCTTCGCGCCGGCGACCGGCTTTGCACCATCACGGTTCCCCGCGAGAGCGCCTCAAAGATCGGCCAGGCGATCGGGCTTTACTTGCCGGCTGAGTATCTGCGGGTGTGGCCGGCTAGCCCAGAATATCCATGGAGCCAGGAAAAGGCATGACACACTGTGGACCGAGGAGGGAGCATCGAAGCGAGCGGGCACAGAAGCGTGCCGGTTAGGAATGACTGAAAATGGCTAACGTTACTGTTGCTGAGGCAACCCCACAGCGCCGCATTCTCACGGTGGAGCCTTCGAGCCTGGCCATCGGCCTGCTCTTCATCGTGGTTGCTTTTCTGGTTTTGACGCCGCTCCTACTGCTACTCGTCGGCAGTTTTCAACTCGCCAGGCCGGGAGCAGATCCGGTGTATGGACTGGCGGGATGGAAACGGGCCTTCAGCGATCCTTCGATCCTGGAAGCGTTATGGAACACCGTGTCGCTTGCTGTTGTGCGGCAGGCCATCGCATTGGTTATCGGCGTGATCCTCGCGTGGCTCATCGCGCGCACGGATCTGCCCTGGAGAAAAGGTCTCGAGTTCATGTTCTGGATTTCCTTTTTTCTTCCTTCCTTGCCGGTGGCTCTCGGTTGGATATTGCTTCTCGACGGCAAGTTTGGGCTGCTCAACCAGTGGCTCCAGGCGCTCCCTTTTGTCTCCGGTCCGATCTTCAACATTTACTCCTACTGGGGAATTGTCTGGGTCCACATGACGACGAGCCTCGGCGTCAAGGTGCTGCTCCTGGCGCCGGCGTTTCGCAATCTCGACGCAAGCCTCGAGGAAAGCGCCCGCAGTTGCGGCGCCACTCCTGTCATGACGCTAATCCGCATCGTGGTGCCGCTGATGATGCCGGCAATCCTGGTCGCCACGGTTTTGGGGCTGATCCGCTCCATGGAAGCCTTTGAGATCGAGCTTTTGTTGGGTGTTCCCATCGGACTGTTCGTTTACTCGACCAAGATTCGCGATCTGGTGGCCTATGAGCCGCCCGATTACGCCTCCGCCACGGCTCTGGGAAGCATTTTCTTGTTGCTGCTTCTCGTCATGGTGGCGTTGCAGCGCAGTTACCTCGGCCAGCGCCACTATCGCACGGTGACGGGACGCGGTTTCGGCACCAACCCGACGAGTCTGGGACGATGGCGCTGGCCGATATTTGCAATGGTCGCGCTGACGGCCTTTTCCGTGACCGTCGTGCCCTTGGCCATGCTCCTGATGGGCACGTTCATGCGCGCCTTCGGCTATTTCAACATTCCTAGTCCGTGGACGATGGAAAACTGGCAGCGGGTGCTCGCCGACCCCAGCCTGATACGCTCGCTGTGGAATACGATCTTCGTCGGGCTCGGCACCGCGGTGACCGGCGCGGTGTTTTATTCCCTCATTGCCTATGTGGTCGTGCGGCGGCATTTCAAGGGCAAAGCTGTGCTGGACTTTATCTCATGGCTGCCCTGGGCGGTGCCGGGAATTCTCATGGGCTTGGCTCTTCTCTGGACTGTTTTTGAAACCAGAATCTTGCTGTTTCTCTATGGCTCGGTTCACCTTCTCATCATTGCGCTGTTCATCAAGAGCATGCCCTTTGGGGTGCAGATCTCCAAGAGCGTACTTGTCCAGTTGGGGCCCGAGCTTGAAGAAGCGGCCAGAATCTCCGGCGGCTCCTGGCTTCAGACTTACCGCCGCGTGCTTGTCCCGCTGCTCACCCCGACGTTGATCGTCGTGGGCTTGCTCGGCTTTATGTCAGCGGCCCGGGACATCAGTACCGTTGTGCTCCTGGGGTCGAGTCAATCCCGCACCATGGCGCTGCTGGCGCTCGACTATGCCTTCGGCGGGCAATTCGAGCGCGGCTCCGTGGTTGCGTTTATGACCTCTTTGGTTGTGATTGTCATCGCTTTGATTTCCCATTTCATAGGCGGAAGGGTGGGCATTGGCCAACGTTAGGGTTCGCAAGCCGTCCACGGGCGCCAAGCAATTAGGTAAAATCGAAGCACGAAATCCGAAGCTCGAAACAATATCAAATGACCAAAGGACCCAATGTTTCAAACAATCCGGATCCGGACTTGAGTTTTGAAGTTTTATATTTCGAATTTTGAAATTGTTTCGGATTTCGATATTCGAATTTAGGAGCCGAGCTGGCCACGAGAAAAGGATAGAGAAATGAGCACGGCACGCGTCACCGACTTGAGGAGCTACCTGGAAGTACTGGAAGAGGCCGGCGAACTGTCACGGGTTAAAATTCCGGTCAGCCTCGATCAGGAAATCGGCGCCATCTGTCTTCGCAACCTGCGGAGCAACGGTCCGGGGCTCTTGTTCGAGCGGCCGGGAGGAGGAAATCTTCCCCTGGCAGTGGATTTGCTGGCGTCCCGCCGGCGCTACGCGTTGGCGTTTGGCATCAAGCCTGAGGAGCTGGCGGCGGAGTGGAACCGGCGCACCAGTACGCCTCTGGCCCCGGTTATCGTCGAGCGCGGCGCGTGCCAACAGCACGTGATGATCGGTAAGGACGTGGATTTGTCCAAGCTTCCCGCGCCGATCTGGAACGAGCTTGACGGCGGGCCTTATCTCACGTTGTCTTGTCATGTGACCAAGGACCCGGTCACCAAGACGCGCAACGTCGGTCTTTATCGCAACCAAGTCCATGACCGCCAGACCCTTGGCATCCTCGCGGCTCCTTACACCCATCTCAATCTCCAGCGTAACAAAGCTCCGGATGAGCCGTTTCCGGTTGCTCTCGTGATCGGCGCCGACCCCACCGTGGTCATGACCGCCCCCGCGCCGATTCCCTTCGGCACCGACGAGCTGGCGATCGCTGGCGCGCTGCGGGGAAAGCCGCTGGAGCTTGTACCCTGCAAGACCGTTGCGCTGGAAGTGCCCGCCACGGCTGAAATCGTCATCGAAGGTGAGATTCGGCCTGGCGAACTGCGAGAAGAAGGACCCTTCGGCGAGTTCACCGGTCACTACGGCGGCCACAAAGCGCCGCGCCCGGTCATCCATGTCACGGCGATTACGCATCGAACCGATCCGATTCTTCAGGCCACCTACGAGGGAATGCAACCGAACGAATCGGGCTTTTTGACCGCTGTGCCGCGGGAAGCGGAAATTATCCGGCAAGTGGCTCTGCCGGGAATCAAAAAAGTCAATGTGACCGTGCCGGCGGGGGGCGCCTTACACGCGGTGGTGGCGGTGGAAAAACCTTACGAGGGATTCGGCAAGTACGTCGGCCTTGCGGTGCTCGGCAGCGTCGCCGGGCGTTACATCAAGCAAGTCATCATCGTCGATGCCGACATCGATCCGTTCGATCCGATTCAAGTCGAGTGGGCGGTCTCCACGCGGGTCCAGGCCAATCGCGACATCGAGATTCTCAAACAGCTCACCGGAATTATTCTCGATCCCTCTTTGCCCAAAGACGAGCAGTGGAGCACGTCACGCACCTCGAAAATGATCATTGACGCGACCCGCTACGATGCCAAGAATTTTCCGGCAATCTGTTTGCCGGCAAGCGAAGCGATGGCGAAAGTGGAAAAGGAATGGGCACGCTACGGCATTCCCCTGGCAGGCCGCTGACGCTTTCGCGGTTTCGGGTTTTTGGTTTCGAGTTTCGGGTTAATCGCTAAATCACATGCTCAAGCCGGTTCCCATACAAGATTTGCGCGGGTTTTTGCAATTGCTCGAAGACGAGGGTGAGCTCGCAAGGATCGCGTCCGAGGTCTCGCTCGACCAGGAGATCGGCGCAGTCTGCCTGCGCAACCTGCGCACCAGCGGTCCGGGATTGTTGTTCGAATGTCCGGAGGGAAAGGATGGCCTTTTGGCCGTCGATCTCCTGGCGTCGCGGCGGCGTTACGCTCTCGCTCTCGGTGTCGCGCCGGAGCATTTGGCGGCGGAATGGAACCGCCGGACGAAAGACTTGCTCCCGCCCGTGATGGTGGAGAGCGGGGTGTGCCAGCAAAATGTCTTAGTTGGCGATCAAGTCGACCTGACCAAACTTCCGGTACCGGTCTGGAACGCGCTCGACGGCGGACCCTATCTGACGTTGGGTTGCCATATCAGCAAGGATCCCGACTCCCAGTTTCGTAACGTCGGTATCTATCGCAATCAAATTCATGATCGAAACACGCTCGGCATTCTAGTCGAACCCTATGGCCATTTGCGGCACCAATGGAGCAAGCGGCCCAACGAGCCGTTTCCCGTGGCCATCGTGCTTGGCGCCGATCCGGTGGTGCCGATGGCGGCCGTCGCGCCGGTTCCCTACGGCAGGGACGAGCTGGCGGTTGCCGGCGCGCTGCGCGGCACGCCAATTGAACTTGTGCCGTGCGTGACAATTCCGTTGGAGGTTCCGGCCTCCGCCGAAATCGTGATCGAGGGCGAAATCCTGCTCGACGACCTGCGCGAGGAGGGGCCCTTCGGCGAATTTACGGGATATTACGGAGGCCATCGCGCCGCGCGCCCCATCATCCGTGTGAAAGCAATCACACATCGTGACCGGCCCATTCTGCACGCCGTCTATGAAGGAACGCCACCTTCCGGTTCGGCGATTATCGTGGCGGTGCCGCGGGAAGCCGAGCTCCTGCGCCAGATCTCACTGCCTGGCGTCAAGCGCGCGCACATGACCCGCGGCGGTGGCGGCGCGCTCCATGCGGTGCTTTCCGTGGATAAACCCTATGAGGGTTTCGGTAAATACGTCGGTCTCGCGGTGCTTGGCACCACCGCCGGCCGTGGCATCAAGCAAGTGATTGTGGTCGATGACGACATCGACCCCGCCGATCCGATTCAAGTGGAGTGGGCGATCGCAACCCGGGTGCAGCCCCATCGCGATATCGAAATTCTGAGCGAGCTTCCCGGTATTATCCTCGATCCGTCGCTGCCCCGCGGCGATCATTCACGTCCGCTTCTGACTTCCAAGATGATCATCGATGCGACGCGCTACGACGCCAAGGATTTCGCGCCGGTCTGTTTACCCTCGGCCGATGCCATGGCGAAGGTCGAGCGCGATTGGTCACGCTACGGCATTCCTTTACGCTAATCAAAAGATTTTTCCGTCGTGCCTTTTCGGCTTGGATGGCAAGGGAGATGAACGTTGCCACGGCGTCGATGAGTGTATAGCTGCTAGAAATTATTTCGCGGTAGAGACAGCTTGCCCCGAGAGCACAGCAGCCGCGACTTTCCTGCCTGTGTTCCGGAGCAACTCTCTGTCGGCCTCGGGGGTTTCCGCCGGCGGGACCCGAAGCACCGTGTTTCTGCAATAAGTCGAGATAGATTTCCCAACGGACGAGACGGCCCGCTTTGGGTCTTCACCTCTCTGCAACGCGCGAATTCCCTCCCGCAAGAGCTTTCGAACGAGGGTCACCCCCCGATCCGTGGCTCCCAAGTGTTCCAGTGCGTGGACGGCGATGGGACGCTGGCTCTCTTGCGCCTCGTAGTCCCCCGGCTGGCGTTGACGGTCTTCATAGGTTCGATTGATGGACTGCGAGCTTCTCAACGGGCGCGCCACGGAGCGCTGCTCTTCGTTCTCCGGAGCATAGCGGAACTGGTACGCGATGGTGTGGGTGTCATCAACCGGAACCGTCCAGGCAGTCATGTAAGGTGGCCCGAAATCCAGCTCTCCCGTGGGCCGAAAGCGGCTCGGCGGAAACTGATCGACGTTGGGCATGATGTAGTCGCCCAGCCGTACCCAAACTAAATCACCGACTCGCCGGGTGTGGATACCGATCACGCCGAGGGGGCTTTCCTGCCACTCGAGCACCCTTGAACGAAAGTCCTCCCGAATCGCCGTGAGATCAGCCTCAAATTCTTTGAGCCCAACGTTGAAGTAATCCTCCAAAGGCCCACCGGTCACGCTCGGACGGTAACGATCCAGCTTTGCGCGCGCCTCTTCCGGATCATGGAGAAATACGAAGTGCACCTGGTCCGCGTTATTCTCCGCCAACTGCAGCCAGTTGCAGTCATAGATGTACTTATGTTCCGTTTCTCCGCCAGGCACCATCCGGTAGCCCGGCAGTTCGAATGAATCGTAGATGGGAAACTCGGGACGGTGCTCCAGGGGCCCCATATAGGCAAAGATCAGCCCCTTGTACTCAATAGTCGGGTAGGCTCCATGGAAAAATCGGTCCTTGAACGTGCTCTCGGGAGGCTCCCCCGGCGTCTCCAACACTCGGCCGTCCACGTCGTAGAGCCAGCCGTGATAGCAGCACCGAATGCCGCAGCGCTCGACCACGCCAAATTCCAGCGACGTGCCGCGGTGGCTACAGTGAAGCTCGAGAAGTCCGATTTTTGCGCGGCCGTCGCGAAATAGTACGAGGTCCTCACCCATGACCCGGATGCGCTTCGGCAGGTCCTTTAGTTCCACGGCCATCCCCACCGGATGCCAGAAGCGGCGCAGGTATTCACCGCAGGGTGTTCCGGGTCCCACTTCGGTCAGTTCCCTGTCGTGCTCCGGAACTTCTCTATGGTAGTAGCCGCTGAACGGCTCCTTGATCAGCTGCGCCATGGTTTCGTCCTTCCGTCCCGTTTATTGAAACGCCTCATCGCCTAGTTCAGGTCAGGTAGCCCGCCTCCCGATAATAGCGCGCGGCGCCGGGATGGAGTGGAATTTTCGTGTCCCATTGCCTTGTGATTGCCTGTGTCATGGTCGATGAGTAAGTAAGAAAAGGTATGGGCAGCATTTGGCTATGAGTATAGCTCACCGTGACCGAGGCTTCCTCAATGCGTTTTTTGTTCCGGTCGATGCTCTTGGCTATCGTATAGATGATGCTGTCGTCTACTTCTGCGCGGGTAACCAGCAGGTTATCGGATAAATCAATGGTTAGGAGCGGTTCTTGAATAGCCGGCAGGAACCCTGCGGGAATGACGTTGCGCGCATAACCCTCGTTCTCTAGGCCTGCCATCACGTGCTCCTCGAGCCCGATGAAGCGAAATCCATGGGCAGCGACGGTTTGCCAGACGCCTTCGTGGGAGGCATGGCCGATGACTACATCCACGTCTCGCTTGCTGATCTCCTGATCGAGCGCCGTCAACCCTACGCCCACGTGCCACCATCGGCCCCCCCAGGCTTCGAGGTCTGCCAGCGAGTAGCCGTATTGCCGCAAGATCGCATGCTCATGCTCGTACAATTCATCTGCGCGGACGCCCAATCGGACCGCGCGCTTCTCCCGGCCGATCTGTGCAAGGTCCTTGACGGGGCACCAAGGCGCCAGAGCAAATAATTGTCGATCCAATCTGGGAAACCGCGCTACCGAACGGAGATTGCTCAACGGTTCTCCCGCCCAGGAGCGCTTTCCTTCGAGCGCCCACGTCGCGCGAACCGCCGGGAACACCCAGCCCAAGTCCAGCTCGCCACCGCACACCCAATCCGGGCGGTTGAGGGCGGGAGCGATGATCGCAACCGGAGCCGCGCCTCCAACGCTACGCGCAAACACCTGGGTCATCCTGTACGAACCAGCCCATCCGACTCCGATCTTGACGCCCTGGAAAACGGCATTGGAGGGTGACGGGGTATCCAAGAGTAGTTCTCTCCCTAGTTATGTTCCGCTCGATTTAAACAATCCGGTATTTCTTCACGTCGTAAGATCTATCAAGACGCCTTCCGGATCGGCAATCGCGTACTGTCCCAAGCTGCAAGAGTCTATATCCCTCTGGAGCGTTGCGCCGTTTCTGCCAACAAATATTTTCCGCGGCGCCGACTCGGGGAATGATTTTCCGAGGTCGTCCAAATCCTTTTTCACGGCGTCGAGGTCTTCGACCTTGAAGCCGATATGATCGATTCCCTCGGTCATGGACCGGTACGAATAGTTCTCGCACGGGCGAATAAGAAGGTACGACTTTCCATCGGTGAGACAAATTTCTCCCTCGCCGGAAAGGTTCTTGACCGTCGTGAGCTCAAAAACGGTTCGATAGAACTCTGCCAGGACAGCGGGTTTCTTCGCTCGAATCGCAACGTGGTGCAAGTGCCGCGGCTGTTCCCAACCCTCGTCCCTATAGCCACCTCTGAGGTTGGCGCCCCTCTCTTGGGCAATATCGATGTGAGTACCAACCGGATCGGTGATTCTCATACCCGCAAAAGCGACTCCCTCGAGACCCTTGGTGAATATGGTATCGGGATAGTCTTGTTTTATCCTCGCTGTGACTTTATCCAGGTCTTGTAGCTGTAGTCCGAAGTGGTCCAGTCCCGACCGGTATCCCGGCGGCCTGGGGTTCAAGGCCAGCCCTATGATTCCATCGCTGAGCTGACCCCGCGACCGGTTTGAGGGATCACGCTCGGCGACCCCGAGAGATGTAAAGAATCGCATTCCAAAGACCGTTTCATAGAATCGAGCCGACCGCTCACACCCATCGCTCCAAATCGCACAGTGTCTGATCTTCGCATTCATGGTCGCTCTTTCCTCCTTTCGATCTTTGGGGTAGCGATTTCTTGGCTAAACGCGACATCTCCGAGGAAAAAATCCAGCGCATTCATGGCACCAACCCCCCCAACGCGCCGGCCTCCTGATGAATTGTCACATCGGCAAACCACCTCATAGACCTTTCCCGGCAATTACTAAACCTGGCAGCATCATGTCAATGGGATGCTTATAGCACGGACTGGCAGTGAACGAAAAAACAGCAGGTTTTTGGTTGCGGGTTGCTGGCCAGTCTTTTCGCATGCTAACGTCGCAGCTGGGACCACTCGTATTTGCGCGGCTCTCGAGGCGCATAAAAATCGGCGTCTATTTGCCGGGTGAGTGAAGGAGGACTGTTTATGAAGAAGTTCTTCAACCGAAGTAGCTCGATGTTCTTCGCGGCAATTTTGAGTTCATTCCTGGTTATCGACTCGCCTGCCCAAACCGTGGGGCAAAGCAGGGATTGGGAAAAGGAATGGGAAATGACGATCCGGGCAGCCAAGAAAGAGGGGCAGCTTGTTTTTCACTCGGGGAATTCCGTTGAACCTTATTTCCACGAATTTCAGAAAAAGTTTCCAGAGATAAAGGTCACTCGAATGTTGACGCAGGGCGGAAGCGCAGCGCATGAACGTTTAATGGCCGAACAAAGGGCGGGGGTTTTCGTGACGGACATTGTGCATCTCGGAGCGGGGTCGGGTTCCTTGTTGGCCAGTGCGGGGGCCCTTGATCCTCTTGAACCCTATATGATTCTCCCCGAAGTTTTGGATCAGTCGAAATGGTTTGAAGGGAGACACTATTTCGCCGACAAGGACGGAAAGTATCTTCTAAAATATGCCTCGAACCCCGGAGTGGACGTTTCATACAATACCAAACTCGTGAATCCGGATAGCATAAAGTCTTATTGGGATATTCTCGATGCTAAATGGAAAGGAAAGATTGTAGCTTACGACCCGCGCGCCCGCGGCTCACGTCTATTCAGCTACTTTTATTATAATCCAGAGCTGGGACCTCGTTACCTGAAGCGGCTCTTTGGTGAAATGGACCTTACCGCCAGCCGCGACCGTCGCCAGATGACCGATTGGTTGGCTGCCGGTAAATTTGCCATAGCGCTTCGCACCGCCCCGGATGCGGCAAATTTGGATGACGCAAAGGCCCAAGGGCTGCCTGTCAATTGGTTTAGTCCCGGACACTTCAAAGAGGCAGTGGGCATAAGTGGCGGGCCGGCTCACATCGCAGTGGTTAACAGGACTCCTCATCCCAACGCTGCGAAACTCTTTATTAACTGGTTCCTGTCTCGCGAGGGCCAGCTGATGGCCCAAAACATCGCTGCTAAACAAGGAGAAGGTATTGACTCGCTTAGAATGGATATTTCCAAGGACATGATTCCTCCGGCTTTTCGCCGAGGGCATAAAACTAAATTTTTCGACATGGATGCACCCGAACATGCAAGTGATGATCCCGTTTTAAAGCTTATCAATGAGGTGTGGAGGAGATAGGCTAGCCTGCTAAGGAAACCCGCTCTTAAGGTATTTTGTAGAAGCGGTGAGTAAGCGTAAAAAATCAAGGAGGCGTGAAATGAGCGAACGCCGGATGCCTCGTACCAAAACCCGAGATCCTGAGCCGATGGAAACAGATTACGACCAAGCGGTTCGTGCCAAAGAAATTCGAAACAAGCGGATGGCAGAAGGGAAAGTAATCGTCAAGGGTAAGGACTTGCCGTGGGAGCTTAACCGTCAGGGACGAATCAAGTTCTTTCTAACAGATCGATCGGAAGATGTCGCGGCCCCCGGCTGGCTTGTCTTCCAACAGGAGATCCATAAGCACTCGGGCATGCACCGGCATCAAGGCGGAACTTTTATCTTCATCTTGGGCGGCAAGGGATACAGCACGGTAAACGGTGTGCGCCACGATTGGGAGGCTGGCGACTTAGCCATTTTGCCCATGGTACCCGGAGGCGTTGCCCATCAACACTTCAATCTCGAGCCCGGTGTTCCTGCCCTGTGGATGAGGGTGGGTTATACCCCGCACAAACGCCTCGTCATTGCCAATTGGATTGAGCAGTTCGACGTCAACCCGGATTGGGCAGATAAGAACCGATTACAGGATCGGAAAGTGGCTCCGATGGTCAACCATGCGCGTACGACAAACAAAGATGACTCTCCACGGGGGAACACCCTCTTCGACGCCCTGTTGCGGCTCCGCGACGAGCAACGAGAGCAGATGAAGCACGCTCGAATGGTCGTTCAGGGGAAATCGTTACCATTGGAGATCAATCCGATGGGTTTGTTCCGCTGGTACGTCCATCCGCACATAAAAGATGTCGGATGTCACGCCCAGATGATTTACGTGCAGGAGATTCCGGCTGGGAGTCGTTCCGGCAAACAGCTTCATCAAGGTGGCAGGTTTCATTATGTCCTCGAGGGAAAAGGCAGCACCGTCATAGACGGGGTCCGCCATGATTGGGAAGAGAACGAAATTATCCTGCTCCCTCTTAGTTCCCATGGCGTCGTCCATCAGCACTATAATTCAGACCCAAGTAAACCCGCCAGGTTGCTCGTGTCCGAACCCAACTGGGTCCACGTTTGGGGAGTGGACCTGGGTTCGGGGTTAGAGATGCTAGAGCCGGCCCCGGAGTACCAAGGGTAGAGGTTAGATTCAAGCGGAAAGGCAACCGAAAGTCGGAATATCTCGCGCAAAGACGCAAAGGCTGCAAAGGAAAAACAATTCCGGACTTGGCGTCTTTGCGCGAGCAAATCCCTGCGTTCTTTATGGTGCCAGCTCAAACTTATTCCATGCCCTTTTGTGTGCACCAGGGAACCATGGAGCCCATGCGGCAGGTCGCGCCTGCTTTGTGCAGGCATGACTCGAAGAAATCGTGGATCTTGGGGTCCTCGTCTTCGTATTCGATCTGCGTGCCGCCCTCTTTGACGCTGACCTCGATGGGTTTGTCGTCACCGAGAGCGACAAAGTTGTAACGCCAGCTATTCCAGCGCAGCGCCAGATAGCGAGCGGGATCGGCGCCGGAATTGAAGTGCTGATGAAACCACTGCGAGGGAGGAACCACCACGCTGCCCGGTTCCCACTCCACTCGAGTGACCTCGCCATGTTCGGGCCAGAGCAAGGAATAACCTTGACCGCTTAGAATTGTCACATGGGCGCCGGGGCCATGGCGATGGGCTTTTTTGTAGCGCCCAACCGGAAATTCGGAAATATGGGAGCCCATGACGTTGCCGGCGAGGTCGAAGTTGACGTGTCTTCCGCCGGCGCCGCGTTCATTCCACACCTGGAGCGGCATGTCCCTGGTGTTGGGCACGAAGTTCACCGACATCTTGAGTCCCCAGACCTGTCCTTTGCCGCTGAAATAGTCTTGGTCTTCCGGCGGAAAGCGGTCGGAGAAAATGAAATCGTTGGCGAAAATGAAATTGAGATTGTGAAACAGATTCATCATGAACGGCGCGCTGGTCACGGCGAAATATCTGACGGCGGCGTTACCCTGCCCATTGAAGTGTTGGTACTCTGCGTTCAGAGGGATCGCGAACAGGCTGCCAGGATGCCACTCGAAGGTCTGCTTCTTACCGTTTCGTTGCCACACCGAAGTGGCGCCATGGCCGTCGAGAATATAAACCATCTCTTCATAGAGATGTTTTTGCGGTTTCAACTTTGTTCCCGGCGGGATTTCGCATACATAACCATCATTGGTTCCGCCAGCGCCCTCGAGATTGATAAACGCCCCCAAGCCGCCTTTAAGATCCCACGGCGCGACTTCCAATTTGCGCAGGTCCTCGATAAAAAAACCGCGGTTGATAGGAATTTTCTGCGCTTGCTGCCAGGCCTGGTAGGTATCGACCCGTGCCTCATTGTCGTACTTCATTGGAAATTGGTCTCCCTTCTTGTCAGTTGCTTTGAATTGGATTGAGTTTTTCCTCACGCACTCGATGACAACCTCAGAGGACATACGCCGGCTGCTGCTCATGGGACATTCAAAAGTTTCTCGACGTAGGCCCTCATCACCATGCGCTCGATCTCACGGATGCTCTTCACGGCTCCCGGAGTTCGTATGACGTTCAAGATGGGTTGGAGATCGCTCTCTTGCAGGCGTTGCAACTTACCTTTGTCGCGCGCCACCTCCTCTAAGACCGAAACCGGCGGCGCCGAAAATTCATAGCTGAGAAAACGGTCCACGATCGCTTCATCGACTAGATCGATTCGATTGGTAGTCAATATGACGGCGGTGTGAGCGGTGTCGAGATCATCGATACTATGGAAGAAGATCGAGTTCTGGCTGAAATGCCATTCTTTCGCGCCGACCGAATGACGCGTCAAAAAAAGCGATTCGACATCGTCGAACAAGATGATCGTCCGACGCTTGGGATCGTTGTCGTGGCGATGATGTCCGCCGCTCTGTCCGTCGCGCGCGTACTTGAAAATTTCCCGAATCTGTTCCTCGGTGTCGCCATATCGCCCGCGCGCGACATCGGCGCCATCGACGAGGACCATCACGACTTCATCCGAATTTCGCCCGGCCATGCCGTTATCCCCGAACCGGCGGCACAACTCGTAGGTCAACCGTTTGCCCATGGCCGTCTTGCCAACACCGACGCCGCCATGAAAGAGAAAACCTTTCAGGGCGCTTCGCTCCATATGTTCTCTCCACTGGTAGCTGACGATGGCGGTGATCTCTCGAAGTATTTCGCGATAACGGGAGCCAATCAGGTCTCGCTCGGCGTGGCCTAATCCGTCCGGCGATTCGCCAGGAGTGAACGGACCGAATTCGTCGCGCAAACGCTCAAACGTGTATAAGTCGACGTCGCTGTCACGCATCTAGAATTCCAACTCGGGAAAAAATACTGACTACTTTTGCCCGTCCCAATCGGGTGCCGCCTCAACTTGTTCCAGCTCGGCGCCCCGGTCGACGCCGAGAATGTCCACCAGGTTCAAGTCCGCTGAGACGAACCTGACCCGGCGACGAGGGTCCGCATTCACATGCTGGACGACGACGCCGTTGCAGCGAATCGGTATATTAACTAGATCTTCGGCTTGCCAATCGTATCGCACACCGTCAAGCAGAGTGTAACCCTTTCCTTCTAGTACGTACAAAACAGAGCCACCCGGTGTCTTCTGTGCTCCCGTTCTCCCGCCGGGAGGGATTTCCTGTTCAAAGACGATCATGGAGCGAATGGCCGTGTTATCCAGAGCGGGGTGCAAGAACCACTTGATTTTGCCTTGCCGGTTGCTTTCCCAGGGCAGATCGCGACCCTTGATGAGCCAGGCGCCTTTGCGTTGGTGCTCGCGCTGGCGATCGCGCAGCTGATACAGCCACTCGAGCAAGTTCTCGGCTCTATCGGCGTAGGCCGCGCCAAGATTCTCTTCGGTGGAACGGAACTTATTCATCGGGTACCCCGCGCGATGTTTTTCGCTTTGAAATCCGGGTGGTTTTCGAGCTGCACCATTTCACTTGCACCCCATTCAAAGAG
>Ga0209857_1000143_pt1 | contig 15895 bp, 13 predicted proteins | sample GWRWN1_10_20_FD_187226 | JGI IMG/M metagenome (GOLD analysis project Ga0209857, IMG submission 187226) | Riverbed sediment microbial communities from areas with no vegetation in Columbia River, Washington, USA - GW-RW N1_10_20 (SPAdes)... | ecosystem: Environmental > Aquatic > Freshwater > River... | reverse complement strand
TTACAAAAGCTTTCGCGAGATCCTCTCTCAACAAGTCCAGCTCTCCAGCTAGAAGGCAGGCGCATCATACAGGCTGGCTGCAGGCGCGATCAAGTCTGATATAGATCTGGCAACCGGCCGCCAGATCAACGCCGTGCTCACGTCTGCCCAACTGAAGCAATGGAGAGAGATCCAGGAGAAGGCCCGTCAAGCCCAGAAGCAGCCCAAAAGTGCTCCGGCCAGATAGACCACATACCAGGGTCTGGCGACAGCAGAAAAGCTGGTCATGGTGGGCGGAGGGGGATTTGATGGTGCCGAAGCCGGGATTTGAACCCGGACACCCGTGAGGGCGCCAGACCCTGAATCTGGTGCGTCTGCCAGTTCCGCCACTTCGGCAAGTTGTTGGGGGTCGGATTATCACCCATTGCCCTGTGTCCGTCAAGGCGCGCTGAATGCAGCGTGCCGACGATACCCTCAAGAATCTTCCACGGACTCACCCGACCTTTGAAGGTGACTGAGTGGCCTGCCGATTGAACGGCAAGGCCCCGCATGACTCCCACGCTCGTACGACGGGAATATCACGAGTGTCTCCACTCAGCACGATCCGTTCCCGGGCCAAGCAAGCGGCGGCCAGCAAGAAGGGGGCTGGGATGAGGGGCGCTTCGTCCGCTATCAGCACGTCGAACCGGACCCGGCCGAACAACGGATCGGACACCACCCGCGCAGCCGTCGTGACGACCACCCGCTTGTTTTGAATGAAGGCCTGGCGGTTGGTGCCCTCTTCCGCCGCCAGCAATTCTCTGATCCGCTTGGTGCCCCCTAATCTCGTGATCTCCTCCTTGAGCTCACTGTATTCCGGGCGCAGGTCCTTCGGGATCGCCGCTTCCGGACTCAGGGCTTCAATTCGTCGCTTCGCCACCTCCAGCTCATGCAAGAGTCCCTGAACCGTCTGTTCGTAGATGGCCTCGTACTCATTCAGCGAGACCATGTTTTTGCCCATCGTCTGCATGGCCAATCGCCTCCAGATCGGAAGCCCCTCGTATTCGGCCATCGTGGTGCTGACCTCCTTGATCTTCCCCTGAAGTTCGCTAATCTCAGTCAGGAGCCGCCATTCCAGGTGCTTGACCTCATCGAGTTCCTGTTGCTTCTGCGCCTTATAGGCCAGGAGCGGCGTCAGCTCACGGAACCGGTCGTACTTGCGACGGAGCTTGGCTTTATCGGCCCGTGATCTCGCATAGAACTGGTGCATCTGCGTCTCGAACCCTAGCTCCGACAGCGCCATCCCTGCCGCCTCCCTCTGCACGGACATTTCATACCGGCTGACCAGACTCTTGAAGGGCAATCCGGCACCGCGCAGGGCTCGAGCGATCGTGCCTAAGGCCTCATCCGCCCGTCGGTGATCTGCACTGACCAGCAAGATCCTCTTGTTGCTTCGGACCAACTCGATTGCTAACGACGCCAGCTTGGCCCGTCGGGCCACAGGATCTTCATTCCAGACCGTCGTGAGTACGGACGTGGAGGCCGACGCCTGTGCCATCTGGCTGTGCGTTGATTGCTCCGGATCCAGCCAAGGGAGGAGTCGTTCAGTCGGCCCCAGCGTGTACGATTGGGACTTGTGCGCCATCTCCGCAAGCCGCTTCGAGGCTGTGTCGAAAAAGGCGGTGGCGTCGGGAACGATCGTGAGGGAGTTAACGCTCTGGCCGAACGAATCGAACGTTTGGATCAGCACGGCTTGGTCAAGGCGGCCGACCACACACCCCTCGGTGGGTTCAACGTCCCCCGGCGGGATAACGGTGACCGGCAGATCCTCCAGCAGCGGCGCATCTGCTGGCACGTCAAACCGGTAGAGGTAGAGTGTTCCTGCCGTCGAGACGAGACGGCCTCCCGACGCAGTGACCGGTGTGTCGAGCTCTCGTGCTGATACGCCATCTCGCTCAACCGCGAGTCTGCGCGAACAGTGCTCGATCAACTCGATCAGTTTCATGTGGTGGCAAGGAGATTCGCGGTCATAATAACCTCAACGATATAGAAGAGTTGCACCGGATAGCCTTGAGGCACTGGACATGGAGCCGTGGGACCGCGTTTCACAGGCCTGGCCGTATCTTAGCGTCAGAACAAAGAGGCTGTCCACAATTGACTTTTCCCCCATGTGCCCAGTATGATTTTTCGCTTCTCACAGAAGGAGTTAGCTCTATGAAGGTGATTCTGCAAGAAACGGTGGAAGGGTTGGGGCATGTGGGAGACCTGTTGGATGTGTCCGATGGGTTCGCCAGAAACTATCTGCTCCCACGACGCAAGGCGCTTGAGGCCAGCAGCCGAAACGTGAAAGCCCTTGAGCATGTAAAGCGCGTGTCCGCCGAGAAGGCCCGGAAAGAGAAACAGCAAATCGAGGCCGTGGCGAAAAAGATCTCCGCGGTCTCGCTCACAGTCACGGCTCAGGTAGGGAAGGACGATAAAATGTTCGGGTCCGTGACGGTCAAGGACATTGTGGAGGGGTTGGCCGAGCATGGGTTTGAGGTGGATCGTAGAAGGATTCAGCTCGCGCAGCCGATCAAGGAGCTTGGAACGTTCACTGTGCCAGTGAAGCTCCATCGTGATGTCACCGCCAGCGTGTCGGTCATGGTGGTCAAGAAGCAGGAGGTTACCTCGACTGTAGAGACCTAGCAACCTGGTCAGGCTGAAGGGTCGGATTGAGATAGGGGTTCGCCGTCACCAGCCGAGAAAGAGGTCGTAAGCTGTATGAGTCACGCGGTAGGCTCACTGAAGGCGTTGAGAGCAACTGACCCGGCGGTATTTGACGCCATCCGTGCTGAGGAAAAACGCCAGCGCGAGAAGCTGCTGCTGATCGCCTCAGAGAATTTTGCCAGCCCCGCCGTGCTGGCAGCCCAGGGCTGCCTGATGACCAACAAATATGCGGAGGGCTATCCAGGGAAGCGGTATTACGGCGGCTGCCAGCATGTGGATGTGGTGGAAGAACTGGCGATTCAGCGGTCGAAGCAGCTCTTCGGCGCCGACCATGTCAATGTGCAGCCACATTCAGGGTCGCAGGCCAACATGGCGGCGTACCTGTCGGTCCTGAAACCCGGTGACGTGATCCTGGGCATGGACCTGGCACAGGGAGGGCATCTCACTCACGGCAGCCGCGTGAATTTTTCCGGCACCCTCTTTCGATCCTACTTTTACGGCGTGGACAGAGAGACGGAAGTGATTGACTACGACGCGGTTCAGCGCATCGCTGAGGAATGCCACCCTCGCATGGTCGTGGTGGGGGCCAGCGCCTACGCGCGGATCTTGGACTTCCCACGGTTCCAAAAGATCGCCCAATCGGTGGGGGCGTACCTCCTGGTTGATATCGCGCACGTTGCGGGGCTGATCGCCACAGGGCTTCACCCAAGCCCCATCCCCTACGCAGACTTCGTCACCACCACCACCCACAAGACCCTGCGGGGGCCCCGTGGCGGCATCATCATGTGCAAGGCAGAGCACGCCAAGGCCGTGGACAAGATCATCTTCCCGGGCACCCAGGGCGGACCCCTGATGCACGTGATCGCCGCCAAAGCGGTGGCCCTGCATGAGGCGCTGTCGCCGGCGTTTAAATCGTACCAACGTCAGGTGGTCGCCAACGCCCGTGCTCTTGCGGCGGGGCTGGTCGAGCGCGGGTACCGGGTGGTCTCTGGTGGGACCGATACCCATCTGTTCCTGGTCAACCTGAGCCCGAAGGGGCTGACCGGCAAAGAGGCTGAGACCGCCCTCGATGCGGCCGGCATCATCGTGAACAAGAACGCCGTGCCCTACGATGAGAAGCCCCCGGCTGTCGCAAGCGGCATCAGGCTGGGGACTCCGATCGTCTCCACACGGGGTATGCGGGAAGCCGAGATGCAGGACATCGTCTCGCTTGTAGACCGAGTCCTCCAACAGCCGCAGGACCTGCGCGTGCAACGTGAAGTACGCAAGCAGGCAAAGGCGCTCTGCGGCCGGTTTCCGATCTTTCATTCGTACGACGCGGCTTCCACCTAACGCGAGGGGCGCCTACTGTGAAGTGTCCATTCTGTGACGAGCTCGAGGACAAGGTGGTGGATTCACGGATGGCGAGGGAGGGTGGGGTCATCCGCCGTCGCCGCGAGTGCCTCTCCTGCAAGCGCCGCTACACCACCTATGAGCGGGTGGAAGAGAGTCTGCCGATGGTGGTCAAGAAGGACGGGAGGCGAGAGCCGTTCGACCGGACGAAGATCATGGCCGGTCTCAAGAAGGCGTGCGAGAAACGGCCCATCAGTACCCCGACGATCGAAGCGGTCACGGACCGAATAGAAAAGCGCGTCCAAGAGATGGGGGACACGGAGATCCGGAGCCGCACCGTCGGGGAAGAGGTCATGAAAGAGCTGCATCAGCTTGATCAAGTCGCCTACGTGCGGTTCGCGTCGGTGTACCGGGAATTCAAGGATATCGATCAGTTCATGGACGAGCTGAAGGCGCTGGCCCATGAGCGACGAGAGAAATAGCTCCGCCTCCGTGTCGTCCCCACAGTGGTCCACTGGCCAGGGTGGTGTCTTGATTCCTGTGAAAAAAAAGCCGGTGAAAAGCAAGGCCGCCAAGAGATGGGGTCCCACGACAGCCACGCACGTGGCGATTATCGGCGCCGGACACGGGGGGACTGCGTTGATGGAGGTTCTCGCGACAGACCCCTTGGTTCAGATCGTGGGTGTCGCGGAAGTGAATCCGCAGGCAGTCGGCCTGAAGCTGGCCCGGCGGCTGGACATTCATGTCATGCGCGATTACCGAGAGCTGCTTGCGATGGAGCGTGTAGACTTGATCATCGATGTCAGCGGCGACGCCCAGGTGGGACAGGAACTGCAGGACTTCCATCGGATGGGAGTCGCGGTCATCGGAGGAGCCAGCGCCAAGTTCATGTGGCAACTGATCGAAGCGCGTATCCGGGCGACAGCGGAGATCGAAAAGACCCTGAACAAGTACCAGTCCCTCTATCGGCTCTACGTCAAGGAGGCAGGGGCGGCCGTCACGGAGGAGCGCACCCGAATCGCCTGCGAAATTCACGATGGCCTGGTCCAGAATCTGGCCGGCGTCAATTTCAAACTGGACCATTGTCATGAACTCATTCGGAAGGATCCGAAGGCCTGTCAAGCCGTGCTCCGTGAGACCAAAACCCACCTGAAGATGGCGATCCAGGAAGCCCGACAGGTCATTCTCAATTTACGTCCGGTCCAATACGACAAAATGGAGCTAATTCCGGCGCTCACGAATTATCTGAAGTCATACGAAACGCAGTACCGCATCAAGACCGCCTTTTCATTGGCCGGCGATGAGAAAACGCTGTTCCCGAAAACCAAGATCTTCCTCTTTCGGATAATCCAGGAGGCGCTCGGCAACGTGCAAAAACACGCCAAGGCGGACCGCGTCTCGGTTCGGCTTGTGATCGGCCACGGCGTGTTGACCGCCACGATCACGGACACAGGGGTGGGGTTCGACGCGGACGGCATTCCACAGAACCCGGAGAAGTGGGATCATTTTGGCCTGCGGAGCATTGTCGAGCGCGCGCGATTAGTCGGCGGCGAGGCCACGATCGACTCAAAGAAGGGCCGCGGCACAAAGATCGTGATCGAGGTGCCGCTCACAAAGAAGGAGACCGGGCGAGATGGAACAAATTAAAGTGCTCATCGCAGACGATCACCGGGTCGTGCGAGAAGGATTGGCCGCCATCCTCAAATCCAAGGAAGACATCCAAGTGATAGGGGAAGCGCAGGACGGGCTGGAGGCGGTCGAAAAAGCCCGCTCACTTCTACCAGACGTCATCCTGATGGACGTCAGCATGCCCAAGATGGGAGGGGTGGAGGCCACGAGACAGATCAAGCGCGAGTTTCCACACATGGGCATCGTCGCCCTGACGATGTACGAGGAGCAGCACTACATCTTCGATCTCGTGCGCGCCGGCGCAACGGGATACCTCCTGAAAGACACCGACTCGGCTCAGATTGTGGCGGGGATTCGAGCCATCTACCGCGGAGAGTCGCTCATTCACCCGTCGGTGGCCAGCAAGATCCTGGCGGAATTTTCTCTGATGGCGCAGAAAAAAGGTAAGAAGCCTTCCGGGGTCGAGCACGATTTGACCGAACGCGAGATTACCGTGCTGCGGTTGGTGGCGGACGGGAAGACCAACAAGGAGATCGCCAACAGCTTGGACTTGAGTGAGAAGACCGTCAAGAACCACGTCCGCAACATCTTTCACAAGCTGCAGGTCTATGACCGGACCCAGGCGGCAATCCTGGCAATCCGCAAGGGGCTCATTGAGTTGGAGCCCCGTCCGGCGCGCTAGGCGTACCGGTCCATCTGGATCTCAGTACTAGACCGCGAAAAAGCCACATGTGTTTTGTTTTTACCACTGTTTTTCAATAAACCATCATCTGGATTTGTTCTGAAATTTTAAATACTTACACAAGAATTTATCTCTGCGAGCATCTGGTATGTTAATTGCTCAATACCTTGCCGAAGGAACTTAGGAGATTTCGTGCGCCAGCAGCAGTCATTAGGACAGTCTATCTCCTGCACGGGAATCGGCCTCCACACAGGGCTCCCAGTAACCCTTACGCTTCGTCCAGCGCCACCGGACACCGGCATCACGTTTGTTCGGCATGGGGCAGGCGAGCGGGTGTCCCTCGGTGCCGTGGTCCAAAACCTCGTTCAGACAGAGCTCTGCACTGCGATCCGCGTTAACGGGACCTCCGTTAAGACCATCGAGCACCTGTTGGCGGCATTGGTGGGCCTAGAGGTTGACAATGCGTTCGTTGAACTGGACGCCGAGGAAGTCCCCGCCATGGACGGAAGTTCCAGTCCGTTCGTGCGCCTCATCAAGGCCGCAGGGGTCGTCCCGCAGGAACGGCGGCAACCTTTCTTGAAGATCACGCAACCGATCGAGGTGATAGATGGGGACCGGCGGGTGATCATTGAACCCTCTTCCCACCCTCGTATCACCTATTCGATCCAGTACGATCATCCCCTGATCCAGACGCAAACCTATGTCTATGATTGCTCGGTCTCCGCATTCGAGCAGGACATTGCGGAGGCTCGGACATTCGGGTTTCTTCAGGAGGTGGAAGACCTCTGGTCAAGAGGCTTGGGCAAAGGGGGATCGCTCGATAATACGATTGTGCTCTCTGACCGCGAAGTCCTCAACCAGTCCGGACTGCGGTTCCGCGATGAGTTCGTCCGGCACAAAATCCTGGACCTCATCGGCGATCTGGCTCTGCTTGGAGTGCCGTTCCTCGGACACTTGATCGCCGATCGTTCCGGCCATGCGCTCCACACTAAGTTGGTGGAGAAGATCCTGGAGCAGCCGGACAAATGGGTGTTGGTCAACCGTGGCGAGCAACCGGTTTCTCTGGAGTCCCAACCCGCGCTCAGCGCCTCTCGCTCCGCCCAGAGTATCTCCGTGCAAGCGTCCTCCACGTTTTAACGCATCTCTCGCTTCTCAACTCAACATTGCTTTTGGGCCTGGAGTCACTCTCTAGACTTGTGTGAGGAGGGGAGAAAGGACGCCGGGGGCAAGTGGCCTTACCCCCGGCGGTGTAGCAGGGAGTGGGCTTACTTCTTTTTCTTCTTCGCCACCTTCTTCGCCAAGACCCTCACCTCCTTCCGAGACTGCAGACTCGCGCCATCACTGGGGATGCTCACACTGCTTCGATCAGTGTGTCTTTCAAAGTTTGAAAAGTATTCGGGCTCACTTTCCGGAATCATGTGCCTCTCTTGACCGAGATCGCTCGAGACTGATCGGTGACGTTCGCGACCGGAAGTGGCCTGGCCGCCTTCTCGTCGGTGACGATTTGATGGGAAAGGTTGGCGAGTTTCGCTTTGTCGGCTTCAACTCGGTGGAGAGTTTTGGCGAGATCTACGTATTTCTTAATAGCTACAATTTCCTCTTCCAACCGTTTGCGCTTTTTCTCCAGTTCCTGAAGACGACTCTTATACGCGCCGATCTGCTCATGCCCGACGACAATATCTTTCAGTTCTTCCACAAGTAAGTCCTGCTTGCTTTGTAACAAAGCTTCTGAATGATGTCAACAACAAATTCGGCGACGCACGTCTCCAGAGGATGCTCGGCGAAGATGTTCGCGTGATGAGAGTCGACTCAATACTCTTTCTTCGGGCGTTTGGAACCCATCACGGCGTTCTTCGTGGAGATTCGCAGCGGCCGGCGTGGTATGATCCGTCCATGCAGACCGATCCACTCACTGCTGCTCCGACAGCTGGCGAACTCAAAGCCACAGCCATCGAGGCAGCTCGGCATGCCGGGGCGATTTTGCTGGAGCATGCCCGCAACGGATTCCGCATCGAGCACAAGGATGCGGTCAACTTGGTCACGGATGCGGACCGACGGGCTGAGCAAGCCATCGTCACCCTGATCCGAAGAAGATATCCTTCGCACCGCCTCTTGGCGGAGGAAGGCGGGCTTCGGGAGGAGACCGAGTCTCCCTACCAGTGGGTAATCGACCCGCTGGACGGCACCACCAACTTCGCACACGGGTATCCAGCCTACTGCGTCTCCATCGGGCTACAGCTTCAAGGCAGGGCGATCCTGGGGGCGGTCTTTGACCCGACGCGGGAAGAACTGTATGTGGCGGAGGCCGGAGGCGGCGCCTTTCTCAATGGAGCGCCAATTCATGTATCACGCGCTCCTTCGCTGAATGCCTCTTTGCTGGTGACAGGCTTTGCCTACGACATACGGGAAAGCTCAAACAATAATCTGGACCATTTCTCACGCTTCGCGCTGCGCACCCAAGGTCTCCGCAGGACCGGCACAGCCGCGCTGGACCTCTGCTACGTCGCAGCCGGCCGCTTCGACGGGTTTTGGGAACTCAAGTTGCATCCCTGGGACACGGCAGCGGGGGCGCTCATCGTTGTGGAAGCAGGTGGGCGAGTCACAGACTTCAAGGGCGGGCCGTTTTCCATTTACAACCAGGAGATCGTGGCGAGCAACGGATTCATCCACGACGCCATGCTGGCTGTCCTGAGGGGACGCTGACGGCGACGCGCTCTCCCCGTGAGGCTTCTGAATCCTGTCCCGACAACCCTCGGAGAAAGTCTGACGTTGGCTTAGCCAGTCTTGTCTGAAACTGGCGTCGGCGCTGCAGGAGCTTGCTCCACCGATTTTTTCTCGTCCGGTGACCATCCACCTCCGAGGGCTTTGTAGAGTTGGACGATGGACACCAGATGGAGGCGACGGGTGGCGGCGAGTGCCAATTCCGCGTCGAAGAGATTCCGCTGCGCAATGAGGACATCCAGATAATTCGCGAGTCCGCCTTTGTATCGTAGACTGGCGAGACGCAAGGCTGACCGTAGAGCATTCACTTGCCTCTCCTGTGCGGTGGCTTGCTCACGGGCCGTGCTGACCCCCACCAAAGCATCTTCAACCTCCCTGAACGCGACGAGGATGGTCTGCTCGTATTGGGCAACGGCCTGTCGAGCTTGCGCTTCAGCGGCTTCCTGTTGGAAGCCCAAAATCTGCGCATTGAACAATGGTCCGGTCACGGTTGGGCCTGCAGCGCCGAATATGGTCTCGGGGGCCACAAATCTGGTCAAGGTTGGACTGGCTACACCCAGCGTGCCGGTAATGCTGAGCTTGGGAAACCGGTCCGCCTTGGCCATACCGATCCTGGCGGTCGCTGCCGCCAGGCCTTGCTCCGCCTGGACCACATCGGGACGGCGCTGGAGCAGTTCGGAGGGAAGGCCGGCCGGCACCACAGGTGGCATCACCTGTTCGGTGAGCGATCGCCCCCTGGAGACTTGGCCGGGATTCCTCCCTAGCAGGACGCTGAGCTCGTTCTCTTTCTGAACCACTTGACGCTTCAGCTCCGCGATGCGAGCCGCCGCATTCTCCCGCTCGGCCTCGAACTGGTCGACATCGAGCCGATTGATGACTCCCTGCCGCAGGCGTGCGTTGCCGATTCTCACCGATTCCTCCCAGGCTTGAAAGGTGCGCGTGGCGATCTCCAACTGCATGTCGAACTGCCGAAGATCGAAATAGGCCTGGGCCACCCCGCCCACGAGTTGCAGGATCAAGGCTCGTCGGCTCTCTTCCCGAGCCAATAAATCACCGAGGGCCGCCTCATTGGAGCGGCGGATTCGTCCCCAGATATCAAGTTCCCAGTTGAGATTGCCCTGGAGGTAGTAATTGAACGGGTTGGGGAACCCGGGAAAGGCAATATTCTTCGTATTGCCGAAGGATGGCGAATAGATCGTCGCGTTCATCTGAGGGGCAAAGTCGGTTTTGGCGACAAGCATTCGCGCAGCGAATTCGTCAACTGTCGCAACAGTCCGCTTGAGATCCTTGTTCTCTTCCAGCGCAATACGGATCAGCTTTTGGAGTTCCTCGTCCTTATAAAGTTCCCACCAAGGCACATTGGCGAGGGATTGTAAGTCTTTCTCTTCCCCGGCCGTGCGATATGAGTCGGAAGTTGGGATGTCAGGGCGAGAGTAGTCCGGTCCCATCGCACAGGAGGTCAGCAGCATCAAGAGCACGAGCAGGGCTACACTACGCATCAGGGTCCTCCTTCCATCAGTGAGGGGGTAGGGGTGTCACCCACTCCCCCCTTTTCTCGACCTCTCATACGCTGCGAGAGCTTCCGGACCAGCACGAAGAAGAGCGGGACAAAAAAGATGGCCAGAAAGGTGGCGGCGAGCATGCCACCGAACACGCCGGTCCCGATGGATTGCCGACTGGCAGCCCCAGCGCCTGTGGCGACGACCAGTGGCACAACACCCAGGATAAAGGCCATCGAGGTCATGATGATCGGGCGGAAACGAAGCCTGGCGGCTTCGATTGCCGCCTGCTCCGGTGACATCCCGGTCTCGTGGCGATGGTTGGCAAACTCCACGATCAGGATCGCGTTCTTCGCCGCGAGACCGATCAGCGTGACCAGCCCGATCTGGAAATAGATGTCGTTGTTCATGCCGCGAAGCCACACGGCGGACAGGGCTCCGAAGACGCCGAAGGGCACGGCGAGGATCACGGCAAACGGGACCGACCAGCTCTCGTACTGGGCGGCCAGCACGAGAAACACCATCAGCAGGCCAAACGCGAACGCAAAGACCGACTGTCGCCCGACCAGGCGTTCCTGGTAGGAAATCCCGCTCCAGTCGATCCCATAGCCCTGCGGGATCAGCACCTCCCGGCCCACCCGCTCCAGCACATCGAGCACTTGACCAGAACTAAAGCCCGGCGCCCCTGCCCCCAACACCAAGGCCGTGTTGAATCCGTTGAAGTGTGTCACCGGGTCCGGCCCGCTGGTGAATTCTGTCGTGACCACCGTGTCGAGCGGGATCATGGACGGTCCCTGTCCATTCACGGCGCGCACGTAAATCTTGGAGATATCCTCGGGTTTGGATCGATACTGCATCTCGGCCTCCGTCTGTACTCGATAGACGCGGCCAAATTTGAGAAAGTCATTGATGTAGAGGTTGCCGAAAAAAGCCTGCAGGGTGTCAAAGACCTCGGAAATGGGGACCCCCAAGGCTTTCGCACGCTCACGGTTCACGTGGGCATAGAGTCGGGGAGAGGCTACGCGGAAGCTGGTGCCGATCGCGCCGATGGCCGGGTTCTGCCTGGCCTTGGCGAGGAACGCTTGGGCGACCGTCTCGAACTTCTTGAAGTCTCCTCCAGTGGGGTCCTGCAGTTGCAACGTAAAGCCCCCGGTCGCGCCAAGCCCCCTGATGGACGGCGCATTGAAGGCCAGGATGAGCGCTTCGGGGATCTTCGCAAATTCTCCGTAGGCTCCACCGATGAGCGCTTTCACATGTTGGTGCGGTCCCTTCCGTTTATCCCAGTGATGCAAGGGCAAGAACATCGTCGCGGCATTCGGCCCCCGCGTGTTGAACACGAAGTTGAGTCCGGACATGGCATCCGTCGAATGGATCTCCGGCACCGAAAGAAAGTAGTTCTCGATTTTGCTCAGCACGACGTCCGTCCGTTGCTTGGACGCTCCGTCAGGAAGCTGGATCATGGCAATGAAATAGCCCTGGTCTTCATCCGGCAAGAAGCTCGATGGGATCGCTCTTAACAGACCCAGCACGATGAACAGAAGAACCGCGAACACCGCTAAGGCCAGCCCTGACCGTTTGAGGACGACCCCCACGGTCGTCGCATAGCGGGTCTGTGTCCAATCGAAGGCCTTATTGAAGAGCGCAAAAAAGCCTTTGCGCGGACCCTCATCCCCCGGCTTCAGGACCAGGGCACAGAGGGCCGGGCTGAGCGTGAGGGCAACCAGCCCGGAGATGACCACGGACATGGCAATCGTGATCGCAAATTGCTTATAGAGCTGGCCCGTAATCCCGCCGAGGAAGCCGACCGGGACGAAAACGGCGCAGAGGACGAGTACGATAGCAACGATGGGCCCGGTCACTTCTGCCATGGCCCTTTTGGCGGCTTCCTTGGACGAACAACATTCTTCCTTCATGTGGCGCTCGACGTTCTCGACCACAATGATCGCGTCATCCACCACGATCCCGATGGCCAGGACCATGCCGAAGAGGGTCAGGGTGTTGATGGAAAACCCGAGGGCCTGCATGCCGGCAAAGGTGCCGATGAGGGACACGGGAACCGCCACGGCTGGAATCAAGGTGGTACGCCAGCTCTGGAGAAAGAGATAGACGACCAGGATGACTAGAACCATTGCGATCCCTAAGGTCTTGACGACCTCCTCAATCGACACCTCGATGAATTTGGTCGTGTCATAGGGAATGTCCCACGACACCCCCGGTGGGAAACTCTTGGCCACCTCCGCCATCTCCTTGCGAACCCGTTTCACCGTGTCCAAGGCATTGGCCCCCGGTGAGAGGAAGGTGAGGAGAAACACGTTAGGCTTCCCGTTCCACCGTCCTTCGAGGGTGTAGGATTGGGCGCCCAGTTCGACCTTGGCCACGTCCTTCAGCCGAACCATAGAGCCGTTCGGAAGGGCCCTCACGATCATCTCCTCGAAGTCCGTCATTTCGGTGAAGCGGCCTTGCGTGATCACCGGAATCGTCAGTTCTGTTCCTTTGGGGGCTGGCTCCCGCCCGACCGTCCCGGCCGGAAAGTCTCGATTCTGCTCGCGGACGACGTTCGCAATGTCGGTCGGTGTAAGGCTCAGTTGCGCCATCCGGATCGGGTCCAGGACGATCCGCATGCTGTAATTCTGCGCGCCGAACACGTAAGCGTCCCCCATGCCGCGGAGCCGCTTGAGATTATCCACCACGCGGAGAATGGCATAGTTAGAGAGAAAGACGGTGTCGTGTCGAGGATCGCTGGAACTCAGGGCGATGACCGCGACAAGGTCCGGCGATACTTTTTTCACGCTGATGCCCTGACGCACCACCTCCGGCGGAAGCTGCGGTTCTGCCAGCTTTTCGCGATTCTGGGTCTGAACCTGCGCGATATCCACGTCCGTTCCAATCTCGAACGTGAGCTGGATGGTCATGTGGCCATCGTTGGTGCTCGTGGAAGAGTAATAGAGCAGGTTATCGATGCCGGGCAGCTGCACCTCGATCGTACGCGCCACTGAATCCGCGATCACTTCCGCGCTCGCGCCGGGATAGTCGGCCTCGATTTGCACCACCGGCGGCGTAATGTCGGGAAACTGAGCAATGGGGAGGGCCTCAAAGGACACCAGGCCTACCACCACAATGATGATGGAGAGGACCGACGCAAAGATGGGGCGATCGATGAAAAAGGCCGGACTCACTTCTTCTGCTCCGTCTTAGTGTCCGTGGTCTGGTTCACAGGAGCCGACTCGGCGACCGTATACGGGACCGGTTTGACCGGGACCCCCGGTATGATTCGTTGGAAGCCGTCCACCACCACCTGTTCGCCGGCGCGCAACCCTTCCTCGATGAGCCACTGGTTGCCCTGCCAACTGGTGGCCTGGACAGGGCGGATCTCCACCTTGTCGTCGGTCCCGACCACATACAGAACAGGGCCCTTCGGTCCCTGTTGCACCGCTCGTTGAGGAGCCAGGATCGCCTCGGTTTTCACCGTGCCTTTGAAGCGGACCGTCACGAATTGCCCTGGAACCAGAACGCGTTCGGGATTCGGGAACGTAACCCGCGCGGGCCTGGATCCCGTCTCGGTACGCATGCCCACATCGAGTAAATCCAGGACCCCTTCATGCGGATAGGTCGTGCCGTCCATGAAGATGATCACGCCGCGTAACTGATAGACACCTGGGTGCTGGATCCTCTTTGCCTCGATATCATGACGCCGTTTCAGCAGGAAGCTTTCCGGGGCGCTCACGGTCACATACATGGGGTCTACCTGATGAATGATCGTGAGCAGATCGGTCTGGGCGGAGACCAATCGTCCTTCGTAGACTCGAGTCCGCTCGATCATTCCGTCGATGGGAGCAGTGATAAGGGTGTTATCCATGTCGAACTTTGCCTTGACCAGATCCCCCTTCGCTGCCTCCAGCGTCGCCATCGCCGCCAGTTCTCCCGCAACCGCGTCATCAACGTCCTTTTGGCTTACGGCCTGTTCCTCCAGGAGCGGCTTGACACGAGCAAGATCTTGCTTGGCTTGGACTAGTCGCGCTTTGGCCTGAGCCACCCTCGCCTTGGCACTGACCAGGGCCGCTTGGAACGGGACGGGATCTATTTGATATAGGCGAGCACCCTTTTTGACATCGCGGCCCTCCTGGAAGGACCGATCCTTGATGATCCCCGTCACCTGTGACCGAATCTCCACCGGGCGCGAGGACTCGGTTTGACCGATAAATTCCGGCTCGTCGGGCACAGTCTGTGTCGTGACGGTGATGACCTGGACTTCCGGGATTGGGCGAGCGGGGGTGGAAGCCGCCTCTTGTTTGCAGCCAGGTAGCCCGGTCAGCGCCGCACAGGCGAGAAGGCTAGCCGCGAGTCTTGGTCTTGAGGTGTGAGTAAGCATCTTGATTCCTTCAGGGAGAATGCCTGTCTCCCGCCGAAACGTGGCAGACGCGGCCAATGGATCGTGGGTCATTTCTGCCCGAAGCGTGGCATATTCCCCGTTCCTATTGCAATATGCTGGGTTAGGCCGCTCGGAACGCCGAGGCAAACTCTTTGGCGAAGTGCTCAATGCCCGTCGTACCGAGATGATCCTGCGTCATGGGTTGGGTCGGTCGAATCAAGCCCTCATTGAAGCTTCGATCCAGTTCGATCAGCAGCCGCGCATAGTCTGGCGACAGACCGGCTCCCACCATCGCCTCTTCGGCAACCTCGTAAGCGAACTGCACGTACTTCAATTCCGGCTTCCCGATCGCCCTCCCCAGAATGGTCGTGGCCTCCTGCATCGTGAACGGCCTGGGACCGAAGAACTCAAAAGCCGCATGCCCCTGGAACTGGAGGTCGAGCAGAAACGCTGCCGCCTTCGCGCCAATGTCTCTGGTAGCCACCATCGGAATCGGAAGATCCCCCCTCAGCGGTGAGCCATTGATGCCCAAGGATTGGATGGGGGGAATGGACATGAGCAGGTTTTCCAGAAAATAGGTAGGACGTATATGGACCGCATGAAGATTTGATAGGTTATTGATGCGAGTCTCCTGGTGATGCAACCCAAGGACTGGTCCAGTCTTCTCCTTGAGATGCGCGCCGATGCTGCTCAGATTCACGACATATTGGACCCTCGTGGCCTGGAGCCCCCTTACAATGGCGGATCCGACCCGATCCTGGAAGGCCAGGTGGTCCGGGGCATGGTGATCCGGCGGGATCATGGCAAAGACACCGTCCGCTCCCTTGAACGCGTTTGTCAGCATCTCCGCATCGTCGAAAGCACCCGCGTAGGGGATGGCCCCCTGACCGACAAGTCCCTTCAGGCGGTCTGCGTCACGCCCGATCACATGAACCCGACTCCCGGTGTCTAAGAGACGTTCGGCGACGACCTTCCCGATATGGCCCGTCGCTCCCATGA
>Ga0209857_1000141_pt1 | contig 15997 bp, 17 predicted proteins | sample GWRWN1_10_20_FD_187226 | JGI IMG/M metagenome (GOLD analysis project Ga0209857, IMG submission 187226) | Riverbed sediment microbial communities from areas with no vegetation in Columbia River, Washington, USA - GW-RW N1_10_20 (SPAdes)... | ecosystem: Environmental > Aquatic > Freshwater > River... | reverse complement strand
AAAGTAAACTCTCGAGCAACGTCTCCGGCAAGGCGCCACAATTGACCGGCAGAAAGAGTTTGTCTTTCCTGTCGCTGTGCGCGTGAATACCAAGGGCAATCAACTCTTTGCCAGTGCCGCTGTCACCAGTAATGAGCACCGTGGCCATAGTGGGCGCCACTTTCTTGACCATCTCCAGGACATCCCGGATCGCTTTGCTCTTGCCGATGATGTTTTCGAAGTAAAATTCCATCTAACTTTTAGATGCAGCGATTATCACGTTTGCGTTTACCGGCGATTCCTCACCGACCTGCCTATGGGCGAACATAAAAGCGACGAGTGAGAGTGTCAATACGACCGGCTTGAATTTTTGAGACTTTGTCAGAGTCCTTCGGCAGCCTGGAGGAGCTCTGGATCGGAACAGAACTGGCGCATGGCAAACTTGAGTTTTTGCCGCTGCACGCTGGCTGGAACACCTAGATTCTCCATGGTCTTGGCGATCTTTGGCCCGCCTAGCTGGAGCAATCTCCCATAGATTACGTCAATCTCGGAACTTTCTATTTCCAACGCGATGCGGAATGCTTCTTCGACACCGATCGAAGCTATCCCTCGGTTCAAATAAGTAAGCAGCCATTGCTTCAGCTCATCGGCCTTATGGCGGCTGACGCTCGGATCAAGCTTCTCGTCCTCGTAGTTCTCAATCACCGCCCGACATGCGTTCAAGATGCACGCGTGCTGTTCCTCCTCCTTGGCCATCTCCCACCAGAAGTCTCTCAACTTCGGCTTGGGAAAGAAGAGGTGCGAGAAACGAAAGTAAATTTTAGAAACGAGCCGTTCGATCTCGGCGAATCGAATCAGCGGATCGAACGGCTCCTGGGTACTCATGCGTCTTTTAAATTCTCCTTGAGGAATTCGAGCAGCTCTATGTGCTTTTCCGAATCTTTTATCATGGAGTCCAAAAGAATTTTGAAAACCCCATGGTAGTATCCGCTGCTCTCTTTTACAAGCGTCTTGCATTCCCGGATGCCTTCCTTTTCAAGCTCGATGAATGCATCGGTGCTGACCCGAAGCTGGGCATGGGTCTCAGCGAGATCGGCCGCACCTTCGAGGCTTCCTTCCGGTTTATTCCACATGAGGCTCCCTCTCAGCGTCGCAACCATCGCGTGAATGACCGCGCGATGCTTTTCCTCATCCGAGACAATAAGCTGCAAGAGAAACCTCGTGACAGGATTCGGCATCCTGCCCAGGAGCTTCCGATACTGCTCCAGCGACTTTTCTTCTTTCGCCTCATGGGCCTCGAACTCATTGAGCAAACGTTCAATAGGAGATATTTCAGGCGCTCCGGTTGGACTTACTTGGGTCGCGAACAGCGCCGCCACATCAGACATTTCTTCCATAAATTCCTCCTTTCCCTCTTTTTGCCCTCTGTTTAATCTTTTTGATACCGGCCCCTTTTTCTTGCTTAGAGATTTGCTACGCTAGAAGCAAGGGGCAAGGGTCGTGCCATAAGGAAAATTGAATTGTTTCTAAGCTGTTCGCACTCGAGCTTAAAAAAATTTCCCAACTTTCGGGATTTGCCCCGTGAGGTTTCCCAATCCTGCGAAAAAAATGTCCCGGTGGTAAGCCAAGTCAGCAGACTGCAGCAAGAATCGCCCGGGCATAAAAATAGCACGTCAATCAATAGATAACACCGGCAATGCAAAGCCCAATGGAATAAAAGTCATGACACAAGAATCTTCAAAACCAAGTAACAATCACATTGGCATCCTAGTAGGAGGCGGTCCTGCGCCCGGCATCAATGGGGTTATAAGCGCGCTCACCCTGGAGGCGAGCAGCCGCGCTCATCGAGTGATCGGGATCTATGATGGGTTCCAGTGGTTAATGAGAGGGGATACCAAGCACGTCAAGGAAATGGATCACGACGACGTTTCTCGGATTCACTTCCAGGGTGGGTCAATCCTAAATACGTCGCGTGCCAATCCGACGAAGAAAACGGAGGACCTCCAAAAGGTCATTGCCACTCTCGATGCCTTAAAGATCGGTTATCTTGCTACGATCGGGGGCGACGATACGATGTTCGCCGCGAGCCAGGTCGCAAAGCACGCGGGGGGGCGAATCCGGGTTTGTCACATTCCGAAGACCATCGATAATGACCTGCCGCTACCGGGAGAAATTCCCACGTTCGGCTTCGAGACCGCCCGGCAACGGGGCTTCGAACTGGTACAAAACTTAATGGAGGACTCGCGCACCACCGGCCGCTGGTATTTCATCGTCGTAATGGGACGTTCCGCCGGCCACCTGGCACTCGGCATCGGCAAGGCCAGCGGCGCAACGCTGACGATTATTCCGGAGGAGTTTCGCGGTCCGGTTCATCTGGAAACGGTCTGCGATATCCTTGAGGGAGCAATTCTAAAACGAAAGTCTCTGTGGAGCCGTGCCGACGGCGTGGCCGTGGTTGCAGAGGGATTGCTCGAACGGGTTCCAGCGGAAGAGCTTTCCGCCATTGAGGGTGTTCGTATCACCCATGACAGCTATGGCCACCTGCGCCTTGCAGAGCTGGATCTGGCGTACATCCTAAAGACACTGGTGGAGCATCGCTTTGATGCCCGTGGTGCCCCCATCACCGTAGTCCATAAAAACATCGGCTATGAACTGCGTTCCGCTCCACCTATCGCTTTCGATTGCGAATATGTGCGTACTCTCGGCTATGGGGCGGTGGAATTTTTCTTGGGCCACTACCAGGACGCCGAAAAGCTGGCCGGCGCGCTGATCTGTTTGGTGGACGGCAAACTGCAATTTCTAGATTTTGCCGATCTCCTCGATCCGAAGACCGGAAAATCGCAGATTCGCGTGGTCGATGTCAACAAACCGTCTTATAAAATCGCCCGGGAGTATATGATTCGCTTGGAACGCGAAGATCTTGAAGACAAAGACAAGCTTAGAGTCCTGGCCGAGGCGGCATCGAGCCACAGCAAAAGCTGCAGCCCGGATGAGTTCCGCGCCAGATTTCAACATCTACTAGACGCATGAACGATTTGCTCAAAGCAAGAGGAGAATGAATGGCTGCCAGAGTAGCGATTAATGGGTTTGGCCGCATTGGACGTCTAACCCTGCGGACGATTCTCGAGCGACACAAGACAAACCTGACTATCGTCGCCATTAACGACATGGCGGACCTGCAAACCAATGCGCACCTGTTTCGCTACGACTCGACATACGGAATATTTCCGGGCAAGGTTGAAGTCGGAGAAGGGATTCTCAAAATTGACGGTCTAAACATCAGCGCGATAAACCAGAAAGATCCTTCGCGCCTGCCGTGGAGACAATTGAACGTCGACATTGTTATCGAGTCCACGGGGGTATTTACGGACGCGGCCCAGGTGCGGGCTCATCTCGAAGCTGGAGCGAAAAAGGTGATCATCACCGCTCCCGCAAAAGACGAGGATATTACGCTGGTTTTAGGGGTCAACGATTCCGCCTACAACCCTCGTAAACACCACATTGTCTCTAATGCCTCCTGCACGACCAACTGTTTGGCGCCGGTGGCGAACGTGATTCACAACCACTTCGGTATCGAGCGCGGTTTGATGACCACCACCCACGCTTACACTAACGACCAACGCATTTTGGATCTCATGCACAAAGACTTGCGTCGAGCGCGCGCCGCCGCCATGAATATCGTCCCCACGAGCACAGGTGCGGCAAAGGCCATCGGCTTGGTCATGCCGGAGCTTAAAGGCAAACTTCACGGCCTATCTCTGAGAGTGCCGACTTCGACGGTTTCCGTGGTTGATCTCGTTGTGGATCTCAAGAAATCGGCCTCAGTTGAAGATCTGAATAATGCACTTCAGAAAGCGGCTGAGGGCAAAATGAATGGGATATTGGCCTATAGCGACGAGCCCTTGGTTTCCAGCGATTTTCGTGGTAATTCGGCTTCGTCGACAGTGGATGGGTTATCCACAGTGGTGTTGGAAGGAAGAATGGCAAAAGTTCTTTCCTGGTACGATAACGAATGGGGTTATAGTTGCCGCGTCGGTGACCTCGCAACACTAATGGCAGAAAAAGGACTCTAGGAGGGATTCGCAAATGATTGCCAAAGACATAATGACCAGAGATATCATCACCGTGACTCCAACGATGACGGTGAAAAACTTGGCGATGACCCTGATCAAGAATCAGATCAGCGGTGCGCCGGTATCTGCCAAGAACGGTAAGATCGTCGGCATTGTGTCCGAAACCGATATCGTCGCCAAGAAGGGTAGAGACGTTAAGGCGATCATGAGCAAGAAGATCATTAGCGTCAACGAAGAAACCCCGGTCGAGGCGATCGCGCAGCTCATGACGACGCACGGCATCAAACGCCTCCCGGTCATGCGTGGAGATAAGGTCGTTGGCATCGTCAGCCGGGCCGACATCGTCAGCGCCATCGCCTTGGGTAAACACGTCGCGCTGCACACGCCGGTTTATGATCTGTAAACACTCCGCGGAATCTCTGCCTTCTGATTCTCAAGCCCGTCCGCGTTTCCTCACGCGCTATTTGTGCGCCTTCTAAACTAGTGTCCAGTCTCGGAAGTCCGCAAAAAAAAGCCAGCGGTCTCCCCACCGTCAACCTATCCTCTTCTTTTTCTCGCGCCTAAGAACGCAACGGGATTGGTTTCTTAGGAATAGGAAGATATCGAGTTAGCGCGAAAAAACGTCGCGCGAAATTGCCGCTATTTTCTTGGTGCCCGACCGTGGCATTTCTTTTGCGAACGCTCGTTCTAAAGTTTACGCAATCCGAAAACTAGCGGGAGGAACGGAGCATGGCGCAAAAGATCGCAACTTTCGACGATTGGAAAGATCTTTTTTATACATGGCAAAAGGACGTCGGCTTTGATGTTTCATTAATCAAAGATTACAAATTCGACGCCATCTACGACGAGGGCACCAGCCCGGAGATCGAGTTCGGAGAATTTAAGGGGTGGAAGAAATTCGAAAAGGTTCTTGATATCCCCACGCAGGACATGCGCGATTCTCTCCTCCACCTCATTTTTTATCAGGGCGACACCGAATTTGCCTCTACGGAGCAGCAGCGAAAGCTCCTCGACACTGCTCCCAGCGACTATGATTTGCAGTGCTTATTGCGCGTTATGCGCGAAGAGCAACGCCACGGCTGGCAGATGTGCCACGTTCTGGTGAGTCATTTCGGCGACTCCGGAAAGCTGGAGGCCAGGAAGCTTCTGGAACGGCATGCCTATAATGGGACTCGGCTCTTGGGAGCGTTTAATCAGGAGATGGAAAGCTGGCTCGACTTCTTCACCTACACTTGTTTTATCGACCGCGACGGCAAGTTCCAGCTTACCATGCTCCATCCGTCAAGCTTTGCGCCGTTGTCCAAAAGCATGGGACCGATGTTGAAAGAAGAGGCTTTCCATCTCTTCACCGGCCAGAGTGGCCTATCCAGGGTTATTAAAGGCGGCAAAGTGCCCCTCGAGATCATGCAGAAGTATCTCAACAAATGGCTTTCCACGGGTTATGACCTCTTCGGCAAGGATCACTCCAGTTCTGCGGCGAGATTTTATCGTTGGGGCTTCAAGGGAAGATTCGACGAAGCGACGGCGTCCGCGCCGCCCAAAGATCTGGACCGGCTCAATGAGGAAGCGAGAAATCTATATTACAAGGAAGATCGCCAGATCATCGACAGCCTGAACAGCCTGATCCCTGAAGGTAAACCCAAGCTCTGCGCACCGGATCCGAAGTTCAACCGGCAGATCGGTGACTATGCCGGAAAACCCTACGGCGTGGACGGAAATCTCCTCTCAGAGAAAGAGTACCAGGAGCATCTGAAGAAAGTTTTGCCAGGCATCGAGGATTTGCGAATCCTCGATACGATCTTCAAGGAAAAACATTGGTTGGTGGCCGGCAACGTCCAAACGTAAGCGCCTTATACTTGCATCTTACGGTGCACACCTTGGTTGCAGCGCAGGTTATAGATTTTTAGACTGCGGCAGATATTCCACCGGCAACGGCACTTCCTGAACCGAACCGTAGACTGCCCGCATGCTGTAAGCCCTCGCGCCGTTCCGAGAGGCGACGACGCGGTGAACTTCAGCGCCTCTGAAATGAACCCCCGTCCAATCTTCGATGGCAACTCCAGCCGAGATTTCTCCGCTGGCCAAGAGCCGGTGATACGAGGGGCGGCGATCGGCTTCACCGTCGTAATGGGGGCAGCAACTTCCCGGCAGAAAGCCGAGACAGTCGAGGGAATGCAGCTCACCCGCCCATGAATCCGTCACTCCTTGCTCGAACCAGCAAATCGCCCCGGCGCTAACCCCTGTCAACACGATCCCCGAGTCCCACGCCTCGCGGAGAATTTCCGGCACTCCCCACTCGCGCCAGACCGCGAGCATGCTTTTTGTATTGCCACCACCGACGAAGATCACATCTTGGTTCAAGAGATAGGCTCGCAGATCCGGAGTTCTCTTAAAGAACGACAGGTGCGACGGACGGCAAGCGAGTTTCAAAAACGCCGTGTAGAAACTTACAAGATAGTTATCCGGCTCGGCGCTGGCGGTCGGCACAAATGCGACTCTCGTTCCCGCAGTACCCGTCTGTTGAAGAATGTACCGCTCCAAGGCGAGATTTTCCGAATCCCGATAGAATCCGCCGCCGCCGATGGCGATGATTTGTCTTTTTTCGTCTGCCATGAGTCCTATCTCAGCCACGGTTCGCCCTCACAAACCGTCTTATTTCCTTTCCCGAACGCCTTTGCGAAGCTCCCCTCTGGCCTGTTCAGCTATTCTTTGATACCCGGCACGGATGCGATCGAGTTCTTCCTCTTCAAGCTCTTCCAAATCTAAGAGGGCATTTTGTGCGCCTTTCATTACGTGAATCAATTCATCTAATTTTACCTGCATCGCTTCGGAGTCCCGGTTCTGTGTGCTCTGGATAAGGAACACCATTAGAAACGTGATGATGGTGGTGCCGGTGTTGATTACCAGTTGCCAGGTATCGCTGAAGCCGAATATTGGCCCCGTGATCGCCCACACAACGATGATAGCCACGGCCAGCATGAACGTGACAGCTCTACCGGTCAAACGCGCCGTCGATTTGGCAAACCGCGTAAACCATGATTTGGATTTTGTCGGTCTCATGTTCTTGCTCCCATGATCCAATGATTGAGTTGCCCGCTTGCCTCTGATGCCGGCCACCCAATCCAAAAAAGTTTCAGTAGCGCTCTCGGCCTAGCCGCGAGTGGAAGACGCCGGCCGGAGGAATTAGGCCGGCCTTTTGCGCAAGCTGTCTGGATACCCTAACGCCGACAAATCTGCTGTGATTGCATCTAGAATTGCCGGATCGTCGATAGTCGGTGGAACTTGGTAGTCGACTCCGTCGGCAATTTTCTTGATGGTACCGCGCAGAATTTTGCCCGATCGAGTCTTGGGCAGCTGCTTAACCACACTCGCAACCTTGAAGGAAGCCACCGGGCCAATCCTCTCGCGCACCATCTCGACCACTTCCGCAACAATCTCGCCATGAGGACGCCGGACACCTGCTTTGAGCACGATGAAGCCCAACGGAATCTCTCCCTTGATTGCGTCGGCTACTCCCACAACAGCACATTCGGCCACATCAGGATGCGACGCCAGAACCTCTTCCATCGCGCCAGTGGACAAACGATGCCCGGCGACATTGATGATGTCATCCGTGCGGCTCATAATCCAAAGGTAACCGTCCTCATCCTTATAACCCGCGTCCGCGGTCAAGTAGTATCCAGAATGGTAGCTCAGATATGACTTCTGAAAACCTTCATCGTTGTTCCACAACGTAGGAAGACAACCGGGCGGCAACGGGAGCTTGATCACCATGCTGCCGATTTGACCTCCGGACAGCTCCTGGCCATCATCGCTCAGCGCGCGTACGTCATAGCCCGGAACCGGCTTTGTGCATGACCCGGGTTTTACAGCTAGCATGCCCAAGCCAACGCAATTCGCTCCAATTGCCCATCCCGTCTCCGTTTGCCACCAGTGATCAATGATCGGGACACCGAGCTGCTTTTCGGCCCACAGAAGTGTGTCAGGGTCACACCGCTCACCGGCAAGAAAAAGAGTGCGGAAGCAGCTCAAATCATATTTGCGGATGTGATCGCCGGTGGGGTCTTCCCGTTTGATGGCCCGGAAAGCGGTCGGTGCCGTAAAGAGGACTCTCACCCTATGCTGGGAAATGACCCGCCAGAACGCGCCGGGATCGGGAGTGCCGACCGGTTTGCCCTCGTAAAGAACTGTCGTATTCCCGTTAAAAAGAGGAGCATAGACGATATACGAGTGGCCCACTACCCAACCCACGTCAGAAGCCGCCCAGAAAACCTCACCCGGCTCGACGCCGTAGATGTTCTTCATGCTCCACGTGAGCGCAACCAGATGCCCCCCATTATCGCGGACGATTCCTTTGGGCATACCCGTGGTGCCTGAAGTGTAGAGGATATAGAGCGGATCAGTTGCCGCAACTGGAACACAATCGGCTGGTCTTGCGTCTGCCATCAATTCCGACCAGTCAAGATCGCGTCCGGCAATCATTGACGCCTTCTCCTGAGGTCGCTGGAGAACAATGCACCGCTCGGGCTTCAATGATGCGATCTCAATTGCCTTATCGAGCAAGGGCTTGTAGGGCAGGACGCGGCCGCTTTCGATGCCACAGGAAGCCGAGACAATCAGCTTAGGCTGGGCATCGTTGATGCGGCTGGCCAGCTCATGGGCGGCAAAGCCCCCGAAGACCACCGAGTGGACCACCCCGACCCGCGCACAGGCCAGCATGGCAATGAGCGCCTCCGGCACCATCGGCATATAGATGATGACCCGGTCCCCTTTCTGAAGTCCCTGGCGAACCAGCACTCCGGCAAAACCCGCCACCTCATCCAGCAGCTCACGATAGCTGAAGATCTTGACAGTTCTGGTGACAGGGCTGTCGTAGATTAACGCCGGCTGGTCTCCCCGGCCTTGTTCTACGTGCCGATCAAGGGCGTTGTAGCACGTGTTCACCATTCCTCCGGTGAACCAGCGGTAGAACGGCGGGCGCGAAGCATCGAGAACCTTGTCCCATTTTTTGTACCAGTGAATTGCTTCGGCCACTTCGGCCCAGAAACTTTCCGGAGCCTCGCGCCATCGGCCATAAATTTCATCGTATGTACTGTTGATCATGGAACGGCCCTCCTCTATTAACCGCTGTAGCCGATCGCCTTTATGTTGCTCGCTTGCCAACCTTCGGAATCGAATCGCCGTAGGCGGGACGGGCAAACAACAGGACCATGAAAACCGCAATAGAGATGCGAAGAACAAGTCGCTGAATAGAATTGCCTACTGAAAATTTCATTTTGTTGTTGCCGCTCCTGCAATATTTTGGTGACTCTACCCGCAGGCATCCATGTCATCACGCGTTGCATCCAGCTCGCCTAATTGATTATACCGCTCAGCAGATTACTCCCTCGATACTTCCCCACCCACCCCGGCGGAGACACTGCGTCGAAGTATCTCGGCCTCGATGTCGGCAGCCATCCGGCGTTGGGACTCGTCGGAAGCCTCCGTCATAGCTCTTGGGTATTCGCCTCTTACTCGGGCTCTCCTGCGACGCCAAAGAAATACGCCCACCGCAATCGCGATCACGACGAGAAGGCCAAAGAATAGATAGATCTCACTGTGGAACCCGACATTCGGCGCAGGCTTCGGGACCGGTAAGCCTTCAGGAGCCGAGATCGTCGGTGGAGCCATATCCTTCAAGCTATGCAGCGACCAGAACGACAGCCCAGCGATCATTAAAACGACGGCTACTGTCGCGAATAACGAGTAACGGAGCGACCGATGGGATGACTGTTCCGAGCGAGTCGACATTGGCGCAGCCGGCGGAATCCCAGCATAGCCATGATTGGCGCCGACAGTGCCTCGAAAGTCGATCCACTGAAACTCGCTGAGCTCGGCCGGTAACGGCGTCGCATCAAGAAGGACCGGTAAGAGGTCCTTACCTGTTTTCAAAGCAGATTTATATTCACTTTCCACTTCGTTGGAGTGGCTCGAGTGTACGCACCAGAACAGCACGACAAGACGCGCGTCCGCAAGGGCGCGGCCGGCCTGTTCCCGCCACCTCTTTCCCAGCTCGATACTGTCGAGGTCTTGAAATACCAGCGCCTTGTTGAGGCGCAGGAGCTTCACTATCGGCGTGACGAGTGCTACATCATCGTGGCTATACGAAACAAATACGCTTACAGTCATCGCTCAACACTCTCCCGCCGCGAACCCACTGACACGATCGGATGCAGCCGCTTGATTCGATATTCCCAACTGCCTATCTCTGCTAGCTATAGGTGTGCCTGTGAATTCGAGCGAATACCTCGATCAGATTTCCTGAGACGATGTCTGACACATCGACGTTGTAGACTTCCCGGATCTTGCGGTGGATGTCGGGCAACTCCAAATCCTCCACCCCTTGGAAATCCCATAGGCTGGATTCGTCGGTGATGAGGTAGGACCCGGGTTCCATGCTGAAGATCTCCTCCATGAACTCGTCCGCGAAACTGCGAAACATCTCCAGGTCGTCGGTCGGAGCGAGTTCGATCCGCTTCCCCTTGAACGGACCGCGCAGAATGATTTTGCCGGGCTTGTTCATCTCGTCAGGGCGCCGAACTATCGAGCATAACGCTACCAAACTTACTTATATCAGAAATTCCAGTAATTCTCTTTAGTCGCGGTCATCTGTCAACTCTTGTTAGCCTTCTCTCAACCAGGAATACGCCAGTTGAAATGATTTCGAAAATGGCTGTCCCATTGTGGAAGTCCGAATTGCGATTGCGGGTGATGACAGCCGCAAATTTTTTGAGTAGAGTTCTCCGAAAATCTCGGAATCCAACTAACGAGTAAGAAAATCGCCTGCGGCTTTGGGTGTTGATCCAGCTGTGAAAAATTCATTCCTGTGGCTTTTCTTTACCACATCATTGCTTGCGATCGGTTACATCATTGTTAAAGCGGTTGATCCGCCGATGCGAGGACCAGAGGAAACCCGGGAGATGCACCTGGAAAACTTGAAGCAGCTCACGTTTGGCGGGCAGAATGCTGAAGCGTATTTTTCCTTTGACGGCACAAAACTGATCTTCCAATCCACCAGGCCTCCGTTTGAGTGCGATCAGATCTTCAGCATGAACGTCGATGGCAGCGATGTGAAACTTCTGAACAATGGGAAAGGTCGCACGACTTGCGGGTTTTTCTTTCCTGATGCCAAGCGGTTTATTTATGCCTCCACCCATTTGGCGGGCGATGCTTGCCCACCGGCGCCGGACCGAAGCCAGGGCTATGTCTGGCCCATTTATCCCGCGTATGAAATCTTCAGTGCCCGGCTCGATGGTTCTGGACTCACGCCATTAACCAAAAATCCAGGTTATGATGCAGAGGGGACCATATCAGCTGACGGTAAAAAGATCGTTTTCACATCCATGCGATCGGGAGACCTCGACATCTACACGATGAATGCCGACGGCTCCGGTACTAAGCGGCTCACCTTCCAGAAGGGATACGACGGCGGGCCGTTTTTCTCGTGGGACGGCAAAACCATTGTCTATCGAGCCTATCACCCAAAGACCGAGGAAGAGCTGAAGGAGTACGACTCCCTGCTCAAGCAGCACCTGATCAAACCGACGAGAGCGGAGATCTTCATAATGTCCGCCGATGGGTCCAACAAGCGGCAAATCACCAATAACGGCGGGGCAAACTGGGCGCCATTCCTGCACCCTAACAACCGGCAGATTATTTTTTCGTCAAATCTGCACGATCCTGAAAGGCGGAGTTTTTCCCTTTACCTTATTAACGTCGATGGTAAAGGGTATGGAGCGGGTTACCCACGGGGCCCGATTCGACAACTTCCCAATGTTCTCACGGGACGGCAAAAAATTGGTCTTTGCCTCTACCGGGAACGCCAAAGAGCCGAGGGAGTTCAATATTTTCATAGCTGATTGGGTTCGCTAGAACCAAATTTTCCATCTCATTGTCAGGCAGAAGAATCGCTTCCGGATATCACTGACCGTTAGGTTGACCACCTTATTAGGCCGCGGTCTTTTTACGCTTCGGGGAACGAAGTGCTTCAGTCACCTTTTCCGCCAAGAGAACTTTCATCATCGACTGATAGGGAACGTCTTCCCGGTTTGCGAGGACCTTGATGTTCTCGATCAAGGACTCCGGTAAACGGATGGAGATCGCCCGACTCGAAGGCTTCAGATTCGGAAACTGGACACGTTTCGCCTTCTTATAGTCGATATAGTCGGTGGAGTCGTGGCGTGCCCAAAACTCCCGTTCTTCGTCCTCGGATTTAAAGATCGGCACCTTCTTTCGCTGCTTGGCCATAGACCTTCCGCTCCTTTCTGGACATATTCCGGGCAGAGATCGGCCGAATCTTTGTGTCCCGGATAGTAAATACAATCTGCAGTAGTCGGCCACCCTTGGTATGACCAAGGGCATAAAACCGAGTTTCTTGGCCGGAATGAGAGGGGTCGGGTGCAACGACGAATGGCTGATGGAAGAATGTCTCCTCAATCTCCCACCACGCGACCTTGTGATTGTCCCAATTCTTGTCCCGATTTCCTTCGTCCCACTCAAACCCCGTGATCTTGCCGAAATCAATCATTAAAAGCCGTAACTCGGTTGTATATAGATATGATATACACTGGGAGTGAGACGTCAAGCAGCGTAAAAGGCCCCACTGAACCGCATTCTAAAGTGGTCTCCAAAGGTGATGACATCGGCCGCTTTTTTGAGTAGAGTGCCTCAAGCCCTGAACTCGGAGGTAATCCCTTTGGAAACTGCGGCGCGTGAATTTCAGATCATGGTGAAGACAGTCGGTGCGATCTGTAACCTCGACTGTCACTACTGCTATTACCTCAAGAAAGAAGACCTCTATCCCAAGGGATCCAATTTTCGTCTAAACGACGAAACTTTAGAGCGATATATCATCCAGCATATCCAGGCGACTCCCAAGGAGATGGTGAGCTTCTCCTGGCACGGCGGCGAACCGACATTGCTCGGCGTTGACTTTTTCCGTAAGGCTGTCGAGCTGCAAAAGAAGCATCTACCCGAGGGCAAAAAGATCATCAACGGTATTCAGACCAATGGTACGACGATCAATGAGGAGTGGTGCGAGTTTCTCGCCAAGGAAAACTTTTACATCGGACTCAGCCTAGATGGGCCAAAAGAGCTGCACGATCACTACCGAGTGACCAAGGGGCAAAAGCCCACTCACAAGCAGGTCGTGCAGGCTTTCCAGATGCTCCGGCGGGCCAAGGTGCACGTCGATCTCCTCTGTGTTGTTCACGACGTTAACGTCAGACATCCGACGCAAGTGTATCGCTACTTCAAAGAGATCGGCGGGCAGTACTTGCAGTTCCTCCCTCTCGTCGAAATCAACGACGATGCCGCAAGGTCGATAAATCCGCGCTCCGTTCCCGCGGCGGCCTATGGCGAGTTTCTTTGCACGATCTTCGATGAGTGGGTGCGAAACGACATGGGAAAGATTTTTATCCAGCTCTTCGACGAGTCCGTGCGGCCGCTCTTGGGAATGGAACACGCGCTTTGCATCTACCGCGAGACCTGTGGCGATGTTCCGGTCATCGAGCACAACGGGGATTTTTATTCCTGCGATCATTACGTTTTGCCAGAATACAAGATCGGCAATATCTACGAGCAAACCCTTGCGGAAATGGTTGAGGACCCAAGGCAAAGGGAGTTCGGACAAAAAAAATGGACGAGTTTGCCACGCTACTGCCGCGAGTGCGAAGTCTTGAGCATGTGCAACGGCGGCTGTCCCAAGGATCGCGTCATCAAGACACCTGACGGTGAAGAAGGACTGAATTACCTGTGTGCAGGTCTAAAACAGTTCTTCACGCATAGTAAACCCTATTTTAGAAAGTTCGCCGAGTTGGCGGACGCCGGGGAGCCGACGGAAAAACTCATGGAGATCGTGCGCGCAGCAGACGCTAAAACGTCCGTCCGTCAAGCCGGTCGCAACGATCCCTGCCCCTGCGGCAGCGGTAAGAAATACAAGAGATGCTGCTTGGGAAAGCAAATCTACGCCAGATAGAGCCTCCATGACGATCTATGACGAGATGATGGAAGGCGCCATTGACGTCCATTGTCACATCGACTTCGAATTCTCCGCCAAAGAACGAAAACGGGAGCCTGAGTTTCAGTGGCTGCCGAAGGCTGAGGCTATGGGCATGCGCGGCGTGGTTTTGAAGTCCCATTGGTGGCCCACGGTCAACGTTGTCCCTTACATTCTGGCGCCGGCGCAAACCAAGGTCGCGCTCTGGTCCAGCGTCGCCCTCAACATCACCGCCGGCGGACCCAACCCCTGTGTGATCGAAGCCTGCGCCGAGCTTGGCGGCAAGATGGTCTTTCTCCCGACTTGGAGCGCGCGCAACGACGTCGAACGCAAGGGCTTCAGCAATCGGATCAAATCGTACTACAAGAACCACACCCAATTAGAGAACCCGAATTACTATTTTCTTGACGATAAGGGAAAGCTGATTCCCCGCGGCCGTGAAATCATCGAATGTTGCAAAGCCCACGATCTGACTCTCGGCATGGGCCATGTCTCTTGGCAAGAATCCCTGGCCTTTATCGAAGCTGCACGGGACATGGGATTTAGTCACAGGATCGTTGTCAACCACGTCCAGAGTCACATCATCAACATGCCCGTGGACGCGATGAAACGCGCTGCGGAAATGGGAGCTTTTCTCGAAGCTTGCTGGAATGCACTGGCTCCTGGGCGGATGGACTCCCCTGAACTCGTCCAACAATTTCGCCAAATTGGATTGCAGCAAGTCGTGGCGAGCACGGACTACTTCCGTCCCTACAGCCCGAACCCAGCGGAACTCTTTCGCATGTTTTTAGGAATGCTGCACGAAGGCGGCTTGAGCAAACAGGAGGTAAAGCAAGTCGCCTCCACCAATCCTGCCCAACTCATGGGGTTGGAGTAATCTTGTCGGCTGGGAGGGCCTTTCTGATATCGCAACCAAACACCTTGCGACTGGGTGTTAAAGGGAAGGAACGTATGAGCGACTGCTGGGAATGGCAATGAAGCGGAAGAGAAATATTGCAAACTCTTCGCCTTAAAATCCCAAGCTAGGCGATACCTGGCACGGGCTCGGGTGTTGTGAAGAGATACTAAAGAAACCCACCCAAAGAGGCAGGAGGTAATTTCATCTCCTGCCTCTTTGGGATCCTCGTGGCCGGCACCTAGCGGCCCATAAGGGACTTCACTCGCACGTCTCCGCCGCCACGGTCGTCGAACTCAACCTTAACCTTAGCGCCTTCCTTGAGCAGATCCTTCTGCGCCTCAGCGTCTTTGCTGCTTACCTTGGCTTTCTGTTCCCAGTCTTTTCCTTTAATGGTCACCATTCGGGAAGCGGCGTCATAACCTGAGATAGTGCCGCTCTTCTCTTGAGCGAAGGCCAAGCCAGGGATCAAAGTCAGGGCGAAGATCAAGGCAGTGATTTGGGCTCTGATTTTCATTTGGTTTCACCTCCTTTCCTCTCGCGCTGTACTCTATCGCCGTAACCTGAACTGTCAAGATGCATTGGTTGCATACTTTGGGCCTTGAATGAGGTAGTTAGCTACAAGTCTGGCGCGGCTTATCGGGCTGGAAGAAATTCGCTGATCTAGTGCGGGTGCTCTTGTTGCGGGCGGGTCGCAGGCGCGGGAGATCCAATAGCGATTGTCGGCAAATGCACGGTAGCCGGTTCCCAAAACGGAACCCACCGGCTACAAAATCCGCAGGAGCCATCGTAAAGAACCCAACCTTGGATTCCTCTGTTTTCATTTGGTTTCATAGAAATTATCGAATCCGGAAAGCGTGTCTAGCAGTTGATAAAAAACTCTTTTTGCAGGCTGCCAAAAAGATCTCAGAGGCAAGGCGCGCGAAGATCGATGAGCGGAGGCGTACTCTTCTTGTACGTTGACGCGAAATCGGTCGAGCGCAACGAAGCATATGAGTCTTTTTCAGCAGCCTG
>Ga0209857_1000137_pt1 | contig 16157 bp, 16 predicted proteins | sample GWRWN1_10_20_FD_187226 | JGI IMG/M metagenome (GOLD analysis project Ga0209857, IMG submission 187226) | Riverbed sediment microbial communities from areas with no vegetation in Columbia River, Washington, USA - GW-RW N1_10_20 (SPAdes)... | ecosystem: Environmental > Aquatic > Freshwater > River... | reverse complement strand
TCTCTCGGCGGCGCTTGACCGTCCCTGTTTTAGCCCTTAAACTTTCGCCGACGGTCTGTTTTACGCAACCACTTGGAATGATAGGTCGAAAGTACATCAGGGCCGCAATCATGGCCAGTTCCCTCTTGTTTTTGACTCTCGATGGGAATACCCAAGAGAAACAGAAACAATCGGTAACGCGGTCGTCTTCATCCCGAAAAGTCGCTCCGGTGGACGCCGAGCTTGCCAGGTTGCGGGCTGAAGTCATCGAGAAGATGAAGGAATCACGGGCCAGCGCTGAAAAGTTGCTGGCGATTCACGAAGAGGAAAAGACCAAGCTCACGACTGAATACCAGCGGCGGCGGGAGTTCTACAGTCAAGGGCTGATTTCTCGCTCTGAGCTGAACCAGGTGGAGCGAGCTTTGGCGGAGGCGATCGTCCGAGTAGAAGAGGACAAGCGGTGGCTCACGGAATCTGACATCGCGATCACAGAAGCAACCATGCGTGATGAGCTGCTCCGGCTGCCCGGTCTAGCCATAGGCGGCTATAGCGAAACCAGGACCTTGCTGCGCTTCAATGGCGGCGCGCCATGGTCTCTGGCAGATGCGCCGAAGATCGAGAAGTTTTTCTTGCAAACCTTCGGACGTGGGTTGCCGGTTACGGCCTTTGGTCAAACAGCAACCCATGACCGCCTCAGATTCGATCATCGAAACGCAATAGACGTAGCGCTCCATCCGGACAGCAATGAGGGGCGGTCGCTTCTCTCGTACCTGCGGCAGATGGGAATTCCTTTCATCGCCTTCAGGGGCGCAGTGCCGGGAGCTGCCACCGGGGCCCATATTCACATAGGTAACCCATCCGTGAGAGCCGTTGTCAGTACAGATCCCCAAACGGAGTGTTGTAAGCGATAGAGCCGGCCTCTTGGTCACAAGCGGTTGGAGACTCAGCGCGGAGCATGATCCCATGAGTGAAGTTGTAAATCTGATTAAAGCGTCAACCATCGTCGTTGTTCGGCCTGATCCCAACGGTGGCATCGAAGTTCTCATGACAAGGCGCCGTCCGGAAATGCAATTCCTAGGGGGATTTTTGGTTTTTCCGGGTGGCGGAGTGGAAAATGAGGATTGCTCCGAGAAGATGTTATCCCTTTGCCGTGGTCTAACTCGATCAGACGCCCAGAAAACCCTCGGTGCCGACCTCGGTCCGGAGATGAGTCTAGGCCATTGGGTTGCAGCGGTTAGAGAACTTTTCGAAGAAACCGGAATCCATTTTTTCATTGATGAAAATGGCATGGCGCCCGATGGCTCGACAGGCCATCTCGCGGAAAGATTAGGCGAGAAGCGCCAGGCTTTATCAAATGGCACTCTTGACTTACCGCGCCTGTTGGAATCTGAAAGGCTCTTTTGCGATTTGGGACGCTTTACCTATCTCTTTCACCGCATTACACCCGAAAAATACCCGGTCCGGTTTGATACCCGTTTTTACTTGGCTGCGCTTCCTCCGAATCAGACTGCGCTTATCTCCTCCGAGGAAGTGTCCGAGAGTCTTTGGCTCACACCCAAAATCGCCTTAGAAGAATCCGCATCCGGTAAGTTTCCCATGCTGCCGCCCACGATCATTGCCCTGCGCACCCTGGCCGAACATGGATCATGGCAAAATCTCTGTACGGCATTTCCTTTGCGTTGAAGCATCTTGCTCAGACCGATGGACTTTCCGGTCGCTTTTTTGACTTTAGATCTCAACTCTGTTCAGGATGACAGCCCCATCCAGTGTCATCCTGAACAGCGGACTGTGTAAAAACTCTTGATTCGTGCTTCGACGAAGCTCAGCACGAACGGTGAATGATGTGATTTGGATATTCAGCCGATCATCCAGCGAGGTCGAAGGCTGGTCGGCGAGTTTTCACACGGTCTGGCAGTGTGAAGGATCGAAGCCTTGCCTTGACGACGTCGTTGAGGGAGCGATAAGCTGAGGAGCCATCTAAACCAGATTCTTATCAATTAACGAAGGCATTTGGGGGATCCATGGCGGTCAAGAAAACAACGGGAATCACACCGTCTACCGTTCGGTTCGGCCGCGGCATCAATGCGGTGCGCGCGTTGCCGAAGGCCAAAGGGAAACGGCCGGCAGTGATTATTCTTCACGAGCGTTACGGCGTCGATCAGCATACGAAGGATCTCACGGTAAAACTCGCTCAAGCCGGCTTCGTCGGTTTGGCTCCCGATCTTTTTCACCGTTTCAAAGGCGACCGGAAGGCTTTGCAAAAGGGGCAAGTAAGAATGGATCTGCGCGACGATGAAGCGTTAGAAGATTTGAATGCGGCGGTGGATTACTTGAAAAAATCGACCAATGTCGATGGTGCGCGCATTGGCATTATCGGCGTGTGTCAAACCGGCCGGCAACCTTTGCTGCTCGCCGCTAATAGGAATGATATCGCCGGAATTGTGGTACTTTACGGCGCCATCGGCGGCAGGGAATGGGATGGCAACGATCTTCGGCCTACCCCGGTTGAGAAACTCGTCGCACAGGTATCTTGCCCGGTGCTGGGAATCTTCGGCGAGGCGGATCATATTATATCGGTGGACGATGTGGTCCGGTTCCGTGGTTGTTTGGAATGGGCGAGGAAGAGTTATCACGTGCAGTTGTACCGCGACGCGCCGCACGGCTGGCTCAACGACACCATGCCGGGACGCTACCGCAAGGAGGCCGCCAAGGATGCCTGGAGCCTGATGATGTCATTCCTGAAAAAATGCTTCGCCGGTGGTTGGGACCAGCAGAGAATTTCTTCTATCTTTGAGAGCAACTACTCGACCCAATATGATTTTACCAAGAACGTTCGGCTCGAATAGCGTTGGAGAGCCCCTGTAATGAATGCGAGGAAAATAAAAGTTCAGTTAATCAGCGTGCTGGCTTTGCTGGTTTCCATCTTGTCAGGCGACCCGGCGGTCAGTGCGGAACGAATTGTGATCGGCACGCCGAGTCGCGGTCTGTTTGAATTTCCTGCTGTCGTTGCCATGCGTAAGGGATACTACAAAGACGAGGGGCTTGAGGTCGATAAAGTTCAGATGCAGCCGGCGATCGCCGTCAAGGCGCTGATCTCCGGGGATATCGATTATTTGCTGGCGTGGGGGTCGGCGATACGCGCCGCGGTGACCGGCGTGCCGATTAAAGCGGTAGTCGGCATGGCCTCGCGGCCACTGCACATTTTGATCGCCCGCCAGGAAATCAAAACTCCCAAGGATTTAAAAGACAAAGTCATCGGCGTCGATTCCGTCGCGGGCACGGTGGACTATCTCTCCCGCGTGGCGGTGCGGCACTTTGGTTTCGAACCTGAAAAGGATGTCAAAATTATCGTCACCGGTGAAAGCCCCACGCGTCTAGCGGCCCTGCGCGCTGGTTCCATCGACGCCACGCCCATTGACGTAGCCTTCGCGATGAAAGCGGAAGACGAAGGCTTCAGACGGCTTCTCTATCTTGGCGATATCATCGAGCTTCCACTCTCAGGGATCGCCGTGACGGATAACAAGCTGCAGACCCAGCGGGAACAAGTCAAAAAAGTGGTACGGGCCTCCCTTAGAGGCTCACGCTTTATGAAGCAAAATCGCGCTGAAACGATTCAGATGCTGTCTGATTATCTGCGCATCACTCCCTCTCAGGCAGCCAAAGCGTACGACACCTCCATCAATTCCTTCACCGACGACGGCATGATTTCCGATAAGGGTATTAACCTCGACGTGCAGCTCACCAAGGAACGGCTCAAGATGACGAAAGAAATTCCGCTGAGTCAGTTGGTGGACTGGAGTTTGGTCAAGGAGATAAAACAATAAAAGGAATCGCAACAGTTACTTTGGCGGGAGCGTACATTTACCCTAGGGAACGCTCGAGTTTGCGCCAAAATTGACGATAAAGTCTATTCGACGGCGGCTTCGTGGCCCTGCCAGACAAGGAGGACAAATGCTTAAAGGTTCATGTCTTTGTGGCGGCATTCGGTATGAGATCGACGCAGATCTAGGACCCGTGACCAACTGTCACTGTAGCCAATGCCGTAAGGCGGCAGGCGCGGCGTTTGCAAGCAACGCTTCCGTGCCTGCGGCGTCATTTCGCTTCGTTGCCGGGGCTGAGTTGCTTAAAGAGTGGGAATCCTCTCCTGGGAAGCGGCGATGCTTTTGCGGGCACTGCGGTTCACCGATCCTCAAACGCAATGACGCCCATCCGGAGAATATCCGGCTTCGTTTAGGAACTTTAGATACGGATCCTGGAGTCAAGCCATCTAAGCATATCTGGGTTGGCTCAAAGGCGCCCTGGGTTGAAATCACGGACGGGCTACCTCAGTCGGAATAATAAACCGCATTACGCTTGTCGTTTTCTGGCGATCCGATACCACCCTTGCAATCAGACCAGGCTCTATTGCACACTGCTATTTCTCAGAACTTGCGTCTCTGCGCGAGTCATCGGGTTTTCGATACCGCAATCCAGATTTCAAATATCTTGGGCTAGCCTTACCGAAAATCACATGTCAAACCAACCGGAAAAAGACTACGAAAAGTTGATTGCGGACCAGCTTCGCGAGGCGGGGATCAAGTTTGCGACGGAGAAAGCAATCGCCGGTCTTGCACCTGATTTTATCGTTTACGCGCCGGATGGGCGGCAGTTTATCGTCGAGGTGAAAAACTGGGATTTTCCGGGATTGACGACGGAAGCCAGCCGGCAAGCGCAGAATTATCAAGATGCCGTGAAGGCGGACGGTGCATTCATTGTGATTCCGGGCCTAAAGAGAAATCTACCTTCAAAGGGAGTCGTTACTCTCGATGGTCTTGTGCCTGCTCTTCAGGCTGAACTCGAAACGACAAAGGCGCGTTCAAACCCTCCCACTGCGACGAACGTCGGCAAGCTCGTTTTTGCCGCCATGCCATTTGCGCCGCAATACGAGGACGTGTTTTTTATCGCGATGAGATATGCGGCCGAGCAAGTGGGTGCGGTATGCACGAGAGTCGATCGGCGCGAGTTCCAGGGCAATGTTGTGGACGAGATTCAAAGTCTCATTCGCGAATCGATCGCCGTATTCGTCGATCTTTCCGAAGCTAAGCCGAATGTTCTCTACGAGACTGGGTACGCCCACGCGCTGAAAAAGCCGTGTATCCACATCTGCTCAACACCTTTGGAGAAAGTGCCGTTCGATGTCTACCAATGGAAGACGACGAAATATAGCCCGGGCCAAACTCACAAACTTGGGAAAGAGCTGGCCCAGCGGTTGAAGGACGTCCTCGCCTAGGCCGTGAAAATCTCTCGTTCGTTCTACGAGAAATCCACCCTTGATGTTGCCCGGCAGTTGCTTGGCAAGTACTTGGTGCGAAAGCATCCGGATGGTACAACCGTTGGCCGGATCGTCGAAACCGAAGCCTATGTCGGACCTGAAGACAAAGCGTGCCATGCGTCACGCGGGCGCACCGCACGAACGGAAATCATGTTCGGCCCAGCGGGGCATGCTTATGTTTACCTTGTTTACGGTTTCCATCACATGCTCAATATCGTCACGGAGCAAAAGGATTTTCCTGCGGCGGTATTAATCCGCGCAGTGGAGCCCGTTAGAGGGATTGCCTTGATGAAGAAACGAAGAGGCATTGACGAGCCGCGCCAGTTCGCGAGTGGACCGGGCAAGCTCTGTGAGGCTTTTGCCATTGACCGCACGTTAAACGGCAGCGACCTCTGCGGCAGTGTCCTGTATATACGCGATGACGGTGATTTGACGCCGGGCATCATAGCGAGACCGCGCATTGGCGTTGATTATGCCGGCAAGTGGAAGCATAAACCGTGGCGCTTCTTGATCAGTGGTAATCCCTTTGTCTCCAAACTGTGACGCACTAATGCCGTGAGGGTGACTGAGGAAAACGAGTGTAGGGATGAAAAGCGGTAAACAACGGCGCGCGGAACTCAAGACAAAATTGAAGCTGCAGTTTGGCAGTCTCCCGGTTTAAAAGAACAAACCCCGCTCGCGTGCTAGGGCTAGGTCACCTCAAAGCCTTCACCTGTGTTTCAGCTTCTTTCCTGGTAATTTCAAATCTGTATACTAAGTTGAATTCGAGAATCAGGCGCTGCCACCGAGTCATCGTTAGTAATCGGAAAGTATAAATCTAAAAACCATCTTGTCACGAGGGTTAATGAAAGAGGCCGAACCGAAAAATGCTGTGTGGGACTCGACGCGTTCCATCCTGGTGACCGCGGTAATCGATAGGTGCAATATGCGGTTCGTGGGCGTTGGCCTCCTGAGTATGGTCATCGACCTCCTAGTGTTCCAAGTATTATTTGCCATAAGGGCCAACTTAGAGCTGTCTCAAAGCACAAGTTTTTTTTCGGGAGCGATCCTCAGTTTTGCGCTGAACGCTGACGGAGGCGCATCGGAGCCTAAACAATCGAGCATTCGATGGGCGCTCTATAGCAGATTCCTGTTAGTGGCTCTTCTGGCACTGCTTCTGCGCAGCGCTGTTCTCATGCTGCTAGTCGGAAACTGGCACTGGCAACCGCAAACAGCGATCCTCGTGGCGATCCTGATGGCCGCCGCTGTTTTTCAGGTAGGCGCTGTTTTTTTTATATATGTTCAATCCGATGCGAGCGAAAACCCTGCCATTCGCTGGCCAGTGGTCACGATCAGCGTTGTAGCCTATGTCTTGATCCTTAAGTTGATCTTCATGGGTTGTGTGAATCTGATCCCGGAGGAGGCGTATTACTGGAACTACGCCCAGCATTTGGATTGGGGCTACCTCGATCATCCACCCATGGTTGCTTGGTTGATCTGGCTTTCTACATCCCTACTCGGTAAATCCGAACTTTCTGTTCGTTTGTCCGCTTATGTCTGCTGGATCCTCGCTGCGATCTTCATGTTCCGTCTCACCTTGAATCTCTACGACAGGCCCGCCGCTTTTCGAACTATTCTACTTCTAGCGGTGCTGCCAATTTATTTTGGCTTAGGCTTTTTCATGACCCCGGACGCTCCACTGTACGCCGCTTGGGCTGGCTGCCTTTACTTCCTGGAGCGCGCACTGGTCGCTCAGAACCGTCGAGCATGGTGGGGAGTTGGTACATGCGTAGGGCTCGGCATGCTGTCGAAATACACGATCGCGCTCCTCGGCCTTGGGGCCTTGACGTTTCTGCTCATTGACCGCCAGTCCCGACGTTGGCTGTTCCGGCCTGAGCCCTATATCGCGGCAATCACGTCTGTAATTATCTTTTCACCGGTAATTTTCTGGAACATGCGCAACGGGTGGATGTCTTTTGTCTTTCAGGGCTCCGATCGTTGGACGGGAAGGTACGACTTTTCCCTTCACTTGCTGATTGGTATGATCCTGCTTCTCCTTACTCCTACGGCCTCGCTCGGAATTATGCGGGTCCTTCTACCGCAAAAGTTGGCAGGCGCGAGCGCTAGTCAGACTGGTATCAAGAGGCAGCAACACCTCTGGTCCGTCACGTTCACACTCGTGCCTCTCTCCGTATTTGTAATCTACAGCCTCTTCTATAAGCCGAAACTCAATTGGACCGCACCGATCTGGCTGGCAGTGATTCCGCTACTCGCTTGGGACATGGTCCCTCCCTGGGGTCAGTTGCCAGGGTCGTTTGCGCAGTTCATCCGGCGATCGTGGATGCCCACTATCATGGCTCTTCTTATCATTCATGGCGCCTCTTTCTACTATATCTCTTTGGGACTACCCGGCGCGGGTCCCATGACACCGAGTCGTCTTTTTGGCGAGTGGCGAGCACTGGCGAACAGCGTTGAGACGGTTAAGAGACGCGTTGAGCTGGAAACGGGATCTAAACCGGTCATTGTTGGAATGGACAAAAACTTTATCTCGAGCGAGCTGAGTTTCTATGAACACGATGGAGCTAGAAATACGGGAGGTGCTCATTTCTTTGGCAACCGAAGCTTGATGTGGGCTTTCTGGTTTCCTCGGCCGGCGGCGGTTGGGAGAAATATTCTGATGGTTGATCTTGATCGTAAGCGGGTTGAGGACCCATCGCTGCCCCAGTATTTTAAGACAGTCGGCGATGTGTTCAAAGAAACCTTAAAGAAAGATGGCCGTGTGGTTGGATACTTTTACTGGCGCGTTGGCTATAGCTACCGGGGCTGATGTGGGGAAGATCGGCATTGGTGGCGAGTCGCTGATTGACCTGGATATCGGTCAAGATTAACTGCGGGTCTGTTGTTTTACTTCCAGTATCGACCTCTCTTCCTTGCTTTTGAACTTCTATCTGTTTTTCACGACATCTAAAGTCAGCAATCCCAGCGCGTTTTTGTTTCCACGATGGAAGCGCCAAAAGTCTCGCGACAAAGGATCGAGTTCGTGAGGATTTACTGCTATTGTCCCCCACGGCGGCGGAAGCTTTCCGGATTGTCCATCGGCAGGAAATGAAAGTTTGGATTCGCAAATAAAACTAAGCTCATGATAAAAACTTCGACGATGCGACAGGCAGACCGTTGGCTGGGCGTACCGCTATGCTTTACCTTGACTGCGGCGCGGCGGCTGCTTGACTATTTTGACCAGACGTCGTCCCGGGAGCCACTGCGACGCATCCTGTTTGTGAAGCTGGTCGAGCAGGGCTCGAGCGTGCTTGCCTGTTCAGCAATCCGTAGAGCTGTCGAGCTGGTCGGACGAGAAAACGTTTATTTTCTGGTTTTCGAAGAGAACCGTTTTATCCTAGATGCCATGGGGCTAATCCCACCTGAGAACGTCATTGCCATCCGCACCGATGGGCTTCTTCGGGCAGCCGTCGAAGCGCTTCAGGCAATCCGGCGTATCCGAGCGCTTGGGATTAATACGGCAATTGACCTGGAGTTCTTTGCACGGTCTTCGGCAGCGTTGGTTTTCTTAAGCGGTGCTCGTTACCGGGTGGGTTTCCAGGCGTTCGGTGGAGAGGGACCTTATCGAGGTGATCTTTTCACCCACCGCCTCCGCTTCAACCCTTACTTGCACACCTCGCAAACGTTTTGCATGCTGGTCGAAGCGCTGACAGTTCAAGGCGAGCGGTTACCGACTTTCGACCTTGAGCCCGTTCTAGCCGAGGACTTGCCTCCCCCTTTTTGCGCGAGTCCAAGTGAGGTCGATCAAGCACGCGCATTGCTGAAGGAGGCCTCCCCCAGCGCGAATTTTCAACCTTTGATTCTATTAAACCCCAACTGTAGCGATTTGCTTCCGTTGCGCCGTTGGCCAACCGAACGTTACACGGAACTTGCCCAACGCTTGATCCACCGGTACCCGGAGGTGCACGTAGCGATGACGGGCGGACCCAACGAGGGTGCCGCCGTAGCAACAATCGTTACGCAGGTCGGCTCCGATCGCTGCTTCAATCTGGCCGGGCGTACCACACTCCATCAGCTCTTGGTGATCTATGGACTGGCAGAAGTTTTAGTGACGAACGACAGTGGTCCAGCGCACTTTGCGGCGCTCACACCGATCGACGTGGTGACACTGTTCGGACCGGAAAATCCGCGGCTTTTTGCTGCCCGCACGGCGCGCAACCATGTGTTCTGGGCTGGCATTGCTTGCAGCCCATGCGTCAGCGCGCTGAACGGACGCACCTCGCCTTGCACGGACAATGTTTGTATGCAGCGAATCGACGTGGACCGCGTGTTCGAAGAAGTCTGCCGAATATACGCGGCGCGGACGGGCGGCGCATCAACCAATTTCAAATGAAGCGCCTGATAATCCGGCAACTCTGCCCTGTCCGCCGCGTTACCTAGCTCTTCTTGTACTACCCGAAAGCCTTTAGGCTGGTTTTCCCCTGCCTTGGCCGTCTGTTTGCTCTCTTACACACGAGCTAAGTGGCTGCCAACAATTTGAATCTATTTCGTGGCTGTCCGCTCGCAGGGTAAAAGAATGAAATCACTATCGCGTGTCCGCGAGTTTTTCAGAAGGAAAGACCACGCCCTTTCTTTGAAGCTCCGCGTTGCATCAGCGCTAAACGTGTTCGTTTCAATCCGCGGGCTCGAAGCCCTATTAAATAGCGGGACGGCCGTTGTGATGCGCCAGGGATATGAAACGCTTGTGATCCAGGATACGTCGGCCATCGACAACCGCGAAAACGTCTTAGCTTTAGTCCATGTGAAAGACATGGAATGTTATCACCGGCTTTTGACGATCAAAACTAATGACTGTTTTCACCGCGGTAAACTCGACCGAACAATTTCGAACGACCTAGCTGATGAGATGGCAAAGCAGCTCTTAAAAAAAGCCGGGAAAATTGACAACGGGAAGCGCAGGATGATTAGTAAGCTCTAGAATTCTACCAATCATGAATATCGGTGACATTATCGCTTTTGCGTTGTTTCTCATTGTCGTGATAATGGGGTTCTTGCTCAGCTTTTATCTCTTGCGCCGCAAGCGCTAGTTTTCGACCCGTAGCCTCTTCCCGCTTCACGCATCTTTCCCGCGGCTCAATCACTTTTTGTCTTCCGCTCTTGCGCAAACGTTCCCTCGAGTTTGTCTTTGCTGCGTCATCTTGCGACGCTGCCATTGATTGACAATTTCGACACCATCAATTGTCAGATTGTCCCTTGGTGACCCCAAGGAAGCTACACATTTCCAAGCTTTTCTTCCTGGTGTGTGTTTTGCTCTCCTTTCGTGCGTATAAACCATGGACGCGAAAAAAAGAGCTATGGGTAAACCGGCACTGCGTCGCAAATCGATGGAGCTACTCAAGGATATAACCCAGATACTTCGGGAGATTCTATCTTCCGGCGATGAAGAGGGTCTTCGTCAGTTTGAGAAAGCAATCCGCGCCCTAGAGCAAAGCCGCCACAAACCCGGTAGCCACGCAATCCACTGATGTCCCAGATCTAGTAGTAGCCCTCGAGATAATCCGTCTCCCTTCACATCCCCCTGCACTGATCTTGGTTATTTGCTAGGAACCACCGTGTTTTAAGACTCTTCGTCTCTCCATAAATTAGGCTAATATTGAAGACCGGCAGAAGATGGGCTGAAACGACGGTGGAGCTTCCGCCAGGACAATGGCACAATGAGTTTACCGACGAGACATTTAATGGCGGCGAAAGTGCGGGTGGCCAGTCTGCTGAAACGTTTTGCCGTCGCTCTTTTAACTCGAGAGGATCAAGGCTCATGATCTCATTCCGTCTTTGGGCACCGAACGCAAACCAGGTCGAAGTAAGAATTGGGACGGACCTTTTCGGCATGACTCGCGGTGACGGTAGCTGGTGGCGCGCCGAATTGCCGCTCGCCAAAGCAGGTATCGATTATGCGTTTGTGCTTGACGGCGGTCAGCCCGTGCCCGATCCCCGCTCGCCTTGGCAGCCGAAGGGAATCCACGGACCCTCTCGCACTGTGGATCATGGAGCGTTCTCGTGGACTGACCAACGCTGGCAAGCAAAGCCACTTGCGTCCGCCATATTCTATGAACTTCATATCGGTACTTTTACTCCGCAGGGAACGTTCATGGCAGCGATCGACAAGCTCGACTACTTAGTCGACCTCGGAATTACGCATGTCGAATTGATGCCCATTGCCGAGTTTTCCGGCAAGCGGGGTTGGGGCTACGATGGCGTCGATTTTTACGCGCCGCATCATGCTTACGGGGAGCCGGCTGATCTCAAGCGCCTGGTGGATGCGTGCCACGCTCGGGGCTTGGCAGTGATGCTGGACGTTGTCTACAACCACGTGGGGCCAGCCGGCAACTACCTCGCCCGCTTTGCTCCCTATTTCACCCAGCGCTACGCGACTCCGTGGGGCCAAGCAATTAATTTCGATGGGCTGGAGAGTGACGAAGTACGCCGATTCTTTTGCGACAACGCGTTGATGTGGCTCAAAGAGTATCATTTCGACGGGCTCCGCATCGACGCCGTGCACGCCATCATCGACACCTCGGCGGTGCATTTTCTCGAACAGTTAGCTTGTGAGGTTGGCGAGCTTCAGGCACAAACGGGTCGTCACCTGGTGCTCATCGCCGAGAGCGATCTCAACGACCCACGGGTCGTACGGCCACGGGAAATCGGCGGCTATGGCTTCCAGGCCCAGTGGAGCGATGATTTTCACCACGCGTTGCATTGCGTTTTAACCGGCGAGCGCGCTGGGTACTATGCAGACTATGGCTCGCTGGCCGACTTAGCCAAAGCGCTTCAGCGCGCCTTTGTCTATGACGGGCGCTATTCGGTTTTTCGTCAGCGTCGCCACGGAAGGCCGCCCAGCGGACTTTCGGGCCATAATTTTCTCGGCTATCTGCAAACTCACGATCAGATCGGCAATCGGGCAAAGGGCGAACGGAGCAGCCATTTGATGAGTGTTGGACGTTTAAAGATCGCTGCGGCGCTGGTTTTAACAGCACCGTTCATACCCATGTTGTTCCAAGGCGAGGAATGGGGCGCGACCTCTCGTTTTCTCTACTTCACGGACCACGAAGATCTCGAGCTTGCTCGCAACGTAACGGAGGGCCGGCGACGGGAATTTGCCATCTTCGGCTGGAACCCCGAGGAGATCCCTGATCCTCAAGCAGTCGAGACCTTCGAACATTCTAAGCTTAATTGGAGCGAGCGTGAGGAAGAACCTCATGCCGGATTGTTGGCATGGCACCGGCGGCTGATTGAGCTGCGCCGGAAAATTCCCTCTCTATCGGACGGCCGTCTCGACAGAGTTGGCGTAAACTTTGATGAGAAGGGAAAGTGGCTAGTGGTGAGTCGCGGTCCCATAGCGGTCGCCTGCAACCTGAATCAAATGACGCAGCAAGTGCCGGTGCCTGCGAAGCCCGGCAGCCGGCTTGTCTTGGGATCCCAAAACGAAGTCCGCTTGTTCGAGGACACCGTTGAACTACCTTCCGATTCGGTCGCAATCCTGATCACGGGCTACCATTCGTATTAAAAAAAAAGTGATAGCGGATTCCAGTATGATCGATTCCCTCATTCTGCGATGCTCCGAAAGCTCCGCCGCCCGACATGTGATCAACGAAAATCGATAGTCCATGATTTTTCCAGAAAGTGGCCCCTATTTCGAACTGGAGCCGTGGCAGAACGCGACGACCAAAACCGCAATCGTTGTCCAACCTGCAGCCGGTCACGTTCTTTTGTAGCGGGCCGGTGTGAACCGCCGCGCTCAAACCTCCTGAAACCCAAAGTCTCTTGCTGAAATCATTGGTAAGGTCGTCCAGGAAATTGCTGGACAAACTAAGCTGCCAGGCGATTCCGAGATAAAAAGCGCTCGTCTCCCCGTTGAAGTTCGGAGTAGCGCCGGTCATAGGGGAGGGAGAGCCGATCCAACGCCACCATCTCCACTCAGGGGGATTGAACTGCACCTCCCAATTGGGATCAACTCCGCTCTCCCTATTGTCGCTTACCGGCCCTATATCATGCGCGAGTATGCCGAACGCGACCTTGCGGACCCAGGGCTTGTCTACATTCTTATCTGCATTAACGCCTGCAGTATCCGCTCCGCCTGCCGCTCCCGAGAGTAGAAAAATAAAAAAAAACCCCGCAACGATAATTCTATGCTTCATTAATCGTGAAGAATAACATCAGAAAACACTTTTCGGCAATAGTTGTGTGTTCAAAACCAAGCGAATCTAGACTCTTGATTGGCTAAAAGTCATACACGGCGCCTCATGGCCGGCGTCTTTAAGCAAATTCGAGCTCACCACGTTGCCCGGCCGGATCACTCTCGGTGTTCTCGTATGTCAGGATATTTGGGCGATTGTTTTTCTCGCCCTGCAGCCGAACCTTCACGATCCCCGTTTCGAAACCCTTCTGGAGTCCTTTATCAAAGGCGCGGGACTGGTTTCATGACGATGGCAATGAGCCGATACGCGCTGCCGCGTTTTTTTTCTTCGTCGCCAAGGTTCCTTAGCTGCTGTTGATAGCGGGCCGTGCCTGGTGCTTTCTGGTGAGCGGCGCCGCCGATTGGCTGGGACTTTCCAAAGAGATGGGAGCGCTCATTGCCGGCATTAGCATGTCCACCTTCCCATATAATATCGACGTGATCGCCAAGGTAATCAATATCCGAGATTTTTTCGTCACTCTGTTTTTCGTCGCCCTGGGCACGAAGATCCCCCAACCAACCCTGACGATTGTCACGGCCGCCGTCGGGATGTCGCTCTTTGTCCTTGTCAGCCGTCTCCTCGCTGTTTTTCCGGTGCTCTACCTCCTGGGCAATGGCTTACGACCAAGCCTGATCTCTTCTATTAACCTCGCGCAAATGAGCGAGTTCTCCCTGGTCATCGCGTCCTTGGGATTGACTCTAAAGCACATCAGCCCCGAGCTTGTCGGGACTCTGACTTTTGTCTTCGCGATACTTCGGTCCTGTCCACTTATCTCATCGCTTACAATCACGAAATCCAACGCCGGCTCGCCCGGCTGCTGGAAAAAATAGGTTTTGCGACCGGCGGGGATTCGAACTGATTGCTCGCGCGGTTCAGAATGAGAATGAACTTAAGGAGTACCGCGACGATGAGTTTCAACTTCTAAAGCGGCGGGAGGAAGTTCTCCAATGAAGCTGACTCAAGGTAGAAATGAATCCTCCTTGTTATACGAATGTGATGATGCAACGGACTGTAAAAGTGAAGTTATCACTTGGTAAATCTTGCAACACCTGCCGATCTTTTGATTCATAAACGAAAAATACCAGATCTTGACTTTACTGCGTGCAGGTTTGCCTGTTTCATTTCCTTTGTTCAGCGTCGCTCTAAGCGGCGGGTGCCTTCAGGGAGCGCTCCAGCAGACGAGCCTCTCCCAGGTGCTCCGCACACGCGGCAAATGCCTTGGTGGGACCGCGCCACCGGAGCTCGTCCACATCGCGGAACAGGGACGCGTCAGTCCTGAGAGTTGCCAGATCCTTGAACAGGAGCGCCAGCTCGCGGCGGTCCCCCAGTACGTCCGGTGGGAAGCTCTCTATAATACCGTGTCGGTTCAGAAGCCGTGCCGCCGAGACCGGACCGATTCCCGCAATGCCTGGATACCCATCCGCGGCGTCGCCGACGAGGGCGAGGAAGTCGGGAATCAAGACCGGCTCCACACCAAACTTCTCCCGAACTCCTTCTGCATTGCGGATCTTCTGACTTCTGCGGTCAACCTGCACTACCCGGTCGCCGCGGACGCACTGCGCCAGGTCCTTGTCGGGCGTCCAGATGCAGACTTGCTGCACGCCTTCATTTATGGAGGCGATCTGCGCCGCGGAGGCAAGCGCGTCGTCAGCCTCCAGCTCGGTCATGGGCCATACAGCTACACCCATAGCGGTGAGTGCTTCCTCGAGCGGGTGGAATTGCGCGAGGAGTGCGGGCTCGATGCCGTCCCCTGTCTTGTAGCCGGACCAGATACGGTTGCGGAAGGACTCGATGACGTGATCGGTCGCGACACCGACGTGAGTGGCTCCCGTCTCGATCATCTGCAACACAGTATGCAGCACGCCGATCACGGCGCCGAAGGGCCGATCCTCGCCCTTGGTGAAGCGGCGAAGGCCGTAGAAGTGGCGGAACAGCTCGTACGTGCCGTCTATGAGATGAACGATCATGCTTTGGTCAGCGGAGCGAAGCATCTGGCATTTTCAAAGTGTCACGAAGACGAGATTCTTCGGCTATGCCTCAGAATGACATTACGACACAGTCTCCTCGGCAAAAGAGGTGTCGATCACGGTGTGCTTCCCTTCAGAGTCGAACGATTCGGGACCCCGTTCGCCGCTCTTCCTGCCGATTCTTCGGCGCTGCCGTTGATTGGAGCGAGGACAGAAGTCGGCCCGAAATCCTGGCGATCTCATCAACGGCGGCAAAGAACGCGGCTTCGTTCGCCTTCGACGGCGCGTTGAAGCCGCTGATTTTCCTCACGAACTGTAGCGACGCTGCATGGATCTCTGCCTCGGTAACCGGCGGTTCGAAGTTGAATAGAGTTCTGATGTTTCTACACATGCCGCTTCACCTCTCACACGGGCTACAACGACCGTCCGTCGAAGTGTTGAACCGGAACGCTTTCCAGGTCGATTCCTTCGAGGCAGCGAATATTGATTGCCGCCATCCGATTGCCATTGGGATCGGTACCTTCTCCGTAGGGGTGAATGCCGCAGGTCTGGCAAAAGCGGTGTTTGATGACGTGCTTGTTGAACGTGTACGTGCCGATGTCCTCTTCCGATGTGAGCACGCGCAACTGTTCGCGCGGCACAAACCACAGGAGAGACCCTTTGCGGGAACAGATCGAGCAATTGCAGGCC
>Ga0209857_1000135_pt1 | contig 16233 bp, 22 predicted proteins | sample GWRWN1_10_20_FD_187226 | JGI IMG/M metagenome (GOLD analysis project Ga0209857, IMG submission 187226) | Riverbed sediment microbial communities from areas with no vegetation in Columbia River, Washington, USA - GW-RW N1_10_20 (SPAdes)... | ecosystem: Environmental > Aquatic > Freshwater > River... | reverse complement strand
TGGCGGACCCGATAGAAGCATTCGGGAATGACGGACTTTAAGAGGTCTGGGATTAGCTCTTTACGCAGCAAGCTACGGGGAATCAAACCCGCAGTGATTGAACGTTTTCAACCGTTTAAACTGTTCAATCGCCTCAACCAGAGTGAGGTGACGCCATGAATATATTCATTAAAGTGGCTCCTCGATACTATGAGCGATTGCGGAGTCAAATCCCCAGCCAGTCTCCCGCCCGTGAGGCCATCGACAAGGCGACGCGAATTGATCATGCCGTCGAGGGGGTGCTGTTTGAAGGCTACAACATTCCCTGTGACGAAAACCAAGCGCGCATCATTCTCGAAACGGCCAAGCAATCTTGCCCCGAGATTGTCCGCGACATTGAGGAAGTCCTGAGGCTCGCCCGACGCAACTGACAGGCCGGTGTAGACGCCGCAGAAAAAAAACCCGCCTTCTCTCTACTCAATCAGTTGCCGTAGGTCAGTTAAACCACGCTCACAGCGCGCGCGGAAGGGATCCAACTTCTCGATGATCAATAGAAGAACCAAGATAGTCGAGACGGAGACGCCAGACATCAAATCTCTTGCGCACTCCATTCGTCTGTGCAAGCCTGACTTTGTTTCACTCTTATCGTGACTGGCGCAGGTCTTGCGCGATTTCGACAAGATGGCCGTCGGGGTCACGTACGTAAGCCGTCCGTTGTCCCCAGAACCGATCCGTCGGCGGCACGACCGGTGGAGCGCCACGCGCAATCAACTCGCTAAATGCCGCATCGACATCAGCCACTTTAAAGCCGATCTCAAACCCCGGCGCGTTTGCCGCCGGCGCGTCTAAAGAAATGCCCAAGGTTTTTGCCATGGCACTCCGAGTAAAAAGGGCAAGCCGCGTGGCGCCTGTGTCAAGCTGCGCGTAATCTCCGGAGCGATGTCCGAGCCGAAGCCCCAAGACTCCAGTGTAGAAGTGCAGCGCTCGATCCAGGTCCTCCACGATCAAAATCATGTAGTCAGGCGCGGTTAATTCCACAACTCGCTCGCAGTTTCGCTCGTTCGCAGTCTGTAGATCAATGTCGTCCGCAAGGCATCCATCACTTGAGGCAGTCCAAAATCTCCTTCCGGAGTTTCAACAGTAACGCTGCAACTTCTTTTGGGCTCCAATCCTTCTCTCGCCTCTCAGCCTGTGCGACATATCGGTCCAGAATCGGCTCGATCAAGAAGACATTCATGACTTAGGCCACCCCTTTGCTTATTGTCCCTTTTTAGGTGTGCGTCAATCCACGGCTACCAAATAAAAACCTGTGACATACCAATGGTTGTTGCTTTGGCGACCAGCTCGGATCGCACCGACTTTGAAACCCTCGTCGTGGTGATATAGTGAACCGTGTATTAATCTTAATCTTCGCAGTAGTTCGGAAAGGAGACAGCGATGGAAGTCTTCGAGGCGGTGCGCACGCTGTTGGCGGTGCGCAATTACCAGGATAAACCAGTGCCGCCAGAGGTCGTCCGGCGGATAATTGAGGCGGGGCGGTTGACGGGGAGTGGTATGAATCGTCAACGTTGGCATTTCATCGTCGTCGAGAGCCGCGATACGCTGCGGCAGCTGGGCGCATTGGCAAAAACTGGACCCTTTGGATGACGTTGGTTCCGAAGGATCCTTTCTCGCCATTACGCGACTGATCAAACGATATAAACACGGGCACAGTGGACGTTATCTAAGAGCGGCTATACACTCATACTATAATGATTATCGCGTACCGCCAGGCACGTGAACGGATGATACAGGAACAGCTCGTAAGCAGAGGGATCAATGACCCTCGCGTGCTTCGGGCGATGGCTAAGGTGCCACGTCACTTGTTCCTTGAAAGCGAATTGTGGGATCAGGCGTATGAAGATCATCCGCTGCCCATTGGAGCGAATCAGACAATTTCGCAACCTTATATGGTAGCGCTCATGGCTCAGGCGCTTGAACTCAGAGGAGCGGAGAGGGTGCTTGAAGTAGGAACCGGCTCGGGTTACGCGGCGGCAGTCCTGAGTGAGCTATGCGCCGAGGTCTTTACTGTTGAGGCAGTGGAAGAGCTTGCCTTGAAAGCCCGCACCCTCTTGAGCAGCCTGGGCTACAGGAACGTATCGGTTCTCCTGGGCGACGGGACGCTTGGTTGGGAGGAGCATGCTCCTTACGACGCAGTTGTCATTTCTGCTGCTGCACCCTGTATTCCCCGCCCGCTTCTTGAACAGTTAAAGACACCCGGCTATCTCGTATTCCCAATGGGCGAGAAAGAGCTTCAAACTCTGGTGCGCATTCGTAAAGACACGGCAGGAATTCGAGAGGAATATCTGTGCGAGTGTCAATTCGTGAAACTAAGGGGACGATACGGGTGGGAAGACTAGCTTAGGTACTTATCGCATACACAGCATTTTATGCGACGCATTTGATCGATTGATAAGCTTGGAACGTGTGGATCATTTACCAATCACCAACCCCGACTCAAAAGGCCGTTCCTTGCGAAACCGGCTACCAAAGCCGATCCTACAGATCGGCCGTTGCTTGACAGAACCTAAAAATAATTTCAGTATCAGGCTAAGAATCTCGCCGCAATGAGGGCCAAAAAAAGAAAGCCAATTTCTGGCCTTCGGGACAGTTCTGGAAATAACCGTGGCCGCAATACCATCGATCAAGTGTTACTGCAAAATAGCCGAAGACAAAATCGTTTTCTGTCCTCTCCATCGGGAGGCAGAAACGATGCTGGCCATATGCGACTACCTGCGAAAGTTCCTCGCAAGCATCAAAGTGGCCAATCCAAGTGATGAGAATCTGATTAGAGAAGTCATATTGCCTTGCGTGGATGGCGCGATTGCCGCGGCGACGACGAAAGAGAGTTAGCGACCTCACGGATACTGGGGAGGTACAGATTTGATTCATTTCACCGCGGCAAGGCTTTTGAACTACTCGCCTTGCGTACCTCGGCTCAATGAAGTTGAACCGAGCAGTGCCAGGCGGTTGAAATCTTTCAGACTCACTCTACCGATCTAGTTAGTAACGACAAAAACGCCGATGCTATTTTTGAGGTTGTGTGCGACTCCTGTTCAAAGGAATCACCCGGCCGTACTGGGCCATGGCTTTGATAGCCGCTCGACAACGTTGATCTGGGGAAGCCCATTCAGAGGGAATATTTTTGGTGTGAGTCATCTTGGAGAGCTCTTTCTGGTATCGATCCAGCCGCTCAAGTTCTTTCATTCGCTCCTCTATCAAATACGCATGGACAGGGTTGGTGGAGTAGTAGGGCACCTTGGCTAATCGCCAGCGCCCGGCCTTATCCTGCTTCTTACCGACAAGCGTACCTTCATGCTTGTGAACGTTCTTCCAGCCGAAAACCTTTTCAGCCGTCAATGCGTCTAGCTTCGGACCTGCAGGGATTCTATCGAGGACTGATTGGGCCATAGACCCAAAACCTAGAACCGGAGTTTATGAACGAAGCAGCACCCAGTCGACTTCCTATCCACACTTAGCACAACGACCGCGTATAGGTTGCACCTTGGTTTCACTTTTCGGTTCCCCGATGACAATGCCCAAGTACCATCGACACATTGGACAGGACAAGTTGGAGCAAAGTATCTAACATACCCCGAGCTTAACTCTGCAGGTTAGGCCGTACAACTCGGCGTCGTCTAGACAGGGACCTGCTCTCTTTGCTGCCCAAAAAATAAGCAAAGAGGGCTGTCAAAAGTGCAAAAAACCCTTTGGCCTCTTAAAACTTTCTAAAACTACACAGAGCCTTGAAATGCGTGAGTTGTGCGATTCAAACATAACTCCAAGCCCCAAAAATGTATAAAGAAGTATTTTTACTGATTTAGTTATGTTTTTGCAGTTTATAATTTAGGCAATCTGGTGCGCCGCACAGCGGCAGCATAGGTTAGATAACCCACTTGCCCACAGGGTTATCCACACTTTTTGTGGAAATGCTCTAGAGATCGCGAGCAGAAAGATGAGAACATGAACCGCGAAGTTATCGTGCCGTACCTGTATCGCCAGATTGGAGCGGCGAAAAAGAAGGGCAATAGCTTTTCATAAATGAAGAGGAGAGCTCGCCACTCTCCTCACCTCAAAAGAAAAACAGCGAAAGATTTCCCGTATCGACATGAGGCGGGATTTGTTTCTGATGCCCCAAATCTTTTCCGCGCTTGCTCCCCAATTATTTTCAAAACCTGTCTAATATTGGACAGTAATCTCTCCCCCAGGTACGTATAGTGATGAAAAACTCTGATTGGATGCTGCTCAAAAAAATCTCTGAGGCAAACACCTTGAACGATTTGAACGGCTGGAACGTTTTGAACTGCTTTCTTGAACAGCCTGCTAGACGAACCGCCATGGAGCACAAGGAGGCTCGCATGTCCGCAAAGACGTCATACGTGATTAGACTGAGCGAAGATCTGTACCTGGACAGCAACAATAATTTCCTTACCAGCGCCCTGCCAAATTTGCCGGTTTACGCCCTTGCGGGCGGCGACCTTCCGCTGAGCGACGACACCCGCAAGGCCTTGCTCCGCCAAATGCTTGCCGTGCTGCCCAAAGACGACCCGCGGTGGAAGACCATTCTGCGCTCGATTGGGATTGCGGCGGAACTGACGGAGGAGGTGTTGCGCCAGACCCACCGCTCTATCACCGAGACGGTCAAAGCTTGTGTTGAATCGGCAGGCAGAAGAGTGGCGGGCGCCTGAATGGTGGCTAACCCAAGAGGAGTGCGGTCTCCGGCTAAACCCCATTGAGATGGAAGGGCGGCTGAAACTCTGTACTGTAAGCAACTGGCGTAGAAGGATTAAACGTCTTGACGGAATCGCCAAAGCAATACGGAACCACCATGCGGCTAAAACTCGGTATAAAAGAGGCAATGCCGCCGACTACGAGAAACTCAGCAACTCAGTACAGTATCTTTGCCCTTTGCAATAAATGCGGCGGGACGCATGACATGGAGGTTTCCGTTATCTTGAAAGACGGCCCTGTTGAGAAGCAAAGCATCGGGCACGTGTACAAAGATAGAAATCTTCCAGAAAGCCTAGCCAAGCTTTCCCGCATGAGTAACACCTGTCCGGCAACGGGCAGGGGATCTACACAGAAAGACAACCACCAAATATTTTTAGTTCCAGCTAAAACCTGATCACCGCATTAGCGTAATGCTCATTGACTCGCGGAGTGAGTTTCTTTTCATTCCGTGAGCCACTTTGTTTTTTGGGATACCGAGAGAATACGCCTTTCCAATTTTCTACAACAAGCGAGCCGCCGCCCTAAGTCTGTTCATTATTCGATCTATGGAAACTCCGGAGCAGTCAAAGGCTTCATGAGCTCCGAACGCCGCTCGGACGCAGTCATTAACCCTTTCGCTTGATGTCATAGGTCATCTGAGTTTCAACAGCAGGAGAGATTATTGCACAGCGTAAATCTAGACCTTTTGACCAAGCTATCAAACATGCTATAGCTCTGATGTTTCAGAGCTCCTACACGGGCGGCTATGCCAAAAACAATCCTTGTGGTTGAAAACGAACTTCGCAGCCGGCAGCTCATCGCTCACCTGTTGCGCGAGAATGGTTATGAGGTAGACGAGGCGGACGACGGTGTAAGCGCACTCGAACTACTTGAAACGAAGATCTTTGATCTTATGATTTGTGATCTCGTCATGCCGCGCCTTAACGCATTCGACGTCCTCGATTACATGAACTCCCGCTCACTATCGACTTCCATTATACTCATAACGGGTCACCCCTATTTGCTCGCAGACAAAGGGCTCGGAAGTGTAACTTGTTTTACAAAGCCTTTTAACATGTATGATCTATTACACAAGGTCGGAGAAATGTTGGGTAAATAAAACTTAAGAATCGATAGACCCGAAACGTGTCTTTGATGTGTCCAGAGTTTTCGTTGCTGGACTGAAATGGCATTCAAAACTCGGAACTCGAAACTGCGAAAAGCGCGTGCGCGCGGCGAGAATTCCAACTTTTCGATCACAGATAGCACTGACCAAAATAGTCGAGACGTAGAAGTCAGACGTCAAATCTCTCGCGCAACTCCGTTCATCTATAGCAAGACTCTCCTATTCTCCTCTGCGGCGAACAATCGCGGTCAGCGAACCATGGCAACGAGCCCATATCAAGGCGATTCAAGATAGCAAAATTCATAGAAGTCCGACCCAAAGCTTCTGCCCGGAATACGTTGCAGCCCTCGGCCTTCCGCAATACAATCCCGTCACAGGAAACACGAATGCTTGGGGAAACAAGGAGGATTTACCGTGGCACTGACCGTCAAAAAGATTGCGCTTTGGCGAAAAGAGGTTGCGAATGGGGCGGGAATTCTTGCTGGGGCTCTCGCGCCGCTTGCCCACGCTGGGGCAAACATCCATGTTGTGATGGCATATCGCTATCCGGGCCATGAATTCAAGGGCGCTATTGAGCTTTATCCGGTTACGGGGAAGAAGTTCGCTACTGCAGCCAAGGAAGCGGGGTTCAGCGCGTCAGACATCCCGGCTCTGCTGGTCGAGGGCGATAACCGGGCGGGCCTTGGCTATGCAACCGCGCAGGCCATCGCCGGCGCGGGAATCAGTCTTGATTTTCTTATGGCCCAGGTTGTCGGAAAAAAATACTCAGCGGTCTTTGGGTTTGAGTCCGACGCAGACGCCGCAAAGTGCGCTGCGATTATCCGAAAGGCAGGGGCCACGAAGAAAAGATAAGCCATATATTTTCACTAGCCCTCCGTTCGTCCATCGGATAAGAATGGAAGCGCTCTTGCCACAGAGGACCCCGCCAACCTTTACGGCAATTGACCATCCGCGTGTATCTGCGATCCGCTTCTCCGAAGCTGCGCGCGAGCGCTCTCTTGCGCAAACGTCGTCTTGCCAGCACCGTTCGGGCCAGCGATGACAATGCAGAGCGGTTTCTTCGTTGATGCCTTAGCCATCTATGAATCCTTCCACCGGGATGATTCGACAGAACGTTTCCGTGCATTCTAACGACCCGGCACCGGTCTGACAATCGCGAATCAGGCGACAGGACGTGACGTTGATCGGCAGATCTTTCAGACCCAGCTGGTTAGATTCCGGTTGACGTTAGATGAATTTCGCGTTTAAGTTTGGCCGTGCATTGTAGGCTTCAGCAATGGCTGTGTGAGACGTGATTTGGCATGGAAACATTACGAGGGTAATACAATGATGCGACTCGCGGCGGTGCTGGCGCTTCTTATCGGTGCATTGCCAGCCAATGGCTTGGCAGCGACGACTTCGATGCGCTTTTTGTATCCGAGTTTTTCCGGAACCTGGGCGGTTCCATGGATCGCCAAAGAAGCAGGCTTTCTGAACGCAGAGGGATTGGACGTGGAATTGATCCGCGTCGGCGGCAGCACCCGGATGGTGGCCGCCCTCCTCGGCGGCAGCGCGCCTTTAATTCATGCCGGCGCTCCGGCGGCATTCGCTGCGAGCGCGGCCGGCAGCGACGTCGTCATTATTGCCGCCATCGGTAGTATGTCGCCGTTTCGCTTGATGGCGCGCCCTGAGATCAAACAACCGGCGGATTTGAAGGGCAAGAAGGCCGGCATCACCACCTTCGGGTCGACCTCCGACCAGATGGTCAGGCTGGCGTTGAAACATTTCGGACTGGAGCCCAACAAAGATGTCGCCCTCCTTCCTCTGGGCGGCCAGCCGGAGGCCTTTGCCGCAATGCAAGGCGGATCCGTTCAGGTCGTGCCCATGAGTTACCCGCTGTATCTGTCGGCGCTCAAGCTCGGCATGCGGGAGTTGATAAGATTTTCCGACCTCGGCTTCGAGGACGTCAACGGCAGCGTGATTACGACGCGATCCTATCTGGCGCAGCAGCGCGAGACGGCGATGCGCTTTATGCGCGCTTTTGTGCGCGCCATGCACCGGTATCGAACGGACAAAGAGTTCAGCAAGCGCGTCCTCGCCAAGTACGGTAAGATTACGGACAACGAGCTACTGGAGGGGACCTGGCAGGAGTATGCCCCGCACTTGATAAAGGTGCCGCGCCCTTCGTTAAAGGCGATTCAGATTTTCATCGATTCCAATTACAAGGACAAAGTTCCCGCGCCGAAGCCGGAAAATTTTGTCGATAACTCGTTAGTCGATCAACTCGAACGCAGCGGTTTCATCGACTCGGTTTACAAGTGAGCGCTGGCGGGCGTGCTGGTCCGAAAACGGAGCTAAGGGAGAATGGCTAATGAATAGTCTTAATCGCTGCAAAGGTCCGGGGATAGTCCTCATGCTGCTCACAGCTTATCTATTGCCGGTGGCGGTGGAGTCTCAGACCACGGCGCCTGCAAGACCGCTGGTCGTTCGAGGAGGAACTCTGATCGACGCCACCGGCCGTCCGCCGCTGCAAGATGTGGTGATCGTCATCGAAGGCGAGCGAATCAAGGCCGTCGGCAAACGCGGCGATGTGGCCGTTCCCAAGGATAGCCGGATCATCGACGTGAAAGGCAAGACGATTCTTCCCGGGTTCATTGACGGGCACTGCCATTTGTTAGACTTTGTCGGCGAGCTTTACCTGTATCTCGGCGTCACCACTTGCCCCGACATCACGCAGAACGACGACGAGTGGACCATGGCCCAGCGCGACGGCACTAATTTGGGCAAGATTCGGGGGCCACGAATCTGGTCGACCGGAACACGGCTGGTCGGCGCGCCGCCGGCGTGGGCTCTAAGAGCCGAACGCGGTCACCTGATCAAGACTCCCGAGGATGCGCGCGCTATTGTCAGGAAAAAGAAGGAAATGGGGCTGGATGTTATTAAGTTTAACGAGTACGTCTCTCCCGAGGCGATCAAAGCCGGCGCCGAGGAAGCTATTCGTCTCGGTCTTCCCGTGACCTGCCATTGTCTCGATGTTTTCCTCGCAGCGGAAGCCGGATTTGCCGGTGTCGAACACCACTGGGCACCCGGCATGACTTCCATCTCGGACGTCAAAAAACGTTGGGAGATTCACGAGCGGCGTATGACGGGCAAGATTAATACGGCGGACGTCGCCTTTTATTATGAGCCGGAGAACTTCGACAAGATCATCAAAGCAATGGCGGAGAAGCAGGTCTCGTGGAGCCCGACCATCGCCACCTGGTTTCGGCCGCTCTCACCCAGCGCCGAGCGATTCAAGGAAAGGGAGTTGTCTATTTTGAACAATCCAAAGGCGCGTTACTTGCCGGCGGTCATGCGTGAGCAAACTCTCGGACAGTATGAGCGCTACGCAAAGTTTTCTCCCGAACGGCTAAACCAATCCCGTGAGGGCTACCAGAAGCTCGCGGATTTTACTTACCGGTTCGCTCAGGCGGGAGGTATCATAAGAGCAGGTTCGGATCCAAATAACGGACTACCCGCACTCGGTCTGCATCAGGAGATGGTGATGTTTGTGGAAGCAGGCCTCACCCCCATGCAAGCGATTCAGTCGGCAACGATCAATGTTGCCAAGGCATTTCGGAAAGACAAGGATTTTGGCACGGTGGAGGCTGGAAAAATCGCCGATATCATCGCCATCGACGGTGACCCGCTCAAAGACATTTGGGCAGTTCAGAATGTGAAGCTGGTTGTCCTGAACGGCAAAGTCGTCGACAACGATTTTCATCCGAACCACAAGAACCCGATTCCAAACATTCGTCCGTGGCGCGCCACGCCCAGCGAGATTGAGATCGCACCCGGTTCCATCGTCCAGGGCTTAGGCGCGACGCTCAAAATTTCGGCCCGACGAGGCTTCGATCGTTTTCACAAAGTAACCTTGAATGGGAAGGAATTGGAAACTCGATTCGTGAACAGTAGCGAGCTAGAGGCCACGATCCCGCCGCAAGCAGTCAAAGAGGCGGGTACCTATACGGTTATTGTTGTTGGGCAAGGCGACTTCGCTTCGAAGTCGGCCCCTGCCTATCTCATTGTTTCATTCAAGAAATGAGGAGATCGTTGCTTATGCGAGCCTGCAATTCAAAGCGACTACTGTTCATTGTCACGCTTATTCAAGTACTCCTTGGCTGTCCTTCGGCCTTCGCACAACCCGGGGCGGTAAGGGTCATCTATTATCCTCCTTGGAACATCAGCAAATTGCCTTTGTATCTCGCGCGCGATACCGGCATTTTTGAAAGAAATGGCTTGACGCTTTCATGGATCAATCCTGGCTCCAACGAGAAGCTGCTCGCGACTATGAGGAACGGCGAAGGCGATATCTTCGTTGTCAGTTCCAATCACGTGGTCCAAAATAACGCGACCGGGGGACCGGCTCTGACCGTTGTCGCCAACTCGGGTTATAACTACTCAGTCTTTCTCGTCGACTCTTCCATCAGACGACCGGAAGATCTTAGAGGCAAAAAAATCGGTACCGGCGAACCAGGCAGCACGCCCGATCGATTGACTCGTCTGGCCCTGAGAAAACTGGGACTTGATCCGGAGAGAGATGTCACTTTAGTCCATTCCAACGATGCTCGGAGCGCTGATCGCGCCAGCGCGCTGACCTCCGGCCAGCTCTCCGGCACTTTGGTTACCGCTGAGGCGATGTACGACCTGGAGAAAACAGGGCGGATTAAAAGCTTTCGCATCCTCGCCGACCATAAACGACTCAACATCTACGCCGGAGGCGGCGCCGACTACGCGATGGCCGTTGACTTTCTCAAAAAGCGCCGGCAAGACGCAAAGAGTTTCTTGAGCGGTATTTGTGAAGGCATTGCCGTGGCAAGACAGGACCGGCCGAAGGCTTTGGAGATCATGACGAAATCGGAAAGGGGACGAGATCCGGCGGCTTTGGAATATCTTTACCGCCTCTATACCACTGAAGTCATACCGGCGCGGCCGTACCCTAAGGTTGAGGGAGTCGAGCTCGGAATCCAAATGGTCGCTTCAACCCTACCCTCTGCGCGCGGGATGAAAACTCAAGAACTGGTCGACGCGACCTTGATGGAAGAGCTGGTGAAGGAAGGCCGCTGCAATTGACCCATTCCGCTACGCCCTGCTCGCCTTCAATCGACGTGGTTACGATTCGCTCGCGTTTTCCGCGATCGGTTATTTCTGGACTGCGGCGGGCGGCGCCGCCGAGGTGCCCGGCGTCGGCACGACGACGCCGGGAGCGAGCGGAATCTCCTCCACCGCGGTCACGCGGGTCACATAGTGGCGCGTCTCACCGAAGCACGAGGTCGGCAAACCGACTTTCTCATCATAATGAAGTGAGACGCGCTTCCCCATGGCCTTGTTTAGCTCGCCGGCGACCGCGTCGTCCCAAACGGTGAAGTAGAACTTCTCCGACATTGCGCCTGGCATCGAGACCATCGCCATCTCGCCTTCCCAAGTTTTGCAGAGCCAGCCCTTTTTCGAGAACTTCTGTACCCAGCCGGCACGCTCACCGGTGGAATAGTTCCAGCTGAGCGCCACCCAGAAATAGCCCAAGCCGAGGATCACTATGGCGATGAGAACTCCGACGACCCGCATCCGACCCCCTGCTACCGGCCCTTGGCGCTCAGGCTGCCTCGGGTGTAGTCGAGATACCCCGGCACGATCCCGGGTCCGAAGCCGAGCCAGCCGCCCGGCGGTTGGACGTCAATCGCGATAACCTCCGCCCTCCCAACTAGCCTCATGCTGGTCTTCGAGCCTCTGCTGCTAGGTTCTCGCTCACGTTGACCCAGGGGTCGGCGATTTTCTCGTAGCGCGCGATGTCCTCTGGCCGCAGCCATTTCGCGATGGCGGTCTCGTAGGACGGTCGCGCCTTGACCCGCTCCCACCACTGGGCGACGCCGGGCTTGTGGTCCCACATGCGCGAGAGCTTCAGCATTTCGAGCCGCACCATGTAGGGGGTCGCTGCAATGTCGGCCAGCGAAAAGTCGGGGCCGGCGAGCCACGGGCCGCGCTCGGTCGATTCTTGAATCCATTTGAGCAGCTTCTCGAAGCTCTTGGTCGCCTCCTTGCCCATGGGCGAGCCGAGGCCTTCCTCCACCGCCGCGCGCTTGTATTCGGACTGGCGCTGCAGCGGTGCCTTGGCGAGCTGGGCGTCGCGCTGCTCCTTCGAGAGGCTGGCCAGCGGCGCGCGGTTGGCGGTGGCGAAGGTGAAAACGATGCAGGCAGGATGGATGTATTCGTCCATCAGTTTCTTGAACAAATGAGCGCGCGTCCGGTCCAGCGGATGCCGCGGCATGAGGGGCGGCGCGGGGAAGGTGTCATCGAGGTAATGCATGATGACCGTGGATTCGACGATGACGTTGCCGTCGTGGACAAGCGTCGGCACCACGCCGTTCGGGTTGAGCTTGAGATAGGCGGGGTCGAGCTGATCACCGTTCAGGGCCATCAGGTGGCTTTCCCATTCCAACCCCTTTTCCGCCAAGGTCAACCGCGCCTTCTGGGCGCAGACGGATGTGGTCCCGTGATAGAGTTCAAGCATCGCTTCTCCCTGTCTCTATGTGTCGCGGCCGCGCAGCCGCCGCCGTTTGATATCCCCCCTCGGCCGGAGCCCGCTATTGAGAGCTCGATAGCGAGTCCCAACAAAAAACCAATCGCCAACTGACCGCTTCGAGGCAGAGAGTATTGGATAAGATAGTCTATGTCAATTTGACTTTGATTTGCGGGGGGCGGCTGGACAGCTGCGCTTGTCCCTGACAACGTGACGGAAAATTCGCACCGTTGGTTCATGCTCTTTGTATTCAACGCTAAGTTAGAGATAACCTTGGGCCAGAAAACACGAGAAGGAGCCTAACGTGCGCACGGAATTAATCAGCATTTCAACTCCAACCCATCCCCTGGACGGTGCCTACTACACGCCGGATGGTCCGATCAAGGGCGCTGCGATGTATTGTCACGGCAACCAGATGAACTTTTACGTTTGCGCGGCGCGTTTTCTTGCACCCTACTTAACCTCTCTGGAATATGCCTTCCTCGCCTTCAATCGGCGCGGCCATGATTCCGTGAGCACCTACGACAGCCGCGAGCCCGTCGGTGGCGCCTATCAAACGGTGGCGGAAGGCATTGAGGACAATGAGCTAGCCGCGAAATTTTTAGTTGACCACGGATTCAAGAATCCTGTTGTCATCGGCCATAGCAACGGTGGTGTCTTGGCGAGCGAGCACGTTGCATGCCATCCGGAGACTCCCGCCTTGATCCTGCTGTCGGCTCATGCCGGCGGCAACCGGTTGACAGATCCTAATTCCGCAAGCCGTTACACGATCAACGAGCAAACCGACGAATTAATCGAGGAAGCGCAGGATTTGCTCGCCGCCGGCAAGCCGCGCCAGCTCATGCTCCTGCCAACCTGGTGGTACGTAATCTCAGCGCGAACTTTCATGGACCGACTGACCAACGTGCCGAAGCTTGTCGAAAACGCCAAGCGGATCCGCTGCCCGGTCCTGTTCATCCGCGGCGACCAAGAGCCGGTGGCGAACTATCCCGCTGAGAAGTTTAAAGAGAACTGCTCAGGTCCATGCGAAATCGCGATCATTCCAAACTGCGATCATTTTTACGTCGGCGCGGAAGAAAAGGTAGCAAAGAGCGTAACTCAATGGTTGTCGCGGACTTTGGGGTGATTGAAACTATCGGTCATTTCTGTGAAAACGGGAATCCAGTAGGGGCGGGTTTAAAACCCGCCCCTACAACTTCGGCCACTCCCGCAGCAACCTTCCATAGCCGCTCATTGGATAGGCAAGCGCTAGCTTTGACAGCACATACCATAGCATGGCGGGGTTGCTGGCAATGACCGTCAACCCAAGCTCTGTTTCGATCTTTTGTAAGACCTTGATCGGGTCAAGAACAGCGCCCTGAAAATAAATCGCATCAACAGGGGCCGCAGGATTCAGACATTCCTTCGTGAGCGCGAACACTTCATCGGGGGTCATGCGTTTGGGCACGCCTAATTCTGCAAACGGGTGCGGGGCCACGGCGGCAACCCCCTTGCCTTCGAGATGCCGGCAGATCAAATCATTCAGTCTTTCATCGAAGGGCGTCAGTAGAAGCACTCGCTTCGCCGAATAGACGCTCAGGGCCGCGACGCATGCATGCAATGCCGTCGTGAACGGGACGGACAATGCGGCGTTCAGATCATTGAACAATCCCGGGTTGAGGACTTCCGTCGGCGCAGCGGTAAGAATGACGCCGTCCCAATCATTGTTCCTCACAAACTCTTGCACTCGGCGAACGATGACTTCCTTCTTGTCCGCGATCTGGTAGAGCGACTCCCGGTAAAGCTCCAATCCCTCATGCTCCAACTTCACCTCGCTCGGAATCAACGGCAGAAAGCTGTTGTAATGGGGCATCGAGCTGCCGCCGCCGCTGACAAAACCGATGCGGGCTTTTACGGTCTCGGTCATCACTTAACCTCCACTAGGTCTTGTTTAAGTCCTTGAGCGGTGCAGTTCAACTGAAACCCGAAACCTGAATCGCCCGTGATCTACTTCTTCGTAGCCTTGTACTTATCAATAGCAGCCTTTAGATCCTCATACTCTTCACACTTGCCGAAGAACGGACAGGCTTTTTTCAGCGCCGCCAGTTGCTTCTCGGCGTTGTCGAGTTGATTCATGTCGAGATACAACTCGCCCAGATATTCATGCGCGCTGCGATGACTGGTGTCTATCTTCAGCGCCTTTTGGTAATGCTCCATCGATTTGTCAAACGTTCCGACCTTGCGGTAACTGTAACCAAGCATGTTTTGCGCGTCGGCGTTGTTTGGCTCTTCCGAGACGGCTTTGGTTAAATATCCCACAGCCGCCTTAAAATCCTTCGCTTCGATGGCCTTGCGCCCCGCGGCCATATTAGGATTCTCAGGCGTCGACCTTGGTGCGGGCAAGTCCGCCAGCGCCAGAGTCGGAACCAGGGAAAGACTCAGCAGTAACGCAAGGACGCACAATAGAAACTTCATAGGACAGCCTCCCACATATAAAGTTTGGATCTGACCGGATTCTACTAGCCCTCCTGCGTGCGACGCAAGACATCGACTGGCAAATTCAGCTCTCGCTCGATCTCCCCGTCTCCCAGTCTTCTTCTCTCTCCCAGTCTTTTTGTCTCTCCTTGTCTTCTTGTCTCCCCTGTGTCCTTGTCTCCTTGTCTCTCCGTCCGTCTCCCACTCTCCTTGTCTGTCTTATCGCTTCCGCGCTTCGCGCAAGAGCGACAAATCGACGAGTCGGTCCGCAGGAATTTCGGCGGTCATGCCGGACTCCTGCCGGATTTTATCGATGATAGATCTAAAGACGGGCTCCTCGATGTCGCCGTCGAAATTCACGACTTGTTTTAAGATCTTATAAGTGTCGGTGGCTATTTTCGGCTCCAACCCAAAATCCTTTTGCAGATAAGCGACTATTTCGGCCTCATTTTTCATAATGATATCCATGCTCCGAAGCGTCGCCCGAATCATCGATTTTGCTTGCTCACGGTGATCCTGAATGTGAGCCGTTCTCGTAACCAAACCTCCCTGCAAATCCCGCACGTCGAACGTGTTCCCTAAGTCCGCATAGCCGGCCAGGGTCGCCATGGAAGTGTACGGCGGGGTGAGGATTACGGCGTCCGCGGCTTTCCCCAATAAGGCGGTGTAACTGTTACCCGTCGTATTGGTCGAAATGTAGGCGACTTTCTCATTGCCCAATCTTTTCATGACTGTGATGGCGGCATAGTGCGCCAACGACCCGATCCCGCTGACGGCGACGTTTTTTATCCTTGCCGGCACCATTCCCGCCTGACCGATGAGGCTGAAGCTTAGCCGGGTCTGGATAAACATGATCGTTCTGATTGGAAGCCCTTTCATCGCCGCACGGACCGATAGGCCGCCGGCCGCAGAATAATCGACCTCTCCTGCCTGTAGAGCGGTGACGCCAATCGGTGGTCGCATAACGATGAGCTCCAGATCGATTCCCTCTTTCTCATAAAGCCTCTGTGACTTGCCGAAATAGTAAGGGACGAACGTCAACGATTTCGCCGGCACCGTGAGCCGAACTTTTTCCAACGGCTTCTTGGTCTCTTGTTGAGCCTGCACAAAAACCGGCAGCAAGACCATTAGAGCAATGACCATCGCAGTAGCTCTCCGAAATTTAACAATCAATTTCATCGATATTTCCCTACCCAATTGTTCGCCTTCACCGCCAAGAACCGGCGCTAAGCCCCCTCTCTTCTCTCCCCCGAGACGGGGGAGATGTAAGAGGGGGACCTTTCGATTCTTTGGTTGCGGCTCCGCCGCGCTAGGTTCTTTGCGGTGTTCTTCTAGTTCCTTTTCCCTGTCAGACTCGCGCCGAATTTCTTGATGACCTTTTCCTTCAGCT
>Ga0209857_1000134_pt1 | contig 16233 bp, 15 predicted proteins | sample GWRWN1_10_20_FD_187226 | JGI IMG/M metagenome (GOLD analysis project Ga0209857, IMG submission 187226) | Riverbed sediment microbial communities from areas with no vegetation in Columbia River, Washington, USA - GW-RW N1_10_20 (SPAdes)... | ecosystem: Environmental > Aquatic > Freshwater > River... | reverse complement strand
TTAAGCTCAATGGAGTAATCGCGCTTGAGCTAGAGATCGTTCCGGATATAAGCGGAGGCGGCGCCTACGCGTCGTTGGCGCAGATGCGTCTCGCATAATCACCTTAAGTTTATTTACAAAAGGAGGTAACTGAAGATGGAAAACAATATTGAGACCAAACCCATGAACGAGGACATCCTCTCGGGAAAGTGGAAGCAAATGCGCGGCGAGCTCAAAACGTGGTGGGGCAAACTCACCGATGACGATGTCGACAGGATCGGTGGTCAGAAGGACAAGCTGGTCGGCCTGGTGCAAGAGAGATACGGATATACTCGCGAGCAGGCCGAGCAAGAGATTGAGCGGCGCCTCCAAGAGTATGGCGACAAGACAGGGGCGGCTGTTCGCAGTATGTCGGCCAAGGCACGAGAGCTCGGCGGGACTGCCGCGAAGAAGGCGAACGAGGCGGCACCCGTTATCGGTGAGAAGATGAAATCGCTGGCGAGCGTGATCCGGAAAAAGGCGCCGCGCGCAGGCGCGCTAAGCACAACTGCAACCAAAATAGCGGGTGGGTTGGAATCGGCGAATTATTATTTGCAAGATAAAAAATTTGAACATCTGGGAGAAGATTTCAGGGGCTTGGTTCGTCGCTACCCTCTGCGATCTCTATTGATCGGTCTTGGTTTAGGCTTTTTGCTCGCCGGACGTAACAGAAAGTAAAAAGAATGAATGAATAGAAAGCTATAAGAGGAGCATGGGGGGTTCTCTCTCCCTTTGGTTCGCTGCCATCCCGTCGAATGTCGTGCTTTGGATGAAAAGATGCGATGAAATCATAGCAGATTGGCGAAACCTAAGAGTAATGGGAGGTTTATGAACGAACATGTCTACAAACAGATTGAACTGACTGGCTCTTCCAAAACCAGTATCGAGGATGCCGTCCAGAGCGCGATTACCAAAGCATCTAAGACGCTGCACGATTTGCGTTGGTTTCAAATCGTCGAGAGCCGGGGATATATTGAGGATGGCAAAGTGGATTATTGGCAAGTAACGATTAAGCTCGGCTTTAGACTGGACGAATAACTGAGGTGATGCTCCATCTTATTCTCGTCCCGGACTCCCCGCCACTGCGGTGATGTGATAGCTGGGGACTTGTCATCGGGGTTTTAGAAACACAAGAGCGCCAGGGTCGGTTTTAATATCAATAGCATTTGACAGAACCCAGTTGGCGTTCTCCTCTTCGGGCCATGGCTTGTCGTCAATGTGAACCGGAGAGCTCTTCCACTCAACCTGTAGGTGTCGTCCTTGGTGGACGGTTAGGTTCACGCGCGAGCGCTTGTGCTTTAGGCGATCAGAAATGTATTGGCTCAACTTAGTTTGTTCGCCTTTGGCAACAAAAACGACATCCAGAAGCCCATCGTTAATTTGCGCGCGCGGGACGAGGTCGAGATTAGGTCCAATGTAACGAATATTCATTGCTTCCAGCATGTAATAGTCACCGGACAGGTCCTGTCCGTCAAGCCGAATCGTCAAATCCTTCGACGGATAGCTCGACAGTTGTTTTTTTAATACTTTTAGAGCTGCGCTAATCTCTTCTTCAGGATCTTCTGAACGCGACACATGAGCGTGTTGGCCGTTTTCGATGCCGAACATCGTCTCGGCAAACAATCCTACGCCGAAACCTTCAATGAAGGACCTTACTCCCCACGGACCTTTGGCTACACCGGCGTCAAAGTTCATACACTGCGCGGTATTCCAGCCTTCTATGAGATCCTCAAACGTCCTGCCGGTCACGCCGATTGTATTGGCGATGTTATTGGCGGTTCCCATCGGCAACACTGCGATAGGAGTGCGGCTATCGATCAGCCGTCTCGCGACCCTACCGACGGTACCATCGCCTCCCGCGACTGCAATGATATCGCAAGGTTTTCTAAGCGCCTTTTTCCATTTTTTATCTTTCGATGAAAAATACTTTGCCTTGTGCCCCGCCTCGCGAATCAGCCGAACGATTTGATCGCCTGAAGGCTGCGTGTCGTCACCGGCGTCGGGATTATGTATTACAGTTACTTTCACGGGCTCCTCCTGGGTAAGACGACAGTCGATCAATCGATGCCGATGCCTTTGGCGGCTGAAGACCTGTGCTCGCCTTGCAAGATTTCATAAAAACGCTCCTGAAACCGCAGACCGGGCAGTCGGACTTCTGACATAGTCACCATCCGGCTGCATCCACCATCCCTTTACCGTGTCCGCTAGCTGAAGTTCCAGAAAGTCTTTCAGCTTTGCTTGTAAACGCGGTTCGATGACAGGAAAAGCAATTTCGATGCGGCGATCAAAATTGCGCGGCATCCAGTCTGCCGATGCGAGTAGGAACGTGTGGTTACCGCCGTTCTGAAAGTAAAAGATTCGCGCATGCTCAAGATAGCGATCGACAATCGAAACTACGCGAACGCCTTCCGAGACTCCCTTTAGACCGGGCCGCAGGCTGCACATGCCGCGAACGATAAGATCGATCTGTACGCCGGCCTGGGAGGCGTCATAAAGTTCTTTGATGACGGCGGGATCGATGAGGCTATTTACTTTCGCAATAATGCGGCCGGGTTGGCCAGCGCGCGCCTGATCGGCTTCCCTTCGAATCAGGCTGATGAAGTGCTCCCTCAACCCGCTCGGCGCCAACACCAGGTGATGAAATGTTTGTGGCCGGGCATAGCCCGTAAGAAGGTTAAAAAGCTCCGTTAGATCCTCGCCAAAGCTTTCTCGACAAGTAAAGAGTCCGATATCGCTGTAAACACTGCTGGTACGGACGTTATAGTTGCCAGTCGAGAGATGACAATAGCGTCGAATACCGTCGGCTTCCTGCCGGACTACGAGGCATGCCTTACAATGGGTCTTATAGCCGACCAACCCGTACACCACATGAGCGCCCACTTCTTCCAGCGCTCTGGCCCAGGTGATATTCGCCTCCTCATCGAAGCGGGCCTGAAGCTCCACCAAGACCGACACCTCTTTGCCGGCTTCCGCTGCGCGCAAGAGGGCTTGAGCAATCGGTGAATTCGGACTCACACGGTAAAGGGTCATTTTGATCGCCAAAACCTTGGGGTCTTTGGCCGCTTCTTCTAAGAAGTGCGTGATCGGGTCAAATGATTCATAGGGATGAACAACCATTACGTCCCCGTTTCTGATGGCGTTCCAAATATCGGGACCGCGGTCGAACGAAGGAAGCGATAACGGCAACTGAATGCGGTCTTTCAGTCGGGGAACGTTGGCAGCGGTATAGAGTTGAAACAAATCAGTAAAAGCGGTGAAACCCTTTGCTGGATACAAATCCTGTCCGCTCAATTCGAGCTCCTCCATGAGCTGGGTTAATAATTCTTTCGGAAGATCCGGATCATATTGTAGACGAACGGTATCGCCCATGCGGCGATCTCGGATTCCCTGTTCGACGGTCATCAGCAAATCCTCATTGCGTCGCCGCACAAGGCCGAATTCAGCATCCCGCGTAACACGAATGGCGTGCGTAGAGAGAAGATCAAAACCATGATAGAGACGCGGCAGATACTGCCGAAGAACATCTTCCAGCAACACGAATGCGTATTGCCCTTCCTTGCTCGGAAGCTGAATGAACCTCCTGACAACTTGAGCCGGAATATGAACGATAGAAAGTTCCGTGTGAGGCAAAGGCGAGGTGTCCTTCGCGTGGAGAGATACGACCAAACAAATTGAACGGTTAGCTAAATACGGGAATGGATGACCCGGATCAATAGCCAAGGGAGTCACTATCGGATAAAGCGTCTTTCGAAAGTAGTCTTCCAAAAATTGTTCTTGCTCGCGGCTTATTTCCTCCGGATGAAGCAAATGAATGCCTTCGGCTGTAAGCTGCGGCAAAATAGTATCGAGGAAACAGAGATGTTGCTCTTCCGCAAGCTCATGGACTTTTTCAGAGATCGCCGTCAAGACCGATGCCCCGGTGACTCCGTCTGAGGTTGTCCCGCTGTTATTGGCCCGGCGCTTTAAACCCGCCACCCGGACCATAAAAAATTCGTCAAGATTGGAACTGAAGATGGCCAGAAACTTTACGCGCTCAAGAAGTGGGACAGAGGGGTCTCGGGCTTCCTCCAAAACACGTCGATTGAACTCAAGCCATGAGAGATCACGATTAATCAGCAAACTCTGCATCTTTCTCAAGATCTCGGCGAAATGGGTAGCGGGCCATGCCGCATGAGACGCTCGCCACGAAGCGTCGATGGCTACCATTGTGTTGTGAGTAATAAGTCAAGCACGTGGTAGTAGCTCCGCAAAGTATGTGCCAGCGGAGAGGTCAAAGGCTGTCGGCGCAACCGGCCGTCGTTGTGTCTCATTTACATACAAACCGAACATAACGTAAGCCGAGTGCGCACAGGTTCAGCATCGCGCAAGGATTACGGAATAAGCAAGAGCGTGTCGGGAAGAACACTGGATCTAACGTGCGCCAACTTCAACGGCGCCGTCACCGGAAAACACCGCGGGCGCAAAATTTGCTTTCGTGATTAGGAATCAAAAGGCGGTCCAGCGTAATGCCGACAGAAAAAGCATCAGAACGGGATATTACATTGATGGATCGAGTCATGCGGGAAGCGCGCTCAGCCCTTGCTTACGGCGGAGCAGGCGTAGCAGCATTGCTCGCGTCGCCGGATCAAATCATTGGGGTTGCCCACAATACCATTCAAGAGACAGGCGATCTGACTAACCATGCCGAAATGGTCCTGCTCCATGGAGTCAGCCGGGAGCTTCAAGAAATGGACGCGCAAGACCGTCATGCACTGACTCTTTACGTTACTTTAGAGCCCTGCTTGATGTGTAGCGCGGCACTCTCTTTCGTGGGACTCAAGCGCATTGTATATGCCGCCCTTGCTGAAGATGCCAATATCGAGGAAATGATTGTCTACAATCTCACGCTGCCTAAGATCAATCAGCAACTCGTCCGCGGGCCATTTACCTTGGTGCCAGGCGTGCGCCGCACGGAGGGCCAAGATTTGTTACGCCGGATGAACAAAGCGGCAGACGCGCCGGCCAATCTCAAGACGTGACGGTGCCGCACTATCAGTCGGGGTCAAAACAGGCAGCATCGGCTCGCGACTTCCTACCACAGCGTCGCACGCTCGCGAGTTTGCGCGCTGCCGCTCGTTGCTGCAAAGGATGCGACCTGTACAGGAACGCGAGCCAAACGGTTTTCGGCGAAGGTCCGACCCGCTATGACGGCAAGGTCGTGCCGGGCGAAGACCCGTTGGGGCGGAAACTCTTCTGGTTTACTGTGGTTCCTATCGAGGGGACCGACGAGGGCACTGACCGGTGGGCCGTTGAGCATGGTTACGTTTCAATGACCTGATGAACGAAAAAGAATTGTCTGGCGCCCAATTGAGACATCCAGTAGATTAAAGCGTAATGCGGGCGAGCAGGCAGATCCGTGGCTCAGTACTTTTCGCTCATAACGGAGTTGGTTCACGCGGCTCGGTCCGTTGCAATCGTCTTCCTCGGGCTCGTCGTCGGTAACGATTTCGTTCCAAGGGGGCGGTCCACCGTCCCTGTTGGCGTTGGTTCTCAGTTAGGAGTCGGCTTTGGGCTTGTGACCGTCGCGGCGTTGCGAAACTTCTTTTTCGAACCCCGGAAGAATCGCTTTGAAGAAAGCATTTTGGATCAGTCTCAGCACAGTTTCCCCCGTGCTCGTTTGAGGTGATTCTATGTCTCCGGAGATCGACGTTTGCGTTGCGACTTCTTCCCGAGGTCGATTTGTGAGCAAAGACGAAATGCCGCCCACAAGTCCCTCGTAAAGTTTCCGGAACACAGTTTTCTCGCGATCCTGGCGTTCATCATACACATCCATGTCATGAAAAAGCGGCTTCACGTAGCCTTCAATTTTGCCCTGTCTCACTCTTATTTCCGAGTAAAAAGAAAACATGCCAGCGACGACATCAAAGTTACCGTAAGCTCGAAAAAGATCATTCATCTTACGCATGTCCGTGTTTTCGATGCCCAGAGTGACATTGAAGTCGGGACCTTTGTTTTCGGGGCGAAACTGGACTTCAAGCTGACTGGGGCCGCTTCCCATAAACTTTCCCTTCGCCCGGCCACGGGCCACGCCGTCTTTTAAGTGGTTGCTGAAATTTTGTATTTCTAATGACGCGTCCGTAAAAAAAACCCGATAAGCCGGTTTCGCCGCTCGATTGACATATCCCAGCTGACCATTACGCACTTGCACTTCATCGACTTTGAGTTCCAAGGTTGGTTTATTGCTGTATTTTCGCGCGGTTTTGCCAACTTCTTTTGTCATCTCCTTTACCGGCGCACTCGGAGCCTCATGGATGTAGTCGGCGTCAACGCCGTCCAGGGTTAGCTTTTTGATCATTATTCTTTTGATTTGAGATGCATATTCGATCGATCCATCGGTGGAAAGAACTCCCTTGCGCACGGAAAAATCGTATCGTTCACTGATGGGCTTGAAATAATCGAGGGTAACCTTGTCGACTTGAAAATCGCCTTTTAAGGCCACATGCGGCTCGGCAAGAAAGTCGGCATTGCCTTTCAGGCTTAATTTGCCGGTATCGAAAACCACCCCTTCCACTTCGACGGGTGACGGGTAAGTTCCTTCCTCTGACTCAACATTCCGGATGTTTTCTGCGAGAAAATTAAGTTTCGTGATTCGCAGAGGTCGGAATGGACCTTTGTCGATGTAGGTGACGTCGGCGTTCCGAATCACGAACCGGTTAATCTTCAGCGGATAGATCGCCTGCACAGCATCCTGCCAGCCCTTTTCTTTAATCGGCGTTTCATCCCGAGCCTCTTCGCTGAACTGCGTCAGATCGAACCGTACAGTGGGATTGTCCAGCTCAAAGTCCGCCACCAACCGACCGCGCAACAGAGCTTTCCAGTGAACGCTGGCGCTTAGATTGGGTATGTGGGCAATCGGCGGATCGGGATGAGCACTCTGATAAATCGTCGACTCTTCAAGATCGAGCGAAAGTCCGAATGGATGGAAGTCAAGGCGCCCAATGCGGACTGTATACCCTTTCAGGCGGTTATTTAGGTCGGCCTCCATCTTCCTTCGCAAGGGTTCGTCGAGAAGGAAGGCGGCTACAATAATAATAAGGATCAGGATCAGCAAAACTGATCCGCCGATCCAAAGAAACGATCTCTTTGTCGCAAGATTTCTAAAACGTAAATTTAAGTTTCTCAGAACTGAAACTCGTTCCGAGGTCGTGGGCGACTTCACCTGCGGCTTTTCTCCAAACGTCTATACGTAACGGATTTTCGAATTCTCAAAACAGTATTGGGCAAGAGTCGTGCCAGAGAAGCATTGCTTCGCGACAAAAAGTTTGGCGCTAATAAGAGGATTGTTCACATAGGTATTGCATCGCAAAACTGCCGTCGTTAAGGGGACTAAATGGCTTTACCACTTCCTCTGTGATTTGCGGGCTACTTTTCCGGTCGGAGCAAGCGTGGGAGATTTGTTTGAGTCTGTGTGCGAGAAAGACGGACAGGAAGCGATTCACATTGCAAAAAAAAGCGTCCGCGATGGCGTGGAACGAAATTCAGGAATTCCCAAAGGGTCGATGCTAGTCGCAAGCCATTGCGGTTGGCAGTTTGGCTTTCGCCGAGAAGGTCAAACGAGCTTCTCCGGGCCGAAGCCGACAGAAAGCTTGACGGAGCCGTCCTCCCGTTGCTAATGAGTATCGCAAGAATCGGTTCGACTGCAACTCGCAGATGGAGGTGACAGCTATGGCCTGGGTACGGTGCGTTACAGAAATGGGAATGGGAGTGGACGTTCACGGATTGGATTACACCACTGCCGCCAAACGGGCGGTGTTCGATGCGATTCATCACAGCAGCCTGGGATTTCCGCGGCTGGTGGGCAAGACCGCTGACGATATGCGGGTCGAAGTAACCATCGGCGTGCCCAAGCCCGAGGCCGTAGATAAGCAGGCTGTGTTGGAAACGCTGCCCCACGGCGCCGGCCATATCAACGTCGTTCACGGTGGATTGCAGGTGCTCAATGAAAAAGGCGACGACGGTTGGCTGATCGCCAACGCCATCATCGTCGTCAGCATGGACGACGGTAAATAGTTCGTGTCACTGGCGGGTCGTATTGACACATTACGCTTGTTTTCGAATTGCTAAATGTTGCCTGGCGATTATTTAACGTCGGCCCCCAGACGCCTGCTATTCCAGATCCATCTACGAGATGAATTTTGCGGCTGCGGTTGCTAAATCGCCTTCCGCCTACGAATCAACCGGTTCCTATGATTCGGGAGGAGATCTGCGAATCATGACCGGTAGGGAGTCGCGGAAGGGACGACTGCTCGCGCACGCCGGCAGATTTAGTCTCTGCGTTCAGACGGAAAATCCGCCGTACAAGTACGTCAGCGTGGAGGGCGCCATCATTTTTACTGAAGCCGCGGACATCGAGCGCGATCTGCGCCCGCTCGCCCGCCGTTATCTCGGCAAAGAAATGGGCGACCGCTATGTGGAGGAGACGCGAAACTTGCCTACGCATACAGACAACGTACTTATCCGCATGCGTCCGGAACGATGGCTGACCACCGACTACTCTAAGGAAGATGGCGCCGTGTGATGAGCAGCGGCATCGACCTTCACGCCAGCGCGTCGGTTTGGGCCAGATTCGCAGTCAACCGCGACACCTTCCCAGAGCCCTGATTCCTTCCCCTCGACGGGGAAGGACAAAGGTAGGGGTGATTGGTTTAATCGGTTTCCGAGCGCCCTATCCCGGCCTTCCCCATCAAGTGTTAAGATGTAAAAGGCCTTGCCGCTATGCTGAGCATTAACCGGATTCAATGATGAAGGATGACACAGCCGAGGTTCTGTCGATCGAGGGACGCGAGGTCCGGGTGACCCACCCCGAGAAGCTGTATTTTTCCAAGCAGACGAAGCTCTCGAAACTCGATCTCGTGCGCTACTATCTGTCGGTCGCGCCGGGCGCTCTCGCTGGAATCCGGGATCGTCCGCTGGTTCTCAAGCGCTTCGTCGACGGTGCCGAAGGCCAGCCGTTTTATCAGAAACGCGCGCCCGCCCAGCGGCCCTCGTGGTTGCGCAGCGTTACGCTGTCATTCCCTTCGGGCCGCAAAGCGGAGGAGATCGTCGTCGATGACGCGGCGGGGCTCGCGTGGATCGTGAACCTGGGCTGCATCGAGCTCCATCCACACCCCGTGCGCTCCGGCGATCTCGAGCACCCGGACGAGTTGCGCGTCGATCTCGATCCAGGTCCGGGCGTCGGCTGGGAGGACGTACGGCGTGTTGCTCTCGAGGTAAAATCGCTTCTCGAGGAGATGGGGCTTCGTGGCTGGCCCAAGACGAGCGGTTCACGGGGAATGCACGTGAACGTGCGGCTCGAGCAGCGCTGGACGTTCCTCCAGGTGCGCCGCGCCGCGCTCGCGTTATCGCGCGCAGTTGAGCGGCGTGCACCGGCCCTGGCCAGCTCGAAGTGGTGGAAGGAGGAGCGTCACGGCGTGTTCCTCGATTACAACCAGAACGCGAAGGACCGCACGACCTGCTCTGCCTATTCCGTGCGCCCGCTTCCTGACGGCCGTGTGTCCACGCCACTTCACTGGCATGAGGTCCCCGACTGCGACCCAGCCGACTTTACCGTGCTCACGGTTCCCAAACGCTTCGCGGAGTTGAGTGATCCGCACGCAGGCATCGACGCCGCGCCAGGTTCGCTCGAAAAGCTGCTCGAGCTCGCGGCGGAAGACGAAGCGGCAGGTCTCGGCGACGCACCCTGGCCGCCACACTTTCGTAAGATGGAGGGCGAAGCACCGCGCGTGGCCCCTTCGCGCGCCCGCTCCGCGGTGAAGAAATCCACCGTGAAGAAGCCACGGACCAGGGCGCCACTTCTGGTGCTCGCGAACTCTCCTGACAGAGACGCGGCCCTCGCCGGTCTGGAAAGGTGGAAGAGTAAACATCCCGAAGTGGCCACGCTTCTCGCCGTGGACGACGTGCTGATCGACTCCATGCGCGGCAGGTCGTCCACCTGGACCCGCATCCGAGTGAACCTGCGAAATGTGCCGGAAGGGTTGCGCCCAGCGCAAGAAACTCCCGACCCAGATGACGATCCGACGCGTGAATGGCGCAGCCGGCGCGCTTCGAAGCAGCCTCAGAGGTAGCGAATTCAGCGAGCGCCGGCGAAAATCACCGCCAGCTCTTGTAGTGGAACGACTTCGAGCTGGGCATACGTGCAGTCGCTCGGCTTCTTGTCCGTGCGCCACCTGCGAAACTGCGCTGTGTGACGGAACCGGTTGCCCTGCATGTGGTCGTAAGCAACTTCGACTACCAGTTCGGGACGTAGCGGCTCCCAAGACAAGTCCTTGCCCTGGCTCCAGCGGCTCTGGGCACCAGGAATGCGATGCTCGGCTTCGCCGGTCTCTGGCGCTTGTTCGGCCCAATCTTTCCAGGGGTGAGCGGCTAGCGCGTTCTTGCGGTATGGAGCGAGGAATTCTACGAGCTCGCGTCGCTTCGTTTCCGTGAAGCTCGCGCAGACGCCGACATGCTGCAGCGCGCCGGAGTGGTCGAAAAGGCCGAGCAGAAGTGAGCCAACAGCCGTGCGCTCACCTTTCTTGTGCCAGCGAAAGCCGGCAACGACACAATCGCACTCGCGCTCGTGCTTGACCTTGAGCATCACGCGCTTATTGGGTTCGTATGTTCCCAAAACCGGCTTAGCGATGACGCCGTCGAGACCGGCGCCCTCGAAGCGACGAAACCAGTCCGCCGCTATGCTTAATTCGCTGGTTGCGGGCGTCAGGTGTATGGGCGGCGCTGCAGATGAAAGCAGCGATTCCAGCATGAGTCGACGATCTTGGAACGCCATGCCCCGCAGATCTCGGTCCCCCTCGCCGAGGAGGTCGAAGAACACGATCGATGCCGGGATTTCTTGTGAAAGAAGCTTCACCCGAGACTGAGCGGGATGAATGCGGAGCTGCAGCGCATCGAAGTCGAGGGCGCCATTCTTGGCGACGACGATTTCGCCGTCAAGCACGCAGCGAGCGGGCAACTGTGAGCGGAGCGGCTCGAGCAGTTCCGGAAAGTAGCGGTTCAGCGATTTTTCGTCGCGACTCTGGATCAGGATCTCGTCCCCGTCGCGAAACACCAGGGCACGAAACCCATCCCATTTCGGTTCGAAGATCCATGTTCCGCCTACGGGTAATTCGGCGACCCGCTTGGCGAGCATCGGCAAAACTGGCGGATTCACAGGAAGATGCATATCTCAGTCTTATACTGCACGCGCTCTCTATCTATGAGTCAACTGGTTCCAGTCGTTTCAGACGTTCAAAACGTTCGCCGGCAAGCGGCAGTTCAAAAGTTCAATGTTCAAAGTTCAAGGTAAACGATCGCTAGGAATATTCCAGTGGTTCCAATCATTCCAGCCGTTCAACCGCTCACTAAATACCGCGGCCCGTTCCAGCCGTACCCCCTTCTCTACTCCTTCCCAATTTTTCATCAAACACTCGTGCGATCGATTTCGATTGACGGCTCGCCGGCTTAGCGATAGCGTGAGCACAAATCCAATTGATTAGCGGGAGGTGTTCGTCGCAACCGCGCTGGACCTGAAACTCCCTCAAGAAGAGGAAACCATGACGCAATCTAATCCACTACGCGTAGGTCTTATCGGAGCAGGCGGCAGATGGGGGCCGCGTGCGCATGTGCCGGCGCTGAAGGGCGTGTCCGAGGCCGAGCTCTATGCCGTGTGCACCGCGCATGCGGATACCGCGCAGGCGGCGGCCGATAAGTTCGGCGTGACGCGCGCCTACGGCAACGACAAAGCGTTGGACGCCGACGCGCGGGTCGAAGCCGTAGCGGTCGCGGTGCGCGTGCCGGCGCACTATGAGCTTACCAAAAACGCCATTGAAGCGGGCAAGCACGTCTTCTGCGAATGGCCCCTCGGCGCGAATACCAAAGAGGCCGAAGAACTCGCGGCGCTGGCGCGCAAGAAAAATGTGCGCACCATGGTCGGCTTGCAGCGTCGTGCGTCGCCCGCTTATCTGTACATGCGCGAGCTGGTCCAGCAAGGCTACGTCGGACAGGTGCTAGCGGTGAACATGACGCTGATGAACAGCGGCGTGTTGACCCGGCCATCAGATCGCACCTGGCAGCGCGATGTGACCTTGGGCGCGAACACGCTGACGATTACGTTCGGGCACGTGCTCGACGCCATGTGCATGGTGGTCGGCGAGCTGACCGAAGTGTCCGCGATCGTCGGCACGCAGGTGCCGCAGTGGTTCGAGACCGACACGAAAAAATACGTGGATGTCACCTCGCCCGACAACATCGTGGTTCAGGGTCGGCTCGAAAACGGCGCCATCGTCAACGCCTATACTGGCGTGCATCCGTACCACGGCAGCGGCCACCGCTTGGAGATTTACGGCAGGGACGGCACGCTGTCGATGATCGGCGGCGGCGAGGGCGGTGAGGAGCGCCGGCGCAAGATCATGGGGGGACACAAAGACGACAAGGCGCTGCAAGAGTTGCTCGTACCGGAGCGATTCACATGGGTGCCCGAAGCCGTGCGCAACGGCGGTCCCGCGTACGAAGTGGGTCAGATGTGGGTCAAGCTTGCCGAAGCGATACGCACCGGCTCGAACATCGAGCCTGACTTCGATCACGCGGTGCATCGCCACCGTATGTTGGATACCATCGTGCGCGCTTCACAGACGGGGCAACGGCAGAAAGTTGTGTTGTAGGTCGATCAGATAGGTCCCCCCACGGTTCAAATCGTTCAAGCCGTTCAATCGCTCCGCTCCGTTCAAACCGTTCAACCGCTTGTCTCAGTTAATATGGCGGCCCGTTCCCGACGTTCCGCCTTCGCTGACCCCTTCCCAATTTTCACCAAACACTCGTGCGATCGATTTCGATTGACGACTCGCCGGCTTAGCGATAGCCTAATCGCTGGTGAAATGGGGCGCTTAGAAGCTTTGGAGATTGCTGAAAAAAAACCTCTTGCAGGCTGCTCAAAAAGATCCAGAGGCGAGGCGCGCATACGTTAGTTTCGAGTCTCGCGTTTCGAGGTTCGAGTTAACGAGAAACCCGAAACCCGGAACGGCGTAAGCGCATATGGGTCTTTTTCAGCAGGCTGCTCGAGAGAGGAGAGTGACCATGGACAATCGAGCAGCAGAGATACACGCCGGGCTGAAGCACCCGGTGATCGACGGCGACGGCCACTGGATGGAGCCGATTCCGGTTTTTCTCGAGTACCTCCGCGAAGTGGGCGGCGCTGGATCTGTCGATCAGATGAGAGCGCTCTGGCGCCGGAATCAAGCGTGGTACCGGGCCACCTGGCCGGAACGCCAGCACAATCGCCTGCGTCGCACGATCTGGTGGGGTGTGACCAGCAATACGCTCGACAAGGCAACGGCGCTGCTGCCGGCCTTGCTGAACGAGCGCTTGCCCGAATTGGGCATCGACTTCGCGCTGATCTATCCGAGCTTCGGGCTCACCATCAACGGTATAGTCCAGGATGATCTGCAGCGGGCCGCAGCCCGTGCCTACAACATGATGACGGCTGACATGTTCGCGCCGTTTGTCGCAAGGTTTGCGCCCGTAGCCATTTTACCCGCCCGTACGCCGGACGAAGCTATTGATGAGCTGGAATACGCGGTCAGACAGCGGGGTTTCAAAGCGATCATGCTGCGGGGAAACCAGGAGCGACCGATCCCAAGCGCGGCGGAGGGAATCGATCCGCAGAAGGCCGCCTGGTACTGCGATACCATCGCCCTCGATAGCCCCTATGACTACGAGCCGTTCTGGCAGCGGTGCGTCGACCTCGGTGTGGCTGTGACCCAACACGCGGGCAGCGTCCGCTGGTCGGATCGCGCCTCCATCAGCAACTTCACCTACAACCACGTCGGCCACTTTGCCGAATCGAACCACGCGTTCGCGCGGGGCGTTTTCCTGGGTGGTCTCGTGCGACGCTACCCAAGCCTCAATTTCGGGTTCATGGAAGGCGGAGTGAGCTGGGCCTGTCAGATGTGCGCCGACTTGATCGAACATTGGGAGAAGCGCCGGCGCGCCGGGCTGCAGTATCCGAGCGCAACCAAGGTCGCCGAGATGCATCAGCTTATCGAGCGGTATGGCGATCAAAGACTGAAAGCCAACGCCGACGCGATCATGAACAACTTGGACGCATTCCGCCCGGAGTGCAGTCTTGAAGAACTCGGGCGGCCTGAGCATGTCTCGGATGATTTTGAGGCAGCAGGAATTAACTCAAAAGAGGATGTCCGGGCAGTGTTCTCCGACAACTTCTACTTTGGCTGCGAGGCAGACGACCGGGCAACGATGTGGGCCTTCGATCCCCGTATGGGCGTCCGGCTTCGGCCGGTCTTCAGCTCCGACTTCACGCATTTCGACGTGCCCGATTTCAGAGAGGTGATTCCTGAAGCGTTTGAGATGGTGGAGAAAGGCTTCATGACGGAGCAGGATTTCCGGGAGTTCACGTTCACCAACGCCGCGCGTCTGCACACGGGCAACAACCCGGACTTTTTCAAGGGCACCGTCATCGAGCAAGCGGTGGCCAATGAGGTTGGACTGAAGACGCCGTTGCCAGTAGCGAAAGCCTAACAGGCTGCTGAAAAGACTCATATGTGCTTACGCTGTTCCGGATTTCGAGTTGCGGTTTCGGGTTAACTCGAAACTCGAAACGCAAGACTCGAAACTAATATTTGCGCCTCGCCTCTAAGATCTTTTTGAGCAGCCTGAAAATCACGGTTTTTCAGCAACCGGCTAGTTCTAAGCGGACCGCATCGTCCTTGGGCCGCACGCCGGACGCAAATCGTGGCGATTGGCTTGTCATCGCTCTGTCGCGGCTGTTAACTCTGAAATTTACGGTAACATCAAATGGGACTGTGCTTCGTCCTGGGCGAAAGTATGAATCGCGATGGAATGTTTCTGAAGTAATTCTTCGATTGGTTTTACGGGACAGTTTCCGACCCGCAACCAGATGAATTTCGGTGGGCTCCCGTAAAGTAGACTTCGCGCCTGAAAGTCGGAGTCCTTCGACACAATCACGAAATCATGAGTTTTGGCATACTCCCAGATTTGGGTGTCGGTCGCATCGCGCATGTCGATCCCGCGCACATGGAGGCTTTCAGGGTAGATGCCGGTTAGAACTCGAGGCAGGCGCGGCGATAGATTTTGGTCGAACAGGAGCTTCATCCAGGGAGAGTTGCCAGCTTACGCTCCCGGTCCGCAGCAAACGCCAGGCACGCGCGAATATCCTCCGCGGTAAGATCCGGGAACTCGGCGAGCAACTCTTCTTGAGTCATGCCGCCGGCCAGATATTCCAAGACGTCGGTAACCGTCATCCTCGTACCGCGGATGCAAGGCTTACCGCTCCGTTTGTCCGGCTCAATAGTTATAATTTTCTGATAATCCATGGCTCGTTTATATCACAATCCACTGCCGCCGGAGAACAGCCCGGAAGAACCCACAGTGTATCAGTCTTCCGCGCGCACCGATTGCTAGCCCTCGCAAAGAAATGTTGGTTACGTCGAAGGGGCGGCTGTTTTTTTTTATTCAAAGGCTTTCGCCAACAGCTCGTAGGAGCGATGGCGCGGCGTCGGATCGTAAGTCCATGTGACCACTACTAGCTCGCCGAGATCTAAACTTTTCGCGAGTGCTTTTAGTCGCGCGGCCACCTGCTCTGCAGAACCGACAATTGCCTTGCGGCGCAACTTCTCGGCAGTTGCCATCTCGGCAGGAGAATACGGGCGCTTGGCTTCCTCGGGCGGCATGAGCGGCAGACGGATGCCTTGTCTACGATCGACGATTGAGCGTTCGCGGGTTTTGAACTGGTGCAATGCTTCTTCTTCCGTGTCGGCCGCCAGCGCCCAGACGCAAATCGTCGCGATCGGCTTGGGATTGATTTCGCTGGGGCGATAGTTCTTGCGGTAGAGATCCAACGCCTGCTCCACGCCGGTGCCCTCGCTGAAAAAATATGCGAACGCGTAGGGCAAGCCAAAATGGGCGGCGAGTTGAGCGCCGTAGTCTGAGCTGCCGAGAATCCATAATTCCGGGCTACTCGGCCCCGTCGGTTGGGCAACGACTCTATGGAAGGGGTGCCCTTCAGGCAGCGGAGTCCCCGACACCCAGTGTCGCAGCTCCTGTACTTGCCGGGGAAATTGGTCAAGTACGTTCTGGGGATTTGGATTGAGGGCGTATGACGTCATCTGGTCCGATCCTGGGGCACGACCGATTCCCAGGTCGATTCGGCCCGGGGCAATGGCCTCT
>Ga0209857_1000133_pt1 | contig 16236 bp, 14 predicted proteins | sample GWRWN1_10_20_FD_187226 | JGI IMG/M metagenome (GOLD analysis project Ga0209857, IMG submission 187226) | Riverbed sediment microbial communities from areas with no vegetation in Columbia River, Washington, USA - GW-RW N1_10_20 (SPAdes)... | ecosystem: Environmental > Aquatic > Freshwater > River... | reverse complement strand
TTCGCTTCTCTTTTTTGCAAGATCGCTATGACATCTTCATCACAAACCTGCGAAAAGTCCCTGAAGAACTCTCCCACGGCGCAAAAATCGGCGGGCACCGTTAGACAGACGATAGCGTCTGCCTCACGAGCTATTGCACGAGCCGCTGTGGACGACGCCACAGCCACGGCACCAACGAGCTTTTTCGGATTGCTTCTCCGTATCGCGCGCAATGCGGCGGTCATGGTTGAGCCGGTGGCGATGCCATCGTCCACCACGATGACGATGCGGTCATGGGGGTCGATAGCGCCACGCGACGGCGTATATTGTGCGCGGCGCTGTCGCAGGATCTCGAGTTGCGCCTGCTTCTCAGCCTCAAGATAGCCATTGTCAATATCGAGGCCATATACCGACAACAAAACGTTTCCGGCTTCATCGATGGCCCCGATGGCGAGCTCAGGCTGACCCGGCGCTCCCAGTTTGTGCACCAACAAAATGTCCAATTCTCCGCCCAGTGTATCCGCGATGATCTCAGCCATGCGTATCGCGCCACGCGGAATCGCAAGCACCAATGGTTTCGTGTTCTTGTAATAAGCGCTCAACCTTCGAGCCAATAAACGCGCAGCGTGTTCTCGGTTTTGAAATAACATGGCTGTCTCCTCGTTGATTACGCCGATCTTTGCCCTGACACAAATTTGTTTGCCGCCGCAGCTTCCGCGTCCACCTCGAGGTCTTTAGCCCATTTCCTCTTTTCTTCAAGCATCGCTTCGATTGGCAAATCATTAAGGGGCAAACCTCGTGCCATTCCGGAATGTCACTTGATTGCGTAATTTTACAGAGAAAATAACGGGAAGATCCCAACAATTTTCGCCCGCGCAGGAACTGCCGTCCGGGAAACTCTCAAGACTGCAAAGGCTAAAATGAAACAGCGGCTTAGCCTGATGTGGCGGGCGGCGACGCTCAGGATTCGACGCCGAGCTTTTCGATCTTGCGATAAAGTGTTGAGAGACTCAGCCCCATGAGCTCGGCAGCGCGCATTTTGTCGCCGCTAGCCTTGTTTAGGGTGCGCTCGATATGGCTCTTCTCGTAAAGCTCAATTGCCTTAGCAAGATCGTCTTCGGTGCCGAACTCTTCGTCATTCGAGCGCTGTCCCGGCAAATCCGCCGGTTTGATCCACTCGCCATCGCCGAGAATCATCGCTCGCTCGAGAACGTTATCCAGTTCACGAATGTTTCCCTTCCAAGGAAGCGACATGAGAATCCTCATGGTTGCACTGTCGACTCCCTTGTAGCTCGTCTTCATCTCCAGGTTATGGCGATGGATCAGATGCTCCACGAGCCCAGGCAGGTCCTCGAGCCGTTTGCGCAGAGGCGGAATATTAATTTCGAACACGTTGAGGCGATAATACAAATCGTCGCGGAAACGGCTCGTGTCTACTTCCGCCTTGAGATTCCGATTGGTGGCGGCGAGGATTCGAACATTGACCTTAACCGGAGTTGTGGAACCCACCGGTAGAACCGTCTTCTCCTCAAGAACGCGCAACAACTTCGGCTGCAAGCTCAAAGGCATTTCGCCGATTTCGTCCAGGAAGATCGTACCGCCTCGGGCCCTCTGGAACAGCCCCTCTTGCGATCCAACGGCACCGGTAAATGAACCCTTCATGTGGCCAAACAACTGGCTTTCCAGAAGATTCTCCGGAATCGCACTGCAATTGACCGGCAGAAAAACATTATCTTTTCCAGAGCTATTGGCGTGAATTGTTCGGGCGACAACCTCCTTGCCCACACCGCTCTCACCGGTAAGCAGAACGGTTGTCGGAGCTGGCGCGACCTTTCTGACCAGGGCCGAAATCTCTTGCATCGCTTGACTGCGACCGAACGGCCGATCCGGACTAAATTGGCCGTTCACTTCCCTGCGCAATAACTGGTTTTCCCAAGCCATCTTTCTGTGGCTCATCAGATGCTGCACTTTACGGAGCACATCCTCGAAGATAAGCGGCTTCAGTAGATAGTCCTGCGCACCGAGGCGAATGGCTTCGAGCGCCGTTTCGACAGAAGCATGAGCGGTCATGAGTATAACCAAAGTCTGCGGCGAGACATCCCGGATATGCCGGAGCACGGCTATACCGTCTGATCCCGGCATCATCAGATCCGTGAGCACTACGTCGAGATCGTGTTGGTCGACTAGCGCAATCGCGCTGTTCCCATCCGCCGCCTCGTGAACCTCGTATCCTTCGCCTCTCAGTAGCTCAGCCAGGCTCTCCCTGGCTGAATCTTGGTCTTCGACGACAAGAACTGTTCCAATCAATGTGTGGCCCTTTCCTTCATTTTCGCAGAATTGAGAAGAGAGATTCCCATTAGTGAAACCTGACAGTAACATTAGTTAGAAAAATTCTTCTAATGTTTATGACAAAGCAATAGCTGAGCCAGCAAGGAATTCGCGAAATTAGCTACTTTACTGGCAGCTCGATGCGAAACGTGGTGCCCTCACCCGGCCGACTACGGTAGGAGATCTTTCCGCCATGGGCGACCACAACCTGTCGAACAATGACGAGGCCGATACCGGTTCCATCTTTCTTGGTAGTCAAAAACGGTTCGAAGGCATCGATGTCTAGCGGAATACCGGTGCCGGTATCCGTGATGTCGATAAAGACACCATCCTCAGTCGCGGAGGCCTCGATGTTTATTTTACCGCCGCCGGGCATGGCCTCCGCGGCATTCTTAACCAGGTTGAGCAAAGCCTGTTTGATCTTGTCCCTATCGACGGTAACGATGGGCGGATCCGTAGGTATGCAATGCTCTATTTGGACGTTGAGCTGGGCGAAGTGCGGCGTCTGAATCTTGATGACATCATCAATCAAAGCAGCAAGCTCAGTGGGCTGGAAATTATATCTTTCTCTCCGCGAGATCGTGCGAAATTGCCCAGCCAGCTGATTGAGGCGAGAAATCTCATTCTTTAGTCTTTGAACGGTCACCGTCACTTGGCTATCCGGCGGGTTGGGCTGCCTGCTGAGGCGCTGCTCCAGAAGTTGAATCGTCAAGGACATCCCATTGAGCGGATTGGCAAGCTCATGGCCTATTTTAGCCGCTGTGGTTCCGATAGTAGCCAGCCGCTCGCGTTCCACCAATTGCTCCTGCAATTTGGCCTTTTCGGAGATGTCCCGAATGAATGCAGCGTAGTGAACATCCTTGTCCACTTCGATTTCGGTGACGGAAAGTTCAATTGGAAACAGCTCGCCATTTTTTCGCTTCGCCGTCACGGTGCGAATACGGCCGATAGCATGGGCTTCACTCGTTCGTTCATAGCGAGCGATATATTCATCGTGCTCGGAAGCGTAGGGCGCGGCCATAAGCTCGTTGACCTTGTGACCAACAATCTCTTCAGCGGTATAGCCAAAAATCTGTTGAGCCGCGGCGTTAAACAATACGACACAACCCCGCCGGTCGATCGAAACCACCGCGTCCTGGGTAGTAGCGATGAGACTACGCAGCCAGGAGACGCTACGTTCCAGCTCTTCTTCAGCCCTTTTGTGATGGATGGCTTCGGAAAGCACATTCGCAACTGCTTCCAAGAAATGGACATCATCGCTGCTGAAAGTCCGCCGCTTAGCCGTGTGAACGCCGAGAACGCCAAAAGGCAGATTCCTACCCTTGATGATGACGCTCATGCCGCTCACGACGCCATGATCGCGCAGCAGCGGTGGCCCGCTGAAGCGCGTTTCCGTCCGGAGATCCTCCACAATCACCGGCCCATTCGAAAGTAGAGTGTAACCGGCCTGTGAATGAGTGCCCGAGCTAACTTTAGCTTGCCCTATGAGTCCTTGTTTCCAACCCACGCCGGCGCGCAGACGCAGAGATTGGCCATCCGGCAAAAGTTCCAACAGTTTACAGAATTCCACACCCAGAGTCCTCGCCACAAGCAAACAAGATTCTTCCATCAACGCCGGAAGTTGCACTCCACTCAAGGCACGTTGACCTATTTCTGCCACTGCCGCTTGCTGGCGCACCCGCAAGTTGATCTCCTCCTCCACCCGCTTGCTCTCAGTGATGTCGTGGTTGACTTCCAGAGTGGCCTCCGGGTTACCTTCCTCGTCGTTTTGCAGGACCCAACGACTCATGACCACAATGCGGGCGCCATCTCGAGTACGATGCACGAGTTCACCCTCCCACCGCCCCGACAGGAGGAGTTCTGCCTTGATATCATGCAATGGTTTTGGGAATTGAGTCTGCAGCAATTCGTCAGCCACTTTTCCCAGCGCCTCTTTTTCCGTCCAGCCGTAGGTCTCCTCCGCCCCATGGTTCCAAAAGACAATACGATCGTCCAAATCGCGGACGAGAATCGAGTCGTGAGTGAGGTTCAAGAGATCGACATCTTTTTTTGGCTCTATTTTCATCTGCTTGCGCCGGTGATTAATCCGCTCGGCCGCTTTGTATCCCAACTTCGCACCTTTGTCTGTTCCCTAAGTTACAACCACTCAGTCGGGCCACCCCCTAACACGATGGCAGCAGATTTGCTAATTCATCGACAAGGAGGGGAAGCGGCATGCTGAAAACCGCCGTCCAATCAGCCGAGCTTCAAAGCCTACAGATACTCAATTGGATTCCACGCAAGCGGATGAATCTATTGAGTCGCCACATGACAGAGCTGCGGCTTGGGAAAGGCGAGGTTTTGTACCGCCCCGGACAGCCGGCCAAACAGCTTTTTTGCGTGCTTGAAGGGTCGGTTGGTCTGTCTCTGTTGGGAAGCAAGGCTAATTACCTGCGACTTGCTGTGGTCGAGCGCGGGGAATTCTTTGGCATTTCCGCGCTTGTCTCAGGATGGCGCCGGGTGAGTAGAGCCATGACGCTTCGCGCTTCGCGGGTCGGGGCGATCGACGCCAAACTGTTTGTCAGCGAAATCTGCGCAATGCCGTGGGAAACCTTCACTGCCCTCACGAACATCACGATTAAACCATTACTTCTTCTGTCGCTCCGCCGCGCGGTTTTTCTCGTCGAGGATCTTCCCGATCGAGTGGCCCTGGCGCTCTGGGAATTTGCTGGACACCCAAATGCCGTAACCTTAAAAGGACTGCTTCCCTCGACGCTTACCCATGAAGAGCTCGCTGCTGTCGTCGGCGCCTCGCGGCCGCGCGTATCCCTAGCCCTCAAACAACTGGAGAGCAGGGGCTTATTCGTCCGCGAAGGAGGCCAGATCAGGGTACAGAAAAAACCCCTGCAGGACTATCTTCAGCGCAAATACGAATCTCTGATCTAAGGTCTTTGACGGCATCTACCGCTGTCGTTAACCCCCGTCTATTGATCCGGAAATCAAAGATCGATTTCCCAACTATGGTAATCTTTTTGCCAGAGCTAAGAAGTATTACGGTTCCTAAATTCCTTCGCGTGAAACAATTCGAGCTAACTCGTTGAGTTCACATCTTAAATAAATCTAACGCTATGCCTTACCCGGTTCCCATACTGGCACACGCTTTGCCATTCAATGTTATCGTGGGAGGTACTTATGGTAAACGAAACCGAACTGTTCTACCTGGTGATCCTGATCTTGCTCACGCTGACTGTCCATCTCATTCTGAATACGACAGGCCCCCGGCGAGACGGCAAATCTCACCGTTAAGTTGCGAACAGAAAAGGAGCGGGTGCGATCGGGAAACATGTGTGCGGGCATCAGCGATTCTGGCCGTTGCAACAATTCCAGATTGGCTTTCTCATTCTTTTATCCCTATCAATATGTGTAGTGAAGCTTCGCCCGCACGGTACAGTGACATGGGACTTCTTCAGTTGTCTGTAATCTCGAGGAGCAGGGTATGCCCACTTATGAATTTCAATGTGAGAAATGCCGGAAGCGATTCGAGCTCGTCTACACCATCACGGAATATGAGCGGAAAGCTCGGAAACTGAAGTGCCCAAAATGTGGTAGCACCAGAGTCGGGCGCAAAATTTCTTCCTTTGAAGTGAAAACGTCGAAGAAAAGCTGAGCGAAGAGTCCAATCCCGATGGGAGGATGCAATGCTAGTCGGGTTTTGTGTCGGAGGCCGGTTTTCCCAGAATTGCGAGAATTTCTTTCGTCGTTTCCATGCGGTGAGATTTCTCGAAAGGTTTTTTCGTTTCGCATCATCCTCTTCTGTGCTTCTATTAAGATACTGCTTTGTTGATCCTCTGGCATAAGAATTGCGCTTTTAGGACATTAGAGGGTTAGATCAATGACACTACTAGTTTACCTGCTCGTCGCAATTGTTGTGCTCGGCGTGTTTTTTCTCCTGCTTTCGTCCGCCGCAGCCGCATATCTGAAATTCCGCGGCACGAGGTTGGTTACTTGTCCTGAGACAAAAGAACCTGCGGCCGTTGAGGTGGATGCAAAGTATGCCGCATTCACTGCTCCTATGGGTGAGCGAGATCTTAGGTTGAAGGACTGCAGTCGCTGGCCGGAGCGTCAAGACTGTGAGCAGCAGTGCCTGGGTCAGATCGTGTCAGCCCCTGAGGATTGCTTGGTTGGGAATATCTTGACGAAGTGGTACGAGGGAAGAACCTGCGTGTTGTGCAGCAAGGCCCTTGGTGAGATTGATTGGCTGGACCATAAACCCGCTCTTATGAGTCCCGAGCGTGTTACCCTGGAGTGGAACGAAATCCCCGCAGAAAAAGTCCCTGTGGTTCTACAGACTCACATGCCGGTGTGCTGGGACTGTCACATCGCAGAGACGTTTCGTCGCCGTTATCCAGAACTGTTTGTGGACCGTTCTTGGAAACCCCGGGAATCACATCTGAGCAGCTAAATTAGTCCAGGCCTCAAAAGGGTGTTCTCTGAGGAGGTCGGCCATGAATAAGGATACTTTAACTATAACGGATAATCGGACAGGCAGAAACTATGAGATTCCCATTCAAAACGGGACGATTCGGTCCACAGATCTGCGCCAGATCAAAATCTCTGAAGATGATTTTGGCTTGATGGGCTATGATCCGGCGTTTATGAATACGGCGTCCTGTCAAAGTAAGATTACCTTTGTTGATGGGGAAAAAGGAGTCTTGCGGTATCGAGGTTACCCCATCGAAGAGTTGGCGGAGAAGAGTACTTATCTCGAGACTGCCTACCTGATTCTTTACGGGGAGCTTCCCACCGAGGCGGAGCTGAAACAGTGGGCGCATAATATTACTTTTCACACCATCATTCATGAGAACATTAAGAAGTTCATTGACGGCTTTCACTACGATGCTCATCCTATGGGAATGTTGGTGAGTACCGTTGCTGCCCTTTCAACCTTCTACCCCGATGCCAGGAGTATCTTTGATCCCGAATCACAGCGAAAGCAGACCTATCGGCTCATTGGCAAGATGCCCACTCTGGCAGCCTTTGTTTACCGGCACAGCCGCGGGATGCCCTACGCCTATCCGGACAATGACTTAAGCTACACCGGGAACTTTTTGAATATGCTCTTTAAGATGACCGAGGTGAAATATAGGCCCGACCCGATCCTCGAGCACGCCCTGGATGTTCTTTTCATTCTCCATGCTGACCATGAGCAGAACTGCGGTACGAATGCCATGCGGAGCGTGGGAAGCTCTCACGTGGATTGCTATTCGGCGGTTGCGGCTGCAGCCGCGGCTCTTTACGGCCCTCTGCATGGCGGGGCGAACGAAGAGGTGCTCAGAATGCTCAGGGAGATTGGTTCAAAAAATAGGGTTCCCGAATTCATCAAAAAAGTTAAGGCCGGTGAGGGTCTGCTCATGGGTTTTGGCCACAGGGTGTATAAAAACTATGATCCTAGGGCGAAGATCATCAAACAGGTGGCTGACCGGGTCTTTGAGGTTACGGGAAGGAATCCGTTACTTGATATTGCCCTGGAACTTGAGAGGATTGCCCTGGAGGACGACTATTTTATCAAGCGCAAGCTCTACCCGAATGTCGATTTTTATTCCGGCATTATCTACGAGGCGATGGGATTTCCGGTGGAGATGTTTCCCGTGCTTTTTGCCATCCCGCGTACCTCCGGGTGGATCGCTCAGTGGCAGGAAATGCTTTCTGATCCCGAGCAAAAGATAGCACGGCCACGGCAGATCTATTTGGGGCCCGAGAAACGAGTTTATGCAGCGATGGAACAGAGGCGTAGCGCGTAACAACCTGGCAGATACTGGGAGCCCGAAAAAAAAGCCCTCAGGTTACCCTGTATAGGGCAAAGCCTGCCGGCGTCACCGAAGCGATTAAAACGCTTTTGCTTGTCCTGCCTACGCTGATAGGTGCCTTCTTGATAGCGGGTTATATTCGCGTCCTTATGCCTGAGGACGTAGTACGGGAGTGGCTAGGAGAAGGGTCAGTTTTCCCATTGCAGCATCGCTTTACCATGCGGGCGGGAGTGTTCAAACCGTCACAACATACATAACCTCATGGGCCCTTTGGGGTGGCGGGATCATCTTTTACGAGTTCTCGATTTTGGGCCCCCAGACTCTTCACCATTCGAATAATCGCCAGCATCCTTTTCCCTCTGCTGGCTGGGATTATTGCCGGCTCTTTGGCAAAAATCGTCTAGACTCCTACAGTCTTCAAGCGATGACCCGGCAATACATTTGGAATCATCTCCGACGCCGGGGTCATTTAGGCTGCTCTTCTCTTGCGCTCTTCTATAAGCCGGGCGATCTCGGGCTTTACGAGTTGCGCGAAGTCGCTATACTTTAGCCGCACCGTTTGCACGTGATTGCCGGCGTTGAAATAGATGTGTTCGTCTTTCTCCAGCGCTGGATCGACGACAACGGGCAGTCCAAACAGATTACCGAACGGTGGCATCGCTCCGATCTCACATTCGGGGAAATGGGAGATGAATTCGGCCTCCGTCGCAAGCTTCACCGCTTTCGCGCCGAGACTCGCTTTAGCCGTATTCAAATTGATCCTCTGACTCCCCGGGATCACCCCCATAACCGGGCGACCATCCACCTCGAGCACAACGACCTTGGCCATCTCTTTGCCGGAGAAATGCTGTTGCGCAGCAATCTCCTGGGCCGTATAGGCCAACGGATGATTGTAAACCTCGTAAGAAACCCTCGCTTCATCAAGTAATTCTTTGAGCCTTCTTAAAATCGGCATATATACCTCCTTGCCTTTCGCCCGTTTGAATTATGACTAATTTTTGGAACTACAAGAATCATGCCGATGTTTTGTGACCTGACTACAGTTGATTTTCGGCATTTCGCCAAGGTTATTGTGAGACGGAAAAGAAATCATTCCTCAGCCTTGCGAAGCCTGGCGCCGCTGTTTCCCACCCCTGCGAAGAAAAAAATTGCATTCGGATAATCCAGGAAACAAGCCAGCGGAAAATCAATCTTTTATTAAGGCAACTGTTTCTCTAACCGATGGCACATCTCTTGCCGTTTTCAAAAACGAGTCAGCGTTGCTTTGCAAGAACAGGAGGCAAACGGATTATGGAAATTCCCCTGCAGATCACATTTCGCAACATGCCCCCATCCCAGGCAATTGAGGACAAAATTCGGGAGAAAGCGTCTAAGCTCGAATCCTTTTATGACCGAATCATGAGTTGTCGGGTCATTGTGGAAGCACCGCATCGTCACCATCGTAAGGGAAAGGTATACGAGGTGCGCATCGATCTTACGGTGCCAGGCGGCGAGCTGGTCATCAGTCGCTCGCCAAAACGTTTGAAAGCGGCGAAATCGGCAGAAGCGCCGGAGACAAAGCTCATCGAAAGCCACGAACCCAGCAAGCATGCCGCCCATGCGGATGCCTACGTTGCCATTCGTGATGCCTTCAACGCGGCCGGGCGCAAACTGCAAGACCACGTGCGCCGTCAGAGCGGTGTCGTTAAGCTGCATGAGGGCCAGCCCCGTGGGCGCGTCGCCAAGCTGTTTCCCGAAGAGAGGTATGGTTTTCTCGAAACGCCTGATGGACGTGAGATCTACTTTCACAGCAATAGTGTCCTTCAGCCTGGGTTCGGTGACTTGGATGTCGGAGCTGAGGTCTATTTTGCTGAGGAGCAGGGAGAAAAAGGCCCCCAGGCAAGTACCGTGCGATTTGTCGAAAAATAGGAGAATAAGATGTTTGACGAAATCCTCGTATGCCTGGATGGTTCGCCGTTGGCCGAAAAGATATTGCCCTTGGCGCAAGGAATTGCAAGCGGCAAGGGCTCGACGGTCATCTTAATGAGAGTCCTTGGAAGCAGCGAGGAATTGTCCGCGGAAGAGAGTTATATGCGCGAGCGCGCCCGCGTTTTCTGCGCGCCCATCAGATTTCTGATCTCACCTGACCCAGCGACCGCTATCATCGAAGAACTAGATAAGAATCCGCGGGCGATAGCGGCTCTGACCACGCATGGGCGAACCGCTTGGGGGGAAGCGTTATTAGGAAGCGTGGCACTAAAAGTGATTCGTGGCGCAAGGCGTCCCGTGCTCCTTTATCGCGCGAGATCGGACAGTTTAGCTGCGCCCACAAAGATCACCACCCTGGTGGTGGCCCTGGACGGTAGCGAGTTTTCGGAAAAAATAGTTCCGTCCGCCGTTGCGATGGCAAAGTCCCTCAACAGCCGAATCATGCTGGTTCAAGCTCTACCCGCGGAAAGCGCCCAGGCGGCGAGATCCAACGCGCCGTTGGGCGACGTCCTCGAATCTTCTTACCTTCAGGCTAAGGCTGCTGAAATCAAGAAACGGTACCAAATCGAGCCGGCCTGGGACGTGCTTCACGGCGAAGCGGGTGATGCGATATGCCGTTATGTGAACGGAATGAAAAATACTCTCCTCGCCATGACGTCCCACGCTCGCGGTGGACTCGAAAGGGCCCTTCTCGGCAGTGTCGCTGCAGCGTGCATTCGCAAGGCTGGAGTGCCGGTGCTGATTTACTGGCCGGACCATTAGTTTCGTCTCGGCTTGGGAACGCCATGGAGCCCCAAGACGACCCAGCAGAAAAAACCGCCCCGTCACAACTTTCGAAACGAACACCTAGAAGGAGCGAAACGAAGCTGAGCAGAATACCGAGTCAACCAAGCGGCTTACCAAAGCAGGATCGCACTGCTCGACCGACTGAGCGAATGGTACATTAAGGAGATGGACGAGATCGACAAAGCCTTCGATCGGGCAAAGCAGAACAAATACGGTCTATGCCTGGGCCTGCCACCAACCCCATTGAGACACATCGGTTGGATCTCTTTCCCGAGACAGCCTTCTGCAGCGCCTGCCAGAAAACGCGGAAAGCTTATATCGGGTTTGAAGATCTTTTCCATGACCTCGAAGTGGCTGAAAGGAGAAGCGCTGAGTGGATTCCCACCTGCTCCGATCGTTTGACAGGGAGCAAGACGAAATTTTTGCCGTCTAAACCTACCTACCTTGTAGTCGGCCTCCTATTAAATCAGGTATAAGAGGACTCATGCGATCCGTTCGCCCCCGCTATGTGCCTCTGCCTTTTCAGGACTCTCTGGAAGCAGGCCGACTCATTTTGCGCGACGGCACAACGGCAACGATCCGCCTTGCGCAACCGGGAGACAAAGAGGCGATGATCAAGTTCTTCGCTTCCTTATCGAGTGAGTCAAAAAGGCGCCGTTTTTTTGGTTTCGCTGCCCCTGCCGATAAGCTCGTAGAATCCTTGTGTGATCCTTCAAACCCACGCGTGCAACTCGGCCTCGTCGTCACTAGATTGACGGGCGGCTCCCGGATCATTGCCACCGGCAACTACGTTGCCTCGGAGGAGACTGTAGCGGAAGTTGCCATGGCGGTGGACGATGCCTTTCAAGGGAAAGGGATTGGCACGCTCCTTCTCGAACGCTTAACTCTCTTGGCTGTCACAAATGGATTCCGTCGTTTTCGAGCGGTCACGATGATGGAAAACAAACCCATGTTGGATGTTTTCCGGGACTCGGGCTTTGAGTGCCGGACCAGGAGGGATGGTGGTTATGTGGAGATTGACCTCTCGACCATTCCCAGCGAAGCCAGCGTTATGCGCGCAGAGATGCGCGACCGAGTATCGACAACTGCTTCGCTCCGTCCGTTCTTTCAGCCGCGCTCGCTAGCTGTCATCGGCGCTTCCCGCAATCCTGCCAATATCGGCACACGGATTTTGAACGCTCTCCTCACCGCCGGTTACAAAGGACAAATATACCCTGTCAATCCCCACGCTTCTTCGATTGCTTCCCTACGTGCGTATAAATCACTACAGGATCTACCCGAAGGGCCTGATTTGGCCGTTATCGCGGTTCCTAGAGATTCAGTGTTGAAAGTGGTAGACGACTGCGCCTCGCGCGGCGTTCGAGCCATCGTCGTCATTACCGCTGGATTTGCTGAAAGCGGCCCTGAGGGACGTGACCTGCAGCGGCGTCTTGTTGAAAACGTACGCGGCTACGGCATGCGCATGGTTGGCCCGAATTGCCTTGGTCTCATCAATGCCGACCCCGCCGTACAGCTGAACGCTTCGTTTTCTCCCATTTTTCCGGCTCCCGGTCGGATCGCGTTCTCATCGCAGAGCGGTGCTCTGGGATTGGCGGTTCTTTCTCTCGCCCGGCAGCGTGAACTAGGGATTTCCCACTTTGTTAGTGTGGGTAACAAAGCGGATGTTTCTGGTAACGATCTGCTGCAGTACTGGGAAGAAGCGAGGCAAAGCGAAGTTATTCTTCTTTATCTTGAGTCCTTCGGCAACCCGCGGCGTTTTGCCCGGATCGCCAGGCGGGTCAGCCGCCACAAACCGATCGTCGCCGTGAAAGCCGGCAGAACGGGGGCTGGCCGTCGCGCCGCCGGATCTCATACGGCAGCACTGGCGGCGAGTGATGTGGCGGTGGAAGCCTTGTTCCGCCAGACCGGTGTTATTCGCGCCGATACGTTGGACGAGATGTTTGATTTGGCGGCTGCTCTCAGCAATCAACCATTGCCCCGCGGCGGTCGCGTAGCAATCCTGACAAATGCTGGAGGGTTAGGAATTCTCTGCGCAGATACGTGCGAGGCAAGTGGACTCCAAGTGCAAGAGCTCAGCGATTTGACGAAGAATCGCCTGAAGCAATTTCTGCCTTCCACCGCGAGTGTCCTAAATCCGGTAGACATGGTCGCCTCTGCAGGCGCGGATGAATTTCATAAGGCCGTCGAGATTCTTCTCTCGGCTCATGAGATCGACGCGCTTATCGTTCTTTATGTGGACGTTGCCATGACGAAACCGACCGATCTGTCCAAGGGAATTGCCACAGGGGTCGTTGCTGGACGAAAAAACGGCGGTGCAGAAAAACCCGTCATGGCCTGCATCATGGCAGGATCTGATCCCGCCAAGCCCATCTATACGGACGGCGAGCGCGTACCCAATTACCCCTTTCCCGAAAACGCTGCGCGCGCTCTTGGCAAGATAACCGCTTATGCCGAATGGAGAGATCAGCCTGAAGCTTTAATCCCAGACTTCGATGACATAAATCCGCTCGCGGCGCGTGCAATCTGCCAAACTGTGCTTCCGCAAACGGGACCAGGATGGTTGTCAGCCGAAGATACCCGCAAAGTCCTTGCGGCGCTGGCGCTGCCCCTGCCACCCGGCGGAGTTTGCCGCACAGCGGATGACGCCACACGACTGGCCGGTAACATCGGCTTTCCTGTGGCGGTCAAGCTCGCCTCGCGCCAGATTGTGCACAAGACTGAAGTAGGTGGCGTTCGGCTGAATCTGCACGATGGGGCTGCAGTGCGACAGGCCTTTGACGACATTCAGGCGCAGCTAGCCCGAGAAAATAAACTCGACGCTATGGACGGTGTCATTGTCCAGTCTATGATCTCCGCGGGGGTCGAGCTGATGGCGGGGGTGATCGGAGATCCGTTATTTGGTCCGCTCGTGGCTTTTGGGCTGGGCGGCATTCACGTCGAGATTCTAAAGGATGTTTGTTTCCGCATCACTCCCCTCACGGACCGTGACGCGCATGAAATGGTTCGGAGCATACGCGGGTACCGCCTCTTGGACGGTTACCGTGGACATCCGCCGGCGGACATTCCCGCGATCGAAGACTTGCTGCTGCGCCTTTCGCGCCTTGTGGAGGAAGTCCCGGAGATTTCCGAGATTGATTTGAATCCGGTCTTTGCTCTTCCGCCGGGACAAGGATGTCGCATCATTGACGCAAGAATCCGGATCGGTGGGACTCAAATAAGGGAGTCCACGACCAGCTAGTCACGAAAGATCCGGGCCAGGTCTCAGAGAGATACGATTATAGTATAGTCTGCCTCAATGGCTCACCGTTGGCCGAAAAGATACGTGGCGCAAGACGTCCAGTGCTCCTTTATCGGATTGCTCCCAATCTGGTTATCCGTAGACATGGAAGTCGGACAGCGGCGCTTTGTTTCTAATTTTCTTTTTCTAACGGAACGACCAATACGGGACAGGACGCCGCGCGCAGGACTTTGTCCGTGACGCTGCCGATCAGCATTCGGGAAAGCCCGCCGCGGCCATGGGACGATATAACGATCAGATCAATGCCCTCGTTTTCCGCGCAATCGACGATGGCTCCATACGGTTGGCCAGCATCAACCACTTTGCGTATTCTCAGATTCGCGCCGACATCAGCGACATTTTTAGCAACAAACTCATCAAGCCGCTGTTTGTGTTCCTCCATCTCTCGCTTGTCGATGCCGGATTCATCCAATATTACCACATTGAAGATAGTGACCTCCGCTCCAACATCTTTGGCCAACTGGCACGCATAGCGTACTCCTCTGACCGATAGGTCGGAAAAATCTGTCGGTGCAAGAATCTTTTTTACCAAATCCATACGGGACTCCTTTTTACAGTCGTCGACAGAGGAAACTCTTTCGACTCCAAGCTTTTTCAGCTGCTTAACTTTTTTCTCAAGATATTCGCGCGCTTCGTCTCTCTACCAAAAGGTCAGGCAACTAACATGCCACCGTTTCTCGTTGATTTTGTTGCCACGCCGAACGAAGTTTTTGCATCATTGAGAAAAGATTCTACTTCGAGTTGCAGAATTAAGAGAGCGGTGCCGATCGTTCATAAAAAAGCCGCTAGAAGCCTTTTAGTTTCGCTCACTTCTTCAGAGCAGCGGTGTGGCACCATTCTTGCCCTCATAGTTGGTGACACAGCGAAAGTAAAAGAACGGGACCATGGCCGCCCTGGCTACGCGGCGGCAAGGAGAAGGGAACCATGGATGCGAATGAAGGCATCACATATGGGCATAAACTCCGGCTACGCGCAATCGAGGTCGAGAGGACGATAAGGCATCTTGAAAAAGAGCGGCGCGAAGTCGAAGAAAACACCGAGTGGGTCGACAGAGCCGCATACGAAGGCAGGGTTAGCCTCCTCGATGGCCTAACCACCTTGTACCGCAATGAAATGGAACAGATCGAGAAGGCTCATACCCGAGTTGAGGAACGTAGCTACGGTCTCTGCCTGGCGTGCCATGAACCCATCGAAGCCGATCGGTTAGAGATCTATCCTGCAGCACAATTCTGCTTCGAGTGCCAAGATTATCGCGAAAGGCTGAGAACGGGTTGAGCGCCTCTATGTCCTTCGGCCGCACGAACCGCCGCTCTAACACTACTTCCACGCTTCCCCGATTTGCGCCCGCAGAAACTTTTCACTAATCCGCGCGAGCTGCTCCCGCGGTAGCTCTGTATTCAATTTGAGACAATTTGCTGGGGGAAGCTCATTTATCGGTTGGTACGCGGCCTTCTGCTTTGAGTAGATCTCCCACCGACCGTCGGAGACATCCTTCCCCTCAGCTTCCCTTTGAGCCAGTCGTTTTTCCGTCGTCTCGTCGGAGGCAACACAGTGAATTAATACCAAGGGAACCCTATGCTTTTCTGCTAACCGAACGATCTTCTCTCGATGCTCTTTTTGCCCAAAGGTGGCGTCGAGAATAGCGCCCTTGCCCTCCAGAATCTGTTTTTCCGCTTCCCGTGCGATCTTTGCGTAGGTTTTTTCCGTCATATTTGGGCTGTAGATTCCCTCATTAAATGGAACAGCCTGCCGGCCGAGTTTTCCAGCGATTGCTTTACGTAGGGTGTCCGAGTTGATCACCGGCATTCCTATATTTTCTCCTAACTCCCGAGCCAACGTGGACTTACCGCTTCCGGTCAAGCCGCAAACGATCACCAGAAAAGGCTTCAAGGACGACCAACTAAACCGCAAGGCATAGCGAAAATAACGCGGCGCATTGCTGTCTGGGCCGGTCGAACGGAGCGCTTCGACCTTGCCGCGCACCAGTGCGCGGTAGCATTGGTAGAAGGGCAGCAACACCGGCAAGTCGGGATCATGCAGCAACTCGAGATAACGTGTCAAAAAAGGCCGCACTAGGGCTCCGCCACCGCG
>Ga0209857_1000132_pt1 | contig 16259 bp, 13 predicted proteins | sample GWRWN1_10_20_FD_187226 | JGI IMG/M metagenome (GOLD analysis project Ga0209857, IMG submission 187226) | Riverbed sediment microbial communities from areas with no vegetation in Columbia River, Washington, USA - GW-RW N1_10_20 (SPAdes)... | ecosystem: Environmental > Aquatic > Freshwater > River... | reverse complement strand
CGGAGCGATTAATTTGGGCACTGCTTATTACGAAGACAAATTCGTCGGTCCCGAGGACATCATCATCGATATCGGCCACTGGCAGGGAGCAGCGCCGTTGGATAAATAAATTCGGTTCAACGTTCAAGGTTCAATGACGGGTGTCTAGGCTTTAACCTTGAACATTGAACTTTGAACTTCTTTCATCGGATCATCAATCGTTCGGCCTTACCGGAATAGTTGATGAAAACGGTTTTGAGCTCGGTGAAGAAGTTGAGCCCTTCCTCGGCCATTTCACGCTCGCCGACGCCTGTGGCTTTCGTTCCACCGAAGGGCAGCTGCGCTTCACCGCCGATGGTCGGCTCGTTAACATGGACCATGCCGGTCTCGACCTCTTCGACGAAATTCATAATCGTATCGACATTCTCAGTGAAGATGGACGTCGTGAGGCCATATTCCACGCCATTGGCGAATTGGAGCGCTTCCTCGAGACTCTTGGCCGTCGTGATGGACAATACGGGACCGAAGATCTCCTCTTTGAAGATGCGCATATGGGGCCCCACGTTGTCGAAAATCGTCGGCTCAACGAAATAGCCTTTGCCGAGATGTTCGGGCGTCTTGCCGCCGATCACGAGTCTTGCGCCTTCCTCTCCTCCGATCCTAAGATAGTCGAGGTCGGTCTTCCATTGTTTTTCGTCCACGGCCGGTCCCATGTCGACGGTTTCATCCAGTCCCGAGCCAATCTTGATTTTCTGTGCTCCTTCAACCAGCCGCTCTAATAACTTGTCCTTGACAGACGGCGCCGCAATCACCCGGGACGTCGCCGTGCAGCGTTGACCGGTGGAGCCGAAGGCGCCGCCATGAATGGCAATAGCGGCTTTGTCGAGATCTGCGTCCGCCATGACAATAACGGCATTCTTACCGCCCATTTCGCACGTGACTTTAGCGCCGCGCAGAGCGGCCTTCGCATAAAGCGCGCCGCCGACTTCGTTGGAGCCGGTGAAGGAGATGGCTCGAAGCGCCGGGGAGTTGACCAGCGCTTCGCCGACAACCGAGCCGGAGCCGACAAGCATGTTAAATACCCCGGCCGGCAAACCTGCTTCTTCGTAGATTGCAGTGAGTAAAGTCGCTGTCGCCGGGGTCAGTTCCGCGGGCTTGAAGATGACGGTATTCCCGGCAACCAGTGCAGGCGCTGACTTCCAGACGGGGATGGCCCAGGGAAAATTCCATGGTGCAATCAAGCCGACAACACCCAGCGGCCGGCGGATCGTATAGGTGAATGTATCGCGAGCCTCGGAAGGGAGCGTCTTACCATGCATCCGAAAGCCCTCGCCGGCATAAAACTCCAGCAGCGAGATGCCCTTCATGACTTCGCCTTTGGCTTCTTTGAGGACTTTACCCTCCTCGCGCGTGAGCGTGCGGGCAATCTCGTCGGCCCGCTGGCGCGCGATGTCTGCAGCACGCCAGAGTACGCGCCCCCGCTCCGGGCCTGGTGTCTTCTTCCAAGCTCTGAATGACGCTTGCGCAGCGTCGATGGAGCGTTGGACGTCTTCGGCGGTCGCAGCAGGAAACTCAGCGATCACGTCGCCGGTATCCGCGGGATTGATGTTGCGGACGAGCCGTTGGGATTTTGGATGAAACCATTTGCCGTTGATATAAGAACCGGTGTGCATGGTTACCTCGCTAAAAGGACCTCCGGCCCAGCTCGCGCAATAGTTTATTCCATTGCTCATCGAGTTTTTCATACTGTTCCGTTGTCAGTCCCTGTTCTGGATACCAGCGCTTGAAACCGTAGTCCTTCGTCGGACTTCCGTACTCATATTGCTCGAGAACTTTCTGCCCGCCTTCACCCAAAATAAAATCCGCCATGAGGAGAGCCGCATGCGGGTGTGGGGCATGAGCCGAAACCGCCGTCGATCCGGAGTTGGTCGGAACCACGTCCATCGGAACCCATTCAATCGGGGCACCGGCTTTAAGCGATACTTCGACGTGATTGCGGAAAATCGTCGGTGATACTCCAATCTCTCCGGGAATAACCATGTCAAGCAGAGCTCGGCCCGAGACATTATGGACAGCGGGATTCTGCGTTTTGAGTTTTTTGATATATTCTTCGCCCTTCAGTTTCAGCATCGTTCCTACCACGGTCACACCGGTATCGCTGCCGGCGAAACCGATCTTGTCTTTGAGCTCGGGACGCAACAGCCCGTCGTAATTTTTGGGCGCCAAACTCGCTGGAATGGAGTTTTTGTTGTAGCCGAGACCAATGTGGGACTCGCGATCGATGGACCAGTAGAACAGCCCCTTCGGCCCTTTTTCTTTTACACTATCCGGATACTTCGCCTGGGTCGGAAAATAGTAAGGCGTTATCAATTTGTTGTCGCGAAGAAGTTTCACGAGCGGAATGGTGCTCTCAAGCGTATCGAAGATGTGTCGTTTTGCTTGGGTTTCCGCCAGGATCCTCGCCCCGAGCTCGTGACGCGTCCCGCGATACGCCTCCACTTTGACGCCAGGATACTTAGCTTCAAAAGCTGCAGCGAGTTCTTTATACGAGCCGCCCGCCAGCGAGGTGTACCAGGTAATCTTGCCTTCGGTTTTGGCTCCGGCGTATAGAACCTGCTCGCGGTCGGGCTTGTTATAGGCTGCTAAATCCTCGAGCTTCGCTGGCTTGCCGCTCTGGGCCCATGCGGACATAGGTGGGTTGAAGATTAAAACGGCGATTATTGTCCACAGTTTCATCGTGTGCCTCCATCGAGAAATTGTCGTTTGGCTTGATCAGTACCCTTGTTCGGTCAGCTGATAGTAGAAGAGCCTGAAAAACTGTTTCAATCTTTCCGGCCGCTTGTAATGGGCGAACTCCTGCGGCACTTTAAACTCCTTTTCAATTTGTTCCAGGCTCTTGCCGGCTTGCATCATCTTCCCGATTTCGTCTCTCATAATAACAAAGTAGCGCTTTTGCTCTTCGAGGTCCTTAACGCCTCTACCGATGTGCACGGGCCCATGACCGGGAATGTAAGTATCGACCGGAAGGTTGCGCGCCATGATGCTATCGAGGATTCGGATCCAACCTCTGACGTTGGAAAAGAAGACGCCGGCCGACTCGCCTTGCCCGGGATGAATCTCCGTGTTGAGGAGATCTCCCATGAGCATGACCCGTTTTTGAGGAATGTAGACCGTCAGATCCCCGGTGCTGTGACCCCTGCCTTCCCCTGTTATCTGAAAGGTGAGCCCGCCGAAATAGAGATTCATAGTTCCGTCAAACCCGATATCAGGCCGCACGAGATGCCCTTTTTTGTAAGCCGCATAGCGCGGGTCATTGGAATTCTTCCGCTCGTTGAAGTTTTCTCCCTCTTGCATGAACATGTCCTGTACCTGGTTCTTGGTCGCGATGTAGGTCGGCTTGTCCTCGCGGAAGTGCCACGCTCCGGATGCATGGTCCCCGGCGCTGTGCGAAGAGATGAGATACTTGATCTTTTTGTCCGTCAGTTTTTGGATCCCCGCCAGCGTTTGATCTGCATTGTCGATGTGAAAATCAAAAACGACCACGCCCTCATCCGTGATGATCACCGTCGAGTTGCCGGAACCCTGGGAATGCTCGAACATGTAAACGCCGTCGGCAACCTTCACAGGAGTCATCTTTACCGGCGCACTTGCCGCATGTGAACGCCAAGAGAACGCGAACGTCAATGCGATTACCAAGACTATGGACATAAGACTACTCTTTTTGATTGGCGTTATCAGCATAGCTTCCGAAAGTCACTCTTGCTTGCTTATCTAACTTGCGACGATCCCTAAAGCCTTTGCCATCTCCATTGTTCTACGCGCGCGCTCGACAATCGGTCTGTCGATAAGCTGGCCGCCGAAGGCTATGGAACCATCCCCTCGTGCATTGGCCTCTTCGAATGCCTGGATGACTCTTTGGGCGTAGTCGATTTCCTCGGCTGTCGGGCTGAACATCTGATTGATGGGGTCGATCTGCGACGGGTGAATCAAAGACATGGCCGAGAAGCCGAGACGACGTGATTGTCGCCCATAACCGGCGAGCCCTTCCGTGTCTTTGAGATCGACCCAGACTCCATCCACCGCCTGAACGTGAGCCGAAGCGGCAGCGATGACCATGGCGGAGCGAGCGTAGAGCAAGTCGCGCGCTTCGCCCTCGCGGGAAGTTGGCAGTCCCAGCTCACGGCTAAAATCTTCCGCGCCAAACATCAAGCCGCAGACGCGCGCCGAACGAGCAGCGATGGCGGGCGCGTTCAGCAAACCTCGGGGGCTTTCGATAGCGACGAGTAGCTTGACCCTGCCTGCCAGCATCTTTTGTTGCCGTTCGCGCTGGGTGAGAATGGCGTCGACTTTCATCACTTCCTCTGGCGTTTCAACTTTGGGCAGAACCAAGCCTTCGAGTCCGGGCCGAACCACGGAGTCAATATCAGCATCCATGCGCGCGTGGCCGATGGCGTTGATGCGCACAAAGCGCGCCGGTGAGTTCGGCGCCTTCGGACGATCCAAGGCCTCCCCGATAAGCTGCCGCGCGGTATCTTTCTCGCTGGGTGCGACGCCGTCTTCGATGTCCAGCATAATGGCGTCCGTGTTAAGCCCAAGGGCCTTGTCGATCATTTTTTGCCTGTGACCAGGGACGAACATCCAGGATCGCTTTAAGTCCATTGTTTTTTTCTCCTCGCTGGTTTCATTACCTGAAGCACAAGAAAATGTCTATGTTTCCAACTTTCGTCGCCGAACCGGTTGCGGTCAGGAAATTTTTAGAGAATAAAAGAACGAATGTGAAAATGAGCACCTTGAAACCTTTGGTGCCCATCGTTGCGATCACTCTACAAAGTAATTCTGCAACGACGATCATCCCGCCGTTCTTAATGACAATCCTCGCGGTCTATGTTTTGTCGGGGTTAATGCGCGCCATCGTCATCGTGGCCAATGCTGTAGGATTGGTGCAGGACGTGGATAAACAAGGTCCAGCGCGGTCTGGCCTCGGGGATTTATAACGCCGCCGGCGATTTGGCCAATATCTTGGGTCCCTCCATCGGCGTATTGATTGCCTAGGCCACCAGCATCGGCGGCGTCTTCGTCATCGGCTCCCTGGGGTTCACCGGTTTTGGTCAAGTTCGCGCAGCAACGCTAATCAGTTCCATCAGTCTTGCTCAATCTCAGTGGGTTGGATTTCCCGCAGCATGCTACTTAGAATTTGCTTCGTTACCGAAGCCCGTCATTCCCGCATGTTTTTAGCGGGAATCCAGGAGATGTTCGGACTGGACCCCCGCTAGAGACATGCGGGGGACAGCTGAGTAAATGGTTCTCGATCGTTCTGATACCCTGCAGCTTGCTGCGGGGTGGTGCGTCTCGACACGCGAAACCCGGAACTCGAAACTGCGACAGCGCAGGCTGTACCTAGTACGACTTTGGCATACCCAGCACATGCTGTCCCAAGTAGGCCAAGACCAAATTGTTGCTGACCGGCGCGACGGTGAGGAGGCGGGTCTCGCGAAATTTCCGTTCCACATCGTACTCCACCGCAAAACCATAGCCACCGTGGGTCGTCAGACAAGCGTTGGCCGCTTCCCATGCCGCTTCCGAGGCGAGCAGTTTTGCCATGTTGGCTTCAGCACCGCATTTCTCTTTGCGGTCAAATTTTGTCGCCGCCTGGTAACGCACTAGATCGGCGGCTTCGACGTTGGCGTAGGCTTTGGCGATGGGGAATTGAATTCCCTGGTTCGAGCCGATGGGCCGGCCAAAGACAATGCGCTCGGAAGCGTATTTCGCGGCCCGTTCGATAAACCAGCGCCCGTCGCCGATGGCTTCGGCTGCCACGAGAATCCTTTCGGCGTTCCAGCCGTCGATGATATAGCGAAAGCCCATTCCTTCCTCACCAATCAAATTCTCAGCTGGAACTTCAACTCCGTCAAAAAAGAGCGAGTTGGTGTGATGATTGATCATGAGATCCAACGGTTTCACTTCAAGTTTTCCTTTAGCTTCTCTTAGATCGACGATGAACACGGAAAGACCTTTGGTTTTGTCTTTCAATTCATCGTAGGGCGTGGTGCGCGCCAGCAGCAACATCAGGTCCGATTGCAGCACGCGAGAAATAAAAATCTTCTGGCCGTTAATTAAGTAACGATTCCCTTTTCGCGTGGCCGTCGTTTGGATGCGCGTTGATTCCGATCCGGCATTGGGCTCGGTGACGCCGAAAGCTTGCAGTCGGAGCTCCCCGCTGGCGATCTTCGGCAGATAGCGCCGCTTTTGCTCGTCATTACCGTGCCGAAGGAGCGTTCCCATGGTGTACATCTGGGCGTGACATACCGTGGCAACGCCGCCGGAATGGTTGATCTCTTCCAAAATGATGCTTGCTTCGGTGATGCCCAGGCCGGTGCCGCCGTATTCCTCGGGTATCAGAGCCGCCAGCCAACCGAGTTCGGAAAGTTTGCGCACGAAGGCTTCCGGATAATCTTTCTTGCTGTCGATTTCCCGCCAGTAAGCGTCGGGGAACTCCTTACAGACTTTTTTTATCTCTTCGCGGATCTGCAGCTGTTCCTGCGTCAGGTTGAAATCCATTACCGCCTCCTATATTTAGCCCCTAGCAGGCTGTGAAAAGCTATGGTCGCAGGCTGCTCAAAAAGATCTCAGAGGCGAGGCGCGCGAAGAATCGACGAGCGCAGGCGTACTTACCCGGTATGTTGGAGCGAGGCGATTGAGCGCAACGAAGCATATGAGTCTTTTTCAGCAGCCTGCTAGTATATAGCGTAAAGCATGTGCTGCAGAAAGGGGAGAGAAGTATGGCTGTCAAACCCGGCTGGGAAGGGCGCTTCTTCGAAGACTTTGAAGTGGGCGACGTTTATCGCTGCCGTCTAGGCAGGACCGTTACGGAGGCTGACAATATCTGGTTCACTTTGCTGACGAATAACACGAATCAGATTCATTTTAATAATGAGTATGGCAAGCGCACGGAGTTCGGCAAGTGTCTGATTAACAGCGCGCTGACCCTCGCCATTGTCGCCGGTATGGGTGTCGCCGACGTGAGCGAAAACGGCTTTGCCCTTGGCTGGGACGAAATTAAACTGCCGAATCCACTTTTTGCCGGCGACACCCTTTACTCGGAATCCGAGGTCCTGGAGAAGAGAGAGTCCAAATCGAAGCCGCAATGGGGCATCGTCAAGGTTCGCACCCGGGGTATTCAGCAAGACGGCAAAGTTGTGATCGATTATTCCCGCAGCGTGATGGTCTGGAAGAAAGCCCACGCGCCGAAGCAGGATTTGTTTCCCACCGTCAAAGATGAATCCAAGTGAACACGATTGGAACCATTGGAACGATTGGAACGGCTGGAACCAAAGCAGGCAGTTCAAATCGTTCAAGTAGTTCAAGTCGTTCAAGACGTATGAGGTGATAATGGCGTCGAATGAGAAATCGATCCGCGCGCTGGACGGCATCAAGATTCTGGCCTTTGAGCAGGTGCTTTCCGGTCCTTTTGCCACCTGTCTGCTTGCCGACATGGGGGCGGAGGTAATTAAAGTGGAGCGGCCCGGTCTCGGTGACGTTATTCGTGGCTGGGACTCTGTGGTTCGCGGTCTCTCGTCGGGCTATGTTTGGCTCAATCGAAACAAGCGCAGTCTCACGGTCGATGTTAAGAAGGAAAAGGGAAGAGCCATACTTCAAGAACTGGCTAAGACATCCGACATCTTCTTCGAGAATTATGCCCCTGGTGTGGCTGGACGTCTCGGCCTTGGCTACGAAACGCTGAGCGAGGTCAATCCAAGGCTCATCTATTGTTCTCTATCCGGCTATGGCCAGGAAGGACCTTACCGCGACGTCAAGGCCTATGATCTCCTCATTCAAGGAGAAGGGGGAATCATCGCCACCACGGGCTATCCCGACAAGCCGGCTCGGGCCGGTCTCGCGATTGCTGATATCGCCGCGGGGATGTATGCAGCTTTGGGCATTCTATTCGCGCTTTACCAGCGGGAGAAAACCGCTCAAGGTCAATTTATTGATGTCTCGATGCTGGATTCCATCGTGTCTTGGCTCGGTTATTTTCCACATCATTACTGGCATGCGGGCGAAGAGCCGGCGCGGGTGGGAATGCGTCACCATTATGTAACACCCTACGGTCCGTATCTCGCAGGTGACGGGGAATATGTGAACCTCGCCGTTGCCAGCGCCTCGGATTGGGAAATTTTCTGTCGCAAAGTGATCGAGCGACCGGAGTTATTAGAAGATCCGCGTTTTGCCACTGTCGAAGGTCGGCGGAAAAACCGCGGCGAATTGGAAGAGACGATTGAAAAGATTTTTCTGGAAAAGGATCACAACTACTGGCTGGCTCAGCTCAAAAAAGCTGAGCTGCCCTACGGTGAAGTGCGGGGCATCGCGCAAGTCCTCGCTCATCCCCAAGTGATTGCCCGCAAGCTTATCCGAGAAGCGGACTCGCCCGTCGGGAGGGTGCCGGTCATCGCCAATGCTCTTAAGATGTCAGGGAGCGAAGCGCGCTATGACAGGATTCCGGGCCTCGGAGAAGACAGTGAGGCGATATTGAAGGATCTGGGTTATAACACAGACGCGATCGCTCAACTGCGCCGCGACAAGATCATCTGATTCCACCGAAAGGAGGAGTGGATGCGCAAGCCAGTGGTGGGGGTCATGGGCGCCTCGGAGAATGACGCCCTCAGCGAATCAGAAAAAGTGCGGGTTAAAGAAGTCGCAGAAGTTCTCGGGGCTGCTCTGGCTCGGCACGACTGTGTTTTAGTCACGGGCGCCACAACGGGTCTGCCGGATATGGTCGCGAAAGCTTTCCGCAGGCACGGTGGTTTTGCGCTGGGAATATCACCGGCTCAGGATCGAAGGGAACATTTAGAACGTTACGGCTTGCCGGACGATGGCGCGGACGTGATCGTCTATACCGGGTTTGGCTACAAGGGACGCAACGTTATCAATGTCCGGTCCGCCGATCTGGTCATTGTATTGGGCGGCGCAACCGGCACGCTCAACGAATTCACCATAGCCTACGATGAGGGGAAAATAATCGGCATACTCGAAGGAAGCGGCGGGGTAGCCGACCATGTCAAAGAGATTATTCAGTTTTGCAAAAAGCCGACGCGGGGTCTGGTGGTATTCGACAAAGAACCAGCAAAGTTAGTTGAAAGGTGCTTAGAAGCGGTGAGCCGTTAGTGAAACTGCTCCGGAATAGAGCCAGGTGTTATTCAGAACGAAATCGGCTTCTCTACCCGCGCTTTAACTTATTCTGCGCAATGTAGTTTTGGGCGAACTTCTTGAGCTCGTCGCCGCGCAGGCCGATTTTGAGCGCTTCGTCCAAGGCCTTTTCCTCATTCCAGCCCTGTTCAACCACACGATAGATCATCATGAAGGCGCCGACCCGATTGGCGGTAGCACAGTTAATGAGCATTGGGTGGTTGGATTTTTCTTTGACCAATCGAATGAACTCGTCCGCCTGTTCGGCGCGCGGCGCGCTGGATACCACGGGAATATTGAAGTAGCGCAGCCCATTTTTTTCGACTAGAGAGCGCTCTTTCGTGAGATCGATGCCTTCACCGAAAGCGCGCAAGCTCAAGACGGAATGAAAACCGCTTGCGGCAGCCTTGGCGTATGCTTGTTCAGTGGGTTGGCCACCGGTGGCGAAATTGCTGTCTAGGCAAAGCACGCGCGGCACATCGGACTTCAGGGATTGTTCAATCTGATCGAGACGTGCGCGATCTTTTTGTTGCGTTTCAGCGGCAATGGCTGAAGTAGAAATCACAACACTCGCTGCCAAGACCATCAGAAACCTAGTCATCGATATTGCCTCCTTGAAATGTACAATGTGACGCTAGGAATACTGCAGCTTGAACAATGCCGCCGCCGTCTTGCCCAGCATCGCGGTTTTTTCTCGCGCGGAACAAGGTGCCTGTCGAATCATTTCCAAAGACTCCGTGACGTTTGCCGCGGTTTTGCATTCCAGCGGGTGGTCGGTGCCGAACATGATGCGGTCCGCCGTGGTTACATTGAAGGCCGCCGCTAGCGCCGGGTGCCATGCCCCGGTTCCCGCGGTGTCGAAATAAAGCGATTGAAATAGCTTCTCGAAGCGCTCGGTCAGGCCGAAACACTTTTGCTCCGATTGGGTCTTGAGGTAGCCCTTCATATCGGCTGGAATATCGGCGTCGTCAGTCTCAAAAAAGGCCATCATTCGCCCCTTGAGTGAGGAAGTGGCGCCGCCGAGATGAGGCATGACGAAGCGCAGTTCAGGAAAACGGGGAAGCACGCTATTGATCACGCGCACGATGGCCTGGGTTGTCTCCAGGGGCCGGAACACGCAGCGATCCAGGTTGTAAAGCGTGTCTGAGCCGGTGGGTTTCGACTGGGGATGGATCACGATGGGCAGGCGGTGTTTCTGGATCACCTCGTAGAGGGGGTTCATTGTCGGGTTGTCTAGCTGCACATTGAGATGGCAGGCAAGCAACGCCACCGCGCGCAAGCCCAGTTCGTTAATGCCGCGCTCGAGTTCACGCTGCGCGGCCTCCGGCTCATGGATGGGTAAATGAATGCAGCCCCGGAAACGCGTCGGGTGCTTGCGTTCAACCTCGGCGATGCCGTCGTTCAGCAGCCTCGCCACGTCCGTTCCCAGCACCTGGACCTGGTCGGTTAGAATGGACACGGTAACCCCTGCCTCGTCCATGACATTCAGATGCGCTTCGAGATCTTTACGAGACGGGTGAAGCGTCAGGCTGATTTCGTTGGTAACGATTCGGCGGCCTCCCGCCTGGGCGGCAAGACGGTCGAACAATGCCGCGGGCATGTAGTGGTGGTGAACGTCAACGATAAGTTCTGCCGAAGCCATAATAAATCGAAACTCCTTTTCCCATGATCCGATATTCGGACGCTGTAACCGTACGACACTCCGGCGTGTCGTTCAAGCGAAGGGCAATTCGCATAAAGAATGGAAAGCCGCTGCCGCTCGCGATTTCCCCCTCACCCTTCCCTCTCCCCCGACAACCTGGTCGTTACCCGTAATCCCCCTGGCTGGGAAATGGAGGCTTTGACGGGGTGAGCTGTTGTAGAGAATGAAGCTGTTTGGCAATCAAGACTCCGGTCACAATATCATGGAGACGTTGCAGACCCCGACCGATGGTTATCGAGCCAGGCTCGCCATCGCTCTTGCGGCCGAGGAAACCTCCGAGCTCAGCAGTCCACCGCGTCATCTCATGAACGCTGGGGGGAATCGATGGCAGCGGCTGATCGAGTCGCTTCAAGGCAAACAACGCCTGCCACTCATGCTCCTCAAAGGCAACCCTACAAGGCGCCTGTGGTCTCTCACGCGAAAGCTTCTTGATGTGCTCGATTCTCCACGCCACCACCAAATCAAGGGCGAGACAGTTCTCCCAGACCGTGCGATCACCGAGCTGGCGGCTCTCAATGCGGCAAACGCTCTTGATAGTCTTATGGTACTCCTCGATCCCCCAGCGCCTTTTATACCAGTCGACTTTCTCCAGCGCCTGCTCGAAGTCATTGACTTCCAGAGTGGTTACCAGCATCCACTCCACGGCGTCTTTTTGCGAAGGAGGATTAACCTCGGTGACATAGACCACCCCAACGCTAAGCGCCCCGAGCGAGGACTTGAGCTTGGGGGGACGCAACTCCACTTGAGCAAAGCGAATCTTAAGCAGCGCATCGCGGGCCGCTCGCCCCTTGCGTCTAGGAATATGGAGCAAACGCTCGCCCGCCACGGGTTGGCTTTCCATGTACTGCCACAGGCACAGGTTTGTGTCTTGGACTCGCCGATCCCGCTCGGCTCGAATCAAAAGCTTGGGGTGTGCGGGATCGCTTTTCGCCAGCGCAAACAGCTCGTACACATCGGCCTCGCGGTCTCCGACACTGACCACCGTGCTGGCCGCTCCGAGCTGGCGTTGCAAGCGTGCGGCGCCACGAAAGCTCTTGAGCCATTTAAAGCTCTCTTTTTGCTCAATGGGCCGCTGGTGACGGGTGGCCCGCTTACCGAACTGACGCGGGTCGCGCGCCCAGACTTGCACATCGACCAAACCCAGCGCGGTGCCTTCGGTGGTGTAGGCCATGGTGTCATGCAAAAGAATTCCCTGCGCTCCGTCCACGCGGGTGCTAATCGGCCCCAGCCCTTCCATCTCGGCATGGGTGTCATAGTTAAAGCTGGTGGTATCTTGCACGGCCAGAACCACTTTGATCTTTTCGCGCGCAATGCGCTCCATGGTGGAGTGATAGTGGGAGGAAAGAAGAGCGTTCATACTCACGGCCTTATGCTCAAAGAATCGATAGGCGGCTTTGGTTTTGGCGCGGCTGCCGCAGGCCTGGGGAATATTGGCCGCGGGCTGCGCGTAGAAATCACGCGCCAGCGTAAAAAGCCGCTTTCGATGGCGTCCATCGCGCAGTCGCACCTTGCCGAACTCCTCCTCCGCCCAATCCTGCGGGGGCTTGGGCGGCTTAGTGCACGGCGTGGGCGAGCAGCGCGCCGGGCCAGGCTCCTCGCAAAGCTTTTGGCGGCAATCGGGGTCCAAGGGATACAGATAAATATCTTTAATCGGTTGGCGCGCTCGGTGCGTGCGATCCTGGCGACCGCGGCCGCGGGTGCGGCCCACAGCGATCCAGTTGGCGGCGCGGTACGAAGTGGCGGCAAAGCGTTTCGATTCAACGTAGGTCTCCAAAAGCAGCGGTCTGTAACCATACGCCTGCTGCCAGTCCTCTGCCAAGCGCTTTTCTGCCATGGCCAGAACCTTGGAGGCAAGATTGGCCAGCTTAACTTGGCGCGCAATCACAAAACGCGAGTTCGCCACCACATAGCGCAGGTGGAGCTGACGCGCCGCATGGCTCCAACCGATCCAGCGCTCGCGGGCCTTCAAATACAAAGCGGCGGCGCTAAAGCCCAGCGCTCCTATATACCCGTGCTCGCAGACAATCAGGTAGCGCAGCTGCGCTCCGCACAAGGGCCGGTATCCCAGATAATGATGAGTCGCTACCAGTTTCTTCCATTGCCGATCGAGTTCGCGATGGTTGGAGTTGACCGAAATCAATTCCAGCTTGCTCAGCTTACTGACCGAACCCTCAAGGCTCGCAGGCACATTGAGGCGCGTGGCGGCAAAGCTCGATCCGCCAAAGCGTACCGCGCGGCGCGGTGGGGGCAAATCGATCAGACCACGGCGCTGCAAGCGCACCAGCGCAAGTCGGCAGTTCACCGCTTTGTGCTTGCCGTTGGCGGCGCGCCAATTGAGCCAATCGCAAACCTTGCGTGCCAGATCCGCCCGCGTCCATTGGGAATGATCGCGCACCGCCGCGTCGATACGTTTCAGAATCGCGTGCGGAAAAATCCGACCGCACACCACCACGCCGTTGTCCATCCGCCCACAGAATGCCACAAAACATTTTCAGTGTCCAGCCGGGGGACATATGGCCGCGAATTAGCCCAGCGGGAGAGGAGGCAAGAGGGGAGAGGTTGTACTGAAGGTCAAATTTTGGTTCGGACATAGCGCAATTGGAAAGGGCAAAGAGGATGAGAAGATTTTTTCAGCGGCAGGCCATCGTTTGGACGATTTTTGTCTCGATCGAAATGTTGTCGGCTTCCGTCCAAGGCGCAACTCCGGAGAAGATAAACGCGAGCTACGGCGCCATCTCCGGCTCCATGGCCCCGATTTGGGTGGCCAAAGAGGCCCGGCTCTTCGAAAAACACGGGTTGGACCTGAATCTCGTTTACATCTCGGGCGGGCCGCGCAGTATCATGTCGCTGCTCGGCGGCAGCATCCAATTCGTGAACCACTCCGGCATGCCGGCCCTGGAAGCCTACCAAAGAGGAGCCGACACCGCGCTCATCGCTTCACCGATGAACCAACTTGAGCATTCCCTCGTGGTGCAGAAAAGCATCACAAGCACCGAGCAACTCCGCGGTAAAATCTTGGGGATGAGCGCGGCGGGTTCATTGACCGACATTCTGCTGCGCGAAGGCCTGCGCCTGAACAGCGTACCGGAAAAGGATGTAACGATTATACCCGTGGGCGATCTGGCGGCGCGGTTGAGCGGTCTTCAAACCGGGCGTGTGCATGGCGTCATTATCGCCGGCATCCAAACACTGACTGCAACCAAAATGGGCTTCCGGCAACTGATCGATTTTTCCAAACTGCCCATCGAGATTTCCGGCTCCGGCATTCTCGTGCGGCGCGCTTATGTTAACAAGAACCCGGACACGACCCGAAAGTTTCTCAGAGCCTGGATCGAAGGCATTTATCTGCTCAAAGCCAAACCGGATTTCAGTCTCGGCGTGCTTAAAAAATATGTGGCGTCGCAGGACACCGAAGTTCTGAACACAATGTACGGCCATTATAGAGATCTACTAATGACCAAACCGCTTCCTGATGGACGGGTTGCAAAATCAATGTTCTATCTGCTATCACGCACGAATCCGGAAATCCCCAGCGGCAACCCGGAAGGATTTGCCGAGCCGCGCTTCATCAACGAGCTGGAAAGCTCCGGCTTCTTCGAAGAGCTGAATCGGCAATATGCGAAGTGAAGAGATCTTGTCAGGCGAAGCGTAGATTCTTACCTTGGAAATGTTCAACAAAACGACTTTAAGAAAAATTATCGCGCCAGCGAAGACTCAGCCTAAGGCTGATCAGCCATCTTCGTGGCTGAGCCAAGCACGCAAAGTAAGAGATTTTCTTATTTCTCCGGACCTTGGCGCCTTTGCGTCTTTGCGCGAGTCACAGGTGTTTCCGATTGCATTGTTCCGAATTGGTTCATAAATTTCAAATAAGTTTGGTTAGATTAGCTTGGAAAGGATTCGCATATGCCACGTCAGTATAGAGTTATTTCCGGGGATGGACACATCGATCTCAACCCGGATGTTTGGCGGAACCGCGTTGCGGCCAAGTGGCGGGAGCGAGCGCCGAAGCGGGTAAAAATGCCGAACGGTTCAGACGCTGTGGTCGTCGATGGCGGCAAGCCCAATACCATCGGAGTTACCCGCAGCGTCCGCGTCGCCCACCAGGATATGGGCAAGCAGGTTCCGACGTTCGAGAACAGCGCCGGCACCGGCACGCCGCAGCAGCGCTTGCGCGAGCAGGATCAGGACGGTATCGACTGCGAAGTCTTGTTTTCGCAGATTTCATTGGTGCTGCGGCAAGCCAAGGAGGACGATTTCTACTGCGAACTGGTGCGCGCCTACAACGAGTTCCTCGCTGAGGAGTATATGGCCGCCGCGCCGAACCGTCTGATCTGCATGGGCACGATTCCGATCACCGGCATCGATGACGCGATCAAAGAACTGGCGCACTGCACCAAGCTCGGGTTTAAAGGCGTAAAGCTCGAGCGCTATCCAAGCGGTAAAAGTTATCCCACTTCCGAGGACGATAGGTTTTGGGCTGCGGCGCTTGATCTCAAAATGCCGCTTACCAATCATAGTGACGGCAACATGGGATCAGGCAACGGCCAGCCGGACTTTCTTTATCCTAAGGAGCCAGGGCCCGACATTCATCAGAGAAATGCGTTTAGATTCTTCACTCGCTTTACCAACCCTTGCATGACCGCGCCGCTGCAGATGGCGTTTGCCGGTGTCTGGGACCGTTTCCCAAATCTCAATTTTTATTGGGCGGAGACCATGATCGGCTGGCTCGAGTACGGCCTATGGCAGATTGATGACCACTACGACCGTTATATCGGGATGATTCATGACCACTGGGGTCTCAATCGTCTGCAGCGCAAACCGAGCGAATACATCAAGGAACACAACTACTGGGGTTTTCTGCACGATCCTGTAGGGGTCAAGCGACGCGACTGCATTGGCGCCGATAAACTGATTTGGGGCACCGACTTTGCCCACGCGGCTAGCGAATGGCCGAACTCGATCAAGGTTATGGAACAAGACTTCGCCGAGGTACCGGAAAAAGAAAAACGCGCCATACTGGTCGATAACACAGTAAGATACTTTCACCTAAACGACTAGTTTGTTCGAGAACTGTATGCTCCGAAGACGACTTAAACGATTTGAACGGCTTGAACTTCTTGAACGGTTCAAATGGTTCAAAACGTTCAAGTCGTTCAAGACGTAAAGGATTCTTCATTAGAGGCAACGGAGATAAGGTATGAATGACGTTGGCACAACCCATGAAGATCTCGAGCGCTTTCTTGCGGACCACCATCTGGTCGGTGCCGGGCTGAGACGCGAGGGGCGGGCGGCTCCACGCAAAGGCAATACGGCCGCCCACTGGTCTTGGGAAGGAATTTACCAAGGTCTGATGCGCTCCGGGGAGATCGTCACCGTCGGCCCCAACGGTATGACG
>Ga0209857_1000131_pt1 | contig 16273 bp, 13 predicted proteins | sample GWRWN1_10_20_FD_187226 | JGI IMG/M metagenome (GOLD analysis project Ga0209857, IMG submission 187226) | Riverbed sediment microbial communities from areas with no vegetation in Columbia River, Washington, USA - GW-RW N1_10_20 (SPAdes)... | ecosystem: Environmental > Aquatic > Freshwater > River... | reverse complement strand
CGCCGTGCTCAGCTCCGCAAGGATTCTAAAATGGCTGGCCCGACAGGCAGATTGACAACCTCCCCGCTGCAAAAGAGCTTCCAGACAACACCAACTCAGCCGGGCCTTTTTTTTGGAATCGCAATGCTTTTCTCCCGTGCGGCGGGCACTTTATCAGCAGTCTCGAGGCCCGTGAGGCGACCTGCGGAGACATCCAGACTCAAGATCCTACCCGCCCGTTCAATGGTTAACTGTCGTCGGCGTTCACCTGCTGTCAGTTCCAGCTCATGAAACCGTCGGTTATCGGCGACTTCCTGTCCGTCGTAAGCGATGATCACGTCACCAGTCTGCAGGTCAACGCGCCGGCTCTTGCTGTCAGGTTCCACCTTCTCAATTGTGACCCGCGTAAATACCGGTGTGCCATCGACGTCGAAGAACTCGCGCTTCGTTTCGCGACCGAGATCATCATACGAGTACTTGATCTTGGCATATCCTTTCGCACCCCGCACTGGACCGTCATTCGCGTCAATATAGTAGACTTGCGAAAGCTTGCCGCTAGCGTCAAAGATCTGTCTTTCTTTGGCGAAACCATACATCTTGGCAACGATTGAAGAGCCGTCAGTTCCAAAGCACGCCCACTCGATCCGTTCGCCTCTGTCATTGTATCTGGTGCCCACCTTGGCGCATCCCTGTTTGTTTGCCGTGGGACCGTCGTGTTCATCATAGTAGGTGATCTCTGTACGGTAGCCGCGCGCATCATACGCAGATCGGCTCTTCGCATAGCCGTCCTCGCCGCGCACAGGTTTGCCTTCGGTATTCAGTAATATCTGCTCGAGCAAGTTTTTCCGCGCGTCATGAGTTTGGACGATTTTGGCGTAGCCGCCCCTCCGTAGCGTGGGCTGGCCGTTTTCATCGAAGAATGCTACTTCGCGCTGATTGCCATGCAAATCATAAGCATAGGTAATCTTTGCAAAGCCATATCGAGTCTTGACGGGCTTGTCCGCGGCGTCGTAATACGTGACCTCCGTCTCTTTGCCCTGGGGATTGTATTGCCACCGCACCCTGACATAAGGTTCCTCGTAAAATTCGAGCTGGCCGCCGGGTCCCAAAAATGTCTCTTCGAATCTATTTCCCCGTTGGTCATATCCGATTTTAATCCGTGCAGCACCCTGATTATCGCGAACGGGTTGATCGTTTTCATCGAAACATGCCCAATCGGTTACATTCCCGTGTTCATCCCGAACTATCTTGGTCTTAGCACAACCACGGTCATCACGAACGGGGCGGTCGTTCTCATCCAGGCCGGCCATTTCCACAAGGTGGCCGCTTTTGTCCCAAACTCCTTTGCGTTTGATAACTCTGCCCCCCACCGGCAGGAGCTTGCCGTCAGGACCGAAATAGCTTTCGAGCGAGCCACCGCTTTCATCCCAAACGACCTTCACCTTGGCGATCCCGAACGGACCTCTTACAAGCTGGCGATCTGGGCCGAAGAAGGTATTCTCGACGAGATTACCTTGACGATCGTACGCAAATGTTTGGCCGGCAAATCCCGTCCTTCCCGAGGTGACCAGTTGACCGTCTGCGCCAAGATGGGCGAATTCGGTGATGTTGCCGTGTTGGTCATAGCGCATTTTCATTTCGGCCATGCCATATCGCCCGGCGACAGGTCGGCCATCAACCCCAAGCCTTACCAGCTTTACAGGGTTACCCAGCTTGTCATACTCGGTTATCGTTTTCGCTATACCCAATCTATCCGGAGCTGGCTGACCGTGTTGATCCAACGAAGTTTCTTGCAAGGTAAGTCCTAATTTATCGAATAAGAGTCGGTAGCCGAAACTTCCATCATGGTTCGGTCTTGGCGTACCAGTGTTATCCTGGAATAAAAGATCCTTGTTGAACCCACTCTCGGGTCCAGTTTCAGGCCGTACAATCTTGATGTGCGTGATCCCCGATTCGCTAACCACCTTGGAGAACACCTCCCACTTGTACTCGGCATAATCGGGTCGCGGGTAATGCAGCGTATAGAGCAAACGATCGCCGCGGTTATATGCGCTTTGCTTGACGAGCCGGCCGTAGTCATATTCGAAGGTCACACGGGAAGTGCTCAAGATCTCCGCTTCCTCGGTTAGGAGGGGGTTCAGCGCCAACAGAGAGATAGAAGGGAAGTGAGCGAACTCTGGTGGATACGCGCGGCGACTATTGATAGCGCGGATTTCCTTGACCGGCCCCCTTCTGCCGTCCTTGAGAAACGCTAGCGTGAGGTTGCGACCGCGAACCTGTTCGCCACTGAGCGAGCCTATGCCTTCAGGCTGTCCCCGGGCATTGATTACATTGGCATAGTAGTCGATATGCGGGCGGTAAAACGCATCCCAGACCCACAGTCCCAACATCCCCAGGATCAGCAACGCGGCGGAGCCCGCCCAGAGAAATGCACGCCGTTTATCTTTTCCTTCCAGGTTCTGTGCTTGCGGCTGGACAGGTGTTTCGATCAGATGAAAAACATCAGCGTTAAGCGGTATCGTGTTACGGGCTGCATCACTGGGCGGCTGTGTTGGTGATTCTCTCGCGACATGCGCCGAAATGCCTCTGTGAAGAGTATCGAGTCCCGGATGCCCGAGATCACCATCCCAGTCAACAAGATCGACGGTTTGCTTACGCCGGAATTCGAGGGGCGGCTTGACGGCATCGATAAGCGCTGGAACAAGCCTTCCCCGCTCGACGGCCACTTGAGCTTCGTTTTTTACCCACTCAGAAATAACCGAATGCTTGGACCAAAGGACCACGACGCTCGTCGCGGTCTCGAGCTCATGCTCGATGACCTCGTCGTAGGTTTGACCGGCGATGATATTTCGATCCCACCAGACTGAGAAGCCTTTTGCCTCCAGTGCTTCGGCTAACTTCCTGGCGCGTGTACGGTCCTCGCTGGCGTAACTGATGAAAACGTCGGTCATCGATACACCGTCACTGTATATGAGCGCCTAACACCGAAACTGTCGGTAATATCCAGCATTTCTGGAAAACATGTCAAGACTATTGGTCTCGACAAATGCCGCCACTTCGACGGCGGATGAGGATATCAGCCTGCGGTCTATTGGGGTAGCGAGGCTTTATAACCGCGATTTGAGAACGTCGATGAAGCAGTTTGAGAACGACACATCTGCCAAACTTAAAATTGAATACGAGTTGGCTGGCGCCGTTCGCGGCATTCTCGCGTTCGCTATATTGCCAAGCAAACGTGAATCCTGCGGTGGGCCGGCAGCGGATTTCGGGACCTAAAAGCACAGCAGCGCACGATTTCGTGCGCTGCTGATTCGAAAAAGGGTTTGCGTAAGAGGTTCTATGCCTGTTGCACCGCCGTCAACTTCCACGGGTTAGGTCCCACGGGACGGGTGAAGGTCCAGTATTCTTGGAACTCAATCGGATCGGAGTTATTGCCGCTGACCACGTTTCCGCTTTTTTGATCGACGGTATAATCGAGAAGGTTGGCGTGAAGGCGAACGGTAATATAGTCTTGGCCGTTTTCCGTCCACGCTTCGGTAATGTCGCTTTCCCGGAGAGCGATATTTTCCATTTTGTTCTGGTGACCGCGCGCCCGAAGGTCGTTCAGCTCCTGTTCCCATGTTTGCATCAACTCGGAGCCACACAAGGAACGCAGAGCGGCCGTATCCTGCTTGTTCCACGCGCCCTGAACTTTGAAAAAAGTATCCTGCGCGGTTTTCAGGAATTGATTGGGATCGAAGCTTCGGTCCATCATCGTGAGAGACCGATAGTCGATATCATCATTGATAGACTGTGCTTCTTGGACCGGGGCACCGGTAGGAGCTTGATAGCCGGTGTTACTGGGGATTTGATATCCGGTATTCTGATATTGCATCGAACCGTGACCTGTGGCGGCCGCGGGTCTAAGAAACTTGCGGTAGAGAAAATATCCCAAGCCGGCGAACAGCAGGATCTCAACAAGTCCGATGCCGCTGCTGCCAAAGCCGCCAAGACCGCCAAAACCCCCATGAGCTAGGCCAGAAAACAGCATGGAGCCCAAAAACCCGCCCAACATGGCGGTGCCGAAGGTACGCATAAAGCCGCCGGTTTGCGGCGCCAGTGAGCCGGGCTGCTGCGGTGGGGTAGCTGCTTCTCGCCTCGGTTGGGACGGCTGCGTGGGTCTGCTGGGAGACTGGTAACTTCTAGAGCCGCGAAAGCCGCCTGAGCGCCCGCCGCCCGCACGAGCGTCGACGAAACTCTCAAGGACAATTTGCGATAAGCCGATAAAGGCGAATAAGCTAATCGCCATAAGGGTTATTCTACGTTTCGATATCGCCATAAGAATTTTGCCTCCTTAAGTCAAATCGAACTGCAACTGTGGGAAGCTTAGCTTAAAGAGGTCGGTCAATCAATCCAGGCATCGTCGAACGATTTTTGATTGTACTGATCCAGAAGAGAACTCACCGCGGAGGCGCTGAGGGCGCGGAGAAAAGAGTTCTTGATCAAGAAACACTCCGATCTCTGCGAACTCCGTGTCTCGGCGGTGAAGTAAGGCTTGCTTTGGTTGCGGCTCGGCCGCGCTGCGTTCTTTGTGGTTAATTCTCGTGAAGCGTTACCGACATTTTTTCACGGCCCGCTGATGTTCGCCTGAGCGACGGGCGCGCGCGCAGCGCTTCGGTTCCATTCCCACAGGACGAGGATGAGACCGAGGGCAAAACCGACTGCGTCGATGATGAGCCAGATGCCGCTCCATGAAGGGAGGAGCAGGAAGAAACAGGCGAGCCAGAGAATTCCTCGCTTCACCCAACCCAACGGCCGGAACAGATATCCCGCGCACCCGATGCCGAGAAGGATCACGCCGACCGACGCGGTGACTATAGCTATGATGATCTCCTCAGCCGTGCCCTGGAGAATCAAGGCCGGGTGGACGGCGAACACGAAGGGGACGACGTAAGCGGCGATGCCCAATCGCATACCGGTCCAGCCCGTTTTCCAGAAATCCGAGTGAGCGATGGCGGCCGCCGTGTAAGTGGCGAGACAGTCAGGTGGTGTGATCAGGGAAAGCATGCCGAAGTAAAAGAGAAAGAGGTGGGCCGCGAGCGGAACGATGCCAAGCTGAGTGAGGGCAGGCCCAACCAGTACGGCCAGAGTGATGTAGACCACCGTGGTAGGTAGTGACATCCCGAGTAGGATGCAGACGACCGCTGTGAGAGCCAAGAGGAACAAAACATTGCCGCCGGTGACTGTCACCAGGAGGAGCGAGAGCTTAAAGGTAAGCCCTGACAGTTGCAGCGATCCGATCACGAGTCCGGCCAGCGCTGTAACAACGACTATATCCAGGAGAGTCTGACCAGTTTCCTCAATGCTGGCGAGTATTGCCCGAAACGTCGGCCGCGTCTCTTTCTGGAGCGCGCCGACAAGAAAGGTCGCAATGACGGCCACCATCCCAGCTTTACCCGCTTCCCAGTTGGCGATCATGAGAGTGTAGATCAAGAGCGAAAGCGGAATCACAAAAACCCAGCCGCGTCGCATCGTGGTCTGGAATTTTGGAATCTGCTCGGCCGGCAACCCGACGAGGCCATGCTTCGCCGCCTCTAGGTCTACCTGCGTGAAGAGGGCCAGGTAATAGAGGCAAGCAGGAATCGCCGCGGCTAGCGCCACTTGGCCATAGGAGATATTGAGAAATTCGGCGATGAGAAAAGCCGCGGCGCCCATCACCGGCGGCATGATCTGCCCGCCGTTTGACGCCACCGCCTCGATGGCTGCCGCTACATGAGGAGGGTAGCCGGTGCGTTTCATCATCGGGATAGTGATGGCGCCGTCGACGGCCACGTTGGCGACCGCGCTTCCCGAGACGGTGCCGAAGAGGGCGGAGGAAACTACCGCGACCTTGGCGGCGCCGCCGCGATAGCGCCCCATGATCTTCAGCGCCACGTCGGTCAAGAACTTGTCTCCTCCCACGGCATAAAGCGCTCGGCCAAAGAAGATGAATGCCACAATGACGCTTGCGGCCACGTTCAAGGGAAGGCCGAGGATACCGCTGGCGTCGAGATAAAGGTAGCTGGCGATGCGCTCCCAGGAGGAGCCTTTGGCATAAAGCAACCCGGGAAGTAGATAAGCGAACTTAGCGTAGAGAATGCAGGGCAAAGCGCACCACACCAGACCCCATCCGGCGATGCGGCGAGTGGCTTCGAGGATCAAGAGGATTGCCAGCCCGCCTAAAATCCAGCGGTCCGGGGACAAAACACCGAGCCGGTAAGCGATGGTGGGATACATGACGGTGACATAGAGGCCAACGAGAAAACCGCCTCCCGCAAGCAGCCAGTCATACCAAGGGATCTTATCGCCAGGCTCAGTGCGCCGCGCTTTGACTCCGAGGAAGATGCTCCCAAGCCCGAGGGCTAAGAAGAGACCGAGATACTGTTCCTTGAAAAAAGCTACGGCAAAGCTGTGGTGGATCTCCAAGGCCCAGACGGCGCCTAGCAGCGTGAGGGCGTAGAGAAGTCCCCTCAGGAGCACTCCGGGTGATCCACTGAGTGTCCTGAACTTCGAGGTGAGAACGTAATCGTCACTCACGCTTTTTCCTCAGCGCTTTCGCGGTCTCAAGTCCCGAGTCTTGAGTTTCGAGTTTAACCCGAGACGCCAGACCCGAAACTCGAGACTGTTGGTGTTACGGGTTCAGAGCGAGCAGCTTCTGCTGTGCCTGATCCATCTCTTTTTTCCATACTCCCTTTTCTTGGTAAAATTTGATGGCCGCCGGATGGTAAGGCAACGTCACATCGTCGGACGCCGCGCGATCGCGCGTCCATTCCTTGAATCCCGGGTGCATCGGCGGGAGCTTCTCTGCGTTGTCCCAGATCGCCTTGAGAATAGCGGTCACCAACTGATCCGAGGCGGCTTTATGGGTGGCGAAGTGGATGTCGTAAGCAACTGTGCAGGTATCCTCGACTACCGCAGCGGCGCCTCCGGCCTTGACGATCCTCGTGTAGTAGCCCGGAACTGCTTGACGCACGCGCCGATCACCCTCCGGTGAGCAGTCAAGAGAGAGGTGCCGAACCCCAACGGCTGCATCGGCTTCTCTGATCTTCGCCATGTTGAGTGCGCCTGTGGTGACGTCAGCGCGCCCTTGAACCAGCGCGTCGATGCCGTCGTTGACCGCGGGCACCGGAACCACCTTGACGTCTTTCCAAGAGAGCCCTCCGTTCGCCAACTGCCCGAACATGTTAAACCAGACTGCCTGATGGGCGGGATACTCGCCGGTCACCCGCTTTCCCTTGATCTCTTGGACGCTTTTCAAAGGCGAGTCCTTTTTAACCAGCAGCCCGATGATCAACGGTGCCCCGCGCATCACGAGCCGGGTATTGGGAGAGTGAGGGAAGTCGTTTTTCCCGCCGACCTTGAGCCTTTGTGGCCCCTGGTAGGCCATCCCCATGTCGACTCCGTTCACGATCCCGAAGTCCAACTCGCCATTATTAAGGAGCGGGAGAAAGGTGCTGGTTCCCGTGTACGGCTGTACCGTGGTCTGAACCGGTCCCGCCTCGCTGGCGACCTTGGCCAGCCCGCCCGCCAGCGCGTAGAAGACTGTACCCGGCGTGTTGGTCCCGATGACAGCCGACTTGGGCAACTGAGCCCATGTCGTTTGCAACAGGAGAATCGTCAGTAAAAAAATTATTCCTGCAAGAGTTTTTGGTAACATTCATTCCTCCGTAAGTTGATATTAAGGGTTCAAGGCAAGCAGCTTCTTCTGCGCCTCATCCATGTTGGCAGACCACACCCTCTGATCCTTATAGAACTGCACCGCCGCTGGATGATAGGGGATGGTCACATCGGGGTCTACCGCTCGCTCTCGAGTCCATTCCTTGAAGGCCGGATGAACCGGCGGCAGCTTCTCTATATTGTCCCAGGCAGCTTTGATAACGGTTGCCACCACTGCGTCTGATGCGGCTTTGCTCGAGGTCAGGCAGATATCGAATGCGACGAAGCAGGTGTCTTCAACCACGGCGGCGCCGCCTCCAGCCTTGACCATCCTTGTGTAGTAGCCGGGAACTGCCTGGCGGATGCGTTTGTCACCCTCCGGGGAGCAGTCGATCGTGAGGTGGCGCACTCCGACGGAGGCATCGGCCTCTCTGACTTTGGCGGAGTTTAGCGCATGCAGAGCGGCGTCCACCCGGCCCTGGATCAAGGCATCGACTCCTTCGTTCGCCGCCGGCACGGCAACGACCTTTACATCCTTCCAGCTAAGCCCCGCGCCAGCAAGGGCCGCGAACATGATATACCAGTTAGCCAGTTGGGCAGGGTACTCTCCGGTGAGCCGTTTGCCTTTGATGTCGTGGATGGTCTTGATGGGGGAGTCCTTGCGCACGAGCAGCCCTACCAAGAAGGGAGAGCCGCGCATCACCAGACGCACATTGGGAATGTGAGGAAACGGGTTACGGCCCCCGATCTTCAACCGCTCCGGCCCCTGATAAGCTAGCGCCAAGTCGACGAAGTTGTTGATGCCGAAGTCGAGTTCGCCGCTGTTCAGGAGCGGCAAGAAGCTACTCGTCCCGGTATAGGGCTGCACGGCCATCTGCATGGGCGTGGCCTCGCTTACCACCTTCGCCAGTCCGCTCGCTAATGCATAAAAAACAGAGCCCGGAGGATTGGAGCCGATGTTAACGGACTTGGGCAGCTGTTGCGCCTGTGCGGGAGCGATCGTGAGCCAGAGTGTGCTGATTGCTGCCGTCAAGATTTTTGGCCACCAATTAGACATTTTATTCTCCGTTATAGTAACGCCGTCTCGGGTCCAGCGTCTCGGGTCTCGAGTTAACTCGGGACCCGAAACCCGAGACTCGAAACAGATTCCTATCAGTTTAGGGCCAGGAGCTTTCCCTGCGTCTCGTCCATTTTCGCGGACCAGACCCCTTTTTCTTTATAGAACTCAACGGCTGCAGGATGATACGGGATCGTTACGTCGGCAGAGGCCGCACGCTCGCGCGTCCAATCTTTGAATTGCGGGTGCAAGGGAGGAAGCTTATCGACATTGTCCCAGAGAGCTTTCAAGGTAGCTTGAACGGCTTGACCCGAAAGCGCTTTGTGACCGACGAAGTAAATGTCATAGGATTGGACACAGGTATCGCCAACGATTCCCGTGGTCGAACCGGACTTGAGAGTGGTGAGATAGTAACCGGGAACCGCTTTTTTGATGCGCTCTTCGCCCTGAGGGGAACAGTCCAGAGAAACGTAGCGCACGCCAACCGCGGCATCGGCTTCTTTTATTTTTGCGGAGCCGACGGCATGATTGCTCACATCAGCCCGTCCTTGAACGAGGGCATCGATTCCCTCGTTAACGGCCGGGACCGGCACGACTTTGACATCGTCCCAGCTCAATCCTCCGCTGGCCAAGCTGCCGAAGACGCTATACCACACTGCCAGGTGAGCCGGATATTCGCCAGTGACTCGTTTCCCCTTAACTTCATGGACCGTCTTGATTCCGGTGTCCTTCCTGGTCACGAGGCTTGCCGTCAACGGTGATCCGCGCATCAACAGTCTCGTATTGGGTACATGAGGAAAAGGGTTTCGGCCGCCGATCTTAAACCGAGCCGGTCCCTGGTAGGCGAGTCCCATATCAACTGCGTTGACGACCCCAAGGTCGAGCTCACCATTGTCGAGGAGCGGCAAGAAGGTGCTGGTCCCGGTGTAGGGTTGAACCACCGCTTGAAATGGCGCAGCGCCGCTTATCACGTTGGCTAACCCGCCGGCTAGTGCATAGAAGACAGTCCCAGCCGGATTCGTGCCGACCGTCACCGACTTGGGCGCCTGCTGCGCCTGCGCGGGAGCGATCGTGAGCCAGAGTGTGCTGATTGCTGCCGTCAACATTTTTGGCCACCAATTAGACATTTTATCCTCCGTTATAGTAACGCCGTCTCGGGTCCAGCGTCTCGGGTCTCGAGTTAACTCGGGACCCGAAACCCGAGACTCGAAACAGATTCCTATCAGTTCAGGGCCAGCAGCCTCTTTTGCGTCTCGTCCATTTTCGCGGACCAGGTTCCTTTTTCTTTGTAAAATTGCACGGCCGCCGGATGATATGGAATCGTCACGTCGGCAGAAGCTGCCCGTTCGCGAGTCCAGTCTTTGAAGTTCGCGTGCAAAGGAGGAAGTTTATCGACATTGTCCCAGACAGCTTTCAGCGCAGCTTGGACGACTTGACCCGGCAGCGCTTTATGACCGACGAGGTAAATGTCATAAGTAAGAACGCAAGTGTCGCCGACAACTGCCGTGGATGAACCTGACTTGATTGTGGTGACATAATAGCCGGGAACCGCCTTTTTGACGCGCTCTTCCCCCTGAGGGGAACAATCTAGCGAAACGAACCGGACCCCGACGGAAGCGTCCGCTTCCTTGATTTTGGCGGCCCCAATGGCATGGTTGCTCACATCGGCACGTCCCTGAACCACTGCGTCGACTCCGTCATTGACCGCGGGGACAGGTACGATTTTAACATCATTCCAGGTCAGCTCCCCGTTCGCGAGCCCCGTGTAGACATGGAACCAGATCGCGATGTTAGCCGGATATTCCCCGGTCACCCGCTTCCCCTTGACGTCGTGGACGGTTTTAATGGTCGAGTCCTTCTTGACTACAAGGCTTACCTGCAACGGTGAACCACGCATGATTAATCTCGAGTTTGGAACATGCGGTAGCGGATTTCGGCCGGCGACTTTAAACCGGGCCGCCCCCTGATAGGCGAGGTTCATTTCGACGGCGTTGATGATGCCGAAGTCGATCTCGCCGTTGTCGAGCAGAGGCAGGAAGGTGCTAGTTCCGGTATAGGGCTGAATCACTGCCTGAAAAGGCGCGGCGCTGCTTATCACACTGGCCAGGCCGCCTGCTAAGGCATAGAAGACAGTCCCAGCCGGGTTCGTTCCGACCGTCACTGACTTGGGCGGTTGCTGGGCGTTTCCCGCGGCTGCGAGGATCTCGATTAAGACGAACGCTGTGGCGACGACGAGCCGTCGGAGATTCGATCGGGCATTCATCGTAAGTCCTCCTATGGGGGCGGTTAATCTAATCTCACCGCTTACACGGTGTCAACGGTCATGAAGCTTCGCTTTTGACTGGGTTCGGCAGAGATCCTTCACGGAGCTTGTCCTGAGACTTCTCGCGAAGTGTACTCTGAGCAGCACGAGATCCTTCGCGTTGCTCATCAGGATGACTACGCCGCGAGGGCTCAGAGTGATAGTCGAAGGATTCAGGATGACGACTCCTTCGAGCGTCATTTTCCCCACAGCTCCTTGGTCGCGATGCGGGCGCCTTCGGCCATGGCTTCAAACTTGGCCCAGGCGATCTGCGGGTCGCCGACGCGGGGGCCGAGGCCGCAATCCGTACCGGCCATGACGTTTTCCCGGCCGACGATCTTTGCATAGCGCACCAGCCGGTCGGCGATCGCCTGCGGGTGCTCGACAATGTCGGTGGCATGGCCGACGACGCCGGGAACCAAAACTTTTCCTTCAGGTAGTTTCACTTCTTGCCAAACCCGCCATTCGTGCTCGTGGCGCGGGTTGGCTGCTTCGATGGAAATCGTTTCGGCGCGCACTTTCAAGATCAGATCGATGATGTCTCTGAGTGGGATGTCGTACTTGTGCGGGCCATGGTAACTGCCCCAACAGGTGTGAAAGCGCACTTTGTCGGCCGGAATATCTTTCAGGCCGTGATTGAGCGCGTCGACGCGCAGCTCGGCGTATTTTCTATATTCCGGAACGGACATGTGCGACATGAACTGCCAACCGTCCGGCAGATCGGGATCGTCGATCTGGAGCAGGAAACCGGCGTCGACGATGGCTTTGTATTCTTCGTGCATGGCATCGGCAATGGCGAACAGATACGCTTCATCGTTGGGGTAATAGTCGTTTTTCATCCAATGTTCGATGGTGCCGGGCGCGATGGCGGGGAGAAAGGCTTCCTCGTACTTTTGTCCTTGTAGGCCGGCTTTGAAATCGTTGATTTCGTGTTGCAACCCTTGTTGACCGACATATTTGAGCGGCCCGTTGCAGAAAACTCTCTTGATATTGTCACCTCGGTTGGCGCCGCTTCGCTTGCTGAAGTAATCGCCAAACTCCACCATGTCGCGGGCGAATATCGTCGAGGCTCGATCCTCCGGCTTCACCTCCCGTTCGATGAAGCCAGAGAGACGTTCACGCGCATAGCGGGAAAAGTTGGACTTGCCGACTTCGCCGTCGTTGATGATATCGAGGCCGCAGTCGAGCTGCTTCTTGACCACCTCGGCAACCACATCCCGCACCCGTTTGGCGAAAGCGTCCTGGTCAACGTGCTGACCGCTGGTATGCGCCGCGTGCATTTGTTTAAGATCAGCCGGCTGGGGCAAGGCCCCGGCATGCGTGGTCAAGATCCGTTCACTGCTTCCCTTCATCTTAGCTCTCCCTTCTCTATGATTCGCTCTTACGGGACGACAGGCTTCGGTCTCCAGTGACAATTTACCAACCCATCCAGGTCTGAATCATTCCGGCCTCGAACTGCAGGTTAAGCAGCCGTTGGAAAACATAGTAAAAGAAACCCCAGGCCCCAGCCGTTAGAATCATCGATTGCAACCAACCGATGCGGCTTTGCATCGTGAGGTAAGAGATCATAAAGAGCGGGACTGCGACAGGGAAACCCAGCAGAAAAACCAGCACGATAAAACCGGCAATCCAGGAGAAGGTTTCGATAACCCGCCGCCGAGCCACTTCAGGCGCCACTTCCGTGGTGAACTCCGCTTCTACCGCGGGACCGCTAGCTTTTTCGGTTCCGCCAAAAAATTCCAAGACGAGGTGTACGAGCGTAAGGATAATGAGAGGAATGGCAACGACAAGAGGAAAAAAGCCGGTCTTGAATGACCAATGCGATGCGGAGAAAGCCGCATAACCGGCAATTGCAATGAGAAAGAGGCTAAAAAGTAAATTCCCTTTACTAGCCATTAGCGCCTAACGCTTTAACAAAATGACTTTAAGAAAGTTTCTCCCGCCAAGGCGCCAAGAGCGCAAAGAAAAATCATTTTATATTTCTCCGAACTTGGCGTGCTTTGCGTCTTTGCGGGAGACATCTGTTTTCCGATTCTGTAATCGGGAATATACGGAAAATTTCAAACATATTTGGCTATGCATTAGTCGCCGCCCCCGGCCCAGGCGGGCTTTTCCCGCACAAAAGGATAGACAACGACAACGACCATGACCGCGATCAAAAGCAAGACTAGCGGTTGGCTCAACCAGGAAAAACCATATCGAGATACCGAGATGAAAAGGTAGGTTTCGACAAGCTTGCCAAGAACAAAGCCGAGAACTAGCGGCGGCCGGGGCCAGCCCAGCCGCACCATGATGTAGCCGAGCAAGCCGAAACAAAAGGTCACGATCAAGTCGGCGATATGGTTATTTGCGGTGTAACTGCCCACAAACACCAATAGCAGGACAAACGGAATGATCAGTCCGCCTCTGATGTTAGTGAGCTTAGCCAGATGATTCAGCACGGCGAGAGATAAGAGCACCGTAATGATATTAGCAATGGCCAATGTCCAGACCATCGAGTAGGTGACCGTCAGGTGCTTGGTCAGCATGTCGGGGCCAGGCACCAGCCCCATGATCATGAAGGCGCCTAGCAGTATCGCCATGGCCCCGCTCCCCGGCACACCGAAGGCTATGGTCGGAATGAGGTCGCCTCCCTCCTTGGAATTGTTGGCTGCGCCCGGTCCCAAAACTCCTCGGACGTCGCCTTTCCCAAACCCCTCTCGCTCTTTGGTGTCTTTGGCGCTCTGCACTGCGTGAGCGTAGGCCATCCACTGGGCAACGCCGCCGCCCGCGCCCGGCATGATGCCGACAAAAACCCCGATGGCTGAGCAACGGAAGACGAGCCAGAAATGACGAAATGTATCTTTGATTCCTTCCATCACGCCGCTGCTCAAGTTTGCCGCAGGCTTGTCTCCGGCGATGGAAGTTCCGCGCACGGCCAGATCCACGAGCTCCGGGATCGCAAAGATTCCCACCAAGACCGGCACCAGGTCGAGCCCCTCCCATAGGTACATGAGTCCCATGTCGAACCTGAGTGACCCAGACTGCCGCTCTTGCCCGATGGTGGACAACAAAAGTCCCAGCAAGCCCGTAGCAAAACCTCGCAGCTGTGCCCTCAGGCTTAAACCACTGAGGGAGGTAATGCAGGCGATGCCGATGATGGAAAGCATAAACAGTTCCGGGGAGCCGAAGGTAAGAACCAGTGGGCGAACAATAGGAATCGCGAGAGCAAGAGTCAGTGCGCCGACCAAGGCGCCAACCAGAGAGCTCATCAACGCGGCGCCAAGCGCGCGGCCCGCTTCGCCGCGCTTTGCCATGGGGTAGCCGTCCACGACTGTGGCAGCTGACAATCCTTCGCCTGGAACGCCAAACAGGATGGATGTGATGTCGCCCGTCGTTGCCGCCACCGAGTGCATTCCCAGCAAGAAGGCAAAAGCCTCTACGGGACTCATTTTGAAGACGAAGGGAATCATCAAAGCCAGGGTTGCCGCGCCGCCAATCCCGGGGAGCAGGCCGACGACGAACCCCAAACCCATGCCGACCATCATCAGGCTGAAAGCCTTCCACTGCAAAACTAAAAAAAGGCCGTCGATGAAAGCTTCCATCTTTTGTTAAACCAAGCGGGCTGTACCGGTCATAATTTCGAACTTACTAAGAAGTTCGGTTTGGTGAGGAGTGAAGCGGTGGCCATTCGGAACCCCAGGGTGTTAAAATCTCGTCGTTCGCCCTTCGACAAGCTCAGGACGAACGGTCAAGAGTGGGATTCTAATATACCTGAGTCCGTTCGTGGTGAGCTCGTCGAACCATGAACGGGTTTTTACACAGTCTGTTGCGGTCACAAGAACCACTTGAACGATGAACGAAAAGAATCATTCAAACCGCTCAAGCAGTCCAAGATTTAAGCGGGGCTGATCTATGTCCCGTTTTACCAGGTGAGGATCAACTTTCCGCTTTGATATATTTGCTCATCTCGCGCAAAGTCTCTGGCGTCTGATTCATCAGCCCGTTGAAATCTTTCTGAACCTGCTCGTAAGAAATGAGGGAAAAATCAATCTTTGCTTTCTTTCCCTCGGCCATGAGCTCTGGGTCGTTCAGGGCCTTGGCAAAAGCCTCCCGCAACATCGCGACACGATCCGCCGGCGTGCCCGGAGCAGCAGCGAAGGCCCGGCCTATGGCCTGGGGAATGGACTTAATTGCCATAAGTGATTTTCCCACTGGGCTCGTCGCCAGATCTTCATCGACCGGTAGATTTTCAAAGCCCGGCGTTGCGACCCGACCGCGAACGAGCGGTCGCACTACCCCTCGGTCGGCCGCGAGTTTAATCGTCGTCGCAAGCGCCGACCACGAGTCCACTTCCTTCCGCTCGACGGCCAAGAGAACATCGCTGTTCGCCGGGTAACCCGAAACAAGTTTCAATTTAAGTCCCGCGAATTCCTTGAGGAGAAGCGGAAAGTCATGGGCGTTCGAACCCGGACCCGTGGTTCCGGCCACCAGCTCCTTATCGGCCTTTTTCAGCTCTTCGAAGGTCTTATACGGTAGGTCGGATCTTATGGAGAATGCCACGCCGTCGGCTCCCGAAGAGCCAAGCCAGAGAAATTTCCGCACGTCGAAGCGAACTTGCTCGACTTTTGAAAGTTGGGCGATGGCGACATTAGGATTGGCCGCCAAAAGAGTGAGACCGTCGGGTTTGGCTAGATTGAAGACGTGATTGGTCGCCAAGAGATGGGCAGCTCCAGGCATAAACTGAACGATCACGGCCGGCTTGCCGGGAATATATTTCGGGAGGTGGTGTGCCACGATCTGCGCCGCGATGGCGAGGCTGCCACTTTTCGCCCCGATGTAGATGTTGACGGTCTTTCCCTCATAGAAATTCGCTTGGGCTCGGGCGGTCGAGGCCAGTACGGGTGCGACTAACAAGCTAACGACGATACTTAAGATCCACATACGTTTCATAAATCCCTCCTCTGAAAGTAAGAAATTTTCCCTAGCGCCGGAACCGAATTACCTCCAGTTTCGGGTTAGCGGAGCCTAGCGAAGAAGAGACGACGGGTCAAGAGGGAAAGATCACCGACAAGCTGGATGTCTCGTACTCTACTTTTCTAAACGCCCTCCGTGCAATAACATTGGCGGTAGAGGGCCGGACGACAACTCAAGTGAAGCAAGCCAGGCACGAAAGCAACACTGAAGCTGCAAAAGAAGCTAAGGGAAATCATATCGCCTTGACATAACAATGCGTCATCGAATAGCTTCCCTGACAGAATCGGGATTGGATCTATTACGAT
>Ga0209857_1000129_pt1 | contig 16490 bp, 16 predicted proteins | sample GWRWN1_10_20_FD_187226 | JGI IMG/M metagenome (GOLD analysis project Ga0209857, IMG submission 187226) | Riverbed sediment microbial communities from areas with no vegetation in Columbia River, Washington, USA - GW-RW N1_10_20 (SPAdes)... | ecosystem: Environmental > Aquatic > Freshwater > River... | reverse complement strand
GTAAGGGCGGCAGGGGGACCTCCTCCGGCGCAATTGCTTCTCCCTCTGGCTTCTCCTCTCCCTTCGTCTGTTCCTCTTTCTGTTCTTGGATCGCCTTGGATTTTTCCCTGGCTTCGCGCTCTTTTTCCTTCCGCAGTTTCTGGGCAACCGGGAGATCCTCGGGGGGAATCGGCGCCCCGACCGTCCCGCAGCCGGTCATCACTCCCATGAGCAGGATGACTAACGTTATTCGTGAACCGTTAAACGCAAGAAGACTCTTTGCGATTAACGACGAGCAGTTAATATTTAACGTCCTCATGCGGTTCACGTTGAACGCTTCACGATTCACGTCCTTCAAGCGAGGGCTTTCTCCAGCGCTTTAATCCGCGCCTCAACCCGTTTCCTGGCGGTGCCGCCGATTTGGGCCTTCCGCTCGATGGCCCCCTCCACTGTCACCACGTCCAGCGCGTCTTTCTCAAAACGGTCGGAAAACGAGCGCAGATCAGCCAACGTCAGATCGCGAAGATCCCGTTTTCGATCAAGACACCATCGCACGACCCGGCCAACTGTCACATGGGCCTGTCGGAACGGTATTCCTTTCGTCACCAGATAATCCGCCAGCTCGGTCGCCAGCAGGTACCCGGACCCAGCAGCCTTCGCCAGTATGGCACGGTTGACCGTCAGGCCCTTGATCAGTTCCGTCGAGACTCCCAGGGAAGCAACCACCGTGTCCAGGGCGTCGAACAATGCCTCCTTGTCTTCCTGGAGATCCCGATTGTAACTGAGCGGCAAGCCCTTCATAGTCGTCAACAGGGCCAGCAGATGACCATAGACCCGCCCCGTCTTTCCCCGGACAAGTTCCGGCACGTCCGGATTCTTCTTCTGAGGCATCATGCTACTCCCCGTGCAGAAGGCATCCGGCAGCTCCACAAACTGAAACTCCTGAGACGCCCACAGCACCAACTCCTCGCTGAGACGGGACAGATGCATCATGACCATTGAAAGCGAGGCCAGCACCTCGATTGTGAAGTCCCGATCGGACACCGCGTCCAGGCTGTTTTCACTGACTTGGGTGAACCCCAATAACCGCGCCGTGTAGGTTCGGTCCACCGGATAGTTCGTGCCGGCCAGCGCGCCGGACCCCAACGGCATCACGTCAAGTCGAACCAGCGCGTCCCGTACCCGTCCCTTGTCACGATCCATCATTTCCACGTAGGCCAGCAGATGATGCGCAAACAAGACCGGCTGGGCTCGTTGCAGGTGCGTATAGCCCGGCATCACCACATCCAGATGCGCCCGCGCCTGTCCCAGGAGCGCCCGCTGGAACCGACGCAGACCGTCGAGCAGACCACCGAGGGCGTCCCGAAGATACAGGCGGATGTCCAAGGCGACTTGATCATTCCGGCTGCGGCCTGTGTGCAGCTTGCCGCCAGTCGGTCCGATCAGTTCTGTGAGTCGCCGCTCGATCGCCATGTGAATATCTTCATCCTCTGCGGCAAACGAGAAGCGCCCCGATTCAAGCTCGCTCCGAACCTCCTCCAATCCGCGCAAGATCTGTGCAGTCTCTTTCCGGGACAGCACCCCGGCCCGTTCCAGCGTCCTACAGTGAACTATGCTACCCTGAAGATCATAGGGATACAGACGCCGGTCGAACGAGAGCGAGGAGGTAAATGTCTCCACCAGTCGATGGGTGCGATCGCGAAACCTGCCGGACCAGGGCTTGGCCCCGGTCTGAGAGACGTGAGGCGTATTCCTCCCTTGCCCTTTGCTTTTTGCCTTTGGCCTTGTTCTCATCACCCTACGCCTTGCATCAGCCGTCGCTCGACGTTTGACGCTTCACGAACTACGCCTTCGCCTTGCGGCGCTGGGCGCGAATCGCCAATCGCAGCGCACTCAAACGAATGAATCCTTCGGCATCCTTCTGGCGATAGGCCTCGTCCTCTTCAAACGTGGCCAGGTCTAACCGGTACAGCGAACGGTCCGACCGCCGGCCGACCACCGTGCAACTTCCCTTGAAGAGTTTGACACGCGCGGTGCCGCTGACGTCCTGTTGAGCCTCATCGAAGGCTTTCTGCAGCACCTCTCGCTCCGGCGAGTACCAGTACCCGTAGTAGATCAATTCGGCGTATCGCGGAATAAGGCTGTCCCGCAGATGCAGGACTTCACGGTCCATCGTGAGCGACTCCAACCCGCGATGTGCGACATGGAGGATTGTCCCGCCCGGTGTTTCATAGACGCCTCGAGATTTCATGCCGACGTAGCGGTTCTCCACCAGATCCACCCGGCCCACGCCATGCTCCCCGCCCAGGCGATTGAGATGAGTGAGCAGGGCGGCTGGGCTCATTCGCTTGCCGTCCACCGCGACCGGGTCGCCCCGCTCATACTCGATTTCGACAACGCGCGGTTTATTCGGCGCCTTCTCCGGAGAGACCGTCATTTGGAAGATCTCCTCCGGAGGCTCTTCCCAGGGATCTTCCAGGATGCCGCCTTCATAGCTCACATGGAAGAGGTTCGGATCCGTACTGTAGGGTTTGGCCTTCGTCGCTGTCACCGGAATCCCGTGCGCCGAGGCGTACTCGATAAGCTCCCGCCGTGACCGAAAGGCCCATTCGCGCCAGGGGGCGATGACCCGCACCTTCGGATCGAGCGCCAGATACGTCACTTCGAACCGAACCTGATCGTTTCCCTTCCCGGTCGCCCCATGAGACACTGCATCGGCTCCTTCTTTACGGGCGATCTCAATTTGGCGACGCGCGATCAGTGGCCTGGCAATGGCGGTTCCCAGGAGATAGCTGCCCTCGTACACGGCGTTGCCCCGCAGCATCGGAAAGATGTGCTCCTTGACGAAGACTTCACGCAGGTCTTCGACATAGACTTTCGACGCTCCGACCGCCAGCGCTTTTGTCCTGACCGCTTTGAGATCCTCCCCCTGACCCAGATCGGCGCAGAAAGCCACCACCGTGCATCCGTAGGTCTCCTGGAGCCATTTGAGGATGACGGAGGTATCGAGACCTCCCGAATAGGCCAGCACGACTTTTTTTACTGCATTCCGGTTCATGAGGTTCTGACCGTCCGTTTAACTTCTCCGCTGCGGTCTGCTCAAGAGTTCCACCAGAATAGCCTTTTGCATATGCAGACGGTTCTCAGCCTGATCCAGCACCACGGACTGAGAACCATCCAACACACCGGCGGTGATCTCTTGTCCGCGGTGCGCAGGTAAACAATGCATCACAATCGCATCCGGGCGGGCCTGCTTCAGCAACCGCTCATTCAGTTGATAGGGCCCCAGGGCCTTCAGGCGACGCGCCTGGTGACGCTCCTGTCCCATGCTGATCCAGACGTCGGTATAGATGACGTCGGCCTCTTTGACCGCAGCATGAGGGTCTTGGCTGATCTCAATCGCCCCTCCGGTCTGGTCCGCTTCAGAGCGCGCACAGTCCACGATCCGTGGATCCGGCTCGTACCCACTGGGACAACCGAGGCTGATCGTCATGCCGGTTTTCGCCGCGCCCTCGATCAACGAGTTGGCAACATTGTTGCCATCGCCCACGTAGGCAAGTTTCAACCCCTTCAGGCCGCCCTTCTTTTCACGGATCGTGAGCAAATCGGCCAGCGCCTGACAGGGGTGGCACAGATCCGTCAGTCCATTGATGACGGGAATGGTGGCTTCCCGCGCCCACTCTTCGACCGTCGCGTGGTCATAGGTTCGCACCACGAGCGCGTCCAGGTACCGGGACAGGACCCGAGCCGTGTCCGCGATGCTTTCGCCCCGGCAGAGTTGGATGTCCCTGGCTGAGAGGAACAGCGCTTGGCCCCCAAGCTGATTAATGCCGGCCTCGAACGAGACCCGAGTCCGCGTGGATGGCTTTTCAAACAGCAAGCCGAGCGTCGCTCCAGCCAGGCGCTGATGGAGCACGCCTCCGCGCTGCAGGGCTTTGAGTTCCTCTGCCAAGCGCAGCAGATGCGCCACCTGGTCTCTGGGGATCGCTCCTATCGTCAGGAGGTCTTTTCCAAATGAACGCCCGAACGAACGAAGAGACGCCTGGCGAGTCACACGGACAGGCCGTCCGGTCATGCCAGCCTCCTTTAGACCCGTTTGATCAGGATCTGTGACAGAGTATCCAAGAGCCGGTCAATCTCGTGCTGGGTGATGATGAGAGGCGGGACGAACCGCAATACCCGCTCCATCGTGCAGTTGATCAAGAGCCCACGGGCCAGACAGTCATCCACGACCGGTTTTCCCTCGATCGTGAGCTCCATGCCTTGCAGCAAACCAAGCCCGCGCACGTCCTTGACAATATGGAGACGGTCCTTCAGGTCCAGTAAGCCCTTGGCCAAATAATCGCCCATGCGGCGGCTCTGCTCCAACACCCGACCTTCGAGCAAAACTCGCAGGACCGCGAGAGCGGCCGCGCAGGCCAGAGGATTCCCGCCAAAGGTGGAGGCATGGGCTCCCGGCGAGAACGCAGCGGCGGCTTCATCCGTTGCCAGACAGGCGCCGATCGGCACCCCCCCGCCAAGTCCCTTGGCCAGCGTCATGATGTCCGGGTGGACCCCCAACTGCTCATAGGCGAACAGAGTGCCGGTTCGTCCCATGCCGGTCTGGACTTCGTCAAACACCAGCAGGACATCGTGCTGGCGACATAATTCGCGCAGGCTCTTGAGATAGGTTCGATCCGCGACGTGGACACCACCCTCCCCTTGGACCAGTTCCAGCATCACCGCGGCGGTCTTGGCGCTCAACGCCTTCTCCAGCTCAGGCATATTGTTCAAAGGGACGTACTTGAAGCCGGGGAGCAGCGGCTCGAACCCTTTCTGCACTTTCTCCTGTCCGGTGGCGGTCAAGGTTGCCATCGTCCGGCCATGAAAAGAGTTCAGCATGGTAATGATCTCGTACCGGTCCGGGCCGTGCTTCTGATGGGCGTACAGTCGAGCCAGCTTGATGGCCGCTTCGTTGGCCTCGGCCCCGCTGTTGCAAAAAAAGACTTTCTTGGCGAACGAATGGTCCACCAAAGCTTTGGCTAGCTTCACCTGGGGCTCAGTGTAATAGAGGTTCGACGCATGCAGGAGGTGCTGCGCCTGCTTTTGGATGGCCGCGACCAGGTCAGGATGAGCATGCCCCAGCGTATTGACGGCGATCCCAGCCACAAAATCCAGGTATTCGCGGCCTTCCAGATCGTACACACGGCTGCCGCGACCGCGCACGATGGAAATCGGCGAGGGAGCATAAGTAGGCATCAGCACCCGTTCTGCCTCCCGTCTCAGGTCCTCAGTCGGCATGGCACACGTATCCCCGCGTTAATTGAAGAAAGTTAGCACATCGATCATTGGGAAAGCAACATGAAACACCTCGGCGAGATTCTCTATCTTGTTCTCACCATTGAGAAAACCCGCCGCTCCTCTACTTGAGCCACCGGTTCAGGAATGTTATAAGCTCAGGCCATGAAACCCTGCGCACGGTGCGAACAGGAGAACCCCGATGACGCCCTCTTCTGCCACCAGTGTGGGACGGCCTTAGCTGCTGACGCGTCACAGTTTCCGGTGGCTGACGCCCAGTTGTGGCGAGCCTTCATCGGGCCCAGCAAGGCGATCCTTTTTTCCCTCAACAGCGGCTGGTCCTGGCAGAGCCCGGAGACCCATTACCTGGAAACATTTCGGAGGTTCTCGCTTGGCCCCACGCCCCGGTTTGCCCTAACCTGGCACTGGGCGGCGTTCTTGTTCGACCCGTTCCTCTGGTTCCTGTACCGCAAGATGTACCTCTACGCGCTCGTGTATGCGATCGGGCCGGTGTTGTCAGCCTATTTCACCGGTGACGTCACGGTTGGGATTGTCTGGCGCGTCATGGCGGGGGGCAGCGCTAATTACATTTACTATTGGCATGCCAAGGACCACCTGGCCGCAATCCGCACAAAGGAGGGTCTGGATTACTCAGCCCGTGAGCGACTCCTCCGCGATCTGGGCGGGGTCCAGCCCTACGTCCTGTGGCTGGGCGTTGCGCTGCATGTCCTCCTGCTGCTCCTCGTGATCGGGGCGATTCGTGGGGGTCCGTCAGAAGGGGGAAGATGATGGCCGCATGCCGTCACCGCCCCGGCTGGAGCGAGTGGGACATCTGCCAGGCGAACCAGGATCGGAACCACTCAATATCATGCTGGTAGGCGGCACCGGACGGTTCCGCGGCGCCCTTCAGCTCGAGCTGAGTGTATGTGCGAGGCCAGTTCTTTTGCCACCAGGATTTCAACTCATCGGCGACATAGGGCAGCCCGTTCGACTGACTAATGTCGGCAGCGACAATCACCTCGGCAATGAGCGGCCAATACCGGTCTTTCCCCAATCCCAGCGCCCTGAAATGCTCCCGAAGCAAGAAGACAACCCATAATTCGGCGCTGTGTTTCTTGTTGTGCTTGAACGGCTGAGTCTGCCGCAAGGGAATTGGATCGAAGTTCTTGATCACCGACGTATAGTCAGGCCCCCCGTAACTCCCGGCCACCTCGGCAATCCCTTCCAGCATACGTGCCAGCTCCACCTCGACGACCGGTCTCGCTTGGGGCGATTCCACGGCCGAGCTTGGGCTCAAGGGATCGGAGGCGGTCAAGAGCTCGATCAGCGGCTTGAGCTCGCGCAGGCGGGCCACCGCGCTCTTCAAGATCTGCTCGGATTCGAGCCAATAATCCTGGTCGTTCTTGGACAAGCGTTCCCGACCAGGCGGCGGCAACACCGGCTGGATCCAGTAGCGAAGCAACACGAAGAGGATATAATTCACCTCCCCTCCCACTCGTTGGACGCGGTCCAATACATGGCCCTGGCCCAGCGCCTGCTTGAAGAACAGTTGGATGCGCTCGACGACGCTAACGCGTCGAGCCATGCTGGTCCACCACCGTTCCAGATCCTGCCAGGGCTGTTCCTGCGGCGGTCGATGCGATGACATGCCGGAGCTCCAGCGACAGGCGGAAGGAGAAGGCAGCGGCATGGTACTGCCTGTGGGGGGTGATTGCAAGAAGCGGAGATTGGGGCGGCTGGAGTGATCCCCTGCTCCCGCACCGCGCACACTCAGAAGGTGCTCGGTGGACGGCCGCATTAGGGATCACCCCCAGCCACCCCAGTAGAGGAGAGAGGAAACACAACGCAGGATTTGCGCAGTGAGGGGCAGCCCAGTCGTCCCTGCGAATCCTAGAGTGATGAGGAAAAGAACGGTGACGTCAGACTTGCGCGAGAAAGTCTGCTTGCGTATCCTGTTGCTCGCGAGAGAGGGAGGTGGGGGAGATGGCCAAGCTGGTATTGCTGCGACACGGTGAGTCGCAATGGAACTTAGAGAATCGGTTTACGGGATGGGTGGATGTCCCCCTCTCGCCGAAAGGCGAAGAGGAGGCGCGAACCGCGGGACGCAAGCTGACCGGATTTCGATTCGATCGCGCCTATGTCTCGGTCCTGAAACGAGCCATCGACACCTTAGCCATCGTGCTCGAGGTGACCGGCCAAACCGACATCCCGATTGAAAAAGACCAGGCGCTCAACGAGCGCATGTATGGAGATCTCCAGGGGCTGAACAAGGCCGAAACCATCGCCAAGTTCGGCGAGCAACAGGTGAAGCTCTGGCGGCGCAGCTACGACGTTCGTCCGCCGGGAGGCGAAAGCTTGAAGGACACAGCCGAGCGGGTCCTCCCCTATTATGAGCGCCGCATCAGACCGGACATTCTGGCCGGGAAAAACATCCTGGTCGTCGCCCATGGCAACAGCCTGCGAGCGCTGGTCATGCATCTGGACCGGCTCTCCACCAAGGAAGTCCTCGAGCTCAACATTCCGACCGGCGTGCCTCTCCTCTACGAATTCGATTCAGCCGGAGCCGTGCTTACCCATCGATACCTCTGATTCCCCGGACCGTCTAGTCTATCAGTTTGATATTTTCTGCCAGCTCACCGAGCTCATCCACAGGGATCTGGTCAATGAGCAAGGCCAAGGCCCTCTGGCGATCTTCCGTCCGTATTGCGCCGATTTGCTCCATGATCGAGGCGGCCTCCGTGGCCACCGCCACGGGCGTGCCGCCCTCCTTGATGATTTCATCGTAGGTCAAGTGTCGCTCCTGCATGTCGTCGAAGTAGCGTTGCACGTCTTGCCCCACCTGCCCAAGGCTCGTGTCCCAATTTCTGAGGACACACTGCTGAAACTCGTCGAGAACCAGCGCCGCGTCCCTGGCCGACATATGGGTGCGCAAGGCCCAGCGGGCCCAGAACAGGCTCAGGGAGAGTAGTTCGCGCGTGATGTGCTGGGCCTGCTCGCGCGGGGCCTCAATCCCGTATTCCTCGAGCATGCTGGGCGAAACGGCGCGCGGCATGACGCGAAACAAACTCTCTGCTGCCTGGGCGGGAGTGTGTCGAGCCGACACAAGACCTCCTCTTCGTACGAAATAGAAAAGCGAAGCATAGCGCATTCATGCGATTCCCAACAAGCTTCGCAGACCGGCTCACTCTGTTCGTGATTCCTAGCCTGGATTATTCATGACGGTTCGTCGCGAAATTGCGCAGTCGCGTTGCGAGACGGGCGCACGGAGCCGCGAGGGACGGAGGCGTACCGGGGACCCGTTGCTCTGCCGAATGCAACGGGTGATCAGTACGGTGACCGACTGAGGGGCGAGCCCGCCCGCCTGGTCGCCGAGAGCCAGCGGCCAGGCTTGTCGCAGCAGCGAATCCGCAATTGCAGCAGAAGCGTTCATGAATATTCCAGGCTCAGCTTGAGGCACATGCTAGGGTGTGATAGAGTCGCGCAACTTTGTCTGGTGAGGAGGAGAGAGCCCATGACCATCAGCATGATGGGACATAGGATCGGCGGAAGATTACTGGCTGGACTGTTGGCCGTCGCGTGGCTCGCAGCGAGCGAAGGGGCTGGGCAGGCTCAGGATAATAAATGGGGATTCGGGACGGATGTCGGCTTTTGGAGCGGAACCGTGAATGGGACGGTGTTCGCTTTGGGATTAAATGCGGACTACTATCTGGACCGGTCCTTTTCCATCGGGCCCATGGTCCTGCTGGCTCCGGTGGGCGACCTCTTTGAGATTGCTATGGCCGGCGTAACTCGGTACCACTTCCGCACGGGGGCTCTCAACGTGGTGCCGTTCGCCGGGATCGGCTTCGTCCACGCCGACCTGGATCGCGGTTCCGGGCCTGGCAGCATCGATAAGAACGACACGAGTTTCTACATTCCACTTGGCGTGACCTTGGAGTGGCAGGTCGCACGAACCTTGGCACTTGCCACCACAGTGATGGTCAATCTCCACGACCTGAACCTGGATCCTCCCGTTGAACCCGATCACACGAGCGTTGCCGTGATGTTCGGATTCCGGTTCGGACCGTGAGCTTACGCTGATGAGACAGCAAGGCCGGAAGAGGACTCACGTCCTCTTCCGGCCTTCTGAGTAGCAGGACCACCCCCGGATTCCAGCAAGCTCAGCTTGCGTTATTTGCTGAACCTGACCACGATCGCACCCATCAAATCCCCCTGCTTGAAATTCTTCCTCGGGCTGTCTGGATGAGCGTTATGACAATCCGCGCAGGATTGGACGATCGCAAAGTCTGCGGCCAGACCCTTGAACTGATTGCCATCCGCGAATGTGAGCACCTTCAGCTCCGGATCTGCCTGCATTTTTTTCAACGCATCCGCTTCGGCCTGGGTTTTCGGAAGGTTGGATTTGTAAATCGGGGTGAGCCCAATCAAGCCAAGCTCAAAATCCTTGAGTTCGGCGCCGGCCGCTTTCACAAACTGTGCGGGCAGCATGATCGCGTGATCATCCTTTGTCCAATTCTCATTCGGCTTCACGCCCGACTTTTTGGCCTGATCAATGATTTGTTTGACATACACCGTCCGAAACGCTTTGACCGTTGCAAGAATATACTTCGCCGTCGCCTCTTGAGAAATCTCGGCCGCAATTCCCAAAGGAACCGCTACTGCCAACAGTCCCGCTATGATTCCTGTTCTGACCGCGACCTTCCGTCCCATATGAGCCTCCTGGGTGCAAGGTGGTTCAGCAGACCGGCCCCTCGAGCAGGTCAGTCAGCTACTCCTTTTCACGAGCCTTGTCAAGGTGAGTTGGGAGCTCGCCGAGTTCAGCGGGGGGCTTTGAGGAAACAGTGCGAGGAAGGAGGTGACCGCTACTCGTGCCTCAACTGGGCGGCATCTTCAATGGACCCGAGAGGACCACTTGACGTCCAGGATTTAATCGATGCGGAACAGGGGCTGACGGGCCACCGCGCACGCACCAGTAACCGCGGACACCTCTCTTCCCGTGGAGGGTCACGTCGCCAATGAGGAAATCCACCGCATAGGCGTTGGTCGGGTCGGCGGAAAACGAGGTCACCGACCAGTATGAGGCCGCCTTCACATCTGTAAAGGGATGGTTGCTCGGTAACGTCGGGCGGACCGGACTGCCCGTGACGGAGGGATCAACCAGGCTCATCAACTCATAGAACGAGGGCAGCCTCCACCCTTTCCGGCCACCCACAGACTTGATGGCACAACGGATAGGCGCGCTGGTCCACGCTGTACCTGTTGTGCTCGGAGACCGCTCCCAAACAAGTTGGGTTTCTGCGTCCCTGACTGCTTCCTCGTTGAATTCCTCTAGAACAGTAAAGCGCTGACCTCCATTCTCATTCTTGGCGGTCCAACCCCGGTGGTCTACCGCCTCCGCCCGCCCTGCGATAAGCGTCAGGACGAACAGCGCCACTATTCCTCCCCTGAAGCCTGTGTGCTGTATTCGTTGCATGGCCCTTTTCCTCTTTTCCTCTTCCCGCTGCGTACGTTGATAAAAAGACCAGCCAGGCACGAAGCAATAAACAGGCCGAGAGACAGATGAGACAGCCTTCCTATTGCCAGGCTCCTCTTCGAGCAGCGGGAAGCCATAGGGGAGCAATATCACAAGGATTTTCGTCACTGACATCAACGTGCGGAACCTCGCAGCCTGAGAGGCAAACGCAGAAGCCCATCCCTGTGCCTTCTAATTCCTGTCCGAATTTGTACGGTGACTCTCGGTTACGGGCAATCCCCGAGAGGAGAACAGCGATGGATGAGGTTTCTAAACTCCGCGGCAGTTGGGGCAGAAGTGGAGGCGAGTCGGGCGTTAGACGAGCCGACCGGGACGCCAGCGCAGGCCGTTGCTGAGTATCCGCTGTAAGAGTAACCGGTAGGAAACGCCGGCCCGCTCAGCCGACTCGGCAAAGTCCTCGTCGTGAGCGATCTGTGGGTTGGGATTGGCTTCCAGGACATAGATCGTTCCGTTCGGGTCGAGCCGGAGGTCAATGCGTGCGTAGCCGCTGAGTCCAAGGATGCGATAGACGCGCTTCGCAATGTGTTGGATCTCCCCCGCCATCCCGTTCGGAAGCTCTTTCGCCTCTCCAGACTTGATGCCGTACTTGGTCTGATACTTACGGCTCCATTTGACCCGCTGAGTGGCAATGCGCCGGCACTCCTCGGGCATCTTGTCCATGCTCAGCTCCCAGACCGGCAAGACCTGTAACTGCAGATTCCCCAGGACGCCCACGTAGAGTTCACGCCCTTCGATGTACCGCTCCACGAGGGCACCGGTCCCCACGCTGCTATGGATGAAGGACACCCGCTCCTTGAGCTTCTCGTCATCCTCCACGATCGAGGCTTGTGAAATGCCCAGGGAGGCTTCCTCGGACACCGATTTTACGATCAAGGGGAATTCCAAACGCTTCGGTCGCTTGGCCGCCTCACCCACGGGGCACACGAAGAAGTCAGGACTAGGAATTCGGTGATAGGACAGGACTTTCTTGGCCAGGCTCTTGTCGCGAGCCAGCATCAAGCCGCGCGGATTGCAGCCGGTGTAGGGCATCCGCAAGAGCTCGAGATAGGACACGACGTTTTGATCATAGACCGCGACCCCGTCGAATTCCTCGAGGAGGTTGAAGGCGATCTGCGGCTTCCACTCTTCGATCGCCTTCCGAATCACGGCCAGGTCATTGCGCAGGCCCAGGGGTTGCACCTCATGTCCCATGTCCCGGAGCGTCGTGACGATGTCATACTCCGTCTTCCACTCGACGGTCGCGAGATCCACACCTTCCCCGGGCTTCTCCGGAGGGATCAGGTCTTCGTGCATGAGCGCCAGGACGCGGAGTTTCTTCATAGGGCGACCCGGTGACGACCGCTGTGCAGATAGTTCATGGTTTGCACCGTGAGGAGAATCGCGAAGTCCAGCTTCGCCTGGTCCTCTGGCACGGTCAGCCGCAAGTTCAGTTCTCGACATCGCGAGATCATGACTTCCAACACCTGATCAATCGTGTATTGATATTCTCCGGTCCAGCCTGCCACCTTGCGGCGGACTTCCTTCCTGAGACGAGTCAAAAAGCTCGCCGCTGTCTTGTTGGCCTTGAACTCAGGCAAGGCCGAGAACAGCCGTCTGAGCTCTCGATCATAAAAGGTCGGGTACGCCAGCCCATAGTGCTCCCGTTTCGCTTTATAGTGCTCCCGCAGGCTTTTCTGCAGATCGCAGAGAGGATCAACCCGCTGTTGTGAGGTGACCGGAGGGGGGGTTCCGGCGAGCTCGCGAAGCAAGCCATCCATGTATTCCAGTTTCTTCAGCGCCGGCCAGCCAACATACCGTTCCCGCCACATGGAGCCAGGTGTCAGCCAGACGGCGAAGGTTTCGGCGAAGTCCTCGTCCGGGTGGCTTTGGGCGTACCACATGTCGAGGTGCAGGACGAAACTCTTGCTGTAGGGTTTAGGAGAATAGAAGTCGGGGTAGGGTCTGGAAGACTTCCCGAATAACTCCTGCCGCCGCCTGCGCCGCCGTAGGTGGTAGGCATTCTCGATCGCATGACCGGTCTCGTGCCTGAGGATGCGCATGCACCACTCAGGGGTACCGCCTTCAACCTCGAGCATCTGGTTGAGCTCCAGCTTGGCCAATCGTGGATGGACCAGGTAGAACGGAATGGCGATCCCAGGGACCCCGTCCGGGGTGAACCACTCATCCGACAGCCAGAAATGTGGACGAAAGAGAAGGTGTTGGGCCTCCAGCTCGCTGGCAAGTTGCCGGATCTGCTCTTCAACGAGACTGCCCTCGATGCTCACCGGCAGATCGCACAATCTCACATCCAGGAGCCTCTCATCAGGCCACGTTACCCAGTCCTGAGCCAGCCCGGGCCTCGCCACTTGCGGCTCAGTTACGATCGGGGCGCTGCCTTCTGTCGTCTTATCCACAGGCTCGATTCCCTTCCAAGGGCTCAATAACTTTAGTGGCAATAAGTATAGCACCGTGATGGGGTCACTTGAATCAGCATATTTGTTGACACCCATTTCTCTTTCAGGGCATTTGAATTGCCTTGCCATCTAGAGAAGAGAGGTCCGGTATCTCATCAACATGGTTGATCAAGGTTCCGAGTCGGGTCTAAGCTGTCCTGTAGGAACTTTTCAACGCCGAACCTGGTTGAGAGAGAGTGCCTGTGTGAGCTATGTCATAGTCGCTACATTCAAACTAAGGCATGATTCTGGCATAGACATCTCATCATGGAAGGGCGTAGAACTTACACCAACAGTCCCTGGCGACGCATGGTCGGCTGCGAAGGCCGAACTTCCAGGGAGAATAGGCAGGAGGCTACTATGAAACACCTCACGCTGACAGCCTGCTGTATCGTCACAGGGTTCGCTTTGAGCCTGCCGCTTTCCGCACCCGCGGCGGACAAGTCATCAATCACGGTGGGCCTGAAATCTGATCAACGAACAGGGGCCTCGCTCACAAGCGACAGACCTGCCAAACCACCCACCGCCGTTGAACCGGCAAAACCGTTCACTCCGCGAGTGAAGGATGCTCCAGATCGGCGGATTGGAGCGGCAACGCGAGGGCTATGTAAGACCGCACCGACACTTGCGGCCCTTGCCCCGCACCCGACTGGGCCCACGATGCATGAGCAGCCCGCCCTTTTTTGGTTTGTCTCAACGGCGGTCACCGTCCCGATCGAATTCAGTCTGATCGACGATGATGAGAAAGTCGTTCGGCCCCTGCTCGAAACACGAATCGCCCCGCCGGTGCAGCCAGGCTTGCACCAGGTACGCTTAGCGGACTCAGGGGTGCGACTGGAGGCGGGGAAACGATACCAGTGGTCAGTGGCGGTCTTGTGTGATCCGGAGCACCCGTCCAACGATATCGTTGCGATGGGCGCCATTGAACGGTCCGAGCGCCCGGGCGAGGCCGGCCTCTGGTACGACGAGGTGATGGCGATCTCCGAGCAGATCCAATCAGCCCCGAGTGATATGAATCTCCGCAAGAAACGGGCTTCGCTGCTCGACCAAGTGAACCTGCCAGACGTGGCAGCCTATGACCTCCGCCCAGTGGCTGGAGTTTCACGCTGAGGTGGGGCTCCAGTGGAGCACCATCCAGCGAGCAGTCTGTCCTGAGAGGCAGGACCGTCGCGCGTTAGGAAGGTTTGATGCCATACCGTTTCATCTTCTTGATGAACCCTTGCCGGCTCAACAGCAGGGTCTTGGCTGCCTTGAGTTGATTTCCCCCGCATTTGCCTAGCGCTTCCGAGATCCGGCGTTTTTCCAATTCTTCGACCTCCTCTTTCAACGACCGACCCCCCATACTTGAGGAAGCGGCCCCTTCATGGCTGGCCGCTCGAATCGATTCGGACAGGTCTTCTTCCCCGATCGTGGTCCTGCGCGTCGAGGCCACAAGGCGCCTGATCTCGTTCTCTAATTCCCGCACGTTGCCAGGCCAGTCGTACTGCATCAGGCGCCGTAGCGCACCAGCACTCAGCTTCTTCCGATGCTTCCCCGCCTCCTCACAGTATTTCTCTATGAACGAATCCACCAGCAAGGGGATGTCCTCCCGAACCTGCCGCAATGGGGGCGTCTGAATCGTCACCACCTTCAGCCGGAAGTACAGGTCCTGGCGAAGCGTCCCGGCCTTCATGGCGCTGTCCAGGTTCGCGTTAGTCGCCGCAATGATGCGGACATCCACCGGAATGGCCGTCCGTCCCCCGACCCGCTCCACCACCCGTTCCTGCAAGACCCGAAGCAGCTTGACCTGCGCTGCTAAAGTCAGGTCGCCGACCTCGTCCAGGAATATGGTCCCTCCGTCAGCCTCCTCGAATTTGCCGACCCGGCGCTCGACGCCTGTCGCGACCCCCTTCTCAATGCCGAAGAGTTCGCTCTCGATCAAATTCTCCGGCAGTGCCGCGCAGTTGATGGCCACAAACGGTTTCCTGGCGCGCGGGCTATTGTAGTGAAGGGCCTTGGCCACCATCTCCTTCCCGGTTCCGCTCTCACCTGTGATGAGGACGTCCACCGAGCTATCCCGGATCTGGTCGATGAGCCTTACGATGGCCTGGATTTGCTGGCTTGTGCCGATGATGTTCTGGGTGGAAAACCGCCCCTCGACCTCTTTCCACAACTGAGTGTTCTCGGCCTGTAACCGGTCGAGTCGCTGCTTCAAACTCGGCACAGCGGCCTCGGCTTCGATGGCAATGGCCGCTTGCCTTGCCAAGGCCTCCGCAATCTGCTCGTCGTTCGCGGTGAAGGATCCGTGCTTCTTATTGAGCGCCTCCAGGGCGCCAAGAATCCCCCCTGCAGGCGTACGGAGCGGCACGACCAAGACGCTCTTGGTGCGATACTTCGTCTGAGCGTCCACCGATTGATAAAACCGCTGATCCTGCTGAGCATCGGCGACGTTGATCACCTGCCTGGACATGACGCAAGCGCCGACAATCCCAAGGCGGGCGTCGAGCCGGATCAATTCACCGTCAAGCGTCACCTGCGACCGCAGCTCGCACCGTTCCTGATCAAGCTGAAAGATGCTGACGCGGTCAGCACCCATCAGCCGCGCCCCCTCCCGCGCGAGCAACTCCAGGAGCGCCGGTACGTCCCGCTCCGCCGTCATCTTCTGAGCGACGGCCAGTACCTCAGCCAGTTCCCTGTCGAGAGAGCCAGGCTCAGCCAGCGGTTCCGCTCTCCGCGATCCCATTTCTTCCTCCCCGCCAAACAGGGCTACGCTGCGAAGATCTCTATGTGTGTCGCCACGTTGTGACTGCACCAGGTATCACGGCCAACGGCAAATGTCAACCTTGTTCACAGGCTGACCACGATGTTGACAGCCTGAGGAAACCCGCATGAACACCGCGTAGAAGGCCGCTTGATCTAGCGCGCCTGTCTACGACGTAGAGGTCTACAGCCGCTTGAGCTTCTTCAGACGCGCTCCAGCGATGGTTCTCACAAGACAAGAACCTTCGCAATCGCCTCGTCAGACAGGCGAATCATAGCGCTCACGGCAGCAAATGCCCGTGATCACCAGCATGGCATCCTGATTGCGTTACAACTAGGGTGACGCACAGTGAAGCAGAAGATGAAAGGAAGTTCGCGTCAGATTCCTCGAACGGCAAGGTCCCGCCGCGAGCTTCCGCGAGGCGATGAGGTGGCTCATGTTTCCGGTATGGTCCGGCCAGGCTGAACTGGCCCTCCCGGATAGGCGCAGACCTTCTGTCGAGTCGAGGCAAGGGGAGGACGCCATGCCC